>Ga0255431_1042_pt1 | contig 22653 bp, 21 predicted proteins | sample ANMaggSeSYBR02J5_FD_182633 | JGI IMG/M metagenome (GOLD analysis project Ga0255431, IMG submission 182633) | Sediment cell enrichment communities from methane seep in Santa Monica Basin, California, United Staets - ANME aggregate JGI... | ecosystem: Environmental > Aquatic > Marine > Cold seeps >... | reverse complement strand
TTCCATCCTGATAAGCCGTTCTTTACGCGTTGTAAGAAGTCTCATGATAGGAGGCTGGATTACCGGCACCAGGGCCATATAGGAATATGCCGCTACTGCTATCGGCCCTATCAGCCTTGGAGCAAGCATGGCGGTAAGAAAAATCGCAGTAGGCCCGTCGGCACCTCCAATAATACCAATGGATGCAGCTTCATTGGGGGGAAATCCGATTGCAAGCGCTCCCAAAAAAGTAAGAAAAATACCTATTTGAGCAGCGGCCCCGAGAAGCATTAATACAGGTCGCGCAAGCATTGTAGAAAAGTCAGTTAATGCACCAATGCCTAAAAAAATCAGCGGTGGATAAATATCATGTATGACACCATAGTATACATAGTTTAAAAAACTTCCGCTTTCATAGATTCCAAGACCGAAATTTTTGAATATCGGGATATTACCAATCAATATGCCAAAGCCTATCGGCACAAGCAAAAGGGGCTCATACTGTTTTGCCACTCCAAGATAAATAATTATTATACCAACAATAAGCATTATGATATGACGGTAGTTGACTAATGCAAAGCCGGTATTGGATAAAAATTCTATTAACAGATTTTCCATTGATTAAGAACCATTCCTTTTCTCTTCTACCTGTTTGTTCCATACATAATAACCGTTTTCAGCCGGTATAATTAATTCGCACTTAATGAATTCATTAATAGTTGAATGTGGACGGGAAAGTCCGCATTTTTCCGAAAGATCAAGAAGTTTTGGAAGTGGAAATGGTTCGCCGATCCATTCAATCAAAAGCTTGAACTGACGAGAAGTCCTTTGAACGTCTTGAGGTACGGTCTCAAGTACGGTAAGCCCTGAAACAGGCGGTGTTTTTTGATCTTTTTTATCCCACAGTTCAATTAATTTGTGAATCCGGGAAACTGAAAAGGAAAGAAGTATAAGACATACAAAAACTATTGAGAGTCCAATAACAGAAATGCTCAGTCCATCATGGGCTATTATTGCTTCAAGGCCAAACAATTCATGCCTCCTTTTCCAATGTGCCTGTTATATAAGGCATTCTTTCTGAAACTATTTTATTGATTTTTCGCATGATTTTGTCGCCAATGGCCGAATTGCTTTGAATAAGATTCAAAAACTCCTGGCCGTGCATCGACAGTACCATACCATCTGTAAGGGCTGTTGTTGTACCTTTATACCAAAAAGGAGTAATAACTGTTGACCAGCCGATAATATTACCTTTATTGTGCAGAGTGAACGAGCGTTCATCTTTAAACGAAAGCATAAAATTGCCTGATAAAATAATGAAAAAAGTACGAGCCGGCTCACCTCTTCGTGTCAAGACTTCTCCCTCAGTGACCTTCATCAGATGCATTGATGGGGCTATCTGTTCCAGCTCGCCAAAGTTTAGATCAGCAAAAAGATCTAATGATTTGAGAGTCTGAATATCTGCTGACACTATTTGATCCTTTCATGCTTTGTGGTTGTTAAAATCTTCTAAGTCTCTTTAATGTTTATATTTTTTAAGCTGATTCAATAATATATACTTTTTTAAAAGTCAACAAAATCCGTTGTTAATAGTTAATAAAAAATCCCATAAAAACATTTTTTTAAAATTGATTTGAGTGTAACCAAAATAGAACATTTATCCGTTCAATTTGGCAACTCCTCAATAAATGGAGGCCTTAAGGTGATGAAATTTGAAAATGGCTGACTGTCTGAACGCCTTTAGCGAGTCTTAAGAAAAAACATCACATCACACGTTACGTTATTTAATGATGAGCATAACATATTTAATTCATTGCTATTTTAAACTTCAGATCTGTTTTTTCTTTAGAGTCGCTTTGGCGTTGCTTGGAATGCTGATTTTTTGGAAACCTCCTGAAGGAATGCGTTGTTGTGGAACGTCTTGCCAAAACTGCTCGAACATCTTTAATTGATATTGTTACCATATTGCTTGGTGTAACTGTCGGTGCCAGCACACAAGCCGATGTATTTTTGACTCGTCAATCTATCGGCATTTTTGCGTTGGGCGCATTTTCCTTTGGTATTGCAACAGCAGCAGGCGTTATATTCGCAAAAATTATGAATCTTTTTTTACGAAAAAAAATCAACCCTCTTATAGGCGCTGCAGGAGTATCCGCTGTTCCTAATTCCGCACGGGTTGTTCAGATGGTTGGACAAAAAGAGGATCCGACAAATTTTCTTCTTATGCACGCTATGGCACCTAATATATCCGGTGTTATAGGTTCTGCAATTGCTGCAGCAGTTTTATGGAGTTTTATGAGTCTTTAAACTTGATAGTATAGAATTTCCATTTCTTGGTCAATTGTATTAGAGACTATCAGTACATAACGCAACTGTTCCTAAGCTTATCATCTAAGAATTCGCCCGATAGAGCGATAATTTAATAGTATAGGAATTTCCATTTTATGGTCAATTTTATTAATAGGTTAGAGACTATCGGCACAATGTAGGGGCGAATCTTGTATTCGCCCTAATCAGGGCGATCACAAGGATCGCCCCTACGAAAAAAACAATATAATTACAACCTGAAAGTTCGCACCGAAGGGCGCTAATTTAATGTCTAAAACAGATAAATTGAAAGAAGAAATTGGATGGCTCAAGGTAGTCTTTGCAATCCTTGTCGCCACTGACATTTCGCTAATTGCGTGGTTGGCACAGAATTACGGGAAGGCAAGTATTGTGCTAATGATCTGTTGTGGTTTCGCAGTTGTTATAATCACTGGGGCGGTAGTTTCAGTTAACCATACAGCATATCTAAGAATTGACGAATTGGAGGATTTGTGATGGAATGGTTCCTTGCAGGTGTCTTTGTTGTATTCATTGCCGGATTGGTTTGGGTTTCCGTTGAGGCCATAAGGCATGCTCAGAGGTAATCGAATGGCTATCTTGATGAATTTGTAAACGTTTTAGGATTTAGGTTTAAGGACGGAGGAAACACTATGCTGGTTCAAGGATGGATATCAAGTCAGGTAATTTCAGTTGACGAAGAAGCTTCTATGATGAAAGCTTATGTTCTCATGAAAGAGAATAATATCCGTCGCCTTCCTGTAGTCCGAAAGGGAAAATTAGTAGGGATTGTTACTGATACTGATTTAAAAGAAGCCTGTCCATCAACGGCGACTACATTAGATATATATGAAATAAATTATCTTTTATCTGAGGTTAAAGTCAAAGAATCAATGTCAAAGGATGTTATATATGTTAAACCGGATGAAACCGTAGAATTCGCAGCCGTCCTGATGCTCGAAAACAAAATTTCAGGGCTTCCTGTAGTGAATAATCAACAAAATCTGATAGGAGTTATTACCCAAACAGATATATTCAAAGCGCTGATACATATTTCAGGAGTTTACAAAGGTAATGTTCAATTTGCTCTTTGCTTAGAAGATAAACCAGGCTCGGTTAAAGAGGTAGGCGATGTAATTCGGAGCTTTGGAGGTCGTATGGTCAGCATTGTAACCAGCTATGACCTTGCAGATGAAGGTTATAGAAATGTTTACATTCGCATTAAGTCCATGGAACATGAAAAATTAGCTCAACTGGTCAAAACACTGGAAGAAAAATTTACAGTACTGTATACTGTTAAAGAGTCACTTGATCAGATCAAAAACAGAATACTTCCTAAATCATAATAACCCTTTCCCGTTCCTTACTCTATGGCTCGCTCAAAAACCGGCTGTACACGAATTTAATTTTCATGTTTCGCTGGTGCCCCATTTTTCATCAGAGAATTGAGCAACAAACCATATCTGGCATGATGATCGGAATTTACAGTATACTTCAGGATCACGGCATACAAAACATTCCTCGCACAAATATATACTATGCTTTGAACATATAATTTCTGTTTCGCGATCAGGATGATTTATACATTTTCCCATATCTAACTCTATTTTCTTTGTGTCATTCTGTGCTGAGCTGTTACATGTCAGATTTAAAAAAGTTTTCCGGTTCAGTGATTAAATCGGACTTTTTTGTATACTCTGTCGGGACAGTTCCTTCCTTAAAGCATTCAAATACTCTTTTCGTAGATTCAGGAATAGGCAAAAGTCCGGTTTCCGCATCAATTTTAGAAAAGACCACTCCTTCCGGTATATGAAAGACCCTTACAGATTTATCGTCAAGCACATACTTCATGAAACCAAGCCATATAGGACTTGCGGCTTTGGCACCTGTTTCACCCTCACCAAGAGATATTTCCTCATCAAAGCCTACCCATGTTCCGGTAATATAACGGGGAGTATATCCTACAAACCAGGCATCATGTAAATTGTTCGTTGTGCCGGTTTTGCCGGCAACCGGTCTGTTCAATTCCCGCACCATTCGACCTGTTCCATATTTTACCACTCCTTCAAGTAAACTGGTAATTATATAGGCTGTACTCTGATCTATTACCTTTTTTCTTTTGCCGGCAGTTTCTTCAAGCACATTGCCGTCTCTGTCAATTATTTTGGTTATAAAAACAGGTTCGATAAGGTAGCCAAGATTGGAGAAAACAGAATAAGCCTTTACAATCTCTAATAAAGACACACCTGAAGACCCCAGAGCTATTGAAAGATCCCTGTTCAGATTTGAAGTAATGCCAAGTTTTCCGGCGTAATCTATTACGTAATCAATACCAATGTCTTTTAAAATTTTGATTGTTACTACATTACGAGACTTTGCAATGGCATCACGCAGAAGGGTAGGTCCGTAAAATTTTTCTTCGTAATTCCTGGGTTTCCATGTAAAATCACGTTCAGTATTCTGAAAGACTATCGAAGAATCAATTATAACACTGGCCGGAGTATATCCTTTGTCAATTGCAGCCGCATAGATTATGGGCTTAAAAGCAGAACCGGGCTGACGCTTTGATTGAATGGCCCTGTTGAACTGGCTTTTCCTGAAGTCTCTTCCTCCTAACAGGACTTTTACATGGCCTGTTTCAGCCTCAATAGAAAGCAGTGCCGCCTGCACATCCGGTTCCTGTTCCAGTTCAAGTTCCCATATTTCCGAGTCAGTTATTTTATTTTTAAATTTTACCAGTATAACATCGCCGATATCAAGTACTTCTCCAGGATGTTTTACCCTAACTTTGTAGTAGGGGACTTCGGGGTCCGGCTTTCTTGCCCAGCGCATACCGGTAATATTAATTATCCCCTGAATATTTCCAATACGAACAGTCACCGTATCGTTAGTATCATTAACCTCAATTACGACCCCATTAACTATTTTCCCTTTTTCAGCAGGATTTTTCTCAAGCTCTTTTAGAAGTTTTTTTGAAAAAGCTTCGATTTCTTCTGTTGTAAGAAATTTAACAGGACCGCGATAACCTTGACGCTTGTCAAGAGCCCTCAAACCTTTTTCTATCTCTTTCCTTGCAGCCTTCTGCATTTCAATATTAACGGCGGTATAAATCTTGAGGCCATCATTATATAAAGCATCAGGACCGTATTTTGTTTCAACATAACGCCTTACATGCTCTGTATAAAAGGGAACCTTTTCAATATACCAGTTGCGCCGTGGTTTTATATCCAGTTCAGTATTTATAGCTTCAGTTGCTTGAATATTTGTAATATAGCCTTCAGCAATCATACGCTTTAGAACGTATATCTGACGCTGCTTTGCTTTTTCCGGATTTCTGAAAGGGGAGTATTTGCTGGGGGCCTGGGGCAGCCCTGCTAAAATAGCGCATTCAGCAAGATTCATGTCTTTAGCGGATTTCCCGAAATAATTTTCTGAAGCAGCTTCCACACCGTATGCTCCATGTCCGAGATATATCTGGTTTAAATATAGAAAAAGAATTTCTTTTTTGGTAAATTTTTTGTCTATGCGATATGCAAGAATGGCTTCTTTTACTTTGCGGGTATAATTTCTTTCAGGTGTAAGTAATAAAGACTTTGTAACCTGCTGAGTAATAGTGCTGCCACCCTGAACTATGGTGCCTGCCTCAATATTTTTTAAATAAGCTCTGATAATACTTGAAATATCTATTCCTTTATGCTTGAAAAATCTTGCATCCTCTGCTGCAATAAAAGCATCTATAAGCATTTTCGGCATTTCGGACATAGGAAGAATAATTCTGCGTTCTTTATAAAATTCAGCAATTTTTCTGTTATCATCCGAATAAACAGTTGTAATAAGCGAAGGCCGATAATCGGTTAGAGAAGAAATCTTGGGGAGATCTCTGCTGAGATAAAAATAAATTCCGCCTATGGTAATGGAGATTGATAATATTATTAATATGATAAGCCTGACAAACCATAAGAATATATTTGTTATAAAATTTCCTTTATTTCGCATGACTCTCTTTTTCAATATTTCGTATATGCTTTTTTGTTTAACCATATTTTACAACTACCTTAAATCCAACATTCTGAATTATATATTAGGAACGTGGACAAAATAACTTTCTCAACTATGCATCATAGCTTCAGGTCATCTTTGCCCGATCTGAAATCACAAACATATTGAAATAGCTCGCTATTCCTTCAACTTTTGTGATTTCAGTTCGAACAAACCTGACCCAAATCTATGCGCCTACTTGTGGAAGTTAATTCGTCCACGTTCCTTACATATTAAAAGTTTCCCAAATGAATCATTATACTATCAGATATTCAATCAATTTTCAAGAATCTGTTAATATGAAAAAGAATTTGACATTATTACAGGTTATAGTTACTTAATCAAGTTTTAATCTGTTAGGAATGGGGACGAAATAACTTCTGAAAATTTCCAAATTAACGAGACTTATACCTATGATCAAACTTGATTTTAATAAAATTAAAGGCCTTGTCCCGGCTATCGTCCAGGATTATAACACAGGTGAAGTATTAATGCTGGCTTTTATGAATCAGGAAGCCTGGGAAACAACCCTTTCAACAGGCAAGGCTACATTTTACAGTCGCACAAGGAAGGAACTCTGGATCAAGGGGAAAACCTCAGGAAATATGCAGATAGTTAAAGAGATAAGAATAGATTGTGATGATGATACAGTTCTTTTGAAGGTTGAACAGGTCGGAGGTGCAGCCTGTCATACGGGTCATAAAAGCTGTTTTTATAAAAAAGTTGAAGAAGATGGATCAATAACGGTTATTGGAAAGCCCTTGTTTGATCCTGAAGAGGTATATAAAAAATGAAAAACAAATTAAAACTGGGTATTCCCAAGGGTAGCCTGCAGAATGCTACAATTGCACTTTTCAAACGCTCAGGGTGGAAAATAAATATTAATGGAAGAAGCTATTTCCCTGAAATTAATGATGACTCAATTGAATGTGCTATTTGCAGGGCTCAGGAGATGTCGCGCTATGTGGAAAGTGGAACTCTTGATGCGGGGCTGACAGGGAAGGACTGGATTGCTGAAAACAGTTCTGATGTTCGTGTTGTTGCTGATCTTGTTTACTCCAAGGTAAGTTCGCGTCCTGCGAGGTGGGTGCTGGCTGTTCCGTATGACTCGCCGATTAATAAACCTGAAGATCTTCAGGGAAAAAAAGTGGCAACAGAGCTGGTTGAATTTACGAAAAGATACTTTGCTGAAAAGGGCATTGATGTTGCGATTGAATTTTCATGGGGTGCAACAGAGGCAAAGGTTGTGTCCGGTCTTGCAGATGCCATCGTTGAGGTTACTGAGACCGAAAGCACAATAAAGGCGCATGGACTCCGGATTATACGGGAACTGATGCAAACCAATACCCAGCTTATTGCAAATCACAATGCATGGAAAGATACTTTTAAAAAAGGAAAGATAGAACAGATAGCTCTTTTACTTAAAGGAGCTCTTCTCGGTGAAAAACTGGTTGGTCTTAAAATGAATGCACCTGAATCAAAAATTGAAAATATTGTATCTCTGCTCCCAAGCTTGAACGCTCCAACAGTAGCACCGCTTTATCAGTCAAAATGGTTTTCAGTAGAAACGGTCGTGGATTCTGATGTTGTCAGGAATCTCATGCCCCAACTCCTTAAAAATGGCGCCGAAGGTATAATTGAGTATCCGCTTAATAAAATAGTATAGACCCTCAGACCCCTAAACCCTGAACCGGCTATATTAAATGAAAATAAAATCCACTGAATTTATTACAAGCGCTGTTAAGCCGTCTCAGTATCCTCCGGCAGTCCTGCCGGAAATAGCTTTTGCAGGACGTTCCAATGTGGGTAAATCTTCTCTTATTAATACACTTATAAACCGAAAGCGTCTGGTTAAGACAAGTTCAACACCGGGGCGTACCCAGCTTATCAACTTTTTTCTTATAAATAAGGAATTTTTGTTTGTAGATCTTCCCGGGTATGGATACGCAAAGGTTCCCGCGTCTGTACAGAAAAACTGGGGTCCCATGATCGAAACATATCTTACTTTTAGAAAAACTTTAAAAGGGGTTGTATTAATTATGGACATACGGCGCATACCCGGCAAGTATGAATTAGACATTATGGACTGGCTTTACCATTATAATATTCCAGCCGTCCTTGTACTGACAAAAGCTGATAAGCTCTCAAAAACAAAACAGATTAAGCAGCATCTTTCCATATCCAAAGCCCTGTCAATTGATATGAATTATTTAATACTGTTTTCCGCAAAATCACGTCAGGGAAAAGACGATGTGTGGAATGCTGTGGAAAGGTTACAGGGGGACATTTGAAGAAAACGAATAACAGGTTCGGTGATTTTAAATCAGGATTTGTAACCATTGCCGGTGCTCCCAATGTCGGAAAATCCACTCTTTTAAACAAAATGATTGGCGAAAAAATTTCAATTACTTCCAAAAAGCCACAGACCACACGCAATCGTATAATCGGGATAGTACACAGGCCTTGTTTACAGATCGTTTTTATTGATACACCCGGAGTCCACAAAGCAAAAGGCACGCTAAACATCAGAATAGTTGATGTTGCGCTTTTGGCTATGGCTGATGTTGATCTGCTTTTAATTGTTTTAGACGTAACAACTCCTGACCCTGAATCTGAAAAGATTCTGATAAAACAACTTGAAAAACAGAAGAGACCGGTTATTCTTGTTCTTAACAAGATAGATCTGATAAAAAAACTCAAACTTCTTACCATCATAGACAAATGGACAAAAACTTACCCCTTTGAATCAATTATACCTGTTTCTGCAAAACATGGAACTCAGGTGGAAGAGCTTATCGGTGCAATGGAGCGCATTCTTCCAAACGGTCCCCCTTTTTTTCCTGAAGATGCCATAACTGATATGCCGGAACGTTTTATTGCTGCCGAGATGGTTCGTGAAAAGGTTTTTCGTTTAACCGGTGAGGAAATACCATATTCAATAGCTGTGACTGTTGATTCCTTTTCCGAAGACGCTAAAGGTTCGCTCGTTAAAATATATGCCACAATTCATGTTGAGCGTGATTCCCAGAAAGGCATAATAATAGGAAAAAACGGGAGCAAACTTAAAAAAATCGGTGAAGAGGCTCGCAAAGAAATTCAGAGAATGGTTGGCGCAAAAGTTTTTTTAAAGCTTTTTGTAAGAGTGCAGAAAAACTGGAGCAAAGATACTAAGGCTTTGAGAAGATTCGGTTACTGATGATAGTTTCATTTCATCCCTGTTTTGGGGCAGATAAATATATAATCTGTGCAGGACGTAAGCCGAATGATGATGATCTTGCCGCAATAAAAGCCGCTGATGCTGTAATCCTGTCCCAGGGGTGCGATGAAGCGCTTTATAAAATGGCAAGTAAAAACTGCTCCAATGTATTTCCTGATTATGAAACAAAATTTAAGTATCCCGGCAAAATAGGCCAGATTCGTCTTTTCCGGGAAAAAAATGTTTTACACCCGAAATCTGAGATTTTTGAGCGAGTTGATTCTTTTCTATATAATTGTAAAGCAGAACCTGAAAACCTTGCTTTTGATTTCCCGTTTGTTTTCAAGTTCGATTGGGGCGGAGAGGGTTACGGTGTATTTTTGATAACTTCTCCTGAAGAGTTTAACGATGCTATTCAAAAGGCTTTAAATTTTGAACGTGCCGGTCATGCAGGTTTTTTGATACAGGAATATATCCCTTCGCAAGGCAGAAGCTTGAGAGTCGTTGTGATAGGGCAAAAAATTATTTCCTACTGGCGGGTTCTAAAAGATACAAAAGAATTTTGTTCCAGCGTAGCAACAGGAGCTTATTTAGACTTTGACTCTGATCCTGACCTGCAGAAAGCGGCAGTTAAAGCAACAAAGTATTTTTGTAAAATAACAGGAATAAATCTGGCGGGTTTTGATTTTCTCTTTTCATCAAAAGCGGATCTGAAAAAGCCGTTTTTCCTTGAAATAAACTATTATTTTGGCAGGCGTGGTTTGGGCGGATCTGAGAAGTATTATAAAACACTTGAGTCAGAAATAATTAATTGGGTTTACAGCCTTGGTTTGTATGAAAAAAAGCAATTTTCAACCATTTGCATATGATCTAAATGAAGCGCAAATAAAAAGAGAACGCGGGAAAGCAAGGGACATCAGAAAAACCCAGTGGTGGAAACGCTGTCTTGCAAAAGGGATCTGCCATTACTGCGGAAAACAGATCCCGCCAAAAGAACTTACAATGGATCATATTGTGCCGATATCACGAGGGGGCAGGAGTACAAAAGGCAATGTGGTTACTTCATGCAAGGAATGCAATAATAAAAAAAAGTACCTTCTTCCAATGGAATGGGAGCAATATTTGAGTTTAAAGGACAAAAAACTATGAGGTTTAGAAAATATTTCGATATTGAAAATAGTTATCGCAAAAAGTTTATTGATATTATTGTTGCGGAAAAAAAGGACAAAGGCGAATTTGTTGTACAGGAAAAGGCGCATGGCGCAAATCTTTCTTTCTGGTATGACGGTAATGACCTGCAATCTGCCAAAAGGACCAGTTTTATAAAAGATAACTTTTATAACCATACACCGGTTGAAGACAAAAACAGGGAAAGAGTTAAAAAACTCTATGCGATTTTAAAAAAAGAAGGTTGTGATTTTAGTGAGTTGGCTGTATATGGTGAATTAATCGGCGGAACATATCCTCACAAGGATGTGAAAAAGGATACTTCTGCCACAAGAATCCAGAAAGGTATTTTCTACACGCCGCACAACGAGTTTTATGCTATTGATGTAGCAATAGACGGCCAATTGATTGATGTCGATAAGTTCAACCGGTTTATGGAGAAAGCCGGTTTTCTGTATGCAAAAACTATGTTCAGAGGTAGGTTTGAAGAATGCCTGAAATATTCAAACAGCTTTTCTTCTCAGATTGCCGTATGGCTGGGTCTTCCCGAAATAGAAGATAACATATGTGAAGGCATTGTGATAAAACCGGTAATTCCTGAATTTCTTAGCGATACAACAAGAGTAATTCTTAAAAACAAGAATGAGAAATGGGCGGAAAAAGCAAGGGCAAGAGATAGACCCCAGAAGCCTCAGATGACATTATCTGAAAAAGGCGAAAAACTATTTAACGAGATGGTGAGTCTTATCACAGAAAACCGGCTTCGCAACGTATTATCAAAAATCGGTCCGATTGAGCAAAAGGAATTCGGCAAACTCATACAACTTTTTTCAAAAGATATACTTGAAGACTTTTTCAAAGATTACCTTGAAGAATATAATGGACTTGAAAAAAAAGAGCAAAAGCAATTGACACGTAAACTTAATAAGCAATGTGCAGAGCTGCTACGCCGCAATTTCAGCAACATCGTTGATGGAGAATTTTAACGATAGCTTTTGTAGTGTAAATTTTTATAAACCTTCTTGACAAATTCATAGTCTTTTGGGTTAATCTGGATCTTAGTTTGAATCAGCATATTATTTCTCCAATATTTTTCTTTATGTTGCCACAAATATGGTATTGTTGTAAAGACATAAAATGGGTCTATTATGTGGGGTTAGGGTTCGCAGATTACGTCCACGTTACTTAGGAGATTTTAATGAGCTTAATAAAAATAATCGGAACAATCTTTTTTCTTTTACTCTTTTTGTTAATGGAACAATCTGTTCTTTTTGCCGAAGATAAGACAACTCATTATCTTGAAAATGTAAACAAACTTTTTCAGGCCAGTTTGGAAGATTTGATGAATGTTGAAGTTATCTCCGCTACCAGAATAAAACAGAAGATAACCGAAGCGCCGTCTATCATGACAGTGATTACCGCTCAACAGATAAGAGAGAGAGGATATCAAAGCGTTGCGGAAGCGGTAAGAACCGTGCCCGGTTTTTCCTTATGGGTTGATAATTTTGTGTCGAGTATCAGCGTGCGGGGATTTAACTCCATTCAGGGCTGGAACCAGAATCTCAAGATTATGATTGACGGACAGCCTGTTTCATACAGACCTGCAAACTGGACACCCATTGATGAATCGTTGATTCCGATTCGATGCGTAAAGAAAATCGAAGTTATCAAAGGCCCTGCATCTGCGCTGTATGGCGCTAATGCTTATCTTGGTGCTATCAACATCATTACCTTTAATGGCGAAAGGCTTGATTCTGTTGAGGTGACAGGTATTGGTGGAAGCCTTGATACCTATGGAGGGTCGTTTGTGGTGGGCAAGAAGATAGATGAAATTGATTTTATGGCAGCTTTTTCTGCCCAACGTTCGAACAGGTCGGGGCTGTCTCTTCCGGATCCTGTTCCAATAATATACGCAAACAAGGAAAGTAAAAACGATATTTCAGAACCGAAAAGTTTCTATGGAAAGATATCGTATAAAGAACTTACAATGTCGGCACATTATCAACGATTCTACAAGTACGCCGAATTTACAGATTTTTCCACATTGGGAGACAGCCTGACCTGTATGAACAATTGGTTTGTCAAGGGTGAGTATAAAAAAAGACTATTTCGTGACAGACTGGATTGCAAAGGATCATTTGCCTATGGTGAAGCAGGACCTGACTATAAGTACGACAAGCTGAAATTAGAAAATCGGTTTTATAGAAAGGAAAATGATGCGCACTTTATTGATCTTGCAGCGGAAACATTCTATAAGTTTGCCGAGAAAAACAGCGTAGGCATTGGAATAGATTATACCACAGAGGACCAACAACTGCAGAATAATTATTGCATTGATATGATAACCGGAAAGAAGTTCCTTTTATCTGACGATCCGGTGCCTCAACCGAGAAAGGATTTTAACAATCTTGGAATTTATGTTCAAGGTGTTTATTACCCGACTCCGAATACAGGACTAACAGGTGGGCTGCGATTTGATTCTCATAACCTTTATGGGGACAGCACGACATATAGAATAGGCTTAACCACTCATATTTCAGAAAAATTATACATGAAAATCCTTTACGGGACATCTTTCAAGTCTCCTACTCCAAGGCAGTTGTTTGACCCGCCATACTCGCTACCAGACGCACACGATACCGAAGGTAATGAAAATTTAGTCCCGCAACATGCCCGCACATTTGAAACCCTGCTTGGCTTTAAACTAAGCAAAACACTTCATGGCAAACTTGGAGGATTCTACACCAGAATCAAGGATGGAATAGAACTTTTTCCCAAAGACGATAACAGCGGGAAGTATATATACAAGCAGAGAGATTTGAAATCATTTGGTTTTGAAGGTGGATTAGATGCGCAATTCAGTAAAAATTTGAAAGGGCGTATGAATTTTTCGTATCAGAAGACGAGGTACGATGACACCAATAAAAATACAAACTTTGTGCCGAAAATAACTGTAAATGCAGGATTGAATTATCTTTTTATGGAGCATCTTAATATTAATCTTGAAAATATATTTGTAGGCAAACGGATATCTCCAAAAAAACTTGATGCCGACAAATATGCCGACCCGGGATATCAGCCTGATGAAGACTATAAAATACCTTCATATTTGCTCGTAAACCTGACTTTATCCACAAAAGATATCAGGGTATTTAGTAATAAAGAGACAATTTTCAGTTTAATTTGCAGTGACATCTTCGATGAAAAATATATAGATCCGGGTCCTCCCAAAGATGGTTATGACATCCCGCATCACGGAAGACGATTTTTGATAACAATTTCGCAAAATTTTTAAATAAAAGTTCTCCAAACGACTTAACATTTTGTAATTGTTTAAATTAGCATGCCGAAGCCGTACCACCAATTTTCAATAGTCAGTTTTCAATTTTAATTCTAACCCATTAAAATTATAGCGTAATGATTCATTGAGGAAACTTTTATTTTTAAATATGATTAGCGTAAAATAAGGATATAATTTGATTTTGAACATGCGATTTATTATTATTATTATTATTTTCTGCACAGGTATTCCTGCGGACTTATCCTGTCAGGTTTCGGAATATGACGAATATACTGTGAAAGCGGTTTTTCTTGAGCGATTTACGCGATTTATTGAATGGCCGCCTGATAGAAAAATTGATGATATTTCAAAACCGTTTGTCATTGCCGTTATCGGCAAAAATCCGTTTGGCTCAAAGCTCGACAATATTTATTCAAAACGTAAAATAAGAGATAAAAAGGTTAAGGTTATATATATTTCAAGGTTAAACCAAATTGCCGGTGCCCACATCCTTTTTATACCAGAGTCAGAAAAGAAGAGACTTCAAAGTATCATTTCACGGTCAAAAGAAAAACACGTGCTTACCATTGGCGACTCAAAAGGTTTTGCAGAAAAGGGGGTTCTTTTTAATTTTTACACAGCAAGCAATCAGATCAAGTTTGAGATTAATGAAAAGGCTGTTCGAGGCTCAGGATTGTCAATAAACTATCTTCTTTTGAATGTGGCAAGAGTTGTTGATCCGGCTGGAGATTCGGAATGAAAAATATACGAAACATCCCGGTTCAATCCAAACTGATAGGCATCATTTTCCTTGTGGCATTTCTTGGCATAGCTCCTGTATTTGCTTTTATTATCTATAGCGATATCAATATGTTCAGAACTGATTTGGAAAGCAATACCATCATGAATGCAAAACTGATAGGAGAGTATTGTGTAACGCCGCTTGTTTTTGAAGACAAAAGCAGTGGAAAAGATGTCCTGAAAAGGCTTAAGACCATACCTTATATCGCAGATGGTTATCTCTATGATAACAGGGGAGTATTATTTTCCGTTTACAACAGATCAGAGCGGACAACCATACCGTCCATGCCGTTTAAGGAGGGGTTACAATTTACAGACGACTATCTGCATGTGATTGATCCGATTGTTTATGAGGGCAGCGAATATGGAACAATCTATCTGCTGGTTTCCACTTCTCTATTAAACAGCAAGATCAATAAATATTTGCTTACAATGTTGTCGCTGATGGCGATGTTGATCTTTCTTATCTATTTTTTAGCTCGCGGATTTCAAAAAATATTATCCGGTCCGATCCTGAAACTCGTTGATGTGACAAAGAGAATATCGGAGAGCGGAGAATATTCAATCCGTATTGAAAAGACAGGAACAGATGAGATCGGTATCCTTTGCGATAGTTTTAACGAGATGCTAAGCAGAATTCAGCGCAGAGAAGAGGAGAGAAACAGGGCTGAACAGGAGCTGCGCCGGAGCGAACAGAAATTTCGTTCCCTTATTGAGACAACAAGCGACTGGGTATGGGAGGTTGATAAAAACGGAATTTACACCTATTCAAGCCCCAAGGTCGAAGACTTGTTGGGATATAAGCCTGATGAGGTCATAGGAAAAAGACCTACCGATTTTATGTCGCAGGATGAGTCAGACAGAATATCCGGATTGTTCAGGGATATAGTTGCGTCAGAGACGCCCTTTTCCAGGATGGAAACTTTCAATTTTCACAAGGATGAAAAACAGGTAGTGATCGAAACGAGCGGCGTGCCAATTCTCGACGAAAATGGAGAGCTTTTGGGTTACCGCGGGATCGACCGCGATATTACCGAGCGTAAAAAAGAAGAGGAAAAAAGAAGGAAGCTTGAGGCAACCCTTCAGCGTTCTGAAAAAATGGAAGCCATCGGCTCACTCGCAGGAAGGGCAGCTCACGATCTCAACAATGTTCTCTCCGGCATTGTAGGCTATCCCGATCTCCTGTTGATGCAGCTTCCCGAAGAAAGTCCGTTGAGAAGACCAATTCTTGCAATGCAGAAGTCAGGAGAAAAGGCGGCAGCTATTGTGCAAGACCTCCTGACCATGACAAGAAGAGGAGTTGTTACTACAGAGATTGTTGGAATAAATGATATTATTTCCTCATATCTGCAAAGCCCCGAACATGAAAAACTACTCTCGTACAATCCCGAGACAGGGATAAAGACTGCCCTTGAGACCGATCTGCTGAATATATCGGGATCTTTTCATCATATCTCAAAGTGTGTTATGAATCTGGTTTCCAATGCGGCAGAGGCTATGCCAAAAGGGGGAAGCATCTCCATATCAACTGAAAACCGTTATATAGACAGACCTGTTAGCGGTTATGAAAGTGTGGATGAGGGAGATTATGTTATTCTTACAATCTCTGATACCGGAACAGGCATCCATCCGGATGATCTGGACAAAATATTTGAGCCTTTTTATTCCAAAAAGGTGATGGGGAAAAGCGGAACAGGGTTGGGAATGGTTGTTGTATGGGGTACGGTAAAAGATCACAATGGATATATTGATGTTAACAGCAATGTGGGAAAAGGAACTAGATTTACGCTTTACTTTCCTGCCACCCGCCAGGAGAAAACCAAAAATGAAAAATCCTTAGATATTGAAGATTATATGGGGAAGGGAGAGTCTATCCTGATAGTCGATGATGTAAGCGGGCAAAGAAAAATAGCATCCACCATGTTGACCCGATTAGGTTACACTGTCAGCACTGTTTCAAGCGGTGAAGAAGCACTCGAATATCTGAAAAAGCATTCTGCAGACCTGATCGTCCTTGACATGATCATGGAGCCGGGGATGGACGGCCTTGACACATACAGAAAGATTATCAAGCTCCATCCCGAACAGAAAGCAATTATTGCAAGCGGTTTTTCAGAAACAGAACGAGTAAAAGAAGCTCAGAGCCTGGGAGCGGGACAGTATGTAAAAAAACCGTACACCCTGCAAAATATAGGGGTTGCTGCAGGAAAGGAATTAAGGGGTCAGGAAACAAAACAGGGGTCAGGGAACAAAACAGGGGTCAGGGGTCAGGGAGCAACCAGCAACAATCATCCAGTTACTTCAAGTTTTTTTGTACTGCTCTGACGATTTCCTCAGGATCATCCATGAGTTGCAGGATTTCAAGATCATTATGAGATATCTTATGATGTTCAAGCAAGCTGGACTTTATCCATTCCAACAGTCCTGACCAGTAATCAGATCCTACCAGTATAACAGGGAAAGGTTTAATGCGGCGTGTCTGAATAAGTGTAACAGCTTCAAACAGTTCGTCCAGAGTGCCGAAACCGCCCGGCATAATAATATATGCAGAAGCATATTTTACAAACATAACCTTGCGGATGAAGAAATATTTAAACTCCAGCTTAACGTTTGAATATTGATTTGGTTTTTGCTCAAACGGAAGGACAATATTCATTCCAACTGAAGTGCCTCCTGCTTTCAGGGCTCCTCTGTTTCCAGCTTCCATAACGCCGGCCCCTCCGCCTGTTATTACAGCAAAATTGTTTTTGACGAAAAGGGCAGCCATTTCTTCGGTTTTCTTATATATTGGATCATCTCTTTTAATCCTGGCTGAACCGAAAAAAGTCACTGCAGGACCAATATCGTGAAGCCTCTCAATGCCTTCAACGAATTCTCCCATAATTTTAAACAGACGCCAAGCTTCGCCTATTTTAAAATCATCAATTATAAATTGTTTTTCCATAGACGTGTCAGACACCGATAATCTTTTATGTGATCGTACAGATTAAAAAAACCGTGAACCGTGAACCGTGAACAATTTATTTTTACCGGCATACAGCCGATATCTAAACTCCTCATGCCTTACCATTAAATCCAATCGTGACCTCACCTCTGTCCACAATAATCGGAACTTTACGTTTTCCATCGGAATATTTCAACATAGTATCAAGCTTGCCGACATCAGATAGTACATCAATATATTCCACATCCCTGCCATTTTTTAAATAGGCTTCACGAGCCTCTGTAGTAACAGCAATTCCCGATGGACATATAACCTATTGATAATAAAAGAAATTTAAAAACAGCTTTCGTAAACAAAAATCGTTAAAAATTAGATAGTTACATGATTTAACACAAATCACAAGCTCCATTTTAAGCTAACTCTTTGAATTTACAGCAAAAAAGTTTACGAAAGGAGTGTTTCAAAAACATCGTTAAATCAATATGTTATTATGCCATCGGGAATTGCTGCTGTAGTAAAAGGTCAGGTATTCTTTCCAAAAATCAAAACTTTTTCTTCCATGATCAGATATCCCCCTTAAAATTCGCAGATACTACATTCCATAAGAAGGCTTTTAAGCTTTTTATGAAGAACTGAGTATGAATAGAAAATTTTGGCTATTTCATAGTTGTGATCAACCATTTTTTTTCTGAGCTTTTCGTCTGCAAGAACTTTTTCAACCTGCATTATTGCCTTATCTGTTATATATCCATTAAGTTCAATGGTAGAAAACCCCTTTGGTTTAATATCCATTGCGTAAATCGAATAAGCATTAACCAATATTGGTTTTCGGAAATATATTGCTTCAAGGAAAGCATTGCCAAAGCCCTCAAAATCTGAAGGATAGGTAACAAGATCTGCATGAGGGTAAATGTCATTCAGGGTATAAATTTTCTTTCCTGATTCTGTGAACCCTCTTTTTTCATTAATTATGTCTGAAACAAAAATAGTATCAACGCCCAGCAAACAAGCATATTCTTTTACTCTGCATTCGTAATCATAACCTTCATCACCTGAAGCATGTGAAATAACAAGTTTGGCTTTTTTCCCCAATCTGTTTATAAGTTCTATTGCGAGCTCAATTTTCTTGCGCTTAACAACTCTGGTGGGCTGGAGAATCAATAGCTGGTCGTCCTCGACTCCAAGAGCCTTTCTCACGTCAGATGCATAATCATCAATTGGTTCAGGCGGATTATCAAAGTCCATGACGTTGGGAATAATAGTTGGAGAAATTCCTGTTCTAAGGCTCAACTGGTTATTGGCAGAAGAGTTGATTACCACATGACTGATTTGCGGCAGATGAGGCGGAAAGGCCATATTAAGATATTCCCATACAGCGTTTGTCATAAAAGACTGTCGTTCCCAGAAGAAATCGTGATGATGAGCAATTGTTGAGATGCCTGTTTCAGATATAATCTCTGTAATGGCTAAACCAAGAGGTATGTTAAGCGGTATTGTTAGAGAATTTTCAGGTATCAGAAGATCAATTTTGAATTGCCGGATGAATTTATAAAGATGCTTCTTTAATCTCAGCCTGAGTTCATGAATTCTTTGTGATGTATAGTTGCTTCTTTTTAGCACTCCAAAGCTGTTGTGATGGATTTCCCGTATGTCGGGATGCTTAAAGTGGGCTTCATTAACTATGTACGAACGCTCTGGTGGACGATCGCATTCACCGGCAAAATAAAAGCATGTAAATCCTTCCTTTTCAAAACTATTAGCCCATTTTGATGTTTCAAGGGAAACACCGTCTGTTCCGGCAAGGCGGGTTGAAATAAACCCGATATTTTTTGGTTTGCGGGCGAATAAATTGCAAAAATTTTCTTCTTCAAATTTAATGTTATCATTTTCTATATTCATGTTAACTCTATATCTCCTGATACCGAAAACAATCTATAGTATGATCATTGCCAAAATCCGTCAAGATCTCTTAATGGACGTCTTTCACATTCCTTAATAATATTTCATAATAGTTGTAACATGTCAATGACATCGTCGGAAAGATATAATTTTGGATGCTTGACTGGAAAACATCGCTGGATTATATAGGGCAGGGATCAGGGGTCGGGAGTCGGGAGTCAGGGAGTCAGGGAGTGCAATACAAAAAAGTGATATAGAACAACACGTAATCAGTATGTTCAATGGCTAAAGATATTATCATCACAAATGGGAATTCGGGATGGGAGGTTCGCTGTGAAAAGTTATAAACTCAGAGTAGTTGAGACGGCAGAATACTTGAAATCTCACATCAGGAAGGCTCCTGAAATAGGCATTCTTACAGGGACCGGCCTTGGCAATAGTGCAGGCTCACTATATGTTGATGTATCATTTAATTATAAGGATATTCCCCATTTTCCTGTTTCGACAGTTCAAACACATTTGGGGAAGCTTCTTTTTGGAGACCTGAATGGAAAATCTGTTATTGCCATGCAGGGCCGGTTTCATCTTTATGAGGGCTACTCTCCGGCAGATGTTACTTTTCCGATAAGAGTCATGCAGGAGCTTGGCGTTAAGATATTAATTCTTTCCAATGCAGCCGGAGGACTCAATTCTGACTTTAAAGTCGGGAACATAATGATTATCAAAGACCATATTAATCTTACCGGCTCAAATCCTCTTATCGGGCACAATGAAGACAGTTGGGGAATCAGATTTCCCGACATGAGCAGGGCATACGATAAAAAGCTTGCTTTGCTTGCTGAAAATGCCGGGGCCAAAGCAGGTATAAGAATGCAGAAAGGTATATATGCAGGCTTAATGGGGCCGTCTCTTGAAACTCCGGCAGAAGTGCGTTTTTTAAAGACCATAGGTGCAAAAGCAGTTGGTTTCTCAACGGTTCAGGAAGTCATTGCGGCCGTGCATGGAGGAATGAGGGTGCTATGCCTGTCGACAATTACCAACATTAATGATCCTAACGAGCCTCTTCCTGCAACTATTGAAGAAATTATCAGTGTGGCAGAGAAAGCCGCGCCCAAGCTTGAAACAATAATTAATGAGGTTGTTAGCCTTTCAGATAAATAATTTCACTGCGTTATCAGTCGTTGACGTATAACTAATACGCCTTCCTCCTTCTGGCCTTGTGAAATTAATTATCTGAAAGGCTATAGGCGGAATATAAAGTTGTTTGGAAAGGTGATAAGTTGCGATGAATTTTGATATACTGATTTTAAACGGAAAATTGCTGACTATGGATTCACATGGTACACAATTCAAAAACGGTGCTGTTGCCATAAAGGGTAAAAAAATTGTTGCCTTGGGAGCTGCCGATGATTTTTCGTCACGGAATGTATCACGTATTATTGATGCCCGTGGAGGTATAATTATGCCAGGGCTTATTAATACTCATACTCATGCAGCAATGACATGTTTCAGGGGCCTTGCAGATGATCTTCCATTGATGACCTGGCTGAATGATTATATATTTCCTGCAGAGGCAAAACTTGATTATAATAAAGTTTATTGTGGAGCTCTTCTTGCCTGTGCGGAGATGATCATTTCAGGTACCACCTGTTTTTGTGATATGTATCTTTTTGAAGATGCTGTAGCAAGTGCGGCAAAACATGCCGGGATGCGAGCTGTGGTTGGAGAAGTATTGTATGATTTTCCTTCACCCAATTATGGCCCGATTGAGAATGGCTTTGCATATACGGAAATGCTTATTGAAAAGTGGAAAAATGATTCTCTGATAACTATTGCCGTTGAACCGCACTCTCCTTACCTTTGTTCGCCGGATCTCCTTAAAAGAGCTTCTTTTCTTGCGGACAAGAATAATATCCCGCTTGTTATTCATGTTTCGGAAACCGAAATCGAAGTCCGAACAAGCATAGAAAAACATGGAGTTACACCTGTCGGATTCCTTGCGAATCTTGATGTGTTATCGTCTAATCTTCTTGCCTGTCATTGTGTTGCACTGACAGATGAAGATATTTCTCTTTTACAGCGTTTTGATGTTAAAGTTTCCCATAACCCTGAAAGTAATATGAAACTTGCATCAGGTATTGCTCAGATACCAAAGCTTTTAAAAGCGGGAGTTTGTGTCGGGCTCGGAACAGATGGATGCTCAAGCAATAATGATCTGGATATTTTCCTGGAGATGGATACCGCAGCCAAGTTGCACAAGGTAAACACTTTTGACCCGACTGTTATGGCTGCAAATACTGTGCTTAAGATGTGCACTATTGACGGAGCAAAGTCGCTTGGGCTTGATGATACAATCGGCTCTCTTGAGCCCGGCAAAAGGGCGGATATTATAATTATTGATACACACAAGCCTCATCTTACGCCGATGTATAACCCGATTTCTCATCTTGTTTATGCAGTTAAAGGGAGCGATGTTGCAACTTCTATTATAAACGGAAAAATAGTCATGGAAAACGGCAGGCTTTTAACATTGAAGGTCGAGGATATAATTGAGGATGTTAAGATTATTGCGGAAGAAATAAGAGGTGCAAAACTTGGGTAAACCCGTTAAATTATGAAAAAGCTGATTTCCGCAATACAATTTTTGACCATTTTGCCTGTCGGAAAGACAAGCACATTTGACGCCAAAGGAATGATCCCATTTTTTCCTGTAGTGGGTATTATTCTGGGACTGATGGTTGCAATTTTTGACAGGCTGGCTTTAATGCTGTGGCCGGAGCAGGTTGTTGCGGTTCTAAATGTTATATTTCTTGTTGTTTTAACCGGTTCATTTCACCTGGATGGTTTGGGTGATACAGCAGATGGCCTATTTGGACACAGACATAGAGAAAAAGCACTTGCCATCATGAAAGACAGCAGAGTCGGAGTAATGGGAGTTGTTGCAATTGTCTGCGGATTAGCCATTAAATGGGGCGGCATTGTTGGGCTTGATGTTCACCGAAGTCTTTTGCTTTTAATTATACC
>Ga0255431_1041_pt1 | contig 23674 bp, 19 predicted proteins | sample ANMaggSeSYBR02J5_FD_182633 | JGI IMG/M metagenome (GOLD analysis project Ga0255431, IMG submission 182633) | Sediment cell enrichment communities from methane seep in Santa Monica Basin, California, United Staets - ANME aggregate JGI... | ecosystem: Environmental > Aquatic > Marine > Cold seeps >... | reverse complement strand
TTGAATATATTCCTTTAATTACGGAAGAAATAAAGAAATTAAAGGCAATCTCATAATTGAGTTTTCAAATATCCCGTCGTGTTTCCAAATGAAACTGCATTTAGTAAGTTTAGGTTGTGCTAAAAATCTTATTGATAGTGAGATTATGCTGGGATGTCTTGTTGATGCAGGCTGGGCACTCACAGATAACCCTTCTGAAGCAGAGATAATAATTGTTAATACCTGTAGTTTTATCGAAGCGGCAGTCAATGAATCAATAGATACCATTCTTGAACTGGCAAAGTTTAAAACCAGCGGATTTTGCCGACATCTTGTCATTACGGGATGTCTTCCTGAACGTTTCAGGGAAGAAATAGTACGTTCTCTGCCGGAGGTTGATATTTTCCTCGGTACAGGTGCTTTTGATAGAATTGTCCAGGCCGTCAAGGGTTCCCCAGGCCTTTCAAAATGTTTTTTGCCGAATCCCGATTTATTGCCAATGCAGCATAGAGATGCACACAGGGTTCGCATTTCATCCCATATGGCATATATCAAAATTGCGGAAGGATGTGGAAAGCATTGTACATATTGTATTATCCCTAAGCTGCGAGGGAAATACAGAAGTCGTAATCATGAAGATATTATTGCTGAGGCTCGCTGTCTTGTTCTGTCAGGTGTAAAAGAACTGATAATTGTTGCCCAGGATACAACAAGCTATGGAAATGATCTAAACAAGTCCGTTGACCTGAGCGGGCTGCTTGAAAGTATTTCAGATATATCTAAAGATGTGTGGGTAAGGCTTTTGTATGGACACCCGGAAAGCATAGATGAATCTGTTATAAAAACTATTGCAAAACACGATAATATTTGCAGTTATTTTGACATTCCTATACAGCATGTCAGTAGTTCTGTTTTAAAAAGAATGGGTCGAAAATATACACGTGATGATTTATACAGACTGTTTGAAAAAATTAGAAAAACAGCTCCTGATTGTGTACTGCGAACAACGGCTATAGTGGGCTTTCCAGGAGAAACAGACGAGGAATTTCAACAGTTGTTTGATTTTGTAGAAGATATTTGTTTCGATCACTTTGGTGTTTTTATATATTCTGATTCCGAAGATTTGCTATCTCACAGACTTTCCAGCCATGTTCCAAAGAACACAGCAAAAAAAAGACATGACTGGCTGATGTCTCGCCAGGCAGATATATCTCTAAAAAATAATCAAAAGTATATAGGAAGAGTTCTGCGGGTTCTAATGGAAGAGAAACCAAAAAACAATCTATTTATCGGCCGAACATGTTTTCAGGCCCCGGAAGTAGATGGAATTACATATATTAATTCAAATCAGTTGCAGCTCGGCAGATTTGTCGACATAAAGATTACAGACGCTTTTGAATATGATCTGGCAGGGAAAACAGTATGAGCGATCTGAAAAATAAAATACTTTCCATGGTGCGTGAAGATCTTACGGAAATTGAACACGCACTTAAGCAAAATCTAAATCCGTATCTTGATCTAATTTCAGATGTTGCGAGTCATATATTGTTTTCAGGAGGCAAGAGATTAAGGCCTTTGCTGATGATTCTTTCGGCAAGAATTTGTGGATATAAAGGAGACATGGATAAAACTTATTCCACTTCCACAATTTTTGAATATTTACATGCCGCCACCTTGCTGCATGACGATCTTGTTGATGGAGCGACTTTGCGGCGAAGGCAACCTGTTGCACATTCAATATGGGGGAATTCTATTACGGTTCTGACCGGGGATTTTCTTCTTGCGCGTTCACTTTCAATCTCGGTTAAAACAGGGCTCATCAAAGTAATTCAAATTATGACGAAAATAACCGAGGATATGTCCCAGGGAGAAATACACCAGTTAACAAGAATGGGAAATTTAGACCTGACGGAAGATGAGTATATAGAGATAATCCGGCGCAAGACCGCTGTGCTTATGCAGGGAGCATGCTGGACAGGCGCCCTCATTGCAGATGCTTCGGAAAAAGAGGAAAAAGCTCTTGCAGAATACGGTGTTAATCTGGGGATTGCTTTTCAGATGGCGGATGATCTGCTTGACTATACATCGGATACAAGCATTCTTGGGAAGGAGGTCGGAGCAGACCTGAAAGAAGGAAAACTCACACTTCCTGTAATATATTCTTTTAAAAAAGCTGATTCCGAAGATAGGATCATTATGGAAAAAATAATTACAGATAAAATTTTTTCTTTTAATGATTTTGAACTATTGATAGAATTATTAAAAAAATATGGCGGACTTGAATATACAAAAAGACTTGCATTAAAACATGTTGAAAAGGCGAAAAACTTTATTTTGTTCTTTGAACCTTCTGCAACAAAAGAGTTGCTTTTAAATATAGCTGATTATGCTTTGGTTCGTGAGGCTTGATATTTATGGATTTTCGTTCAGGCACTAATTATATGTATTTATTTTTATGGATTAAAAGACTGGTTTTTACAGTTTTTATACTTGCTGTTGTCGCAAACTTGTCAGGTATTGTTAATGCTGGGGAAGATACTTCGGAAAGAATTATTGAAGTGATAGGAACAAGTACAATTCGAGGCGGTGATGTTGCAAAAGCGAGGGATCAGGCGATTAAAAACAGCCTGGTTTCTGCCGTTGAGCTTGCTGTTGCGGATCTTTTGCCCATTGAGTCGATGATACGGAATTTTAAAACATTAAATGAAGTTCTCTATGATAACTCTTCAAAATTTGTTGGATACTACAAAGTCCTTACGGAATTGAAATTCGGGGAAACGTACAGAGTACTTGTTCAGGCGACAGTATCAACCTTTGTAATTAAGCAGCAGTTGATGGGCTCAGGCATAAAAGTTCGCAAAAAAACCATGCCTGACATACTTTTTTTTATTGCAGAACAGAATCTTGATGACATCTTGCCGCAGTATTGGTGGATGGAAGATATGTCCGTTGTGAGGAGTTATTCCGAGATTGCCATGGCAGAGGGTATGCTTAGAAATGGTTTTTTTGTAATTGATCAAAAAAGTTTAATTAAAAATGAAGAATTTGAAGCAATAAAATACAAACCCGATCTTAGTAACGAGGAGGCGGTCAGGCTTGGGAATAGTTTACATGCAGATGTAGTAATAGCAGGAATATCTAAAGCCGATTTAGCTCCGAATACTATGGGAGAAAATATAAAATCATTTATTGGTATTGTGTCTGCCCGCGCATTACGGACAGATACGGGAAAAAAAATTGCTTCTACCACGCAGACAGTAGTTTCTGTTAATCAAGATGATATCACAGGTGGAAGGGATGCACTTTCAAATGCAGGATACCTTGCAGGCAGGGAACTGGCTTCACAAATAGCTATTATATGGCAGAAAGAAGTTAAGAAGAGCCTTTCAACGGTAGCGATCATTGTTGAAGGTACAAGGTATTTATCAAGCTTTGTTATTTTTCGCAACGTATTGAATGAAATTCCCGGAGTTGTTACAGCGCAAACAAGCGAAATGAAAGCTGATGAGACAACCATAATTGTAACTTTCCGGGGAAATGCAAAGGAACTTGCGGATGCCTTGATGTCGAAGAATTTTGAAACATTTGGTATAAATATTTACGAAGTTTCCCAAGATCATTTAAGAATCAGACTTATTTAATTGGAACATCGACTAAATTGACCATAAACATTCCTAATAGTTTAACTCTTGGCAGAATACTGCTAACACCTCTTTTTGTTATTTTTCTGCTGAAAGATTTATTATCATTTGCTCTTTTGGTTTTTACCATAGCTGCTATAAGCGATGCTTTAGACGGGCTTTTTGCAAGATATTTTAATCAGCATACGGAATTTGGAGCTTACCTTGATCCTATAGCAGATAAGCTCCTTTTAGCTTCGGCTTTTGTAAGCCTGGCAATTCTTAAAATAGTACCTGGCTGGCTGACAGTTATCGTAATAAGTCGTGATATTTTAATACTGCTGGGAGTTACTATTTTTGCAATGACTGATATTAATTTTGATGTAAGGCCGAGTATCGCCAGTAAATGTACTACCGTTGCCCAGCTTTCCACAGTCTTTTTAGTTCTCCTCAATCCAAAGCTCCCACATTTTTATATGATTCAATGGTCATTATACTGGCTCACGGCAGGGCTTACAATAATATCAGGCCTTCATTATATTTACATAGGCATGAATATTATCCAGGATGTTTCGGAAAATAATCAGTCGCAAAAATAATTGTAACCGTTCACGGTTTGAAACTTGAAATGGGAAATTGGGAAGAACAGCACAAAAGCAAGAATGCCCAATTTCCAATTTCTATTTTCCGAGAATGCTTACAAATAATTCAATGGACGGGAATCAGCATTTAAGAGGCTACCATGGCAAAGAAAGTGAGAGTTCACGCAATAATAAGCGGCAGGGTTCAAGGAGTTTTTTTTAGAATGGAAACAAAACGCGTGGCAGATAGCTGCGAGGTTTTGGGATGGGTAAGAAACAAAATAGATGGGACAGTTGAAGCTGTTTTTGAAGGTAATGAAGAGAATGTAAACTCAATTCTTAAATGGTGCAGGAACGGCCCGCGCCTTGCTGATGTTGAAAAAGTGGATGTGGAATTGGAAGACTATAAAGGTGAGTATTATGAGTTTGAACTCAGATACTAAGGGTTCGCTCAAAAACGAGGACAAAAATAAAAGCGGTTTAGCCATTAGCCATTAGCCATTAGCTAACAGCTAACAGCTAACAGCTAACAGCTTAAACTATATGGCTTCTTTTAGTTTCTTTCCGGGTCGGAACTTAACGACATTGCATGCTTTGATTTTAATCGGGTCACCTGTTTGAGGATTACGGCCTTTACGAGCTTTTCTGCGGACTTTTGAAAAAGTTCCAAATCCTACGAGAGTAACTTTACCGTCTTTTTTCTTTAGCGCCTTTGTTACACCATCCATGAAAGCATTTAGTGCACTTGATGCTGCGACCTTGGGAATGCCTGCGTCCTCCGCCATTTTTTCTACCAATTCTGCTTTTGTCATACTTACTCTCCTCTTTGTTGTTGATGATTAATAATACAACAGCCCTTGTTATCAGCGCCATCGCCTTTATTGTCAGCTCCATATAGCATGGTTTTTCTAATGTCAACATAAATTAGCATTATATAAGACTTTCCATATAATAGTTAGCGTTAACTTGCTGTATGGTTATATCTGAAGGTAGATAATCATTTAGAAAAGAGCGTCCACAAATTCTTTTGCATTAAAATTTTGCAGATCATCTATATTTTCGCCAATACCAATATACTTCAGTTGAATTTTGAGAGTGTCGCAAATACTTATAACAATACCACCTTTTGCAGTTCCATCAAGCTTTGTAAGTGCTATCCCCGTTACCCCAAGTGCATCATCAAATAGTTTAACCTGCGACAAAGCATTTTGACCTGTTGTCGCATCAAGAACTAAAATGATTTCATGAGGGGCGCCGTCCAGCTTTTTTGATATGGTTCGTTTAATTTTTTTAAGTTCTTCCATAAGATTTATTTTGGTATGAATTCTTCCTGCAGTATCTACAAGAACGATATCCACATCCCTTGCAATAGCGGCTTCAATACCGTCATAAGCTACAGAAGCAGGGTCAGCATTTTCCCTGTGCTTTACTATTTGAGCGCCTGCCCTGTCAGCCCATATCGCAAGCTGTTCAACAGCCGCAGCCCTGAAAGTATCGGCAGCAGCTATCAATACTTTCTTTCCTTCCGAATTGAATTTTGCTGCAAGTTTTCCGATTGTGGTTGTTTTGCCGACACCGTTTACACCAATCACCATTATTATTCTGGGTTTAGTGGAAGCAGCTTCAGGGAGTTGCTTTGGTGTTTGCAAATTAAGAAGTGAAAATATTTCCTCTTTCAAAACATCCTTTAATTGGTTTGCGTCAGATATTTTATAGGATTTCTTTGAAATTTTTTGAATAATATCCATTGAAAGCTGCACGCCGATATCGGAGGTTATCAAAAGCTCTTCGAGTTCTTCTAATAAACCGTCATCAATTTTCCTTTTTCCCGTAAAGAGATCATCTATGTCTGTTGAAAGAATTTCGCGGGTTTTGGAAAGACCTTTTTTTAAACGTTCAAAAAAAGATGTCTTTTCCGATAAGTCTGAATTATCCTGTTTTTCTTTTTTTTCGTCAAAATCTTTTTTTTTTTTGAACCAGCTAAGTGCCATAACTTACCTCAATACGAATTTTAAGTTAAATTAACTGAAACTATTTTTGAAACTCCTTTTTTTTCCATGGTAATACCAAACAGCGTGTCGGCAAATTCCATGCTTTTTTTATTGTGAGTTATCATGATAAGTTGAGATTTTTCTCCTATAATTTTAAGCAAATTATTAAAGCGAAAGATATTGGCCTCATCTAAGGGTGCGTCTATTTCATCCATTATACAGAAAGATGCCGGCTTAATTAGAAATATTGAGAAAATAAAAGCAATTGCGGAAAGAGCTTTTTCACCTCCTGAAAGAAGGCTCAGCCTGGTCAGCTTTTTCCCGGGAGGATGGATCATGAATTCTACGCCTGTTTCAAGAGGTTTGGCCGGTTCTGTTAAAATAAGTTGTGCCGTACCACCATCAAAAAGACGCGGGAAAACCTCATTCAGTTTTTTATTAATCAGATCAAAGGTTTTTATAAATTTTTCCTGCGTGATTCGATTAATTTTTTTTATAACTTTATAGAGATCATCAAGAGCTTGAACAAGATCATCCCGTTGTTTAGACAAGAAATCAAAACGTTCTTTCATTTGTTCATATTCCTTTATAGCGCCGAGATTTACATCATTTATATTAGCGATTTTTACTTTAAGCCTGGAAAGTGCTGCTCCCATTTCATCTATTGACATATTTTGCTTTTCAGCCTTATCTTTTAATTCCGACCTCAAGTCGGAAAGAGGAATGCGATAGTTTGCTTCTAAGTGATTCGCAAGATTTTCCCGTTTAATATGTTTCTGTGACCGTTCTATTTCAAGCAAGCGAATTTTCTGCAAGGTTTTTTCATGTTCGTCTTGTATCTTTGTAATAATAGTATCATTTTCTTTAAGACTGTCGTGAATAGCACGATAATCAGCTTCATTTCTTTCAAGTTCCTGTTCAAGGTGCGTCATATCATTATACATAACGGGAAGAATTTTTTCATATTCCTGAATTTTCTGTTTTGAATCTGTTCTGTTTTGATGCTTTTTATTAATTTCTTCGCAAAGCCGCTTGAACCGGTTTATACCTTCATCTTTAAATTCTTCAAGTCGTTTTAACGTATTATAATTGTTTTCTATGCCGGTATTTATGACCGTCTGCTTGAGTTTAAGATCCATCCTCCTTTGATTAAAATTTTCCATTTCATCAGATAATAAACTGATTCTTTCTGAAGTTTCTGCGACTTTGTGCTGTGCAGTTTCAACTTCATTGGTTATTTCTGCAAGTTCTTTGTTATACCTGGTCATCTCTTCATCAATATCCATCTCTTCTCCCATGAGATGTTCCTGCTCTAAGCTTGCTATTTCAAGATGTTTTTGGGCGTATTTTTCATCTTCGTCTGCTTTATAAAGTTTTTTTTCCGCTTCGAGTTTGTTTTGGATGTTTTTATTTTTATTTTCTATCAGTTTTTGCAGATCGCTTTCAATAAGACGAACTTCAGATTCAAGTTCTTTTTTATTAAGACCGGTAGATTCCAACCTTCTGGTTATCTCTTTAATCCGGTCTTCAAGTTCGTTCAGCTCCTGTTTTTTTGCAAGAATGCCTGATAAATTATCTTTGCTGCCGCCGATCATGATGCCTTGAGGGGAAATGATATCGCCGTTTTTTGTAACAATTGTCCGGCCATTGTCATTACTTTCATTTATTTTTACAGCTTCTTCAATATCGGTGGTAACAATTACATTTTCCAATACAGCTTCTGCAATTTTTTCAAACCCCGGTTTTACTGCAATATGTTCCAAAAGATATTTTTGTGCATTGGAATTTTCAGAAAGATTATATCCTGTGTTTTTAATGGATGAAACAGGAATGAATCCGCTGCGACCCGCACCCTTGGCCCGGAGATAGTCTATAGCGCCAAGTCCGGTTTTTTGATCCTTAACCAGTATGTACTGTAAGGATTCTCCGAGTGCAGCTTCCACAGCGGTTTCAAAAGAAGCCTTCGGTTCGATAATATCCGCCATTAAGCCAAGAATACCATTGTTTTCTAAGGAGCTATCTGCAAAGTCTTTATTTAAATATTTCTTCATTATGGTTTTGACACCATCTTTATACCATTCAAAGTTGTCAGCCATTTTCTTTAAAGCATTAAATTTTGATTTCAGCTTATTTTTTTCAAGTTCAATTGTCTGAACAAGTTTAACCTGATTGCCGAATTCCTTGCTCTTTTGCTTGAGTTCTTCCTGTTTGATTTCAATGCGTTCATTTAGATCATCTATGTTCAGTGTTATTTCTTGCAAATGTTTTTTGGCTTTTATGGAATATTTTTGTGTCTCCTTTAACTTTTTTTCTGCTCTGACTTCTTCTTCGTTTATTCTTTTTAACCGTCTCTTTATATTCTCCCTGTTGTTTTCCGCATTTTGATAGATGTTTTTATATCGCGCTTCTTTGGCAATCAGCTCCATTAGATGTGATTTATAATTTTCAAGTTTCTTTGTCAGCTCAGACAATTGATCTCTTGTTTTTTGTGACGCGGATCGTTCTTGTTCAAGACTTGATTCCACCCCTGTTATATCGTCCTCAAGTTTTTTATTCTGAGTTTCTATTTGAGTAATTTCGGTGATAATATTTTTGTTTTTCTCTTCTATTTCCTTTCTTGAAGTTTCAAGCCTTATGGCTTCGCTGGAAAAATTTTCCATCTCTCTGCGAAGATGTTTAAGGTCATTTTCTATTCTGTCTATATTTCGCTGCATTTCGAATTTTTGAGATTTTTGTTCCGATATTTCCTGTTCTTTTTGTACGAGTTGAAGTTTTATCTCTTCAACAGCAGCGTCAAGTTTTTTTATTTTGGATGTATGCTCTATGTCTGAATCATTAAGATCTTTCAGCAGAGACTCGGTTTTGAGGATTTGGTGAGAGTAATCATCAAAATTTGCAAGAGAAATCAGGATATCCATCTCCCTTATCTCCTTTTGAAAATTCTTGTAAATTTCGGCTTTTTTAACCTGGCGTTGAAGAGCGGTCATCTGCTTTTTTACTTCATCAATTATATCATTTACGCGCAGAAGGTTCTGGTTTGTGGTTTGAACTTTACTTAAAGCTTCTTTTTTTCGGGTTTTATACCTGGTAATTCCTGCAGCCTCCTCAATAAAAAACCTTCTTTCTTCCGGCCCTGCCTCAGTAATAGCTCCGATATTTCCTTGCTGAATTATTGAATATGATTTTGTTCCAAGGCCGCTTCCCAGAAAAATGTTATGGATATCTTTTAATCTGCATGGCTGCTTGTTGATGAAATATCCACTTTCACCGGAACGATAGAGCCGCCGGGTTAACATTATTTCAGTAAAGTCATTTAATTCCTCCGGAGCAGTACCATAGTCATTTAAAAGCGTCAGGCTTACCTCAGCTATGTTAAGCGGCGGTTTCCCGTTAGAACCGGAAAATATGATATCTTCCATGGACTTACCACGAAGCTGCTTAACACTTTGTTCTCCCATAACCCATCTAAGCGCATCAACAACATTGCTTTTGCCGCAACCGTTTGGCCCTACAATTGCAGAAATACCGGCAGGAAATTCAATGCTGGATTTTTCAGGAAATGATTTAAATCCTGTAAGTTCCAGTTTTTTTAGTTTCATATAAAAGTTTCCCAAACGACTTAACATTTTGTAATCGTTTAAAATTAGCACAAATTCGACCCAAATCTGTGCGTCTACTTGGAGAAGTTAATTTGTCCACGTTCCTAAGTTTTGCGAAATTTCTGAACCATAATTCGATAACCCCTTGAGATTATTGATTACGAAGATTTTGTTTCGATTTTATCGCTACTAATGATTTCAGCAGGTTATGAGAACTTGGGACTGACGAGAGGCCATGAAAAATGGGGTTTAAAGATAGTTATGGCAAACCCGAAAGCCATTGGTATGCAGGAGCTACAAGTATATACTGATCTCCATTCGGAATCATACGGTAACCTTCGCTTTTCTCGACAAGTTGAACAGCAGGTTTTTTCAAAACAGACTGAAATTTTTTAAGCACAGGGGACGGTTTTGTTTCTGAAAGTTTAGCCTCAATGAAAACAAGCGGTTCACCCTCGTTTGCGATAAGAAAGTCTACTTCCTGCTGTTCCTTATTTTTAATAAAATGCAAGGAAAATGTACCGTGTCCCATATCGTTCCATGCTGTAACCGCCCGATACAGTTCCGCTGCCACCATATTTTCAAACCGGGCCGCAGGTTCCTTTATCCTGGGGATGTCCCAAAGGTACACCTTACGCTCTTTTTGAATTGCCCGCGCAATTCTCCGGGTCCATGGAGCAATGCTGAAAGTAAGAAAAAATCTTTCAAAAATCGACAACCAGTTCTGAACAGAATTATATGCTACCTTCAAGTTTCGAGCCAAGGAAGGGACTGAGAGAGAACTTCCCACCTTGGATGGCAACAAAAGATAAAGTGTTTCCATGTCCATGACGGATTTTATCCCTGTCAGATCCCGAATATCCTCACGTATTAACTGTTTTGAATAGATGCTCGACCATCGGCGGTAGGTCGTTTTCCGCCCTGTCAGGTATGGCTCCGGGAAACCACTTAATTCAGATAGCCCCGTCCATATTTCTTTCAGTTCTTCGATATGTTCCGTTGTTGTTTGTAACGGATCATTGAGAAAATGACCAATCTCTCTGTTTTTCCCCCCTAACTCAGAAATCGTAAATGGCCACAGGTGAAATAGAAAATAACGCCCGGCCAGTGAATCCCCTCCTTGCTGATAGATATCCAGCCTTCCGCTTCCTGAGATAAGAAACCGGTATTTTTCATGATGCTGGTCATAGATACCTTTGAGGTAGTTTTTCCAATCTCTGTATTTGTGGATTTCATCAAGAACAATCAATGGAATTGATGAATCTTTTCGTTCTAATGCTTCAAAGAAAGATGGGTTTTGCAGGAAATTTGTTCTGTGTTCAGCAATATCCCAATTAAAATAGAGATGATTCGTAAAGGAGGTGGAAATGATTTTGGCAAGAGTGGTTTTACCTGCCTGACGTGGCCCCGCAATGAATATCATCTCCTTGTTAATAGCAAGATCATTCCAGATATTAATATATGGGGTTCTTTTTATCATAATGGCCATTATTCATGATATTGAAAAATAGTCAAGACAATTTTGCAGTAAGCTGAAAAATAGTCAAGGCATCTTTTTTCACAATGCTCAGTACTTAGTATCTGCTGATTTTCTGAACAGATTATCTCGTACCCCGATCTGCTTTAGGTTCGGAGTCTGAAATTTCCGCTTTAAGAAATTTTTAGTGCTTTTTACAAAATTTTGGAAAAAAGAATGCCGGAAATCCGGTTTTTTGGACAGGGGGCATCCTCTCTTTTCGGAATGCCGGATTCCAGAGCTAAATGAAAGCAGAGTTTTCGAAAATCTTGTAAAATCAAGCAAGTCCGAGTTTTACCAGGCTTCCTTCTTCTATTTCATCCGCGAAATAAAGCTGAAGGAATTTTTTAAGATTACAGGCGGTCTGACACAGAAAAGACCATATCCGGTTTCCGCTGAAGCCCCGGTAAAGACAGCGACCAAAACCCCGAAGATTTTTCGCAACAGCGATGAATCCCTCCGTTGCGGAACGGGCTTTCCGACAAAACTCTCTTTTTTCTTCGGCAACATCGGAGCTTCTGCCGAGAAAAATATGTGCTGTTCCTTCGGGTATACTCAGATTTGTCCGGCTTCGGTATCCCTGATCGCCAATTGTAAATTCGGGAACACTCTGCACCCTTTTTATGAAGAGTTCGGATGTTGCAGGCCACAGGGCTTTGTCGTTGGGTTTTCCGATAAAATTTTCTATCGAAATCATAAATCCCTGACGGTTGAACGATAGCTGAAGGGGCGTTCCAAATTCACAGTCTGGATGTTTTTTGCCTTTTTTTATCGGACGAGCTTCGGGACAGAGAGTCTCTACCTCGACAAAAGTTTGGATTTTAAAAAATCAAATGTTGCCTAACCCAAATTTTAACTGCGTGGTAGATTTCTATTTTTGAGATATATTGAGAAAATTGAGGAGTTGCCTGTATGCCTGTTTTTTTTGAGAAAGAACAACATGTCTTGATTCAGCTTGAGTCCGATGACGATTGGCAAGGTTTTTATAATAGCTGCGATGGCTATATTACACCGCAGAATTTTCACCAGTAATTAAATGGCCGCCACTACCATCGTTATAGTTCGTTTATTGAATGATTACAGGAGATTAGAAATTACGCCAATTTCCTTTTTTCATCCACGCTCCTAATATCTGTTTGTAAAAAATGTTATTCAGGAAAGCGTCTGATATGTATTGTCTGATTTTTGCTCCACTGATCGAATTTAGATCTTAAATATCGTTTGAAGTAATATCTGGTTGGCGAAAAAAGCAGTAGCAGACCGGCCGCGTCAGTGAGAAACCCGGGGGTTAAAAGAACAATTCCGGCTACAAATATTATAAACGCATCAATCAGATCTTCGGTGGGCATTATTCCCTGTTGAAGGCTGGTTCTGATTCGGAGCATGGTTTGCAGACCTTGTTTGTGTGCCAGCGTTGCTCCTGCAAAAGCGGTTATTATTACAACCAATACTGTGTTAACTGCACCTATTGAATAGCCGATTTTTATCAGCAGGTATATTTCAGTGGCAGGTATAAGTGTGAATGCAAGAAAAAGTTTGAGCAGCATAATATATATCCTTTAGGAACGTGGACGAATTAACATCTTGTAACACCGAAAGCGTATCACCAATAGTCAATTGAACTTACAAAAAAAAGTTACACTCATTTTATTTGAACTCAGAAAACCACGTCCTTTGGGCGTGTTCAGAGTTTAAAGGCTTTCTAACCTCCCGTCTTTATCAGCCGCTTAATTTCGTCAATATTGTTGCGGCAGGTTTCCATTCCGACCCGCATAAGTTCATTGCCTTTATGAAAATCATCCCATGCAAAAGAGTTGACTGCAGGATAAAGAACTATGTCTGCCTTTTGTGTAAAATTGCTGGTTGCATGGTTATAAACTATATTTATAGTTTTTGACAGAACTCCAATAATGTTTGGACATCGAACCTTTTGCTCAGGTTTTTGATCTGACTTTTGTTCAATGCAGACCGCTATAACGATATCCGCACCTTTTTGCATTAACACATCGGTCGGCACCGGATTCAGCAGTCCTCCATCAACCAGCCATCTGCCATTAAGATTTACAGGGTTGAATATGCCGGGTATGGAAATGCTGGCTCTAACAGCTTTACTGACATTTCCTTTTTCAAGCAGGATTTCTTCTCCTGAATTAATATCAACTGCTACAATATAGGCTGGTATCATAAGGTCAAGAAAATCCGCATTTTTTAAGGCATTTCTAACCATTTTTAATATTTTTTGACCTCGAATAATGCCTTGAAGCGGAATTGTATAATCGAACAGCTTTCGTTGTGCCTGTAATTTTGTGGGGAACTGGTCAATAGTCAGCTTTTTGGTTATATCGACAGATGCGGTTCTGGCATATATGCTTCCGACAACTGCTCCCATACTGGTGGCGGCAATCATATCTATATGAATTCCTTCTTCTTCAAAAACTTTCAATATGCCGAGATGCGCCCATCCTCGTGCGGCACCTGCTCCTAATGCCAGGCCAACCCGTATTCTGCCTGTCTCACGGGCAACTGCCCTCGGTCCTTGTATCGGAAAACGTTTTTTAACATCAATATTGCCGCAAATAGCTGAAGCTGTTTTATGAACCCATATGGCAGGCGTTTCCGGCAGGTTCAATTCGGATTCGAGCTTATCTCTCGGTATTCCTATATTACCGGCCAAATGGCTGACACCCATTTTAATATTATCTAATACACCGTTACAATTGCTGGATATATTTGCGATTTTTTCTTTTATTTCAGAAAGGGCATCCGGAGTGTTTTTAAGCAGTATAAACACTTTGTCGCACAACCTGAGCACTCTATTCCCAAGTACACTAAAGTTAACAGGGACATTAAATATAATAATATGAAAATGCTTTCTAAGCAGTTCCATTATTTCAGGCATATTTGTTTCAAATTCTTTCCAGTATTGTTTGTCGTGTATTCTTGGCAGTAAAAAAGTCATAAAGCCAGAGGGGTGAGAAAACCAGGCATGGTCCAATGCTTTTTCATATTTATTAGAGAAGTTCTTTATCAGCTCGGATTCCGGGCAATGTGCACACTTAAGGCCAAAGTTAGAAATTTTGTTTTTATCCTCAATTTTAAGTTCTATTAATAATACTTTTTTGTGTGCTTCGCTTGAAAGGTGATAGGCCAGACTATATAGAAAATGTGATTTGCCGAGGTATGGATGAGTGGCAGTCATTGCAAAAAAAGTTGGTAAGGGTTCATTAAGTGCCTGCTGACTGCTTTCTGCAAAACGGTGTGCGTACAGGCGGCTGAGATATAGCCCTATGCTTGGATTTTTATGAAGAAGTTGCTTAAAATCTTGCTGCTTTAATCTATATAGCTTTGCATCAAGAATGACTTTTATTGTGGCTGAACGGGCTTTACCTGTTAGGAGAGATAGTTCTCCAAAAAAATCTCCTCTGTGAAGATATGAAACAAACATCTCATTACCTTCTCTATCAATATAAACGCCAACAGAGCCGGATTTTACAATAAACATTGTATCACCAGACTCTCCTTGTTTACAAATAATTTCCCCTTTTTTTACTGATATCGGCTCAAATAATTTAGCTATCCCGTGTAATTGATTGTAAGGAATTGAGGAAAAAAGAGGTATTTTTTCAAGAAAAGATCTAAGTTCGTTATCGCTAAAAGTTACCATTGCTATAAACTTTCAGGAGACTTTTGATTGGAGCATCTAATTTTTATTTGATATTATTAAAAAAATATAATAATTGCATTTAGGAACGTGGACGAAATAACTTCCACAACTATGCATCATAGCTTTAGGCCACATACCTACTTGGGGAAGTTATTTCGTCCCCGTTCCTTAGTCAATAGATTTTTTGTACAGCAGTTATAATTTTGAAGAACTATAATATCAGATTTACTCACGGTTAACAAATCTAAAGAGGGCCGGTATGGATAAAGAAATGAGATGCCAGGACAAACCATGGCTTAAACATTATGAAAAAGGAGTTTCGGAAAAAATTGAGTTCGATGAAGCATTTTTACATGAGTTTTTAGAAAGATCTACCGGCAAATTTCCAGATAAAACAGCTTTAATTTTCCAAGGATATAAGGTTACATATCGTGAACTGAATGATATGACAAATCAATTTGCTGCCTGTCTTATTGATTTTGGAATAGATAAAGGAGATAGAGTGGCCATTTTATTGCCGAATAGTATCCCTTGCGTCGTCAGTTACTATGCCATATTAAAGATTGGTGGTATAGTGGTTATGAACAACCCTATGTATTCAGACCGCGAACTAAATCATCAATTCAATGATGCCGGCGCAAAAGTTTTGATCACTCTTGATTTGCTTGCTAATCGAATGATAACTCTTCGACCTGAAACAACTATAAAACAAATAGTTTATACTTCTATTGGTGATTATCTGCCATTTGCCAAAAACTTATTGTTTAAGTTTGTGGCTAAAAAGAAAAAACTGGCAGCAGATGTGAGTCCTTACAGAGATGTTTACCGATGGAAAGAAGTCCTGAATAGATATTCTCCCAAATTGCCGGATGTTAAGCTATCTATTAATGATATTGCAATGTACCAGTATACTGGCGGCACAACCGGGATTTCAAAAGGCGTTATGCTGTCGCACAGCAACCTGAGTATACAGGTTCAGCAGATAGCATCATGGTTTCCAGGATTCAGTAAAAGTGATGAAATCATGTTAGGATGTCTTCCTTTCTTTCATGTATTTGGTCTTTCGGCCGCAATGAACTGGGCAATATTCATGGGATGGCCGAACGTGCTTGTTCCAAAACCTCATCCGGCAGCCTTACTTGAAACCATAAGGAAATTCAAACCCACCATTGTTCCCTTTGTCCCAACCATGATTATTGGTATGCTAAATCATCCTGATATTAACAAGACAGATATGACCTGTATTAAAGGGTGTTTTTCAGGAAGCGCTCCTATTCCGGTTGAAATTATAAGGAATTTCGAGGACAAAACAGGAGCTATCGTTGTAGAAGGATTCGGCTTGACCGAAGCTTCACCGATAACTCATATAAACCCTTTTGGCGGCAGCAAACGAAAAGTTGGAAGCATTGGACTTCCTGTCCCAAACACAAAATGTAAAATAGTTGACTTAAATGATAGCAATGCAGAAATTCCTGCCGGTGAAACCGGTGAGCTTGTTATTAAAGGGCCACAGGTTATGAATGGCTATTGGGGCAAGCCTGAAGAAACAGCGCAAACATTGAAAGACGGCTGGCTGCATACCGGGGATATCACTAAAATGGATGGAGAAGGGTACTTTTATATTGTAGATCGGAAAAAAGACATGATCATATCCGGGGGGTTCAACGTGTATCCACGTGATATTGAAGAGGTGTTTTATGAAAATCCAAAAGTTCAGGAAGCTTGTTGTATTGGAATTCCGCATCCAGGCAGGGGAGAAACAGCAAAGGTCTTTGTTGTATTGAAAAAAGGTGAGAGTGCAACAGCAAAAGAGCTGATAGAATTTTGCAAGCCCAGGATGGCCAAATATAAGCTTCCAACTGAGATTGAATTCAGAAAAGAACTTCCCAAAACCAATATTGGTAAGATTGCAAGGAAAGATCTCAAAGCTGAAATGCTGAAAATCGGTTTGCCTGAAGAACGATAGGAGATATCAATGTTATCTTTTGAAAATTTTAAATTTATCCAGGCTGATTCCAAAGATCTTAAAGACACTATTTATCAATTGCGATATAAGGTATATGTGGAAGAATTTGGATTTTTGAAAAAGGAAGATAATCCGGATGGATATGAAAAGGACGAATATGATGAGAATTCAATTCACTTTGCAGCATTAGATGAAAAAAATGAAGTTATAGGCACTGTAAGACTGGTACTTAACTCAGAAAAGGGGTTACCGATTGAACATGTGGTAAATACGAAATTTATAGGAGATAAACCTTCTTCAGATAAGATTGCAGAGATATCGCGTCTCGCTGTGAGCAGGAATTTTCGCAGACGAAAAGAGAATGGCCAATTTGGAGTGGAGTCTTATATAAAAAAATCAGAAGGAGGTATATTGCCTAATAAAAGGCCCGCATCTGATCAACAGCAGAAAAGAAAAAAACCTGTAATTATACTTGGCCTTTACCAGATATTATATCATGCAAGCAAAAGAATGGGTATTACTCACTGGTATATGATTACAGAAGAAAAATTGTTCCATGCACTGAAAGAATATGGATTTATATTTTATCAAATTGGTGAACCAATTCAATATCATGGAACCCGCACGCCATATCTTGGTATTATTTTAGATATAGAGCAAAAACTTATAAAAGAAAAACCTGAATTTTTACATATGCTGTTGATGGGATTGGAAAAAAAATATCATCCTAATCATCCCCCAATCCCTCAATAATCTCTTTTGCTTTTTCGTTTTCAGGAAAATCAGGATTCAATTGAAGCGCTTTCCTTAACTCTTGTTTGGCCTTTTCAGTGTCTCCTTTCTTGAAATAGGTCATTCCAAGATGGAAATGCACTGTCGGGTTTTGCGGCATTTTCTCAAGAGCTTCTTCAAACTGGGATATGGCACTCAAAAAGGCGTTTTTGTGAAAAAAAGCCCATCCCAGAGTATCAGCTATACCCGAATTATCAGGAAATTTCTTTTTTGCTATCTGGGCCCAAAAAAGCGCTTTATCAATATTGCCTCCTTGCTCAATCATGAGCCACGCCAGGTTGTTTGCGGCTGGTGCGTAATCGGGTTTAATATCCAACGCCTTCCGGTAGAATTTTTCAGCAGTCTCATAATCATTTTTCGCTTGGTGCAGAACGCCGAGACTCATAATAGCCGGTAAAAATTTCGACTGCCTGGCGTGAATTTCCTGATACTTCTTTATCGCCTCATCCATTCTGTTTGTGGCTAAATAAATTCGTGCCATGTCCTCATAATTGGCCAGCATCTCAGGCTCCTGATTGATAGCAGCATTGAATGACTTTTCAGCCTTTTTAACGTCCTGCTTAAAAAGATAAATGTTGCCCTGTTGATTGTATAAGAATGATAGAAGCCGTGGATTATCTTTGTGTGCCTTGATTTGATCCTGGCAAAAGGTAAATGCCTTCTCAGGCTGTTTTTCTGCCAAATAGATGGATACAATATTCCGCATGCTTTGCGCCGAGGCAGGCTCTCTTTCCAGCGCACGTTGATACTGGTTAAGAGATTCCTTCTTGTCTCCTTGAATACGGTACAACGCTCCCAGCGAAAAATATCCTGCACTACTAAGAGGCACGTATTCAACAACCTTTTTAAAGGCTGCTTCTGCCTTTTTATATCGTTTTTGCGCTATGTTGATCTGCCCCCACAGGAGAGTTGCTCTTACATTTTTCGAGCTGACATTAAGGACTTCCGCACATTCCTTTTCCGCTCTGTCCAGCTCATTCTCTCGTATCAGTATTTCGGTCATTAACAGCCGTGCCTTCACAAACTTGGGGGCCTTTTTTATCGCCTCGTCCAAACTCGCCTTGCCTGACTGATCATTTCCCAATCCAAGATGGGCCAACGCCTGATAAAAATGAACTTCTCCGGACTCAGGCACGTCCTTAATCACCTTTTCCAACACACTCAGGGCAGCCCGATAATCACGTTTTTTAAGGAACAGCCTGCTCTTTAAAAGTCGAGCATAGTCATCGCTTTGATTCTTGCCCAAAATCTCCTGAACGGAACTTTCCGCGTTTTCGATATCCCCTTTTTCAAAATATATAGAAGCCAGAGCCCTTTGAACTCTTAAATCCTCAGGAGCAATTTCAATCCCTTTTTGCAGAAACTTTATCGCTTTTTCCATTTCGCGTTTTATAGTATAAAAGTTCGCCAGGATTAAAAGCGGCTCTACTTTTGCAGGTGCAACTACAGTTGCCTTGACAAACATTGATTCGGCTTTTTCGGGCTGTTTACGGGCCAGATAAAATTTTCCCAACTCAATCAAATAAAGTGAATTTTTCGGGGCCTTTTTAATCGCTTCATGGAACTGTTCTTCAGATTGATTAAATTTATTGGTCGCCGAATAGAACCTTGCAAGATTTAAATGGTGTAGCGGGTTATCTGAAAATAGCTGAATGATCCCGCGAATCGTTTTTTCGGCCTTATTCAGCTCCTTTTGGATGGTATAAAAATTTACCAGCTCATATAGTGCCCGCGGTGCCCTGGAATCAACTTCCACAGCTTTTAAAAATGATACTTCCGCTTTTTTATACTTTTTGGAAGCTGCCAGGAATTTGCCCAATAATAAATAAGGATTTTCATTTTCAGGGTCAAGAGATATTGCTTTTTCAACTTTTTCAATGGCCTCTCCAAACTTCCCATCAAGGGCAAGGATCTGCGCCATAATCAATAACCCCTCAATATTGTCCGGTTTAGCCTGCAAAACAATTTTCGCCCTTTTGCCGGCCTCCTTAAACTTTTTTCCCAGAATATAGAATTCCGCAAGCTTTAATTGTGCCCTGATGTAACCGGGTTGAATATCAGCGGTCTTGTAAAACTCCTGAAAGGCATCTCTGACTTTTTTCATCTTCAGATACACTTCACCCAGCCGATAGTGACCATCCGCATATTCCGGATCAAGCTGAATCACATTTTTCAGCTCAATCACCGCCTCCTTAAACCGGCTATCCTGAATATATTTTTCCGCCTTGCTCATATGCTTTTGCATCTTTTCTTCTTTACTTGCACAACCACCAAACAAAAAAACAAGCATCACAACACAGAGAGAAGCCATATAAAGTCTTCCGAAAGAGTTATCATTATAACACCCTGATATCATTATAAAAAACTATCTCCTTTAATTTGTTGCCGGTTACTTGTTAAACACCTATCAGCTACCACCTATGAGCTATCACCTATCACCGGAATGCACAAAGATACAATATTGTTGCCGGATTCACTGTGTACAACAATACTGGCCTTATATTTTTCTAAAGGTATTAATGAATAATATAATCCTAATATATTTTTCACATCCCTTTTGCTCAATTGATCCACAAAATCGCAGTTTATGCTGTTTATCACTATATCGTCTTCTTTAAGTATCTTTGATCCATCATTAAAAAAATCTATCCGAATCGTCTGGTTCTTAAGCATACTTTGCACTGTTATTTCAGTGCAATTACCAAACAGTATTGACTGATATGAATAAAGTAATAAAAAGTCCATACTTTGTGCAAAATCGGAGTATTGGCCATAAACCAATGGCAAATCTTTTTTCGGCAGATAATTAATCTTACATTTTCTATTGGTTAATTTTATTGTAATATCCTGCAAAAAATTGATCTTATCCTCTATTATACGAGTTAGATCTATATGGCGCTCAGATTTTGCCATATCTGCATCATATTTTTCCTTTAATGACCCAAAAACGATTGCGGTCTTATTAAACTTGCCGGAGACAAGTTCTAAAGCAGATATCGCCTCCCCTGCCCTGGTTTTCAATTCCGGATCAACCGAAAATTTTTCCATATGTCTATAAAACTTTTCAAACCGGAGTATACTTAATTCGAGTTGTCCTGCGAACTGAAAAAAGAGTATCTTAATCGACTCCGAAAATATCGTGGACATGGCCCCCCAATATGTAAGGTGTTGGGAGTCTATTATACTTTGTTGAAGCAAATCCATTCGCTTGTCAGAATAATCAACAGACGTTTTTATCATACTCTGGGGCTCGGGATAAAACCTTGCCGCTTCATATAACAGGTTAACAGAAATCTTCTTTTGAAATTCCATTCCTAAACGGCAGGTCCCGTTTTTTTTACACCACCTTACCGCCCCCTCAGTTTCAACCCGTTCCCCTGTTTCAGGAACATCAAAAAAGAGTTTTAAAGAAGTGTTTTTAGGCAAAAAAGTGGCTATGTTGGCAAGGGCTCCATTAGGGCTTATATTTTCTAAATAACCCTTAAAAGACCCTGGAATGTTGGCCCTGGAAAAGGTGGCTGGTATTGCCAGCGGAATTCTATACTCGCGTCTTTTTTCCATGAAATGCTCATCATGCATCATGCAACTATTCCCCCATTACTTCAATCTATGTTTAGATATTTCCTGTAATTTCTTGAACAAACTTAGCGCCTTTTAGGCGAACTTTCAAGCTATAATTAGAATTGCTTTCCTTCGGACACTAAATACGTAATTGTTATATTTATATGCACGCAATTTGCACGCCATTCTTATGAGAATAATAGAGTTTTACTATGAATAAAGTTTTAAAAAACGCTGATAAATTTTAGGAAACAAAAAACTGGCCGATAGTATATAAAAATAAAACGTCTCAATAAAGGAATTGATATCATATAGTTATCCATAAGTAATAAAAAATGATTTCGCAATAATTTATATCCCAAGCAACAATACAGATACGATTTTTTTTGTGCTTAAACAGAATCAGGACAAATTTTTAGGCTTGATGTTCAATAAAAGTGAAATGCATTGCACACAAAAAGAGATAACTTTTGCACTATAATGGAAAACTATTTCACATTTGATTATCATTTTACTTGATTTTTTCATTTCTATTATGATTAAATGCTATAAAATATAGGTGAGCTATCAGCCATTACCCCCCGCGCCGAAGGCGCACCAGCTAATCATGGGTCTTCAAAATGCCTAAAAAAACTATACTTTTCATAGAACATGATGATTTAATTCGAACAATCATCGAAGAATTTCTCGAAGAATCAGGATGTCTTGTTTTAAAAGCAAAAGATGGACTCAAAGGGATAGAAATGATCAACAGGGAAGTTTTTGACTTGATCATTACAGATGTTGTTCTACCTCATATAAGCGGTATAGGAGTCATCAAAATGGCAAAAATCAGGCATCCCGAAGTTCCGATTATCTGCATTACGGGAGATGGCTATTTCCCGGAAAAGTTAGCTGAAGAAGAACATGCCGACAAGATATTACATAAGCCTTTTGAATTTAAAGAATTAGCTGAATCTATCAAAACCTTATTAGAAGACAAATAGATATTAGGTTAGGAACGTCACCACTTGACCAATCGCGAAACGGAGCTAAGTTTTCTTTATGTTTTTTCCGGAACCCGTAATTTTAGGTAACAGTGAACCAATTGAAAAGATTAAAGAGTTGGTCAGAAAGTTGGCAGATATTGATCTGAATGTACTTATTTGCGGCGAAACTGGTGTGGGAAAGGAACTGGTAGCTCGATCTCTTCATTATTATTCTCAAAGAAAATCAAAGCCTTTTATTAAAGTAAATTGCACTGCCTTGCCAACGGAACTAATAGAAAGCGAACTTTTTGGTTATGAGAAGGGAGCATTCACCGGAGCTGATCAACAAAAATTAGGCAAATTTGAGCTCGCTGATGATGGTTCTATCCTTCTTGATGAGATTGGTGAAATCCCACCGTTTGTTCAAGCCAAGCTGTTGCAGATACTGCAAGATCGAGAATTTCCAAGGTTAGGGGGTTATAAAAATATTGAGATAGCAGCAAGGGTAATTACAGCCACCAATCGCGACCTTAAAGCCGATATAATCTCCGGCAGTTTTAGAGAAGATCTTTATTATCGCATTAACATTATCAAGATAGTTGTTCCACCTTTAAGGGAACGTAAAGAAGATCTGGAATTGCTGATTAATTGTTTTTTAAAACAGCAGCAAGAAACATATCAACTCCACGATATCAAGATTCCTTCCCGTATTATTGATCTCTTTTATCAATATCATTGGCCTGGGAATATTCGCCAGCTCGAAAACCATATAAAACGCTTCGCCATACTCGGCAGTAGCAATACAGATGAATTCGAAAATGAATTCCTGGTACAAGTAAATAGAGAGCAACAACTAAACAAAAAATATTTACAACTCGAAACAAAAAACCCTTCTTCCGATACTCACATAAATGAACCGGACACCAGGGACTTTTTCTCTTTGAAGGAAATCAGGGACAGGGCCGTTTTTAAGGTTGAAAAAGAAATAGTCAAGAAAGTACTTGATGAAAACAATTGGAATAGAAAAAAAACCGCCAAGGTTCTGAAAATCAGCTATAGAACTCTTCTTTATAAGATAAAAGACATGGGAATTAAACCGCATTGATAGCCACGCAAACCAACCGAAAAGCTCAGGAATTATCTATAACAGCACAGGTTGAAACATTTTGCATATCATGTGCAAGACATTAGTCTCTCTTTCAGGAAATCCTTCCAATCTTGCTCAAATCTGAAAGATGTAATAAGGTGAAAGTTAAAAAATGAAAGTTCATACAACCGGTAACCAATCCTTCAATTCCAGCATTTCAGCATTCAATTATACAAGGCATGGACAAACAAATTTGTCCATGCCACCCCAATCATCCAATCCATGGCACAACTCTTGCTTTCTCAATATATCAAAATATGGAATTAAGGAACGTGGACGAATTAATTTCC
>Ga0255431_1040_pt1 | contig 23978 bp, 25 predicted proteins | sample ANMaggSeSYBR02J5_FD_182633 | JGI IMG/M metagenome (GOLD analysis project Ga0255431, IMG submission 182633) | Sediment cell enrichment communities from methane seep in Santa Monica Basin, California, United Staets - ANME aggregate JGI... | ecosystem: Environmental > Aquatic > Marine > Cold seeps >... | reverse complement strand
AACATGGGTAATAACCAAACATATTGTGATATTCTCAATCCATGTACTTGAGATTGTCGGAAAAGTACCTGAAAAGCGCCTAAATTGAAACTTCCAGAAATATTGTTAAAACTAAATCACTATGCTGCGCCCGGTCAAGTTTAGATAGCAAAGCTGAAATATTCGAAAAGTAGGCTTTTCCGACAATCTCTACTTAATATCTCAGGACTGATTAAATCAGTTGATGCCGTACTGTTAAATAATTAAAAAAGGAAAGCACTTATTATTCATTTACGGTTCTCCCCAATCTTCCTCGCAATCTCCCTCACAATCCCTGGCTTACCCCCCTTCTTATCCACCAGCACCCGCCCGCTGGCCTTCCACCATGATTTAGGGTAAGCCTTATCCTTCTCCACCACAGGGTTTAGCCCCAGCTCCTGTGCAGCCTGCACAATCTCCTTCAACTCGGGCGAGGTGACCGATATCTTCCTTGATATAATACGCCCATCGCTTCTGCTATTTCCTTTATCAACATAAGCAGGCCATATAACATACTTATCCCTGTCTCTGAGCATAACACCAGTTATATCATTAATATGACATGAACGTTTTTACGTCGGACATGCGAGAATATAACAATCAAACCAGCCTGGGATCTGCTATCTCGCCTTTCAAAGCCGATGCCGCCGCAGTTTCAGGAGATGCCAGGTAGAGCAGTCCCCCCTTCCCCATCCTGCCTTTGAAGTTACGGTTGGATGTGGACACGCACACCTCTCCCTCTGCCAGCACACCCAGGTGGGCACCCAGGCACGGCCCGCAGCCCGGTGGTCCTAATGTAGCTCCGGCTTCGATAATACTTGAGATATATCCCTTTTCAATAGCCTCAAGCAGCACAGTCCTTGAAGCAGGTATTACCACAGTACGAACAGCCACCTTTTTCCCCTTAAGTATCCGGGCTGCCGCTTCCAGGTCCTCCAGCCTGCCGTTGGTGCATGAACCGATAAAGACCTGGTCCACATTGATCCCTGCCACTTCATCCACATCACACACATTATCAACGCTGTGGGGTTTTGCTACCTGTGGAGCCAGGCCATCAATATCCAGGTAGATCTCTTCGATATAATCAGCAGCCTCATCTGCATATACAGAAGTATAAGTATCAATGGCGCGCCCCTTCAGGAACACCTCAGTCTTTTTGTCAGGCGGCACTATCCCTGTTTTCCCTCCCATTTCAATAGCCATGTTGCACAGCGTCATCCTGCCCGAAATGCTCATCTGCTCAATGGCAGTACCATAATATTCCATGGCCTTGTAGGTCGCACCGTCAGCACCGATATGCCTGATCACATAAAGCGTCAGGTCCTTTGCAGACACTCGCCCTGACAGTTTTCCTTCAACCGTGACCCTCATGGTCCCGGGAACACGAAACCACAGTTTGCCAGAAGCAAATATCTCGGCCATGTCAGTAGCACCCACACCTGTACCGAATGCACCAAAAGCACCGTAAGTACATGAATGAGAATCGGCACCCACTATCAGCTTCCCCGGAAGGGCAAATCCCTGCTCCGGTAATACCTGGTGGCAAATCCCCTCACCCACATCATACATGTTTGGGATGCCCTGCTGCTGCACCCACTGCCGGATGTCATGCTGCAGGTTGGCAGCCACATCAGTACTTGCAGGCACAATATGGTCAAACGGGATCACTATCCGGGCTGGGTCCCATACTTTCTGCACTTCCATCTCCCTGAATGCCTTTACTGCCAGTACGCTGGTGCCGTCGTGGGCCATGGCGCAGTCTACATCGGCAATCACAAAATCACCGGCCCGGGCATCAGATTTCGATGCCCTGCTAAATATCTTTTCACTTATCGTTGCCAAAGGCGTTAACTCCGGTTTTCTGTCAGAATTGATAGTTTTATTTGCGTATAGGAAAGTATACTTTCCTGTAGAAGCTGTCCAGTAATTCAAAATCCAAAGAAAAAGGAGACGAATTGGAGCTTTAATTCGAAAAAAAAACAAGAGATTTGTTACTGACACTAATTATTGGACAGCCTCTATAGGTGACTGAAGATCTTCCAGATAAATAGCATAAACCGATAGTGGTGAGATAAATAAAGAGAATAAATATAATGATTGTAGTGCTGTTGATTGTAACGTTAATATCGGGGTGTACCAACGATGGAGTCAAGACGGACTTAAGATTGGAAAACAACGCGACAGGCTATGATGTGAGCAACGACACCAATATGACACAAAAAGAGTCCGACGATGTTGAGTTCAACATGTCAGCAGATGAATATGAAGAAGAGCTGACTGAGTTCGAAGTAGAGCCTGGAGAAAAAGAGTATTTATTGGTCTACTTTGAAGCGGATATTAGATCACTTAATGATGAAGAACAGGAGTTGTTTGACAAGTACGCACCTCAGTATACTGAAAATTACATGAAGCAATGGGTGACTATAACATACGCCAATGTGGAATACATCAATGAGATTTCCTATGCAATAGGCAGGGGTAGCATGTATACATACATTAATGGGACATGGTATGTAGGCGATAGAGTATTTGTTTAGCTGAGCTTTTGACAAAATTGATATGCAAACCAAGTGAACATATTCTTGAGATATGTATTGAACATATCGATTACAATAACAATTTTATTTTCGAAAACCTTACTAATCATGGGATTGAATAAATAACCCCTACTAGTCAGGTGAAAACAAATGCAATATTCCAGAAACAAACTGGTCGACCTTGTTGGAAAAAAGCCAGGTGACATAGAGATATGCGACGTAACCTTGAGAGACGGTGAACAGACACCAGGTACAGCTTTTACCCTGAATGAAAAGAAAAATATTGCTCAGGGACTCGATAATATCGGTGTAGAAATAATCGAAGCCGGATTCCCTGTAGTATCCCATGTTGAGCGGGATACTGTAAAGGAAATTGCAAATATGGGTCTTAATGCTAAGATCTGCTGTTTGTCTCGTTCTGTAATCTCAGATATTGATGTTGCCATAGGATGTGATGTGGATATCGTAAGTATATTCATTGCCACGTCTGACCTTCATTTGAAATATAAATACCATAAAACCTGTGCCGAAGCTACACTATGTGCATTGGATGCCCTGGAATATGCCAAAGACCATGGGCTTACGGTAAGATTTGCTGCTGAAGATGCAACACGTACAGACCTCAATACACTTATCAAAGTGTTCAAGATGGCAGAAGAACGACATGCCGATTATGTAAGTATAGCAGATACAGTCGGGATTTTAAATCCCAGTACAACGTATTATCTTGTCAGTGAGATAAAAAAAGAGATAAATGCCGATATCTGTATTCACTGCCATAACGATTTGGGGATGGCTACTGCCAACACCATCGTTGCTGCAGAAGCAGGAGCCAAACAGCTCCATACAACGGTCAATGGTCTGGGGGAAAGGGCAGGTAATGCTTCACTGGAAGAGTTACTTATGGCATTGATGGTCCAGTACGGCATTGAGCGGTATAATACCACAGATTTAACCCGGCTGTCTAAAATGGTGGTGGAATATTCTGGAGTAAAAATGGCAAAGAATAAGGCAGTGGTGGGTGAACATGCTTTTGCCCATGAGAGCGGCATCCATGTGGCCGCAATCCTGGAAGAGCCCAGCACATATGAACTGTTCTCTCCTGAACTTGTGGGAGGTAAGCGAAGCCTGATCATTGGCAAGCATACTGGCACCAAGGCATTAAAGGGAATTATCCATACCATGGGTTATGACCTGAACCATGACCAGTTATGCGACCTGCTTGAAAAGGTAAAGGACTGCACCCATGCTAAAAGGGGTATACCCTGCAAACGCCTTGACGATTTTATCCAGGAAATCATGGCTGGATGATAGCCGGATGTTATGTGTGATTGAAAAATTGCCAATAATTTGAAAAAATTAATAAATATTATTTTCAACTTTGTAAGGAATGAGCTATATGAATATTATTAGTATTGATAAAAACAACATCGACCAAGAACATATTTGTTGTGCTATTGGAAATGACAAAAAGAATAAAAGCAGAGCTCAATCAAAAAAAGATTGGATGAAGAAAAGATTTGATGATGGATTAATATTCAAACGATTTGATGAGAGGGGTAAGATTTTTATTGAGTATATGCCCATTGAAAAAGTTTGGAAACCAATAATTGGAACAAATTTTATGGTCATTAATTGTTTGTGGGTTTCTGGAAAATTCAAGGGTAAAGGATTATCGATACAATTACTGGATGAGTGCATAAAAGATGCAAAAACACAAAAAATGGATGGAGTTGCTGTCGTTAGCAGCACCAAAGTAAAACCATTTTTGACTGATAAAAAATTCTATTTAAAACATGGTTTTGAAGTTGTTGATTCAGCTCCACCATATTTTGAATTACTCGTGTTGAAATTCAATAAAAAATCAAAGAACCCACTATTCACAGACAATGTAAAAAATGGCACTTGTTCAAATAAAAAAGGATTTACTTTCATTTATTCAAATCAATGTCCTTTCATGGAAGAATATGTTGGACTATTGTCTGAAATTTCCAAGAGTAAAAAAATATCTTTTGAGATTAAAAAGTTACAGAATCATAAAGAAGCACAACAAATAGGAAGTCCTTTCGGGACACTTGGAATTTATTACAATGGTGATTTTAAAACTCATGAACTAATGACCGAAAATAAGTTTGAGAAGTTCATTGAAGAAGTAAAAAAATGATATGAAACACTTTTCAAAAACACATTATAGCGGCTATGTAATTCCGCTTCGCTTCACCAAAATTGCCCTGCGTTACGCTCCGGGCAACCTCATATAACCACGTAATGATGATGGAATAATAACCTGATAATAACCAGATAATAACCGGATTTAATACTTTGTGCATGTTGCCCTGGCCAATATTACAGAAACACCATCTTTTCCAAGTTCTGTTTTTATCATCCTGGCCAGTTCATCCTTTCCTGTATTCACGATATCAAGTATCATTGTACCTGGTATGAGGGTCTCTACAACACCGGTCATATCAGGCACGGCCTGCCCGCCGGTGAGGGCTGCAATATTATTCTGGAGTACCACTACAAGAACACTCTTATGATGGTGTACGGCCTCGATAAGCCCCTGCAGCCCTGTGTGTACAAGTCCGTAATCACCTATCAATGCAATCCCTTTCTCACTAAATCCTGTTGCCGTGGCAATGGAAGAACCAAGGGAATAGGCTATATCCACCACTTCCATGGGCGGCGGGGCAGTCCTTACCGAACACCCAAGGTCACCAGCTATAGGTACATCGAGGCTGCCAAGTACCTCATATAGTACAAGATACGGACACTCTTTACACATGTTTTTGGAATGTCCACCTGTGGTAGACGTTAAACCGCGGCTTAATCTTGTTTCGGGCTTGCACATCCTGCTGATCTTGTCCATGTCAATGTTTTCCAGTGCCAGAATAATATCACTGGTTTCGATCCTGCCATACCCGGTATGCCCGGTGAGCTTACCAAGTACCCCGCTGCAGTATATCTGCTCTTCAATAACAGGTTCGGTCTCCTCGATCACAAGTATCCTTAAATGTTGTTCGATGAACTTATTAATGATGGATCTTGGAAGCGGGTTTACCATGGTCAATGCCAGGTGTGAAATATTCCGGAATCTGTCAGTAGAGACAACCTCTTCAACCAGACTTGAGGGATAACCCGAGGAAATGATACCAATGTCTTTGCCACGCTGGTAGAGCCTGTATGTACTTGCCTTAGCACTCTCTTTTTCCATTAACGGGTATGATCCACAATGAAAATGCTGGTGCTTTCCTTTCATTGTAAAGGCCCAGGTGTCTCTGTCAAAATTCTGGAAATCACCAGTGGCAGCAGGAGTTCTATTTACTGCCTCCTCCATATTGTTCAACCTGTCTGTCAAGCGCATGATCACAGGCGTACGTACCTTTTCAGACAGCAGGAATGCGTGCCGCATCGAATTATATGCTGCCGCCGGGCCGGGCGGGTCAAAAACCGGCACTTCTGCCAGCAGGCCGTAGTACCGGGAATCCTGTTCGTTCTGGCTCTGCTTAACGCCAGGGTCGTCACCTGTCAGTATCACCAGTCCGGCCCCTATGGTGTGGGTAGCCGAAGTGATGAGGGGGTCGGCCAGTATGTTCATTCCCACATGCTTGACTGTGACCAGTGAACGCCGGCCTGTGGCTGAAGCGCCTAGTGCCGCTTCCAGTGCGACTTTCTCGTTAATGGACCATCGGGCATCCAAACCGGATCCGATCAACAGTTTCATTATACCGGTAATCGGATAGCCCGGAACCCCGGTTGCAAGTGAGATGCCTGAATCAAGTGCGCCGAACACCAGGGCCTGTGAGCCAGTAATAGGTTCTGACATTGGTGGCTTATTTATGAGTGTTGATATTTAAGGGTGGTTCTAAAAAATCCATTGGAGGCTGTCTTAAAACAAATATTTCTATAAAAAAGATGTAATAATCCTTTAAATCGAAAAACAAGCCTGGGAATCGATCAACTTTTGAGTCTTGGGACGCCTGCAATATTAGGTTTTATAAAAAAAACCGAACTATATTAAAGGACATTATTAGTATCCCTAATCGTCTATAAGACGTCCGGAGGTAAAAAAATGGTTGATAGAGAGCTCATTGAGCATGTTAATGGAGATATAAAACATGTTCATAATGACATCGAACATGTGATAAGGGATGTAGAAGAGATAAGTGCACACCTGAAGAATCTGGATCTGCACATGCACAACTTAATGGAACACATGGAAGAAATGCAAGATGAAGTGGAATAGAGTGAGTAACAAATATTGACAATTATTCACTGTTGTAAAGATATTCATCCATTTTTTTAACGTTGGTTTTACCCATGTCAACAGGATTGTGCATCAATTCCCATGAAGCATCGTCTTCAATTGGTGTTTCTGGTTGATATATGTGCAATAAAGTCATTTTCGTGGGCACTGGCATATTCGACAGCATCGTCAATTAACTGCTGCTGTGTCAGCTATTCCCATCTTGTCTCACACCGCATTCTTTTGAATGGATGGAAAGTTAATATATTTATTATGTCCATTGGTGGGAATAATATAGGAACAACTTGTAAAGGTAATAAAAACTGCTGGTTTTGGTCATATTTTTTAAACATGGCTATACCCCCATTTTATCTTTATAAAAAGTATACTTTTTGTGTAGTCTATAATATAAGTACTTAAAGGCTTCGATTGATGTCGATAATGTGGAATAAATTATAGTTAATTAATCCCGATGAATCATTCAATGTGAAATGCAGTTGAATGCTAAAAATCAAAACTTATGTGAAATAGTACATGCAAATATGAAAAATTGTTAATTTATATGTGTTTTGGGACAGCCTGTTTGGATTATTTTATACTTTCTGCATGCATGATACAATACTAAAAATTCAATAAGTAATATCAAAAAATTGTGGTGGGGGATAAAATGGGAATTGCTGTCCTTCATACACCTTTCAGTTCACCCGTGTTCATCACGCAGGTCCACCGATCGGTGGATATAAGACAGGCATAACCACCGCTACATCATCCTTTACGTAATACTTCAGGTATCTGCCCTCCTTTTCAAATCGAATCATATTGTCCTCAAGAAATTTATTGGTGTGCCAGTGTACAGTACTTTTATCCATCCGTAACGTCTTTGCAAGCCCCTGATTTGTTATCCCCGGACTTTCCAGAATACTCCACAGCAGGATTCTGCTTGTCTCACCTCTGATATGTGATGTAATGATCTTCTCATCGTTTTTCAGTTCAGACGAATTCTTAAACAGCTTTGTGAATTTAGTTACTTTCATTGAGTTGATCTTGCTATCGGATTCGAGTTTGTGAACGTGATATTTTACAGTCCCCCTGTTTATCCCGAGATTACTGGATATCTCCGCTTTTGTGGTGCCGGGATTATCTACAATATATTTAGAGATGTTCTGCCTGTTTTGGTTCTTAACAAATCTTTTAATGCAGCTTATTACTGCTGGAAATATCTTTAATGAAACCAATAACGCCATCAAGAGTCCGGATACATAGTAGACCTGTATCCACAAAGGAAGATCCCGGAAAGTGATTGTAGCATCTGCTCCTGTCGAATCAACATCCACCCCATCGTCCGCGTGGGGTCTCACGACATATCCACCATCGTCTGATAAAGCAGTGGTACTAAAGATAAGAAAAATAAAAAGGGAGAGGAAGGTTATGCATCTTTTCATATCATTGATGTATGAACATCAGATATAATAGTCTTCCGTCCCCACAACGCTGTGCCCGTAGACCTCGTAACGCCATGTACCTTGGGCTATACCATTGGGATTATATATATCAAGATTTATTCTCCCATCGACAACACCATCTGCATTATCAAAATACGGACCTAGCACATAATCGTCTGGTGTGTATATCCTGAGCCGAAGAGAGTCTGTCGTGTCGCCCCAGTTCAAATCCACGTTCAGCGTATTGATATTGGTGCTTACGATCTTGCTGTGCCAGTTAGTCTCTCCCTATGTAATGGTGTCGTAGACCCACCGTATACCAGCGTCCCCGTCAGCATCCTTTGCAGGCGTTACGGTATAGCCGCCTGTTGCGTCAGTCTCATCTTCGCATACTGCTACACCAGCCAGCGAGGCCAAAAACAGCAGCATTACGAGCAGTACTAAAATCTTTGTAGTCATTTAGATTCACCAATGATAGCAGATACTTGACTGTATTTAAGTTTTATGTCCATATATTCCAACTGAAACGAAAAGGTTGCTGAAACAGTTCAGTTGGAAGATATGGACAGAAATTATTTAAGGAATCTAGTCTTTTGGTAAGATGTGTGGCGTCAGAAGGATGTCACATGGGGTTCGGATGTTCCGCAAGGGCAAACCGAACCCCAAAGAACTCGCCCTAAGGCATTATTAAGTTGCGCCTTATACTTACTTAAGGTTTTGGTTGTGCCTCCAGGGGAGATAAAACACAAATCGAAAGAGGTAAAACAACATGAATGGAACAACGAAATCGAAAGGAATCGGAATAGCAGCCGCAGGGTTGCTTACTGCGCTGCTCATAGTAGCAGCAATTGCGCCAGCTATGGGTGCAGTGGAAGATGCCGCCGATGGGAATGGTACACGAGATACAGTGAATCTTGGAAGTCTGTCAAGCGATGGAAAAGGGGAGGAAGCCACTGCAACCTGCGTTGGGGATGTCACGGTCCCGGCTGGACACAACACGTTCTGTGTCTCATGGGATAACGTCAATGACAAGGCATTTGATGGAATTGGCGCGACATACAGAGTGAATGTATGGGACGCTGTTGGTGACGTCCACACAGCGACTAAAAGCGTAAATCAGGCAGGCTCGGGAACCTTATGTGTAAGCTTTAATTCACAGGGAGCCGGAGACGCACAATACGAAATATATTGCGACACCCACACCTTGTTTAATATTGTAGACAGCGACAATTGTGTAGCGGAACTCGAATATACGTGAATTGTGAATGGCTGCACCCTTACTATGTGCAGTCAATTTTTATTTAATGATAAGTTTGGAGATGGCAACAGTGAACAGTAAAAAAATCGACATCCCTATCACAATACTTGCTTTAATCGTTTTAGCCAGCATTTTCTGTTTTGCCCATGAAACCGTTGTTGTAAACACAGAACGATCAGGTGGTCAGATCAATTTTGATAAGAATCTGACTTCCGGTGTGATGAACATTGGCAACGCATTTGCCAATCCTAAAAAGAGCATAGCAGTATCGAGTTCGATCGGCGCAATTGAAACCGGAACCGGAAGAAACACATTTACCATGATGTGTAAGAATACCAATGATAAGCGGTTTGACGGTTGTGGGGCAAGATTTACGCTGAGTGTTACAGATGCAAACGGCATCACACATACCGCGACAAAAGAGATGGGGGGAAACGACGCGGGATTAATAAGTGTTGCATTCGTTACTCATGAGGCTGGCGGGGGATCTTACTTACTTGAATCCGCAGTAGTGGAAAACCGCATGGGATTTTTCGGTGGTTATACCATGGCCGACGGGTTGCCGCTCAGATCAGCAGTGCTGGCAGTGAGCGCATCTTTTCTGCTTGGGGTACTTATCACGTCTCTGGGATACAAACGCAGGTCATCCACGCACAAAACACCTTCGAATGCACTGGCAGAAACCGCAGATGCGAATTCGGACACAACAGAAGCAGAATGAAGAAGACAATACCAGAGATATTAATGGAAATTAATATTTTAAAAAAATGCGAAAAATATTGAAAAATACAACCATTCCAGTGGCGCTCCTGATATTTGCTTTGTTGATTGTTGGTCCGGTCAATGCCTACGCGCAAGGTATTTCAGGGGATGATTGTTATGCACATGTTGTTTATCTTCCAAAAGATATCGGGTGTAGAGTTACCGGATCACCAAGTAACGAGATAGCAGGCGATTATATATTGCAAAAGTTCACCGAATATGGTCTGGATGTAAAAACACAAGATTTTGAGTTAAATTCTCATTTTTCTGATGAGTGTGAAGAAAATTAAGATGGAAAAAACATAACAATTGCAGGGAGAAATATAATTGGAATATTGGAGGGAAATTCAAATAAACAAATTATAATCGGAGCACTTCAGCAGCTAACACTTTTATTAATTATGTGTATGCCGATATTGATTACGAATATGAAGAAACGATGCTGCACTTCTATGTTGATGAGATTTTTTGATGTGCCACTGCTATTGGTTTTCGATTACTTCAAGACATGACAGAGGTAGTGCGATATCAAAATGTGTTAGTTGCTGAACGGATACCTCAGTAATATGTTTGCGTTAAATCCCTCACTTCAAGCTGTCCCAAAACACCTATAAATTAACAAATTTTCATATTCGCATGTACTATTTCACATAAGTTTTGATTTTTAGCATTCAACTGCATTATTAACTGCTGCTGCGTTAGCTATTCCCGTCTTGTCTCCCACTGCATTTTTTTGAATGGATGGAATGATTATGGTAGTCCAATTAATCTGGCGGATGTCAGGTTAATCAGACCCACATGACATTATTAATATATTTATTGTGTCTGTTGGTGAGAATAATATAGGAACAACTTGTATAGAAATCCCTGGATCATCTCCTGTAAAAACATATTTTATTACTTATGACATAGAAGGTTCCAATGTATACCAGGTCAAACATTACCAAAGACGAGATCGCAGCACCGGAAATGATCATCACCGCCTTGTCGAATAGTGTAAAAAAAAACTTTACACCCGATTGTGCCATATTATTCTCAGGAGGAGTGGATAGTTCACTGATAGCAGCACTGGCAGTCAGGCACGCACCTGGTATAAAACTTATCACAGTTGGCTTTCCAGGATCAAACGATGTGAAATGGGCACCGGATGCTGCACAATTATTAGGTGTGGGGAAAAGTCTCATTCTTAAGATGATCGACCTTGATGATGTTGAATCGATAATTCCCTGTGTTATGGAGGGCCTGGAAACCGCAGACCCAATGGCTATCTCACTGGGTGTGCCACTGTATATTGCCTGCACTGAGGCAAAGAGCAGAAATATCAACCTGCTGTTGACCGGGCAAGGGGCTGATGAACTGTTCGGAGGGTACCATCGGTACAAGGAGATTTTTAAAAAAAGTACGGCTTCCCTGCATGAAGCCATTGTCGCAGACGTATCACAACTGCCCAGGCGGGATATCCTGCGGGATAATACTGTCGCAAAGGCAGCGGGAATAGAGCTGGCAGCCCCTTTTCTTGACCCTGATGTGATCGAGCTGGCCCTTTCCATTCCGGCTGCATTAAAGGTAAGTGAGTTTGGCGGCGAACTTGTCGGCAAATACATCCTGCGAAGGGCCGCGGAAAATGTGGTACCGGCCGGGATTGCGTGGAGGGAAAAAAAAGCTTTCCAGTATGGCAGCGGGGTATGGGCAGCCCTTGGCAGACTTGCCAGACAGGCAGGGTTCAAAAAGCAAGACAAAGGCTATATAAGAAAATATCTTTATTCGGTTGCAAAGGAAAACAGTATAAAGTTGGATGTAACATCATGATAACAACCAAGGACGTGGAACATATTGGCTGGCTTGCCAGGTTGAAAATGGAAGAGGAACAGCTTGAGGGATATGCGGACCAGTTGAACTCTGTACTTGATTATTTCGGTCAGCTGGATGAAGTGGATACCAGGGAAGTTGAGCCCACGTACCATGTACTGGAAATGAACAATGTGTTCAGGGATGACAAGGTAACTGATTGCCTCACCCGGGATGAAGCCACCGGCAATGCACCAAAAACACAGGACGGCTACTTCAAAGCCCCAAGGATACTCTGAGGTGAAGGCATTGATCACAATATCCCAGACCATTAAAGCTATTAAGAATTCCTCGGCAGAAGACGTGGTGAAGCAGTGCTTGGAAAGGATTGAGGGGAGCAAATATAACACATTTATTACTGTTGCAAAAAAAGAGGCCATAGAAGCGGCCAGAAACGTGAACGTCCACTTGGGACCCCTGGCAGGCGTACCAATTGCCATCAAGGATAATATTTCAACCAAAGGTATTCAGACCACATGCGCATCCAGGATCCTGGGTGGCTATGTGCCCCCATATGATGCCCATGTAATTGAGCGCCTGAAAGAGGCAGGGGCTGTTATCGTTGGCAAGGTGAATATGGACGAGTTCGCGATGGGGACATCCACTGAGACCAGTCATTATGGCCCAACACTTAACCCCTGGGACACAAAGCGGGTGCCGGGCGGCTCATCAGGCGGCAGTGCGGCAACGATAGCAGCAGGTGAAGTGCCGCTGGCACTTGGTTCTGATACGGGCGGTTCGGTCAGGTGTCCGGCATCCTTTTGCGGCGTAGTGGGGCTAAAACCCACCTATGGTTTGATATCCAGGTATGGCTTGATCTCATATGCCAACAGCCTGGAGCAGATAGGACCTATTGCTTCCAATGTGGAAGATATGACACTGCTGTTCAATGTGATTGCGGGACATGACCCGCGGGATTCCACGTCCGTACCAGGGGAGAAGGATTATACAAATGCACTGGTTGACGATGTGAAGGGACTTACCATTGGCGTACCAAAGGATTACTTTGGAGATGGTATCGACCAGGCTGTGGAAAAGTCGGTCTGGGACGGAGTGCACAGACTGGAAGACCTGGGAGCATCGTGGCAGGAAGTGGAGATGCCCCATACAAAGTACGCACTGGCTGCTTATTATGTCATTGCCATGAGTGAGGCGTCATCAAACCTGGCCAGGTTCGACGGTATGCGCTACGGGCTGCGCCTGGAAAAGGACCACGACTGGCATACTACATACAGCGAGATACGGGCACAAGGGTTTGGTGAGGAAGTGAAACGGCGTATCCTCCTTGGCACATATGCGCTGTCGGCGGGGTACATGGATAAGTATTACCTGAAAGCCCTGAAGGTCAGGACACTTATCAAACAGGACTTCGAGCGGGCGCTGAAAAGTACGGATGTGCTTATCGCACCTACTATGCCAACACCCGCATTCAAACTGGGCGAGAAGATTAGCGACCCCCTTACCCTTTATATGGCTGACGTGAACACTGTACCTGTGAACCTCTCTGGCGTGCCGTCGGTCTCATTGCCATGCGGTTTTTCTAACGGTATGCCGATCGGGTTGCAGATAATGGGGAAGCATTTTGATGAGGAGACTATAATCAGGACCGCCTATACTTTCGAGCAGAATACTGATTTCCACACAAAAGCACCGGAGGTGGCATAAATGCGGGAGGAAAGCTTGAAATTGCGTCCATACCTGGATGAAGTCGGTGTGATGATTGGGCTTGAGATCCACGTGCAGTTGAACAAGCTCAATACCAAGATTTTCTGCGGCTGTCCACTTGACTATCACGATGACGGGCCAAACACCCATACCTGCCCGGTATGCCTGGGACTGCCAGGGTCGCTGCCAGTGATAAACCGAAAGGCTGTGGAATATTCCATAAAGGTGGGGCTGGCATTGGGCTGTTCCATCGAGGAGCACACCCAGTTCTACAGGAAGAACTACTATTATCCTGACCTGCCAAAGGGGTTCCAGATCACCCAGTACGATTACCCGATCGCCTCAAGCGGCTACATTAATATCGAGGGCGAGGATGGCGAGGTACGTATCCGCATCAACCGAGCTCACATGGAGGAGGACCCTGGCCGGCTTGTGCATGAAGGGGGCAGTATCGAGCGCTCAAAGCACACACTGATCGATTATAACCGCAGCGGTGTGGCACTGCTTGAGATCGTGACCGAGCCCGATATCAGGAGCCCGAAAGAGGCACGCCGGTTTTTGGATAAGTTGCGCAACATTCTTGGATACCTGGATGTGGTGGATACTACGTTGGAGGGTTCCATGAGGGTGGATGCCAATATTTCACTGGCCGGTGGCAGCAGGTCAGAGGTGAAGAATATCAGCAGCCATAAGGGTGCGGAGCGGGCGCTGCTGTTCGAGATCGTACGACAGAAGAACTTGCTACGCCGGGGCGGTAAGGTGGTGCAGGAGACAAGGCATTTTGATGAGGCCAGGGGTGTGACCGTGAGTTTGAGGACCAAGGAGGAGGCGCATGATTATCGCTATTTCCCTGAGGCTGACCTGGTGCCGTTGAAGGTGGCGGACTGGGCGCCCGGGATTGCAGAGACCCTGCCTGAACTGCCTGATGCCAGACGGCAGCGATTCATATCCCGGTACGGTGTTACCGATGACCATGCAAAGAGCCTGACCTCTGAGAAGCAGGTGGCAGATTTCTATGAACAAGTGGCGGCAGAGGTTGATCCAAAACTGGCTGCTGTCTGGATTGCTGATGTGCTTAAGGGTGAACTGAACTACAGGAGTTTCAGCATAGATGCATATGCCAGCGAAAAAATGGTGCAGCTGGTGAAACTGCTTGCCGGGGATAAGATCACAGAACAAAGTGGTGTGGAGGTTATCCGCACGATACTGGATGAGGGCGGCACCCCTGATGAGGTCGTGGCGGCAAAGGGACTGCTGAAGGCCGGCGACGATCTTGTGACTGCGGCGGTGGAGGAGGTCATATCCAAGAATCCGGGAGCAGTGGAGGATTACCAGAATGGCAAGCATGAAGCTGTTAATTTCCTGATGGGGCAGGTAATGAAAAAGACCAAAGGCCGTGCCGATGCCAAAGAAGTGCGCAAGATGATAATCCAGAGGGTTTAAGTTAAATCATTTCAATACAAACCGACGAGGCTGAAAATATGAAAGAAGAACGCTGGGGTAATATAGGCTCCAAATATTCACACTTGACAAGCGTACATCCCTGTTATAACGAGAAGATGCATTTCAAGACTGCGCGCATCCACCTTCCAGTGGCACCCAAATGCAATATCCAGTGCGGATATTGCGTTCGCAGAATTGATAAATGCGAACACAGACCTGGGGTGAGCAGCGGTATCCTGACACCAGGGGAGGCATTGGAGCGGGTGGACAAGTATGTAAAGGAGATGGATAACCTGAAGGTGGTGGGTATTGCAGGCCCGGCCGAGGCCCTGGCCAATGATGCTACTTTTGAGACCCTGCACATGGTACATGAGAAGTATCCGGACCTTATCGAATGCATTGCATCCAACGGGCTGCTGCTTAGCGAAAAAATTGATGAGTTGAAGGCTGTGGGTGTTAATAGTGTGACTGTGACTGTTAACGCTGTCAATCCAAAGACTGCTGCTAAGGTATACAAATGGGTGCGGTACCACGATAAGACCTATAAGGGCCTGGAAGCTGCCGAACTTTTACTTGAGAAACAGTGGGAGGGTATCAAGGCTGCTGTCGAGGCAGGGCTGGTGGTCAAAATCAATACGGTGCTGCTGCCTGATATTAATAAGGATGAGATTGAAGATATTGCTAAAAAGGGGGCTGAGTACGGGGCTTTTATTATGAATATTATCCCGCTGATACCTTTATATGATTTCGAGAATTCTGAACCGCCGACTTGTGATGACTTGAAGGAGGTACGCGAGCTGGCTGGGAAGTACCTGCCACAGTTCAGGCTGTGCCAACAGTGCAGGGCCGATGCTGTGGGTGTGCCTGGGGCTGAACCGTGCGGGTCGCCTGTGCAGAAGCGGGCGCAGGGTGAGTATTTCCATGGGTGATGAGCCTTTCTGCTTATTTGGACAACCTAAGCCAGCAGCCACTGTTTGTTGGTTGTTTTTTTAGTTTAAAAAGCATACTTAGAAACACAATCTTGTCCAGTTCCGGAGTAGACGGGGCTGTTTTCATCCTTGATTTGTAAGAATTAAGGCTCATATACTAAATGATTGTAGTGATATTCATTGGTATAGCTTACCTTTAGCATATGTGCAGGACTATCGTTAAGTGGATGTTTCTTCTCGATTCGGGTCGGTCTTTTTTGAATGCTCCCTGTACGAGTAAAGCTTGCAAACCGAGGATTAAATTCAGATAAAAATGTATTATCCTTCCAAAATTCTCTGGCAATTTCCTTACAATAACCAACAAAACAGACTGAACCTTTTAATTGATTGATAATATCCTTCTCACTGGCTTTAGTTGTCTTCATTTCAATGTGTACAATGTTCTTTTTACCATTCTTATTAGCTACGATGATGTAATCAGCACGTTTACGCTGGCTGTTTGTTTCAGTTAAAATTGTGTCAGGTGATTTGAATGCATCTACCTTTATTACGATGGCATCAAGCGGCAAGCCCGAAATCACAACTTTAGAGGTTGGAGATTGTGATTCTATTAAGGTTACAGATGCCTTATTTGAACCGTTTTTATATTCAATATTGACTATGGCAGAATCATATATCATACGGTTTAAAACCTCCAATTCCGCCATAACTATCAGTCATCTCCCCAGACAATTGCTTCCTGAATACGGTTCATATCTTCAATTGTGGTATCAAAACTGCGTGCATCAATGCCAAGTTCCGGGTCGATGTTGGCAGCAATAAGTGTTAGATGTCTTGTTCTCTTTTTGTGTATATCTAACTTTAATAAAGACTTTTCAGCTATATAAACCCGTATTTTATCAACGGATATTAGCTCTTCAGATTTGTATCCTTCGTTTAAAGATAATTCCTTTAAATATGGTTTGTCTTGGTTTAGCATAATCAGAGTGTTCAGTTCCTTTATGATATAATCGCTATGAGTAGTAAGAAATACTTTGATTCCAATATTGACCAGACGAGAAAACAACCTTGCTATACGACGTTGATTTTCAGGATGGAGATTTAGTTCAGGTTCATCAATTATGAGAATATCACCAGATTGAGCAACATGACGTAGATAAAAGCCTATATCCAGAAGTGAACGGACTGCACTGGAACTTTCATCCATTGTTAGTTTCATACGCTTGTTTGAATTAGGAATGAAATATAGTTCATCATTTCTCGTAACGATATATTGGCCGCCAATGATATCGGAAAAGTCTGCAAGCAACTCTGGATGCTCTTTTAAAATAAAACTTTCATCTTTTGAGATTTCTTCGAGATGCCGTGTGAATTCAACATTTTCATTTACTGGCAATGCATAATCAGAGTATGCTTTTTCAAAATATTCAATCGGATTTACGTCCTTATCCATGCCCATTTGCTCTAGAAGTCGATTTCTTGCAAAGTTAAGTTCCTTGCGAAATATTGCTGCCCCTGTGCGTTCGGCACTTGCAATAAATGGTTTGGGAAAAAGATGTCCAAAAAGAATATCTTTTAATGCATCACCTATTACTCGGTTAATAATCACATTTGGAATACGTACTTTCTCTTTTTCCACTAGTAAAGATATTGTAACTTCGGACTTGTTCTGTTTCTTGGATATAGAAAATAACCAAGATTTGGGTGCTCTAATTGTTCTTTCAAATTTTGAATTCGACTGAATATCACTAGTATTAAGATGAACCTGAAAATCACTGTTTATGAAATGTTGTTGGGATGAGGCAAATATATTTGGAAGCATTTTCGTATATGATTTACAGCCATTTGTGAGAATTTTCTGGGCATCATTTACAAATGTCTGAATGTTCAGTTCAGTTACACCTTCTGCAAGAAGTTGTTGAATATTTTTCTCGGGCACGTGTATTGAAAAAACGTTTCTCCATTCGGAAAGAAAACCAAAAACGGCATATGTGGCATATGTTTTACCTGTGTTATTTTGTCCACAAATAATAGTCAGTTCGCCAAGTTCAAATTCAGCTTGTTTTAATGGCCCAAGATTTTTAACTAAGATTTTCATATTCAAGCTCCAGTCTATTTCAATACTTTTAAACTATACCTAATTATGCCAACATGAAACTACGCAGAATTACCATCTGCAATCTTGCAATTTACATTATATTCAGAGATATTCTGCCTTTTTTCAAAAAGGCTTTCCAACACAAGTTTTTATCTACCTTATGTGAGTATCTTATCTATTGCCCTGTTCCATCTTTTTAATTTTAAACATTCTAATTAATTGATTATAGTATCTTATTTTATAAATTTGGACTAATACTGTGCTAGTACACGATGGTTCAAGTTTATATACTATTATTCAGGCAAGAATTCACCTCTATAAATCTATTTGAATGGTATGTATATTTACGCCATTATGTACTAGTCTTATATGAAATAATTGATTTGATAAATTATGAATATAAACTTGTATTAAGACGCATAAAACTATTGAAATGATTTATCGTAAAGTGTTTAGCTTTTCAGTTTATGTTATGCCAGCAGTGCTGGGCTGATGCTGTGGGTGTGCTTGGGGCTGAACCGTGCGGGTCGCCTTTGCAGAAGCGGGTGCAGGGCGGAGTATTTCCATGGTTGAATTAGTGTTTATCTGAACTACCTGATTAGGTTGGGGGGAATAATCCTGGAAATACTATACAGGCCCCGTTATATTTTGTACAGGGTATACCGGGGACCCAGAAAGGAATTGTAGTGTATACCTAGCTCATAGCAGGTCGAAAGATTTAATGGAGAAGAAGAAAAGAGAGATATGTGATGATTGAATTTCATCTGGAAGAACATATAGATAAGCCAGGTTCTGATACAACATTAAGCAGGCAGGATATGCGAAGTAAATTCGGATATGTAACATTAGACGACGTTCGTTTTAAGTATAAACAGGATAGGAGGTAAACAATGGCAGTTCAATTCATTCTTACTGACTATGTAAACCGGCTATTGGTACATGCTGTCTACGACAAATTGGATGACGGTTCATATACCGGGCGAATTCCACAATGCAAGGGAGTGATTGCATTTGGAACAACGTTACGTGAATGCGAAGATGAACTCCACTCCACTTCACTCCAGTCTTGAAGATTGGATTTTATTAGGTCTTAAGCTGGGTCATCCATTGCTAATGATTGCAGACATCAATCTGAATAAAGAGCCTGCATATGAGCCAGTGGAAGCCGTGTAAACGATGGGATTTTATCAGAAAGCTATGCAAGTTAGGTTTTAACGGCCCATATTCCGGCACACGCCACCGTTTTTGAAACATTTACATACCAAATTGAGGGGATAAATAAAATAGCTTCCTTATTAGCCATTATTTCAGGCATTTTGCACAAATATATAATGAATAGTCGTCCAGAATTCTCCGAACATTCCACCCGTATTTTTTCTGAGGTAACCACTCACAAATTGAGAAAATTCTTGCTCACTCAAGTTTTCATCCAAAAATGGCTCTATTGCTTTCTTGCGAAGAGCGTTCAGTTTATTAATGTTCAATCCAAGTTTCTCAATTGTCAATCTTGCTGCATCATCGGATTTCTCAGCAGGCTGGATTTTACCGTCTGCGGTATAGGCAAAATGCCCCTCACAATCCGGATCCAACGGCGAAACAAGAAGCTGGTTGTCAAACCAATCGCCCTTTAAATGGCCACAATGCCGAGGCTCTCCTTGTTCCAATTGGTTTTGGCAGGAACAGAGCATGTTAGCATAATCCAAAGGATTGACAGCGTTGTTGCTTTGAGGATTGAAATGCTCAATATGAGAAACATCATCGGTCAACCGACGCTCGCAGTAGCAACAAATATAACCCTGTTCCTTCATGAGGGAATGTTTTACTTCCTTCTTTGTTGTGCAGCTCAAGTCTTCATAGGTTGGCTGCCAGTCATGATTGGCACTTACCTTCCATTCATCAAAATCCGGAGTATTCTGATCTTTGACGATATGCTTCATTTGCCAATCAGCTCCCTGCGTTTGATGAGGACCTCCGCCTTCACCAATTCAGGATCAGCTCCGATTTTTTGCATTAAATCAGTAATCTGACTTCGTGCTTCTTCCAGTTTCCCTGTATCGATTGTCTCAAAAATACTGTGAAGATCGGAATCAACTTCGTTAGGTCTTGTTGTTTCCAGACCCATAAGGTCTTCAAGTATCCGATCAACGTTTTTCCCATAGGACTCGTTCGGCTTTCTTACCACAATGCCAGAATCCGTTTGCTCAAGAAGGAACAGGCTTTCCGGCTGCACATGGGTGATGACATGCGGCGAATGGGTGGATATGATGAACTGGCAATTGGGAAAAATCTCCAATAACTTATGTACAATTATCCGTTGCCATTTTGGATGTAGGTGCAGATCGATTTCATCTATGAGAACAATGCCTGAACCCAATAGCGGTTTTATGGAATCAGGGTTTGCAATTGCCATTCGTCTTGCCAGGTCCCCAATCATTGCGATTAAGATCAATTCTCCGCCGGAAAGTTGATTCACTATCAAACGTTTGCCATTTTTCTCAACCTCCATTCGCAGAGGACTTCTTCGAACTGTGAGATTTAAAAAATCCGGCAAAATTTTTGATAATGCATTTCGAACCGCTTCCAACTGTGGGTCAGGGAATTGAAAATCAATTGGTTTGATGGATACATTTTGATATTCCCTGAATTTTTCGTTTTCAAGGTCCTCTCTTACTCTGAACCACTCAAAAAAAGTCCTGAAATTTGCACCACTGGTCAACGCATTGTCATAAGCTGTGAGCAGGTCAAAGTTATGCTGTCTACGTATCCGTAATGGAATATCCAACACAGAACGATTCACAGGGTAATAGACAAGCAAAGGAATATTAACTTTTTCAGAGGTTTCAGAAATTTGGTTTTGAATTGTTGTAACATAATCCTTTAGGTCCAGCAGGTTGCTTTTGTCTTCTGAGGCTGCATGCCCTTTTCGATTTTTCGACAGTTTCCACTCTATCGTTTTGCTATCTATTTCACAGGATAACTGAATGGATGAAGAAGATTTACCATTGGTAATATCATTTTCAATAATTGAACTGCCAGATGCACCTAAACGAATAATTCTCTTAACCGGCCATGAAAGCATGATAGCAATTGCATCCAGAACAGTTGACTTTCCAGAGCCGTTCACGCCAACAAAAACGTTAAGATTTGGATTCAACTCTAAGGAAAGAGCCTGAGCATCTCGGAAGTTTTTCAAATTCAATTTTGTAACTTTCATAACTACCACTGTTTTTGTGTATTAGTGTCCATCAGGGTTCACTCTACTACAATCCCCACCTTCTGACGCCTTAAGAGCCTGCTTCACTTTATTTTGAATTATTCTCACCATATTCACCTTTTACTGTTTTAATATAAGTCATATGGCCTTTATAAGTATTCGTAACTGAGCTACCTATATGGTTACTATTAATATTCAATTGCATTAATATGTTTAAAATATTTTCTTTTTGATATTTTTATTTGAGCCCGTTGCATTTCAAAAATGATTATTTATTTTCAAACCTAATAAATGACTAGCAAGGCTTTCCTGAAATAAAACACGCGCCGATACAAATATTTGGCAAAATCGAGAGTAATATAATAAGCCGAGCATCAACCATGATGTCCAGACAGAGTGAAACGGCATCCAGAGTCGTTGACGATAAGGAAACCTGCGAGTCGCCTGTGCAGAAGCGGGCGCAGGGTGAGTATTTCCATCGGTGAGATGACAGTCTTATTCTCATAAACGGGTTTGGTTGGGAACTCATAAGGATTTTAAATGAAGAATTCAATAGGGTATACCATGCACTTTAAAGTCGTTCTGGAAGAAGACGAAGAAGTAGGCGGCTATGTTGTTAGCTGCCCGGGCTTGCCGGGTTGTTTTTCTCAGGGAGATACAATGGAAGAAGCACTTGAAAATATCAAGGAGGCCATACAGGTATGTCTGGAATCCCTTGCAGAGGATGAATTAATGACGTATTTGACCAAACCTTCATCCAGAGTAGTTGATGTGGTAGCCTGATGTCCAAACTTCCGGTGATTTCCGGAATGAAGGCAATTAAGGCTTTTTCCAGGGTAGGTTGGACCCCGCACAGGCAGGTAGGAAGTCATGTTGTCTTGAGAAAAGAAGGGTCCAGGGTTACGTTATCTGTCCCCAAACATAAACAATTAAAGCCGGGTCTATTGAGGTATTTGATAAAAGCAGCAGGACTTACGGTTGAAGAATTTGAAAGCTTGTTATAATAAGTACTATTGATTGCTTAAGATGCTGTGGGTGTGCCTGGAGCTGAACCGTGCGGGTCGCCTGTGCAGAAGCGGGCGCAGGGTGAGTATTTCCATGGGTGATGAGTCATTTTACCCATTTGAACAGCTAACCCAGCAGCCATTTCCACAAAGCAACAAACCTGATACTCTTATCACCATATATCTCAACAGTCTCCACACCATCCGTGATTATCGTCCCATCACTCAACTCAAATTCATCCATAGCTTCAAGCAGACCTGCAATCTCCCGCTCCCTGTTTTGCTCAGTCATGGAATAGCAGACCTGGAAAGCTTGTGTAATATTTTCCCTCCTCTTAACCACAAAGTCGCACTCATGCCTGCCCTGATAATAATAAACCTCTTCACCCTTTCTGTGCAGTTCCAGGAATACAATGTTTTCATAAAGCTTACCAAGGTCTTCACTGAACCTGAAGCTCATAATATTGCGCAGTCCGGGATCGATGGCATAGACCTTGCGCGGATTTATTTCCTGCTCCTTTAGTGAATATGAAAATTTTTTCACGAAAAAGATCAGGTAAGCGTCACTGAGATGGTAGGAATACCTCTCTACACTGTCCAGGCTTATGCCAATAAAATTTGCTATTTTCCTGAAAGATGACGGAGCTCCGATGTTGGTTAAATAATATTTTGCAAGACTTCGTAACTTATCCACTTTGATGACCCTGTACCGCTCAGCTATGTCCCTTAAGATAATATCATTAAAATAATCACGCAGTATCTCATTATTCCCGTCAAGTAGTACAACAAGGGGAAATCCGCCGGATGAGAGATATTTCCGCATCATCTGCCTGATCTTCAGTTTATTAGTCACAATATCCAGCTTGGTCGCAAGCTTCAGATTGTTAAATTCCAGAAACTCCCTGAAAGTCAGCGGATATACGTGGATATCAACATGCCTGCCTGTAAGTGCAGTACCAAGTTCTTTACTCAGTAACCTGGCAGATGAACCCGAAACAAAGATATTTGCACTCCTCTTTTCATGTAGTGCACGTACAAACTGCTCCCAGCCTTTAACATTCTGGATCTCATCAAGGAAAAGATCAGGGGTTGAGGTCGGCTGGACTATCTCCAGGTATGCATCAAATGCGTCAATCAAAAACTGGACTGACAATTCGTCAATGAATTTTGGTTCTTCAAAATTAATGTAAAAGGAATTCCTTTTGTCGTTGCCTGTATCTATCATTTTCTTGATGTACTGTTTCATCAAGGTAGATTTTCCAGACCGCCTGACTCCGGTTATGAATACGACCTGTTGTGTTGCTTTCATTTTTTCAAAAAGCTGGAGATATCCTTCCCGTAAAATTCCACAATCCGGAGTTTTTGACCAGAAATTCCATTCGTCCAGTATTTCAATTATTTTCTCTTTTTCCATATTGTGTATTATATCCTATTGATTTAAAAGTCAATCGGTCATTATTTACAAAAAGTGACCGATCGAATTTAACATGATAATAATTAACATCCGATAACTA
>Ga0255431_1022_pt2 | contig 24040 bp, 17 predicted proteins | sample ANMaggSeSYBR02J5_FD_182633 | JGI IMG/M metagenome (GOLD analysis project Ga0255431, IMG submission 182633) | Sediment cell enrichment communities from methane seep in Santa Monica Basin, California, United Staets - ANME aggregate JGI... | ecosystem: Environmental > Aquatic > Marine > Cold seeps >... | reverse complement strand
AAGGGACATAGTCAAACAGGTGCGCTTATAGACTCTCTGGTATGCTCTCATCACGGAGGACAGCTTCCCCACTGGAAAGTGCTTATCGAAAAGATGATGAGCAACGGTTATCCGGAAGCCATTTTTTCCACATCAACAATAGCAGCAGGAGTCAACTTCCCTGCAAGGTCGGTCGTGCTTCTTGAAAGTGTTCGATATGATGGTCATGAACTTATTGATCTGACCGCCACAGAATTTCATCAAATGATAGGCAGGGCTGGACGGAGGGGAAAGGATAATATAGGATTTGCAATTGTTGTCCCCGGCCCGCACCAGAATCCGCAACTTATATATGATTTAAACGCATCAACACCGGAGCCGATTTCAAGTAAAATTCATATCAATTTTTCAATGACTCTTAATCTTCTTTTTTCTCAAGAGCCGTTAGATATAAAGTTTCTCCTTGAACGTTCGTTTGCGGCCTTCCGGAAAAGCAAAACCATGCCTATAGTCAGGGAGCGGTGGAAGCAGATGTTATCGGAACTGAAACAAAAACTCCCTGAAGGCAGGTGTGATACAGATGATCCTTACGAGATTATCGCAAACATTCGGAAAATGACCGAAATACAAAATATTATAGAAAAGCCTGACCATACGATTAACCGTGAGCAACTGATAAAAGCCTTTAAGAAGTATCTCAGGCCTGGAAGACTATTCCTTCACAAAAATGGAAAGGTTTATACAGTATTTCGTATATACAAATACAGGGGAAGTATCAGCATTGGGGCGCATGATATTGGAAAATCTATCCACACCACAGAAAATACGTTAAAATTAGAACCCGTTGATCTGGATGAGATTCAATCTCTTTTTGATTACAGCATTAAACTTCCCATGTACTATTCACCGGAGATTATAGAACGTCTTTTTGATACGGTTTCCATGGTAAGGTTCAAAAAAATCAATATCGGGTTTGAAGCGAAGAAAACTCCGGCTGCCGAACAAACAGCAAAGCAAATGTTGTCGTTACTTCCATGTGGAGATTGCGGGCATATGATACTCTGTCACAGGCAAAAGAGAGGAGAATTGAACAAACTGCTGCAAGAATTTCAATCACTCTCCACAAAGACAGAGGCAATGGATGGCGGGTTATGGCTGAGTTTTAAACGCCACATGAGGTTTTTAAAAGAAACCGGTTTTGTAAACACTGAGGACAGGTTGTCTCCGGAAGGCATCTGGGCATCCAAACTCAGGCTGGAACAACCTCTATTGATTGCAGAGCTGATTAGAAAGGGAGCTTTGGACAGAGCCAGGCCTGAACTTCTTGCGGGCAGCTTTGCTCCCTTTGTGTGGAGCGGACATCAGAATGTAGAATTGCGGACGCCTGATATAATGGACATAAGTGAAATCAAGGATATTTTCCAAAAAATTCTTTATTGCATAAGAAATATTACAGCCACCCAACGAAGGCATGGATTTTATACCCCTGTCATTCAGTTCTGGCCTGTTGCAGCACTATACCTGTGGTCAACAGGTATAGCCTGGCATCAGCTTTTGGAATTTGTCCCTATTGATGAGGGAGATATGGCTTCACTTATCATGAGAACATCAGATCACTTGAAACAGATAATCAATCTCAGAGAAAGCCACCCTGAACTTGCGGCTGCTGCTAAATCCAGTGTTGACCTGATATTGCGTGAACCGGTTCATATCTCACGAAAATTTAAAAACCATCTATGACATTGAAAACATTCCAAGTGATTCCGAAATGCGTAAAATCTGTAAAAAGTGCGGCATGGCACCCGGTTCCGGAAAAAATCTTGTTTGTTTTTATATTGTTGGTAAGACGGGTTAGAAAAGAAAATCTTTTTCTAAAATGGCATGTTTGAAAGAAGGACTTTGAGATCATCATCTAAAAAGTTGATTCCGGCTCCGATAAAAAAAGATTCATTCCCTTCATCGCTTATAAAATCATCAAAGCCCGAGGTTATATATAAATGCTTAAGTGGTGAAAAATCTGCTTTGAATTTCAAGTGAGCCTTGCTGTCTGAATCAAAATCAAAGGCTTCCAATGAGAGTGTAAGGCGATCTTTCAAAAGATAGTAATCAAATGCGAAACCGCCTGTGGATTCAAAAATTCCACCGCGCAAGCCAAGGTCATGGTAACGCTTGGCAATTTGGGCTGAAAACTTAATATCATCCTTATCGTTCTTTTCAGTATGCTGTGTTGTGGGCGTTCCTCCGTCCGTACTCGTTGTAATATCGGTTTCGGATTTCACGCCTTTCGGATCATCAACAATTTGAAGCAAATAATATTTATCCTTTCTTGGTTGAATACGAAGAGTAAGGTAGGATTTAACATCTTCGCTGTCAAAAAGATATTCTCCCCTGTAATCCAGATATGTTCTAAAAGATTCCTGTTTTTGCATATAATCATTTATACTGGTAAAAGTTGAATTTATATTGTCAACGGTTTCTTCTTCATTAATCAGCTTGCCGAGTGATCCATCTCCCCTGTTTATCTTTTCAGTTATTGCGTTCAGCGACGCAAGTGTTTCGTTTAACCTTTCAACTGTTTCATCGTCGTTAATTAATTTTCCTATGCTTCCATCTCCTTTATTAATCTTTGATGAAATTTCATTTATTGCCGATGAGAACTCGGAAAGATTTTCTATTATTTTTACAAGTTCTTCATTATTGTCCTGCACAGTTTTGTTCAGAGTTTCAGCCATAGCCTTCATAGAATCAACTATTGAACGAAGTGAGGCTTCGCCATTTTCACCGCCCATTACATTCGCAAGCGAACGTGTCAGCGAGCTTATGTTTTTTGCCACATCTCCGATAATATTCATCAGATTATCCAAATCTGTCGTAGAAGCAGTATTAACAATACGCCCATTGGGTTCAATTAGGGGAGCTCCCGGAGAGCCCTGAATCAGCGCAATATATTTATCGCCAAGTATTCCCTTGCTTTTGATTAAAGCTTTAACATCTTTTCCAAGTTTAACATTGAAATCTATTCGGAGAATTACCAGCGCTTTCCCGTCTTCCAGCAAAATCTTGCGGACCCTGCCTATTTCAACACCCGCAAGCTCAACCGGAACATCTTCTACAAGGCCGGAGGCAGAATCAAAATATATTTTAACATCATATCCTTTATTCATGTTAAGGCTAAGCTTACCCACCTTCATGGACATGTATCCAAGAATTATTATTCCAATTACAACAAAAACTCCTACTTTTGCTTCTACGCTTAATTTTGACAAGGAAAATCCCCTAATCCTCAATAATTCCTAAATTCCAGCCTTCCAAACACGAACAAACAAATTTGTCCATGCCACCCAATAATCAACAAGCCCTGACCCCTGACTCCTGACTACTAACCCCTGATCCCTGATCCCTGACCCCTGCTTTTAAATCTTTAATAAACCGTCTAACGAAAGAATTATTTGATGAACGTATTTCATCAGGTGTGCCAACAGCAACAATTTTACCCTGATACAGCATGGCTATCTTATGTGCAATCATAAAGGTAGATTCAATATCATGGCTAATAACAACAAAAGTCGCCTTCGTCCTTTTCTGGATTGATACAATAAGCCTGTCAATGCTGTCTCGCATTATAGGATCAAGACCTGTTGTAGGCTCATCAAACAGTATAATTTTGGGATCCAGTGCAATAGCCCTTGCAAGTCCAACCCGCTTGCGCATACCGCCGGATAGTTCTGAAGGCATTTTGTGGGTTATATTATCTAATCCAACAAGATTTAACTTGTCATTAACTATTTTATTGATTTCTTTTCCTGACAATTGCGTATGTTCCTTGAGTGGAAAAGCTACGTTTTCACCTACTGTCATCGAATCGAATAAAGCTGCATCCTGAAAAAGCATACCAAACTTTTTTCGTGTTTCAGTAAGCTTTTTGTCATTTAGATTTGCAATGTCAACTCCGTCAATGATAATTTGTCCTGAATCGGGCCTTATAAGACCGATAATATGCTTTAAGAGAACGCTTTTGCCCCCCCCGCTTTGACCTATAATAACGGTAATTTCTTCAGGATCTATATCAAGATCAAGTTCATTTAGAACTTTTTGGCCGTTAAAAGATTTGCTTATCTTTATTAATTTGATCATTAGAACATAACTGCCGTCAAAAAATAATCACTGATAAAAATCAATATTGATGACAAGACTACTGCTTGAGTTGTCGCCTTTCCAACACCCTCAGCACCGCCAATTGTATGCATGCCCTTGTAACAACCTGTAAGAGAAAGAATTAATCCAAAAAACGCAGCCTTTATAAGTCCATTGAAAATATCTTCAAGATCAACAATCTCAATCATTTTGGCCATGAAAATACCTGAATTGATTTTCAGAAGACCGACTCCAACAAAATAGCCGCCCACAATACCGACAAAATCAGATATAATTGTTAAAACCGGAAGCATTAATATTGCAGCAATTATACGCGGCAAGACCAAAAATTGAATGGGGCTGACTGACATTGTATTTAATGCATCAATTTGCTCTGTGACTTTCATTGTACCAAGCTCAGCCGCCATTGCCGAACCTACACGCCCTGTAACCATCAAAGCAGTAAAAACCGGCCCAAGTTCGCGCGTCATTGATAAAGCCACTGTTGCACCGACCAGACTTTCGCCACCGAACATTCTAAAACCATGATACGTCTGAAGAGCAAGAACCATACCTGTAAAAGCGCCTGTAATCAGAACAACTCCAAGGGAATTGACACCAACAAATTCCATCTGCTTAATCATTACGCGAAAACGAAAAGGTGGACGGAACATCCATGATATGGTTGACAGTAGAAGGAGTAAAATTTTGCCGCATTCTTCGACAAAAAATACAAGCGGCCTCCCTGCAAATTCAAGAAATCGTATCATAGCCTTTTATTCAAACATATGAAATCTTTTTCACTCACCCGAAAATTGATCCGGTGAGTTTTTGCGAAGGTTTGCTTTGCAGCTTCCTTGTATTTATCCAAATGTTCACCTTTTGATACCCATTCCCCACGATTGAAAGAATCAAGAACCTCTTGCTCTTCCGGGTCTAACTTGTAATCTTTTTGAGCCATTTATTTTTTTCCTCATTCCATTCAAAGTCTTTCATTTTTTACTATTAATATATAGTGTGCGTCTTGTCAAAAATATATTTATATCGTGCTTGACGTAATGATAATATCATGTAATTGATATCTTAACAATGCTTGGCGAAAAGTTGGGATTTAAATTTTTGAATAAAAACAAGATAATTGGCAATTAAGGGTATATCAAATGATAGTTGGAAAATCTCCCCACTTGGTCGGCCTTGATATTGGCTCCAGCTCTTTAAAGGCTGGGGAAATTATGGTAACAAAAAAAAGATTAACCCTGAAGAATTTTGGAATGATAAGTATAGCCCCCGGAGCAATTGAGGAAGGTAGTATAACCGACCCTAAAAATATTGCCGATTCAATTCGTGAACTATTTAAGGCGAATAACATAAAAGAAAAAAATGTTGCCATTTCAATCGGAGGTTATTCAGTTATTGTAAAACAAATAGAATTGCAAACCGCAACTGAAAAACAACTGCAGGAAACCATTCATCTCGAAGCAGAACAATATATTCCTTTCGACATCAGTGAAGTTAATCTGGACTATCAAATCCTGGGAGAAACGGAAGTCGGTTCAAATCAAATGAGCGTTATCCTTGTTGCGGCCAAAAAAGAAATGATTAATGAATATATTGATCTTGTTCAACTGGCCGGACTTAACCCATGTATAATTGATGTTGATGCCTTTGCCCTGCAAAATATTTTCGAAACCAATTATGACATAATTGATGAAAATGTAATGCTGATAGATATAGGAGCAAACAAGACATCATTGAACATACTTAAAGACCATTCTTCTATATTTATGAGAGATGTTTCCATGGGATGCGACCAGATAACTCAACAAATAATCTCTCTTACAGACTGTTCTTTTACCGAAGCTGAACAGATTAAGCTTGGTAAACGGACGGATAAAATATCCCCTGATGATTTAAAACAAATTGTTTCATCTGTAATTTCTGAATGGAGTATTGAGATAAAACGCGCACTTGACTCTTATGATTCGACAAATCCTGATGGACAGATAAAAAGAGTTATACTCAGCGGCGGCGGTGCTAATATTAAGGAATTTCGTCAACTTCTAATGGATGAAACATCATTTGAGGTAGAAATTATTAATCCTTTCAAAAAGTTACATATAGCTAAGCGTTTTGATCCTTCATACCTTGAACAGATAGCCCCTCAAGCATCTATATGCATGGGGCTTGCTTTAAGAAGAGTTGATGACAAATGATAAAAGTTAATTTGCTGCCTTTTCGGGCCGAGCGTAAAAAAGAGAACATACGTCAACAAGTCTCAATATTTGTTCTATCAATTATATTTGTCTTTTTCTCCATGTATTATTACAATGTATCGTTGAATAGCAAGATTAGCGCCTATAATATTAAAATAGAAAACATTAAAAACGAAATAGCCAGATACAACAAAATAGTTAAAGAAATAAAAGATATCGAAAAAAAGCTTGACGTCCTCAATAAAAAAACGAGTGTAATAAAAAATCTTGAGCTTAATCGCAAAGAGCCTGTCCGTCTTCTTGATATGATGACATCTATGGTAATTCCAAAGCGAATGTGGTTTACTAGGCTTGAGGCAAAAGAAGAAGTCGTCACAATTAAAGGGTTTGCTCTTGATAATAAAACCGTTGCTGATTTTATGACCCGCCTGGAAGATTCAAAGTTTTTTGACAGCATAAATTTAACGACCTTAAAACAACAAAAGTATAATAAGCTTACAAATCTTAAAGAATTTGTAATTTCCTGCAATAAAATACCCCTTAAAAATGTTGATACTGATAAGGCAAATAAATAATGAAGAAATTCGATATTTCTTTAAAAGCTATTGAACCCCTGCTTGAAAATATCGGGAAACTGTCAAAAGTTCACAGGATCATGATATGTGTCGCGACTTTCATTGTAATTACAGGGTCATTTTTTTATTTTTTATACCTTCCAAAATTTGAAAAACTGGACAAATTAAATTCAGATTACACAAGTCTTGAAAATAAGCTTGTTTCTATCAAAACAAAGGCGGCTCAGCTTAACAAATATAGAGAAAAAATGAAAACAGCCGAAGCTAACTACAAAATCGCCATGAAAGCATTGCCCGACAAAAAAGAAATTCCTTCCTTGCTAACCGACATTACCAAATCCGGCAAAGATGTCGGCCTTGAATTTCTACTATTTCAACCTGAAGCAGAAATTAATAAAGATTTTTATGCTGAAATTCCTGTTTCAATTACAGTTGCCGGCAATTATCACTATGTTGGACTCTTCTTTGATAATGTTTCAAGGTTATTCAGGATAGTAAATATAAAAGATATTGTGATGACCTTATCCAGTGAGGGGAACAGGCTCAACACAGACTGTACGGCTGTAACCTACAAATTCGTCGAGACTGAAGAAAAAAAAGAAAAGAAATGACAGGAGCAAGGGTCTGGAGTCAGGGTTAAAAGCTGATGAGTAAATATATTATCAAAATATTAAATGTGATCTGCTTAGCATGTTTTTTCTTGTGTTATGGCTGCAATGAGCAAGAAGAAAAGCAGCCGGAAACAATGGTTGTAAGTAAAAAAATTGTAAGCCCATTAATTGTAAGTCCATTAAAAGAAAAGCGGTCTATTAAAAATGACCAAAAAATTGAAACTTCAAAACCTGAAACAATACAATCTGAAACAATACAAGAAGACTCAAAACCAAAAACCGATAAAACAAATACGAGCCCCGATCAAAAACTAGCTAAAAAACCAGCTAAAAAACCTGACCAAAAAATTGAATTGTCAGAACCAACTGTTATCTATAAGGTTGAGGGCAAAATAGATCCATTTGCCTCAATTTTTATAGATGGGGTTTCTGCCTTTGACGATCAAAAAAATGAAAAACGCATTCCGCTTACCCCTATTGAAAAAGTTGACTTGAGCGAGTTAAAGCTTGTGGGGATAATCTTCATGCCACGCGGAAACAAGGCGCTTGTAGAAGATGTATCCGGCAAGGGGTTTGTAATAAAAAAAGGTACCCGCATAGGCATTAATTTCGGCAAGGTAATAAAAATATTAAAGAACAGTGTGGTTGTAGAAGAAGAAACTGAAAGCATATTAGGTCAAATAACCCTTGTTGAAAGAGAACTTAAACTTCAGAAATCTCCTGGAGATGAATAATATGGTTTACGAAAAGTATAAATCGTCAAAAAACTGGGCAATAGCCATTTTCCTGGTACTTTTAATAGCTGTATTTACAGGATGTGCTCAAAATATGGCTGCAAAAAAAGATATGGAAATCCCAGCTGGACCAAAGCTTATAACGGAAATAAGCACCTCCGAGGATCCGGAATCATTTAATGTATTGGTTAAGGTGAACCGTGAGCTAACCTACATGTCTGTCAAACAACTCTTTCCTTTATCTGTCCTGCTTTATTTTCCCGAAACAGCTCTTGGTAATATCAAAACAAATATTTCGCCGGAAAGCGAAATAATCGACTCAATAACAACTTCCGAACTAACTGAAAAAGGTCATAAATCCAGGATCAAAATAGCATTAAAAAAAGATGTGCCCTATAAAGCAGCAAATGAAGGAACCGGTCTTAAAATAGCATTTTCCAAACCATCTAAAGCTTTATCTTCCCCAACCTTATCTTCTCCAACTTTATCTTCTCCAACTTTATCTTCCGCCGGGCCGGTAGAAAAACCTGTTATTGAAAGCAAAAAACAAACCCTGGATAGAACTTCAGTAATAAACAGTAAAACGATCTCAAAATACAAAAAACCCGCATGGGTTAATCGTATTGATTTTTCGAGTGAAGAGACTGGAAAATCAATCATCATTGTTGGAACAACGCGACCGGTTGAATACAGAATAAAAAAAGTTTCGCTCCAATTGTTACAACTAGAACTGTTAGATACCAGACTGCCGGATTATCGTAAATTCCCGCTGATTACTACCCGCTTTGAAAGCGCAGTGGATAGAATTATACCTGTTCAGACACCTGCCATGAAAAATACTTCCATGCTGACAATTGAGTTGCGGGAGTCCGTACCTTATTTTATTGAACAAAATGACAATCTGTTATTGATCCATTTTGATGCATCAACAATATCACCCAGGCCGTTAGAAGATGCAAAACTGCCTGCCTGGAAGAAAGTTATTTCTAAGTCTATTTATAAAAGTAAAAAGGAAAAGAATGGAGAAATAGAAACAAGAATTGATAAAGAACCGCCTGCCAGTGTAGCGGTTAAACAATATACAGGCGAAAAAATAGCCCTGGATTTTTATGAAAGCGACGTTAAAAATGTTTTTCGAATATTACAAGAGGTGAGCGGAAAAAACTTTGCAATTGACCAGGATGTTGCCGGCAAGGTCACTCTGACTTTAGATAAACCGGTACCATGGGATCAGGTGCTTGATTTGGTCCTCAAAATGAACCAGCTCGACAAGGTTCCTGATGGAAATATAATAAGAATTACTACCAGTGAAACACTAAAAAAAGAAGAAGAGTTCAATAGAGCCGGGTTAACTGCCGCCAAAAAAGCCATGGAAGAGGAAGCAGCCGTAGAGCCTCTCATTACAGAATATATTTCCGTTAATTATGCCAATGCAACAGAAGAAATACTGCCGAAAATTGAACCGATATTAAGCGAAAATCGAGGCAAGGTCAGTGCTGATCAGAGGACAAACCTCATCATTATTACAGATACCGTTGAAAATATAAAAACTGCCAGGGAAATAATAAAAAATCTTGATAAAGTAACACCCCAGGTAATTATCGAAGCAAGGATAGTGGAAGCAACCACCAATTTTTCAAGAGAAATCGGAACCCAGTGGGGAGCGGAAGGAGGCATTCAAAATAACGATCCTGCTGCAGGAATAGGCCCGCAAAGAAGCTATGATATCTTTGGCGGTACTTATGGTTATAATGTGGCAATGAACTTTCCAATTACAGCCGTTAATCCCGCAAGCATAGGTTTTAATTTTCTCAGGATAGCCGGCAGTCCGCTTCTGTTGAACGCAAGGCTGTTAGCAATGGAATCACAGGGAGAGGGGAAGATAATCTCTTCCCCAAAGATTGTGACACTTGACAACAAAAAGGCCGTAATTAAGCAGGGATTACGCTATCCATACAATAAACTGGATGAATCAGGAAATACTGTAACAGTGTTTGAAGACATTGATCTTGTGTTGGAGGTTACACCGCATATGACCCCTGACCAACGCATTTCAATGATCATAAATATTACAAAAAATGATCTTGGAATTATAATTGATGGCCAGCAGTCATTTACTACCAAGGAAGCAAGCACGGAACTTTTAGTTAATGACGGAAATACTGTTGTTATTGGCGGTATTATAAAGACAACAAAAAAATTCAGTGAGCAAGGATTACCGTGGTTGGCAAAAATTCCCTTATTGGGCTGGCTTTTCAAATCAACTAACAAATCAGATGAAAAAGAAGAGTTACTGATATTTATTACGCCAAGAATAGTCCAGCTTGAACAGCGTGATATGATTCGGTAATTTAGGAATTAGGAATTGCTGGGATGATTAGGATGATTGTATGATTGGACAAAACAAGAGAAATTGGATGAGTTGTTTAATTGGATGAATGGATCGTAATTATGGAGTCAGTTTACATTGAAACGACAATAGTAAGCTATCTTGTCGCTCGCCCAAACCGGGATCTTCTGGTTGCAACCCATCAGCAAATCACCCAGGTTTGGTGGATAGAGCGGAGTACGGAAGCTGTTGAGAAGTTGACTCGGTCTATACTTGCCAAAGACGTTATTCCAACACGGGCCGTACGTGATGCAGCTCACATTAGCGTTGCTGCTGTGAACAACATGGATTACCTTTTCACCTGGAATTGTAAACACCTGGCAAATGCCCAGATCATGCGTGTGTGCCAAAGAAGGTTTTAATATACCATTGTTCGGATGAGGAGGAAAAATGGATGAAACAACGATTGTATGGACCGAGTATATGAAATACCGGCTAAGTTTGCGGGGATACGATATTGCGACGGTCGAGCAAATCTTGAAATACTCCTCTGAGCGCTACGTGGACACGCTAACAGGGCGTGTGGTAGCGATTGGCCGACATGAAAAACTTCTCGTTATGATACCGTATGAGCTAAAGGGGCGCACACTGACGCCTGTAACGATTCATGCAACAAGTCGGCAACAAATCAACTCTCGAATTAAATCGTGGAGGTTTAAAAATGAATAAAACAGGCATGGCATACTTTAAGAATGATGATATTATTCATTTTGCCATATCGGATGAACCAGAGGCGGGCAGTGTAGAGGTTAGCCCAAATATCACGGCGGAACTTAATGTCAAAGGGGAACTAATTGGTATTGAGATTCTTAACGCGAGTACGTTCATTCGAGATTTCGTACTCAATAGTGTCCAAGCGAAAGTGCTTGATCTCGCGGAAGCCAAGGCTGCCTGACAAAACGTTCGAGATAATGGTAAACAAAGACATCCGAACTATAGTTCAGGTCAAATGACTTGATACAGAAAAAGATATCTCAATTCATTATAAACTCAAGAGCAATATACTGAGAATGGCATCAACTCATATGACCAGCACTATAGGCGCTTGAGATGGACTGGGCAAAGCCATGCCGCTTTTGAAAGGCAGTATTTGACCGATAGTCTTTACCTTTATCATAGTTTTTCGGTTATCGTTGCCCAGCCACTCAGCTTTACGATATGGTGCACCTGAAGAACTAATGGGAGGATAAGAGCATGTGGGAAGACCCAATTGTCAATGAAGTACGTCGTATCCACGAAAAACTTGCGGAGCAATGCAACTTTGATGTAGGTGTCATTTTTGCTGAAATTCGAAAGAAACAGGCTGCACTTGGCAAAAGGTTAGTCAACAGAGAAATGCAAGTGAAAGCCAATCATGGCGTACCTGACCGTTATTCCACCGCGCTCCATAGCGGCAGGTAACGTGTGATATTAAAACAGCATGATTACTTTGTTTAACTTTTCCTGTGCTAACTGTTTCCGCATAAAGGGAATTATGTCGTTTGAGTTCAAACCACAATTTACTTCTGAAGATTACCTGACTCTTGAACGGAAGGCCGAGCGCAAAAGCGAGTATTTTAATGGGGAAATATTTGCGATGGCAGGAGCGAGTCCACAACATGTTCTCATTGTGACAAATGTTGTGTCCGAACTTCGTGGTCAACTGAAAACCAGTCCCTGCACCGTATATTCGACAGACCTGCGCTTGAAGATCAGCGCTACCGGTTTGTATACTTATCCTGATGTCATTGTAGTATGTGGCGAGCCTCAGTTTGATGACGATTACAAAGACACGCTGCTTAATCCCAAACTGATCGTTGAGGTACTGTCTGAGTCAACCAAAAACTATGACCGCGGCGCAAAATTTGAGCAGTACCGCATGATAGAATCATTTATTGAGTATGTGCTAATTGCACAAAACAAACGCCACGTGGAGCATTTTGTTCGACAGGCCGGCAACCGCTGGTTGCTTTCAGAAACAAATCGCCTGGAAGACACAATTGAACTGACTTCCATTGCCTGTAATCTCATGCTTGCCGAAGTTTACGACAAAGTTGAATTACCAACTTAAGGCGGAGCACATTGTAATCTAAACAAAGAAACAGGCTGACAAAAATAGTCAACAGAGAAATGCAAGTGAAAGCCGATCAGGGCGTACCTGACCGTTATTCCACCGCGCTTGGCAGATAATGCGTAATATTAAACAGCCTGGTCGCTGAAATAATTACTTTATGTATAGAAAGGAAGGGTAACCATGGAAACCAGTGAATCCCTGCTTAAAAAGGCATTGGTCTTAAAACCGCAAGATCGATTCTTGTTGATCAATGGACTTGTTCATAGCCTTGATGAGCCAAATAAGGAGATCAATGCGATCTGGGCTGACGAGGCTGAAAAACGATTAAGAGCACATCGGGAAGGGAAAACACGAGGTGTCCCTTTTAAGGACGTTTTTGGAGAAAAACTGTAAAAGTGAAAATTATTTTTGATAAATTTGCCCATCTGGAGTTGGACGATGCATCAGAGTACTACGAACTTGAAGTGCCGGGTTTGGGCGCACGATTTAAAGTGGAGATCAAGCGTGGAATTCGCATAATTCGTGAATATCCAAAGGCTTGGGCCAAAGAAAAAAACGGTGTGAGAAGGTATCTCCTTCACAAATTCCCCTACAAAATACTATATTCAATTGAAGAGGATTACATCTATATTATTGCTATTGCACATTGTCATAGGCATCCTGATTACTGGATTGATCGTATCTTAAAAAAATCCTAACAAAGGGATTAACTCTGACAGAAAAAGCCGGGGCGGTTTTTGTATCTGCCAATTTTGTTGTTAAACGTCGCATTACCAATTGTTTTCTTGGCTTGTTCTGCCGGTTATCCCATTGATAGAATCCAATATTGAGTATGTGCTAATTGCGCAAGACAAGCGCCACGTGGAGCATTTTTTCCGGCAGGTCGGCAATCGCTGGTTGCTTTCAGAAACAAATCGCCAGGAAGACACAATTGAACTGACTTCCATTGCCTGTAATCTTATGCTTACCGAAGTCTACGACAAAGGCGGAACACATTGTTCTTTATGAATATTCGAAAAGGTAGATACATGAATATCAACTGGCATCGTTTGTTTGGACTTTTACTGATGGACTATCTATCGAATCGTGGTTTTAGTGTAGAACTAGAAAAAGACCTTTCACTGAAACAGCAGTATCTTGATGTTGTTATTATTAAACAGGAAGATAACGAAGCCGATCTTTTAGGTATATGCGATGGTTTTGATAATCTTGCCAGCCATAATCTGCTCAGCTACAAATCAAAGGGAGAGGCATTAAATTTTTGGGCGATAGAGGAATTGATAGGCCACTATGTGAATTACCGGAAAGTTATCGGCAGGAGGATTGTAAAAGGAGAGGATATTCGGCTATATGCGGTTAGTACCCGATATCCGGTGAAATTATTATCCGGTGTAAGCACAAAAAAAGTGATTCAAGGAGTATATGAAATTCAGATACTGAGTCGTAAGATAAGGATAATAGTGTTAAGCCGACTGTCGTTAGCTCAGCGTAATGCTGTATTGGCTTTTTTCAGTTTTGATCCTGAAAGTGTAAGATTTGCATTGGAGAATTACAAATGGCATAAGAATGATGGCAGTACAGTAATAAACCAATTGTTAGAGAAATATTCATTGGAGGGAATAGCTATGCCGTACACTATGGAACAGTTTCAAAAAGATTATATCAAAGCTCATATAGAAGTGCTTGATCCCGAAGAGATACTTTCAAAGTTCAATACAGAGGAGAGGTTGAAAGGGTTGGGGGCAGAGGAAATTTTTTCAAAGTTCAATACAGAGGAGAGGTTGAAAGGGTTGGGGGCAGAGGAAATTGAATTTTATTTGGAAAAACTTAAGAAAGGGAAGGGATAGGGCAGAGTTTGGGACATCAATAAGTAAATAACTTGATAGTATAGGATTTTCTTTTTTTTGACAGGATATACAAGATGATCAGGATATAAAAAAATCATGTAAATCCCGTTAATCCTGTCAGAAAAGTCCGCCCGAAGGGCGCTAATTTAAACTACCTGTCACCTCCGGTTGCTAACAAGTTACTTTTAGTTTGCAAATTTCTGTCAGGCACTAATTAACGAATTAACAAACCATCGAAGCGGGATTGGAATTACCATTTTACTTTTAGCTTAGAGCTAATTTAAGGGGTTATTATGAAATCCAACTGTATTAGTGTTGCTGTTTTGATATTTTTTATGGTTTTTCTCTCAGTAGCAGGTTGCGGATCATCAGGAGGTGGAGACAGTGACACTCCCAGTGACACTCCCAGTGACACTCCCAGCGAAGGCGCTGTTGCTTCGATTGCACTATCAGCAGGAAGCAGCGAATTAGCAGCAGACGGAGAATCATCCACTACGATCAAAGCCACGGTATTGGATAGCAACGACAATCCCGTTGTTGACGGAACCAAGGTAGACTTTCGTACAACAGAAGGCACACTCCGGGATACAACTGCTTTGACGACCAGTGGTGAGGCAGTTGTTGTTCTAACCAGTTCCACTATTTTGGGACCAGCCATTATTACAGCTAATTCCGGCAGTGTTTCCGGCAATGAAACAGTTAATTTTAAACCTGTGCCAAATATGCTTTCGTTGTCTTTGTCTCAAATATCCGTAAAATCCGACGACTCTGATACTTCAACGATTACCGCTTCGGTGCTGGACATCAATAATGTCCCGGTCAAAGGTGTCAGGGTAACTTTCAGCACTACCGGCGGCCAGATAAGCGCATCCTCAGTTTTGACTGAGGCCAATGGAGAAGCAAAAATAATATTTCAATCGGGAAAGGTTGAAAAGAAAAATCAAACTGTCAATATTACAGTATCAGTCGCAGATCTTGAATCCAAAGTAATACCGGTTCAGATTACAGGAACAACAGTATCGCTCTCTACCAACAATACGAACCTTGAAATAGATCCACAATATCCGGACAAGGCAAAAGCTATTCTAACAGTTACAGTAAAAGATGCCGGTTTGTTTCCAATATTTCGTGCTCCTGTTACTGTAAGCACAGAACCGGCAGATGCAGCCAGTCTGGCTCTATCTCCCGGCTATGCAGATTACACTACAGATGTTAACGGCAAATTGGAGATTGAAGTAACCGGTAAGATAATTAGCCAAGAAGTTACGATAAAAGTGGAAGTGCTTGGGGCAACCGCGACTCAATCATATAGCATTGGCGCTGTCGGCGAAGTCTTTCGGATTATTGTTCCGGCTGAAGATACCGTCAGCCTCTCCACTAACAAGGAACTTAAGATTACAGTCAAAGCGCCTACTCAAGAAAAAGTGCGATTTGCTACAACTATCGGCTTGTTAACCGGAATAAATGAAGGGAACGTGGTGTCAGGACAGACAATATTGGTAAGTGTAAATGATGCTTCCGCTTTTGTTAATCTCAGGTCGGATGTGGCAGGTGTGGCCACAATACAGGTGCATGATGAAAATAATCCGCTAACCAGGGATTTATTAACGGTGGTCATTTCTGCACCATCAAGTGAAGCCCATCAAATTGCCCTTCAGGTCAGTTCTGCTGTCATGGCTCCAAGTATTGGAGATGTAACTAACACTGTTACCTTAACAGCAACTGTGAAGAATAAAAGCGATCAGGTTGTAAGCGGCGCTCCCGTTGCCTTTTCAATTGAAAATCCTACAGGAGGAGGCGAATCAATATCACCTGTTATTGTGTATACGGATGACTCCGGAGTTGCAACATCGACCTTTACTTCCGGTTCTTTAAGTTCGGATGCCAAAGGTGTAACTATTAAAGCTGCAGTTGCAGGTATGCCAAATGTCGATCCCGCTACTATCTCTATAGTGATAGGTAAAACAGCAGGTTCGATTGTAATTGGACGCGGCACAATTGTTACATCGGTTAATAACGACACCGCATATCAGTTGCCTATGTCTGTACAAGTCGCTGACTCAAGCGGCAGTCCTGTATCAAATACAACAGTTTCCCTTAAACTGTGGCCTGTCAATTATGCAACTGGCAGGTGGGTCGAAATAGAAAAAGATGTTTGTGAACCTGTATACACAGGTTCTTTTCTCAATGAAGATTTTAACAAAAACTTAATCCTTGATTCTGGTGAAGATGTAAACCGTGATGGTCAATTGACCCCACCTAACTCTGCTGCAGGTATATTGCCTGCCACTGTGATTACCGATGAGAACGGTATTGCAGATTTCAACCTGGTATACCTTAAATCATCTGCGCCCTGGATTGAAGACGAGATTACAGCTACTACCCGGGTGCATGGAACAGAAACCCAGTCAACCTATACATTCCGGTTACCCTGGTTAGAAGGTGAGGAGTGTCATTTACCTCATTCTCCTTACAATATTGGCGAGGTGAGTGAGATATCTCTTGCAGCCGACCCCAATATTCTAACAGCTAATGGCATTAGCACAAGCATTATTAGAGCAGTGGTAACTGACAATCAGGGCAATTTCGTGGCGGATGGCGAGGTAATCACATTTTCGGTTACAGAAGGCACTGGTACGCTTTCCGCTTTTACAGCAACCACACAAAACGGTATTGCCTCTGTCACATATACAAGCTCATACACGTCAGGCAGTGAAATAGTTACAGTTAGGGCAACTAATGGCACAGAAGCGACAGTGGAGATAACGCTTTACGATGCAGAAATCCTTGTTGAAGCAATGCCGACTGTTCTTTCGGCAAATGGAGAAAGCAGCTCTGAGATTCGGGTGCTTGTTCGTGACAATTTCCACAATCCGATTGACTCAGCAACTGTCTCTTTCTCCTGCGATCTTGGCACGGTAACGGCTTTGGCGACAACCGACAGCGATGGGTATGCCTATGTTGACAAAGAAAATTATATCTGGCCAAAGCTGGTCAGCGAGAAGCAAAATGGTATCGCTACGGTCACGGTTCGATACGGAATTATTAAAAAGAATGTGAGGGTGGCTTTCAATGGAGTCACGCTTTCGATAACAGCCAATCCTGAGTCGCTTTCCACCGGCGACTCGTCAACCATCACTGCAACACTAAAAGACTCAAGCGATGCTTTCATTGCCGGCCATGAAGTAAGATTATCTACAACTCTTGGAACTTTTGCTTTAGATGGAGGCGTTCTTTCGGATGACAAAAAAAGCTACACTGCTGTTACCAATACCGAAGGAAGTATTATTGCCAGCCTTACAAGCAGCTCAGGGGGCGTTGCTGAAATTACGGCATTGCATGTGCCAACCGAGGGCATTGCCGGCGAAACAAAGGTAACAACGGAAGTCTCCTTCAGCGGCCATACTCTCAGTATTCTTCCTGTGGATGACTTTTTGATGGCTGATGGATCAAGCACTACAACTATCAATTTGAAACTGGAAAATGAAGGCGTTCCAATCTCAGGACAAACAATTGTTTTGAGCACAACACTGGGCAGCATAGACAATGCAGTAACTACAGATGATTCAGGAGAGGCTGCAGCCACTTTAAAATCAGGAACTCTTGCGGGCATTGCCGTTATAACTGCAACAGCAGAATTGAACAGCGGAACAACAATTGGTTCAAGCATAGAGTTTTCAATGATATCAGGAATTATTGACAGAGTAGAACTTACCGCATATCCGGCCATTATTAGTATTAATACAGGAATTTCAAACCTGCACGTTATTGTAAAAGACCAGAACGGCAACCCTGTTGGTGGCGCGCAGGTTGCTTTCACTATTGTTTCAGGGCCTGGTGGAGGTGAAACAATTACGCCTGCCAGAATCACCACACCTGGCGCGGAAAGTGACTCGCCAGGACAGGTAGATGCTGTTTTCAAGGCAGGGAGTCTGGGGTCAAGCAACTCTCGTGATATAATCGTTCAGGTGACAGCATCAAGTGATGGAACAACATTTAAGACTGAAACGACTAACCTGACAATAGCCGGAGGCCCGACCAGTATTGCTCTTGGGATCTGCACACTATGGAATACGTGTGTGATTAACAATGGGGACGGCACATTCAGTATGCCGGTAGCAGCTATGGTTTCCGATGTGAACGGCATATCAATGCCGGCAGGATATATTGTTAATTTTTCTACAGAGACACCGCAATTCGGCTCTTTTATAAGTCCTGTGGAAACAGATGGAACGGGAAAAGCATCAACTATTTTTGTTTATCCTACAAGTAACGCTGGCGAAAACGCTATTCTCATAGCCGAGTGCATGGGTATTACCGAAAAGGTTACGCTAAAACTTCCGGATCAGCCTGACGTAGTTAATGAGGTGGATTTGCAGGTGCCAACTTCTATATTAGCAGATGGTTTGGCAAAGGTAACGATCGGGGCTGCCGCTACAGACAGCGATGGTGAAAACATCAAGGAAGCTACGTGCTTTTTTGAAACCAGTATTGACGATGGAGACGATTTTGATCCGAGCAAACCCGCTGGAATTATAAGTGATTTAGAATATATAAGTGGTATTGAGATAAACAGCAAAACCGAAGCCAAGTTTACAGCAAATGCCGGCAAAATTGATTACACAGCTTATGTGCGAGCTGGTTCCGGAAACAAAAAATCGAAAATCAAAAGTATTTTGTGTAAAGGAGTAACGATTGATATAACGCCAGCTACAAACGAGCTTGTGGCAAATGGGACAAGCTTTACAACCTTAACTGCCACAGTAAAGGAAACAACATCAGGAATGCCTGTCTCCGGCGCTTCACTAAAATTTTTAACTAGTCTCGGAGCTCTTACAGTGAATGAGCCTGCTGTGACCGACAATAGTGGAACGGTTAAAGTAAAGTTTACCAGTGCTTACAGCTCTGAGAATGATGTAATCGCAGAGATATCTGTTTTCTACGGGCCTGATTTGCTTGGCAAAACAACAATAACTATGCTGGCAGCCTCACAGGTTTCAGTCGGGTCAGTATCGCTAAGCACAGGTTCCGAAAGTATAGTTGCGGACGGCATTTCAAATACTCTAATCAGAGCTATAATTAAGGATATCAACGGCAGTGATGTGCCGGATGGTATAGATGTAACATTCACGACCACAGCCGGTAGTTTTGACGCTGATACCACACCAACCATAACTACAGCAACTACTACAAACGGTGTGGCAACAGCCATATTGACCAGTCCGACTAATCTCGGCACAGCAACCATTACCGCTACAGTTGGAGGCGTAAGCGACTCAACATCTGTGCATTTTACACCAGGAGCTGTTGATACGATAAATCTCGCAGCCACACCGAACAATCTGACCGCGGACGGCGCAAGCACGAGTACAATCCATGCTGTGGTTATAGATGCGAATGATAATCCGGTCGGTGGCGAGACAATATCATTTTCAGTCACCGCTGGCACAGGCACGCTTTCTGATGCAACGGCAATCACGAACAGCAGTGGAATAGCCACTGTGACATATACATCATCCGAGATCACCGGGACAGAAACGATTAACGCTGCGTCTACTAATGGGACAACTGATACTGTTGATATTATATTGATAACCGCGTCAATCGGTTCAGTATCAATCAGCGCAGGTTCAGCGACCATAAAGGCAGATGGTGTATCTCAGACAGTTATTAGCGCCACAGTATTGGATGTTAATGGTGATAACGTAGTAGACGGCACTAATGTAACATTTACGACCACGGCAGGCGATATTGACACTGTAACTGAAGGCACACAAAGCACGATCACAGCGCCCACAGCGAATGGTGTGGCAACAACCACATTGACCAGTTCTGTTATCGCTGGACCGGCAACTATTAGAGCAACCGCAGGCGGTAGTTATGAAGATACTGTAGTGAATTTTTCTGCCATACCAAGCATCTTATCATTGTCTTTATCTCAAATATCCGTAAAATCCGACAACTCGGATAGTTCCACGATTACCGCTTCAGTGCTGGATATTAATAATGTCCCGATTGAAGGTGTCAGAGTAACTTTCAGATCTACCGGCGGCCAGATAAGCGCATCCTCAGTTTTGACTGATGCAAACGGAGAAGCAAAGATAATCTTTAAATCAGGAACCGTTGAAAAGAAAAACCAGACTGTCAATATCACAGCGTCAGTCGCAGATCTTGATCCCAAAATGATACCTGTTCAGATTACAGGAACAACCGTAACTCTATTTACTAATAATACAAATCTTGAAATTGATTCGGACAATCCCAACAAAGCTAAAACCTCTCTGATAATTACTGTTAAGGATGCAGGCTCTATACCTATATTTGATGCTCCTGTTACTATAACTGTAGAAACTGAATCAACTGCTACTGCTACCGTCCAAGTTTTACCGAGTGGTGATATAAGTGGTAGCAAAATAACGGGAAATACAGATGTTAATGGCACGCTAACAGTGGAAGTAACCGGTACCGGAGTTGGCGACCTTAAGATTGCCGTGGAAGCGTTAGGATATACAGTAACCCAAACCTATGTGGTTGGAGCAATTGGTGAAATCTTCAGCATTATTGAGCCGTTAGAAGATATTATCAGGATTTCTACCGGTACTACACTCAAAATTACTGTAAAGGCTCCTGATCCCGGTTCCGATTATGACAACGTGACCTTTGCCACTACTTTTGGCACCTGGGATGGTGGAACAGAGACCGTGGTAACTAAGCCAAGAGATGCTGAAAATAAGGTTTCAGCCGAACTTAGTTCCGCTAATGCCGGTTTTGCCACCGTGCAGGTTTACTATACAAATGAAGACGGCCATTCAACTAAAGATTCGTTGACAGTGGCTATCTCAGCGCCATCAAGCGAGGCTGCTAAAATTGCACTCCAGGCCAGTTCCACAGTAGTGGCACCGCGGACAGGAGATACAAGCAATACTGTAACGTTGTGGGCAAAAGTAAGAAATGCAGACGATCAGGTTGTGGGCGGTGCTCCAGTGGCATTTTTAATAGACAACCCGACAGGTGGCGGTGAAACCATATCACCTGCCGTTGTGTTTACAAATGACCATGGAATTGCAGAAACAACGTTTACTTCGGGTTCGTTAAGTTCGGATGCTCAGGGTGTAACCCTTAAAGCCAGTGTTGTAGGCAGGTCTGATATTGATCCCGCCAGCATCAGCATAATTATTGGCGGGACAGCAAGTTCAGTGGTTATCGGGCAGAGCAGTGAGATCAAATCTATCAACGAAGATACAGCGTATCAATTACCCATGTCTGTATTAGTAGTTGATTCAAACGGAAATCCTGTGTCCGGTTCACAAGTTACCCTAGGCGCGTGGCCTAATCGCTATGCAACCGGTTATTGGATTGAGACTATTAAGCCAAACATATGTGTACCAACCGGCAGCAGGGCAGAAATAATTAATGAAGATAAAAATAGGAATTCAATCAAAGATCATGGTGAAGACGCAAACAACGACGGAGAACTGACGCCATCACACTCTGCCGCGGGATCTGTGCCCGATATTGTTATTACCGATAACAACGGAGTTGCCCAATTTAATCTAATATACCTGAAATCATCGGCAGGATGGATTGAAGATAGTATTACAGCAAGCACTGTAGTATATGGAACAGAGACCCAATCAACTTACACATTCTGGTTACCCTGGGCGGAAGACGAATCATGCAATCTGTCTGATTCTCCATATGGCACAATTTCAGAAGTAGGTTTGATCAGCATACAAGCAGAAAGCAGCAGCATAGTGGCTGATGGGACATCAAGTGCTCTAATTACAGCTACAGTGAAAAATAGTAACGGCACCAATGTGGAGGATGGGCTTACAGTAACCTTTACGACCACCGCAGGTACTGTTGACGCTGATGCCACACCAACCATAACTACAGCAACCACTACAAACGGCGTGGCAACAGTCACATTAACAAGTTCGAACAATCTCGGAACAGCCAATATCACGGCCACAGCCGGAGGAGTAAGCGACACGACAACCGTAAGCTTTGTGCCCGGCGCTGTTAACACGATTGTTCTCACAGCCAGCCCGAACAATCTGACCGCGGATGGAGTAAGCACAAGTACAATCCGTGCAGTAGTTACAGATGTGAATGCTAATTTGATAGTTGGCGAGGCCATATCATTTACAGTTACCGGCGATGGCGGAGGCACAATCTCTTCTGCAACGGCAATTACAAACAGCGGTGGAGTAGCCACTATTATTTATACATCATCCGAGACTGACGGAACAGATACGATTACAGCCGCAGCAGTCAATGGAACAACAAACAACGTTGGAATTAAATTAATAACTGCGTCAGTCGGTTCAGTATCAATAAGCGCAGGTTCTGAGAGTATAGTTGCAGACGGTCTGTCTCGGGTGCAGATTTCAGCGACGATACTGGATGTAAACGGCAACAATGTGGCAGATAATACAGATGTAACATTTACGACCACCGCAGGCACGCTTGACGCTGATGCCACACCAACCATAACTACAGCAACTACTACCAATGGAGTGGCCTCAGCCACTCTGACTAGCCCTACAAACGTGGGTACAGCCAATATTGCGGCTACTGCAGGTGGAGTAAGTAATACCACGAGCGTCTCCTTTATTCCGGGAGCGGTTAACTCCATCTTGCTCACAGCCACGCCCAATAACCTGACAGCAGATTCTTCGAGCTCAAGTACCATTCGGGCATTTGTAACTGATGTTAACGGCAATGCTGTAGCAAACGGGGAGATTATATCCTTTTCAGTAACATCCGGCACGGGGGTACTTTCTGCGCCAACGGCCGCAACAACTGGAGGCACGGCCACTGTGATTTATACGGCCTCTGATACTGCCGGCACCGAGACGGTTACTGCTGAAGCAACCAATGCGACCACAAAAACAGTTGATATTACGCTGATTGATGCCTCAATTGGTTCTGTAACCGTCACATCCGGTTCTGCCAGCATTTTAGCAGACGGCGCTTCCCAGTCCTTGATTTCGGCTACGGTCCTCGATACAACCGGCAATAACGTAGCTGACGGCACTACGGTAACATTCTCTACCACAGCCGGTGACATTGACAGCACAACTGCCGGGGTACAAACGACCTACAGTTCTACTACTACCAATGGAGTGGCCTCAGCCACTCTGACTAGCCCTACAAACGTGGGTACAGCCAATATTGCGGCTACTGCAGGTGGAGTAAGTAATACCACGAGCGTCTCCTTTATTCCGGGAGCGGTTAACTCCATCTTGCTCACAGCCACGCCCAATAACCTGACAGCAGATTCTTCGAGCTCAAGTACCATTCGGGCATTTGTAACTGATGTTAACGGCAATGCTGTAGCAAACGGGGAGATTATATCCTTTTCAGTAACATCCGGCACGGGGGTACTTTCTGCGCCAACGGCCGCAACAACTGGAGGCACGGCCACTGTGATTTATACGGCCTCTGATACTGCCGGCACCGAGACGGTTACTGCTGAAGCAACCAATGCGACCACAAAAAC
>Ga0255431_1038_pt1 | contig 24268 bp, 26 predicted proteins | sample ANMaggSeSYBR02J5_FD_182633 | JGI IMG/M metagenome (GOLD analysis project Ga0255431, IMG submission 182633) | Sediment cell enrichment communities from methane seep in Santa Monica Basin, California, United Staets - ANME aggregate JGI... | ecosystem: Environmental > Aquatic > Marine > Cold seeps >... | reverse complement strand
TGTTATCCCTCTCGGCCTACTTTTATTGTAGGCTACAAGATACTTTTTCTTTGCTCTTGCAATGAGGTGTATATACGAACACCAATTACAGCTTATAAGCTTTGATAAGGATTTTGATAGTATTAAAATTGGGCGGAGAGAACCTTCAGAAATAGTACAATAATTGAATGATCAAAAACTCTGGAACAACCTCTATTCCCAGTCATAATAAGCTCCCCATAACCCATACATTACTTTTAACAAACCCTTGAAGTGTGAGTCGAACGTAATGATTTTAACTATATTATCCTGCTGCATTGCTGCCATATATATAAAAATATAATTTTAATGCAATATTATTGTGCAAAGAGTTCGTACCAGTTGGCACGAGTTGGTTGCCAATTTTTAGATAAGCCCAGCTGCCCGGTTTTCTTAGCATAAACCTAGCCTCCCACCAGCATCATGCATCACCCCCACCCACCACCCGGACAGCGGGCAGAGACACCAAACACCCCCGCGTCCAGGTCATGGGGGCAGAACCGTGGATGTCTTCGTCCTGCCATAGGGTCCCAGATACAAGAAATTCACTCCCATATCCACGGGCAGGTCCTTTTTATCATCCATTCCTATACTGACACCAACATCAACCCACAAAACCCTCAAGAGATTCTTCCGGCTGCATCCTTTCTACAACAGGCCGCATATCAATGTACATTTTAGGAAAATCAGTCTGCCTGTACCTCTCCACTACCCTGAACCCCAGCCTTTCATAGAAACTCATACTTTAGGGCTTGAAATCCACAGTAAGGTACCGGAAGCCTATGATCTCAGACACTGACAGTGCTAGCCCCACACCACAAGGGCGGACAGAGCATATCGGATCGGGCACCCAGGCAATGTGAAGGCGAAAGGGGCGGCAAGAAAGCGGAAGAGAGGATGGGGGCTGGAGTTAATTAGTATCTCACTGCAAAGGATTCTAATGCACTGGCCTTTCGTCCTCTTTTATACAATATTTCATAAATAATATATTTTAACAGCCGCTGACAGGGAACAAAAAGGACTTCCATTTCCCACTCCGCACCCCCGGATTCTACTGCCATGTCTTTGCGTCTTTTGCATTCATTTTGGTGTAGTATTTCATAAATAATATATTTTAACAGTCGCCGTCAGCTAACAAACACAACATCCACTTCACACCTCTGGACCGACAGATACCCATGCATCCACGAGGCACCATTAAAGCCCCTGCCAGCCCCCACACCACAAGGGCGGGCGGAGCAGAGCGGGACGAGCACCCGGGCAGAGTGAAGCAATTCGGGGCGGCAGGAATGCCGAAGAAAAGATAATGGTGATATTAATCTCGAATAAGTTTGCGAATAAGAAAATTGATTATTGATGTTCGGTAAGATATTCTTTGACCGCAATAGAAAATTCTGTTGCTCGATTAATACTTTTCTCCGCAGTTTCTTTAGTTATTTCTTCCAAAACTTCATAATCACCAATTTGTCTTTGTTCAAATGCTTCCACTAAATACCGATGGAACTTAGGTTCGAATATATCTGTTTTGATGAAATGTTGGCCAAATGAAGCTACAACAGCTTTATGTTTTGAAAAAATTAATCCTTTTGTCAGGAGGACTGCAGTCACTAAATAAAACATAGCATAATATGCTCTGGAAACAGAAAAACCAAACATTTCTTCTTCAAATAATAACCAAGCTCCTTTTATACTTTGATCAGCTTTTTTCAAAAGTGCTCCCATCTCTTCATTCATACTCCTACACCATCACGTTTTATGCTTGAGATTAGAGAAGTTTTCGTTTTAAGCCAGTCTCTCTCTTTTATTGGAACAAGGGAGATGAGAGTATCGAATTTAAGAGATAGTGCCGATATGAGATCTCCTGTTTTTTCGATTTCAGAACAGGCATGTGAAAAATCCTCAAGAATAATGGCAATATCTATATCAGAATCCACCCTTTCGCTTCCTCTTGCATACGAGCCAAACAACATAATATCAATTAACTTGTTACCATATTTTTCTTTCAGTCCACTCTTTAGCTCATTTAGAATGTCATCAATAGGTTCTTTGGAATCTGAATTTATAGTTCGTTTAGCTGTCAAATCTTTTTCCCCATATTCTTAATTACAATCTTTTTGTGATATATATTTCCTAATTATAGTTATATTATTTGTATTAAAACCGCAAATCAACCCAAAAATCAATCCCATTCCGCTTCCTAATGACCGTTGAATTAATTAAAAAGCACCTGCCCCCCTCCACACCACAAGGCCGGGTGAAGCAGATTGGGAAGGGGACCCGAAAAGAGTGAAGGCAAAGGGGCAGCAGGAGAGCCGAAGATGAGGTGGGGTCCGGATTAAGTTCAAGGTTCATTCAAATCACCAAGGTTAACTGCCACCTTGCTGCCCTGTCGGGCTGCGGTGGCAGGGACAGCTATACATAGCCACACCCCCCGACCGCCGGATAAACATGCATCCACAAGGCACCATGAAAGCGCCTGTCAGCCCCGCACCACAAGGGCGGGCGGAGCAGAGCGGGACGGGCACATGGGCAGAGTGAAGGTGATATGGGGCGGCAGGAGAGCTTATGAATGGAGGGGGGAATCTGCATATCAATAACTTGCTGGATTTCTATTTGAGACTGTTGTTTCCTGCCGCCAAAAAAATCCAACACCCCTTCACTCCAAACCATCCTCACAATTCTATTATCCCAAAATCCAGCGCAAGAGACAATACAATAGCAATCACTGAAAACGCGAAGATAACAAGGTAATTCAAACGCTCCTTCGATACTGAAATACTCCACATAATATAATTCAATCCCTCAAAATCCTCTTCAGTAAGAGCTTCCCGTCGGTCTATCTTCCCAAGTAATCCCAGGTCCCTTATCACCCCGAACCTGCGCTTACCAAAATGATACCTGTGCGCAAAGAACCATAGATACCCAACAAACACAACTTCCATCCCCCACCCCCGGCCCGGCACAGAGCCACACCTGATACAATACAGGCCATAATACCAACCACAGTTCAACAACCACATCACTTCCCATCCCTGTGCCCCTTCAATTCTAGGGTTCTGCATATCAAAATAAAGCTGCGAATGCCCAATAATCAGTTATTTCTTAAAGCCACACCCCTGGCTGAAACCAACATCACTCCTCAAAATCCGCAAGAGATTCTTCCGGCTGCATCCTTTCCACAACAGGGCGCATATCAATGTACATTTTAGGAAAATCGGTCTGCATGTACCTCTCCACCACCCTAAACCCCAGCCTCTCATAGAAACTCATACTTTCGGGCTTGGAATCCACAGTAAGGTACCGGCAGCCTATGATCTCAGACACTGACAGTGCCAGCCCAATAGCAGCCAGGACCAGGAACCTGCCAAACCCCTGCCTCTCACACGTTTCATCAACCGCCAGTCTGGCAATCTTGATACTTGGGTATTTGTGATACGGATAACCGTCTACACCATCTGCTTCATCAATGGCCTGGACCTCGATGGTATCGGCAACAATAGTGAAAAATCCTGTAATACTCTTATTCAGGCAGCAGAGATATGTCCTGCTTATCATTTCGTTCTGGTCATCCAGGGCATCATTTATCAAAAAGTCGTTAAGTTCGGCATTTGTGGACGTAAAAGAAGTTACATCGTACCTTTTTGTTAAAGGCACAATAGAAGGTTTATCTATAAAGAATGGTTCGGATTCCATTAGTGTTTAAAATTGCATTTATATATTTGCCTGGCTTCCTTGAACATGTCCACCTGTTCTCTGGTAACCTTTGGATTTTTCTTATCCATCCAGAACTGTCTGGCATCTTCGTCCTTTAGTATCAATCCGAATTCTATGGGTTTTGCCATCCTTTTTCTCCAATTAAAGATTTCCTTTATTGTATTTATAGTATAACTATAGAGGCAGCCCCACAATTCAAAAAACCGGGAGAAATAAGGCCAAATATATCAATATCTTATCAGTGGCTGTCAGTATTAAAGGGCGTGCTCTGCCATTGTTCTGGATTGTTCTTGGGCGAAAGGGAAACAGTTCCTTTGAGCAATGGAAACATATCTTAACACCAGTAATCAAAGTATTACAGCAGATGGAGAGGCTTTCTGGTAAACCAATCCTTATTGTCGCAGATCAAGAATTTGCCAGCCCAAAACTGGCTAAATGGCCTGAAAATACATATGGTGTAGAAGCTATACTGCAAATACAAGCAAGCATCTATACAAAAAGTGTAACTTACTGAACCATTCACTCTTCGTATTCATTCACCGCCCCAACAATCGCATCGACAAAATCATCCGCACTGGCACCAACCATCCGGATATCATTCTCATCAAAATATGTATAAACAATCCGTTCTATATCCTCTCTTTCTGTTTTTGCCCCAACAAGCAGCCCCTCCAGGGGATCAAAATCAATATCATTTATCTGCATGAAATCGCCAGTAATCCCAGCATCCATTATCTTTCCTTCATTTACATATAATGAAACCCTGATAATTCCCTTTTCTGCAGGATAGATACACGAGACATTTGATACGCTGCAGTGACCCGGTCTCAGGATAAATTTCTTTGATGAGAAAATATCCATCTTTTGTTTCCATATTGCATTTTCCGCCTCATTTAATCCCGCTTTAGTTAATTTTACGCTTAATGCCTCTTCAAATCCCTGGATCAGGCAATTCCTCAGTTCTGCAGGTGGTATCTTTCTCCCTAATTCCTGGATAATTGTGGTTATCCTTTTCTGTACTGAAGAAACTCCTTTCTTTTTTAATTTTGGTGCCGGGATCCTGGCGATCTTCATAAATGTGTCCATATCAAAATCCCATATAACGCTGCCATATATCAGCAGGGAATTCTGCCTGGTCATTGCGGTCATCCCGCCAACCTTCTTATCCCCGATATTTATATCGTTAACAGGGGCAAAAATCGCATCCAGGCCAAGTTTTTTCAAACCTATAATGACACCTCTTGAAAATATCTCGAAATTCCTGTCCATATCATCTGAAACACGGGAATCCCTTTTGTCCATACAGATACCCCAGGATGTAGAGCCAGGAACCATTAATCCTGCTCCGCCACCAGTCTCCCGCCTCTCGACTGTTATTCCAAGTTTTTCACATTCCACAATGTCGCATTCTTCCTCGCAACATTGATTCCTGCCCAGGGAAAGCACATAACCGGGGCATTCTTCTAAAAATACGGTATTTGGACTTATTCCTTTAACCATCCCATCTACAAGCGTGGAGTGTATGGAATTGCACCTTACTACTTCTTTTTCCCTTACTTCAAGGTAGCGCCATTCATTGTTATTATTGTTATCATAGTCTTCTTTTATTTCCCCCGTCATTTTATCCTCCTTATAGCAGATCAGTTATAACCTCACATGCACACCGTTCTTCTTCAAATACTCCTTAACCTCAGATACCGTATATTCTCCAAAATGGAAGATACTTGCAGCCAACGCAGCCGATACGTTGGTCTTTTTAAACACTTCAAGTATGTGTTCCAAATTTCCGCAGCCGCCTGACGCGATCACAGGAATGTTCACACTGTTGCTGATCGCTTTGGTGAGTTCTATATCATACCCATCCTTAGTGCCGTCTCGATCCATGCTTGTGAGCATGATATCTCCGGCTCCGCGCTCCTCTGCTTCCATTGCCCACTGTATCGCATCTATACCTGTAAATTCCCTTCCGCCGTATAGTGAACATTCAAACCAGCATTCACCCTGGGGAGTGTCGACCATTTCCTTGCCGGTCTTATGTTCGTATCTGCGTTTGGCATCGATCGCTATCACACAAGCCTGTGTCCCGAAGTATTTTGAAATTTCATTGAGCAGGTCAGGGTTCTTTATTACAGCCGTATTGACCGAGACCTTATCAGCTCCGGCATTAAATGCAGTCCTGGCATCCTTTAAACTCCTGATACCGCCGCCAACCGTAAGCGGCATGAAAACGTTCTCAGATGTTTTTTCAATCACCTTAGACATCGTTTCTCTTCTTTCATGTGATGCTGTGATATCCAGGAAGATCAGCTCATCCGCACCCTGGTTATCATACTCCTGTGCCAGTTCCCAGGGTATACCTGCATATCTGATCTGTTTGAACCTGACCCCTTTTACGACCCGTCCAAGAGGAAACCCAAGATCACAGTCAAGGCACGGAATAATTCTTTTTGCTAACATTTGGTCGTCCCGACAAAATTTTTAAGGATAATAAGTCCTTTATTACTTGATTTTTCCGGATGGAACTGGACTGCATGGATATTATCTTTTTCTACAACTGCAGCCAGATCCACACCATAGTCAGTTGTTGCAGTGATAGTGTGCTTATTTTCAGGGACGCAGTAATATGAATGCACAAAATAAAAAAAATCACCATCATTGATCCCTGAAAGTAGGTCTGAATCGCAGCAAATCCGCAGCTCGTTCCATCCCATCTGGGGGACCTTGACTCCCTCCGGAAGACGAATAACATCTCCTTTAATAAGTCCGAATCCTGCGCAGTTGCTTTCCTCACTCCAGTCAAACAGAACATGCATTCCGATACAGATTCCGAGCATAGGTATGCCGTCGTTTATTACGTCGAACAGTTCATCTCCAAACGGCCTTAAATTATTCATTCCATCGCCGAATGATCCCACTCCCGGAATAACCACTGCATCAGCACCTGAAAGTTTTGCACTATCTGATACAATAACCGGATCTCCATTAACATTTATCAATGCATTATAAATACTGCGCAAGTTTCCCATGCCGTAGTCAATTATTGCAATCATAGCCATTCAAACTATCATTGTGTTTATTAAATGATCGATGAGGAAGCACTGGTTCTTTGTTTAAATTGTTTTACAATTTTACAATACTCCTGGCCAGCCCCACACCCACAAATTTTAAAATGTGTCTGACGAAATGTTTATATAAAATGAAGTAGGCTATCGTGTGGCGAGATTATGAAATACGTAATAGCAATAATACGACCTGAACGGCTTGATGCTGTCAAGCGGGAGCTTCAGAAAGTTGAAGTAAACCGGTTGACAGTAACATCTGTTTTGGGATATGGGGCACAAAAGGGGCATTTGGAAGTATACAGGGCACTGGAGTATGAGGTAAACCTCCTTGAAAAGATCAAACTTGACATCGCATTGAATGACGAGTTTTTAAAACCCACGATCGAGGCAATACAGCGAGGAGCCAAAACAAACGAGAAAGGGGAGATAGGGGATGGAAAAATATTCGTGCTGCCAATTGAGGATGTCATAAGGATAAGCACCGGTGAAATTGGGTCCGAAGCAATTTAGGAGGGTAAAAAATATGGCTATTGTTGCAGCAGATACTGCATGGGTCCTTATCTCATCAGCACTGGTATTATTCATGCTACCCGGACTTGCGCTATTCTATGGCGGTATGGTGCGGCGCAAAAATGTGCTTAGCAGCATGATGCACTCGTTCGTTGCGATGGGTGTTATTGCTATAGAGTGGGTGATAATTGGTTACTCGCTTGCATTCGGGACCGGGAACTGGTTCATAGGCGGATTTGAGCATGTATTCCTGCGTGGGATTGACCTTTACTCAACATCAGGCACGATTCCCACATACACATTTATTGTATTCCAGGGGATGTTTGCGATAATAACGCCTGCCCTTATCTCTGGTGCTATTGTCGGGCGTATCAAGTTCAAGTCATACATCGCATTCATCGCATTATGGGGCCTTATCGTCTATGCACCAGTATGTCACTGGGTGTGGGGTGGCGGATTCCTTACAGGGGAAGCACTTGACTTTGCAGGTGGTACGGTTGTCCATATAACATCAGGTATCTCAGCCCTTGCACTCCTGGTCTTCCTTGGCAAGAGGAAAGGATATGGCCTGGATGCAATTAAGCCGCACAATGTTACTTTCACATTGCTTGGTGTAGGGCTTTTGTGGTTTGGCTGGTTCGGGTTCAATGCAGGGTCGGCCCTGGCTGCTAATGAGGTTGCAGGACTTGCATTTATAACAACATTCATTGCACCGGCAGCTGCAGGACTTTCGTGGATGTCAGCAGAATGGATCCATAGCAAAAAGCCAACTGCACTGGGTTTTGCAACCGGAATTTTGGCCGGGCTTGTTGCAATCACCCCTGCTGCGGGTTTTGTCACACCGATGGCAGCACTCCTGATCGGGCTTGTTGCAGGAATTGTGTGCTATTGGGCCGTGATGCTAAAAGGTAAGCTGGGCTATGATGATTCACTTGATGTCTTCGGGGTTCACGGTGCCGGCGGGATTACAGGTGCGCTCTTAACTGGCGTATTTGCAAGTGTGGGAGCTACAGGTCTTTTGCTTGGTAACTCACACCAGTTATTACTCCAGATTGAAGGGGTGGTTATCACAATCATCTATGCAAGTGTTTGTACAATCTTGATTGGATTTGTGCTTGACAGAACGATGGGGCTGAAGGTGACTGAAAGCGAGGAAAATATCGGGCTTGATAAGACATGTCATGGTGAGACAGCGTATAACATTTGAGTGGAGGGATCATTGGATTCCTTCCACAATTTTTTAAATTGACCTGCTAATTCACTGATGTTTTACAATAAGGAAACATCAGTAGCTCATCCAGTGACTTGATTATTGTTGAAGACTTCCTGCTGTGCCTTTTTTATGGCCGTTACCTTCCCGCCCAGGTCAAGCTGGCTAACCTCTTCAAAGGCCAGGACATTTCCCCCCATTTCAATAAAGTCATACACTACCTTTCCAGAACTTCCCACCAACACCAGCACATCCAGTTTTTCACATCTCCAGATGGTACTCCCCAATACTCTTTACCGTCAATTCCCCCTTGCTCATGGCCTCAATAGCATCGGCAGCAGCCATTGCCGCCTGTATAGTAGTAATATAAGGTACCGCATAATCCACAGCCGCCCGCCGTATCCCCCGTCCGTCCTTGTAGCTCATCCTGCTTGTGGGTGTATTGATGACCAGGCCGACATCCTCCTTACGCATCAGGTCAATAACATTAGGACTACCATCATGTACCTTCTTAATTTCAGTAACATCGAAACCCTTGCCTGACAAGTACCGCACCGTACCGCTGGTAGCAATGATTTCCAGTCCAGCATCCGCAATCTTCCTTGCTATTTGCACCAGTGCAGGCTTATCCTCGTCCCTGATTGACATGAACACCATCCCCTCCAGCGGTAATGCATTATCCGCTGCCAGTTCTGCCTTGAAAAAAGCCAGCTGTAACTGTAATTCACGCTCTTATAATCCCATATCACCCCTCATCCCTGTGCCCCTTCAATGAGGGGAGAGCTGGATGTAAAATAAACCTGAAGATGCCCAATGTCCATTAAGTTATTAGTGCCACACCCCTGGCTAGCACTAATATCACCCCTCAAAATCTTCAACAGATTCTTCTGGCTGCATCCTTTCTACAACAAGCTGCATATCAATGTACATTTTTGGAAAATCGGTCTGCCTGTACATTTCCACCACCCAAAAACCCCAGCCACTCATAGAAACTCACACTTACGGGCCTGGAATCCACAGTAAGGTACCGGCAGCCTATAATCCCGGACACTGATAAAGCCAGTCCGATAGCAGCCAGGACCAAGAACCTACCAGCTCCCACACCACAAGGGCAGGCGAGGCAGAGCGGGATGGGAACCCTGGCTGAGTGAAGGGGGAAGGGGGCGGCAGGAAAGCCAAAGAAGGGATGAGGGGTAACCTAATAAAATCACATTAGAACTATATTTTAGGTTCCCAACGCCTATAGTTTTTCATTCTTTTATAATATTACATCAAATTCAAAAAAGGTTTATACTATGTTCATATCATATCCAATCATGCAATTAGAGACACTAAAAAAAGTCGACTTAAGAAAGGTGTGGAATCATGAAGCAATTGATTTTACAACATGGTTATCAGAAAAAGAAAATCTTGCTTTATTGAGTGACGAAATAGGAATTGATATTTTATTAATCGAAACTGAGGCAAGTGTAGGAAAATTTAATGTCGATATATTAGCTGAAGAAGAAAATACAGGTAAAAAAATCGTAATAGAAAATCAACTGGAAATTACTGACCATGATCATTTAGGTAAAACTATTACTTATGCTTCGGGTTATGATGCGGAAATAATAATTTGGATTGTAAAAGATGTCAGAGATGAGCATAAGCAAGCAATTGATTGGCTTAATGAACATACAGATGAAAAAGTCAATTTCTTTGCAATTAAAATGGAATTATGGCAAATAGGTAATTCCCCATGTGCACCAAAATTTAATATAATTTCTAAACCTAATGATTGGGCAAAAGCTGTTAAGAAATCAACTCGACAATCAAATCTTACAGAAACTAAAGTTTTACAGTTGGACTTTTGGAATCAATTTAAAGAATATGCTCAAAATAAGTCATCACAACTAAAATTAAGAAAAGCATATCCTCAACATTGGTATGATATTAGTATTGGGAACTCGAAGGCGTATATTTCATTAACAGCCAATAGTCAAACAAATTTAATTGCATGTGAAATATATATTCCAGATTCCAAAGACCTTTATTACGAATTAGAAACTAATAAAAATAAAATAGAGGAAGAATTACAAGCAGAATTGGAATGGATGGCTCTTGACGGAAAAAAAGCTAGTAGAATTAAATTATCAAATGATGCAGATATTAACCAAAAGGATAAATGGGATCAATATTTTGATTGGTTAATGATTACCGCAGAAAAATTTCAAACCGTTTTTGGAAAACATATTAATAAGCTACTAAAATAATTTTTTAGCATTATTTCATGTAGCTGCGGTACATCCCAGTGCATAAGACCGGACACCGGAATCGCATGGAAAGGGCACAGACATCAGTGCAGGAAATTGAATAATGGAAGTTACTAATAATGAAAAATATTGAACAGCAATTCTTAAACGAACTCGACACCCAGCTCTGGAAGGCCGCCGACAAACTGCGCTCTAACCTGGATGCTGCTAACTACAAACACGTGGTGCTAGGGCTGATCTTCCTCAAATACGTGTCCGATGCCTTCGAAGAGCGCCAGAAAGAGCTAATCGAGCTGTTTCAAAAAGACGATGACGACAATATATATTACCTGCCCTGTGAGGATTACGACAGCGACGAGGACTACCAGCAAGCCATAGCAGCCGAGCTGGAAATTAATGATTACTACGCCGAAAAAAATGTCTTCTGGGTGCCAAAAACCGCTCGCTGGAACACACTGAAAGAAAAAGTCACTCTTCCCACCAACAGCGTGGTCTGGCAAAATGAACATGGTGAAGACGTTAAACTGCGCTCGGTGTCATGGCTGATAGACAACGCTTTTGATGAAATCGAAAAAGCCAACCCAAAACTCAAAGGTATTCTCAATCGCATCAGCCAATACCAGTTGGATGCCAACAAGCTCATTAGTCTGGTCAATGAATTTAGCACCACCCGATTTCATGATCCGGAATATAAGGGCGAAAAACTCAACCTAAAATCCAAAGACATTCTCGGCCATGTGTATGAATACTTTTTAGGTCAATTTGCTCTCGCCGAAGGCAAACAGGGCGGCCAGTATTACACACCCAAATCCATTGTTACCTTGATAGTAGAAATGCTGGAGCCATACAAAGGCCGCGTGTACGATCCTGCCATGGGTAGCGGTGGCTTTTTTGTTTCCAGTGATAAGTTTATTGAAGAACATGCAAAAGTAAAACACTACGACGCCGCAGAGCAGAAAAAACAAATCTCTGTGTACGGGCAGGAATCCAACCCAACTACATGGAAGCTTGCTGCTATGAACATGGCCATTCGCGGTATCGATTTTAATTTTGGAAAAAAGAACGCAGATAGTTTTTTAGACGACCAGCATCCCGACCTGCGCGCCGATTTTGTCATGGCAAACCCACCTTTTAATATGAAGGAGTGGTGGCATGAAAAGCTGGCTGACGATGTACGCTGGACGATTGACACAAACGGCGAAAAACGCATCCTTACCCCACCGGCGGGTAACGCAAACTTTGCATGGATGTTACACATGTTGCACCACCTTGCTCCTACTGGCAGTATGGCGCTGTTATTGGCAAACGGCTCAATGAGCAGTAATACCAATAACGAAGGCGAAATTCGCAGAACACTGGTCGAGGAGGACTTAGTGGAGTGTATGGTGGCGCTACCTGGACAACTGTTTACCAATACCCAAATTCCTGCTTGTATCTGGTTTTTGACCAAGGATAAGAGTGCAAAGGACGGTAAAAGAGACAGGCGTGGTGAAGTGTTGTTTATCGACGCTCGCAATTTGGGTTATATGAAAGATCGTGTACTGCGGGATTTTAAGGATGAAGATACGCAGCAGATCACAAATACCTTCCATGATTGGCAACGGGAATGGTCAGGGGAGGATAACCAGGCAGGCTTTAGCTTTTCGGCTGACTTGGCAGCGATTCAAAAACACGATTTCGTGCTGACCCCGGGTCGTTATGTGGGCGTGGAAGCCGAGGAAGATGACGGCATCCCTTTTGCCGAGAAGATAGCTACACTCACCAGCCAGTTGAAAGTGCAGTTTGAAGAAAGCGATAAATTGGAAGGAGAGATTAAAAAGAATCTTGCAGGATTGGGATTTGATGTTTGAGCTGGATCGATATCGGATCGTCTAAGAAGGAGTAATTTAGATTATGGATCAGAAGGAACTGTTCGACAGATTGGAAGAACTTGAATGGGAAGATTTTGAAGTGAAAAAGGCGAAGGCTTCCATTCCAAAAAGCAGTTTTGAAACTGTCAGTGCATTTTCGAATACTAATGGTGGCTGGCTTGTTTTTGGAATTGGTCAGGTGGGCAAGACCTTCAAGATCAGTGGTGTTGAGGATGCTGAGAAGATCGAGCAGGATTTTACAACTGTACTCAGAGGGGAGAAATTCAATCAAAAGATCAGGGTCAAGTGTGTAAAGTACAATATTGATGGAAAGATCGTTCTTGCTTTCTATGTTCCTGCATCTGAACAGAAACCTGTTTATTTCAATTCAAGAAAGAATACTTTTATCAGAACAGGTAGCGGAGACCAGCGAGCAACGGATGTAGAGATTGATGCATTGTACAGGGATTCTGCTTTTGGTTTTAAGGATAAGGAGCTGACGGATTTTACGGTTGATGATCTGGACGGGAAAACGATCACTGATTATAGAACCTATATGGAGAATATGAATCCTGAGCATAGGTATAATAAATTGTCAACCGAACAGCTACTTGAAAAGTTGCAGGTTGTGGTTGATGGCAGGGTTACGATAGGGGGCTTGCTGGTTTTTGGAAATGAGGATAATATTAATCGCCTGCTTACTGATTTCAGGGTTGATTACCTGGAGATTATGGGTACGTCTTATTCTGATGCACCGACCCGTTATAATTACAGGCTTTATGAGGAAGAGAACCTATTCAGGTTTTATTTTAGCATATTTGAACGCCTGATGAAGAAGATAGATCTGCCTTTTACATTGAGGGCGGATGGGTTTGCGACTGATAGCCAGCCCCAGCTTATTGCGATAAGGGAAGCACTTGTGAATCTTTTGATGCATTCCGATTATTTCAGCCCTATGAAACCAAGGATCAGGGTTTTTCTTGACAGGATAGAGTTTTTGAATCCTGGCAGTCTGCCAAAGGATATCGAATCTATCAGAAAAGAAGATTTCACAATGCCAAGAAACTCCATTGTTACGAGGATATTCAGGGTCATCAAACTGTCTGAGAATGCAGGCTCAGGTTTTGATAAGATGTTCAATGGCTGGACTGCTTATTATGAAGATGAGCCGGTGGTTTCCGGTGGAATTGATTTCTATAAGATAACGTTTCCATTGGTAAAGGTGGGCGAAGCTTCGGAGGAAACTGGGGAGAAGGTCGGAGAAAAGGGGGTAGAAAATGACACTATAAAAGACACTATAAAAGACACTATAAATTCATTATCAGACAATGAGCGCACGGTTTTTGAAGAGATGCAAGCGCATCCAAAAGTTACTGCAAATGAATTGTCGGAGATACTTAATATAAATCTACGAAATACTAAAAAGATTGTCGAGAAACTTAAGGAAAAAGGCTTAGTTAAAAGGATGGGGTCAAGAAAAACGGGCCAATGGGAAGTTATAATAAAATGAAATTGAACGAAGAAGATGTGGAATTATTTTATAAGCTGAGCGGGGCGCTTTTGTTTTATACAAATCAGAATTATCCTGTTACAAAAAACTTGAAAGAACCAGTGTTTAAGAATGCCCCTCCGGCTGATATCAAAAGTTTATATGAAAGGCTCTCAGCTCATACTGAACTTATTGATTCTTTTGTCGATGAAAAACCATTTAGTTTTACCCAGGAAGAACTTGAAATTGTAAAAAGCTGGAATAATTTAGTAAAAGGCAAATTTTGGATTATGGCTTATTTGAGAGATCACACTACATTTTTGACGGTTTCGAATAAGCAAAAGGTATATGGTGTTATTGGTCTGCAAGACAATATCCGCGATGTAATACCTCCTTCATTGCCTTATTATGTTGAGACCATCCTTCTGCCATTTCGTGGAAAAATAGTTTACTGTGGATATATCTACGGTTATGATGTCCGAATTGACGAGAATGTGAAGCTGTCCCTTAAGGGGGAGTACCAGAAAGCAAGAAGAAAGTTTGGAATAATTACTTCTCTGGATGAATCCACTTCAGAAGGAACGAGGAGATGAAATGCAGCAAAAAAGGTATTCTCCGGCGCATCGGCGCTGACAGGGGTGGGTACTGGGAAGTGGCATGATGATGGAAACGAGATTCAAGGTAACTGAAATTAGAAATACTTCTGAAGGATGGGATGATTGAATTGGCAATACTGAGTTTAAAATGTATAAGATGTGGAAAGACATTTGACTTTAATGTTGGAAAAATTACTTTTGGAAATAAATTGAGTTTTGAGAATGAAATATTTTGTCAAAAATGTGGGTTGGTTGAGATTGAGGATTTAGAGTTGACTGAACTTGGGCAAACTCAAGTTGCAGAATTGTTTTTTGAGAAGACAAAATGAAATGCAGCAAAAAAGGTATTCTCCGGTGCATCGGTGCTGACATGGGCGGGTACTGGGAAGTGGCTGGTAGATGAAGAGGCAGGAAAAACGCACAGGTGCGTTTGATAGTGCAGGAGAGCGGGGCATGGGTTCTGATTATGGATTCAAAAGGACGGAGAATTGAGAGGTTATTATAATGGTTACTTATGAAAATAGGTATGCAAAAGTTTTATCAAAAAAAGAGGCTCGAATGGCTTATAGTGGAATTTTAAAGATTTTCGTAAGTTATAGCGCAAAGGATTTGGAGAATATCAAACCTATATTAAAACATATCTCAAGTATACAAGGCACTAAAACTTTTCTTGCTGAAGAAAATCTAGAGCCGAGCTTGGAAGTAATTCAGACAATTCTAGGTAAAATAAAATCAGCTGACATTTTTCTTGTATTTTATAGCAAAAATGCCAAAGAATCGGAGTATGTTCAACAAGAAATTGGTATTGCAAAAGGAAATAATAAAATAATAGCTCCCATTCTGCTGGATTTCAATACACCTAAAGCAATGTTAGTAAATACTAATTATGTAAACTTATCTGACCAAGAAAAAGAACAAGCGGAATTACGAAGATTGTATTCTTTCATTGTTGATAATGTCAATAAGAAAAATCAAAATAAGGAGCTGGTAGCTCTTAGCATATTGGCAATAGGAGTTGGAGCTTTACTTTTAAATGAAAAATGAAGGATAAGCAATGATCCAAAAACAAGCATTCAAAGAAACTGAAATTGGAATTATTCCTGAAGAGTGGAACTTAGTTAAGGTAGGCGAAGTTTCGGAGAAAACTGGGGATGAGTTGGTCGAAAATGACACTATAAATTTATTATCAGGCAATGAGCGTACAGTTTTTGAAGAGATGCAAGCGCAGATTAAGCAGTATTTGGTGGGGTTGTGCTTCGATGTCTGATTTACAATTAACCTTTGCAGACTGTGCTGAGCTAGTTTCTGCAAAAGTTCATCCTAAAAACGTAGCGCAAGAGACTCCATATATAGGTCTTGAACACATTGTTGAAAATGGACTTATTTTAAACGGAATGGGCTCAGCTTCAGATGTTGATTCTCAAAAGTCAGTATTCAAAAAAGGCGATATTTTATTTGGTAAGTTGAGACCATATTTTAGAAAAGTTGTGATTGCACCATGTGACGGGATTTGTTCAACCGATATATGGGTGGTAAGACCTAAAGTAAATACTGACCGCAATTTTTTATTCTATTGGATGGGGTCAAAACAATTCATTGACGACACTACAAGAGCCTCTGAGGGAACGAAAATGCCTCGGGCAAAGTGGAATTTTGCTGCAAAGTTTAAAAAACCGGAATGTAAAAATGAAAAAGAGATTGGTTTGATACTGAGAAGTTTAGATAAAAAAATCGCCCTCAACCGCCAGATTAACCAAACCCTCGAATCTATGGCACAAGTCATCTTCAAAAGCTGGTTTGTGGATTTCGATCCAGTCAAAGCAAAAATCGCCGCCCTCGAATCAGGTGAAGATGCCGAAGGCGTAACCCGTACCGCCATGCGCGCCATCTCAGGCAAAACCGATGATGAGTTAGACAAAATGCAGGCCGGGCAGCCGGAAGACTACGCCCAGCTCAAAACCACCGCCGAACTGTTTCCTGAGGCTATACAGGATTCGGAATTGGGGGAAGTGCCGGAGGGGTGGAGGGTTGGCAATATTCTTGATTGTGCTAATCTTTTAAGTGGTGGAACACCAAAGACAAAAGTATCAGAATACTGGAGTGGTGAGATTCCTTGGGTATCTGCAAAAGATGTAACTAATGCCCGAGGTTCATTCATATTTGGCACTGAAAAAACTATAACACAACTAGGAATTAATAATAGTAGCGCAAAACTCTTACCGAAGTACACAACTATTGTTACTGCACGAGGAACGGTTGGAAGTTATTGTATTCTCTCAGGAGAAATGGCTATTAATCAATCAAACTATGGTTTAAAATCAAAATTTGAACGCGGAGATTTCTTTGTCTTCTTTTCGGTTTCGAACTTAGTCATAGAAATGAAAAAGCACTCTTATGGGACTGTTTTCGATACCATTACAACTAAGACTTTTAAAGAAATTGAAATCGCGGTTCCACCTGAATCGGTGATTCAACACTTTGATGAAAAGGTAAATGGGCTCATGAATAATATTTTATTAAATCTTGATGAATCCAACATGCTCGCCATTATACGTGATACATTTCTTCCAAAACTAATGTGTGGAGAAATAAGAGTATAAGATGCCAAAAAGTCAATTGAGAAAACAATATAAATTATGTTTTAGTACAATACTTTAAAAGGAGATGCAATATGCATAAGGTCAAATGACACTTTTTAAATGCAAAAAATGCCAGATTCAAGGAGGTAAAAAAGAGCATGAGTATCAAGTTTCAAGATAGTGGCATCAAGATTATAGAAGTACGCATTCGCAATTTTCGTTCTCTCAAAGAAGTCAACGTTTCGCTTGACTGGTTAACTGTTCTTATTGGAGAAAACAACTCTGGGAAAACAAGCTTTCTTGATGCACTTTCCGCCGCAATAGGAATAGGCAAACGTGATATTTCGAGGGATGATATTTTTTTAGCACCATCTGAAAATAAAGTCCCAAAGGAACGAGAAATTACCATTGACGTGCTAATCCGCCCAACCGATGATAAAGGAGAAACAATTGACAGTTTTCCAGAAGGGAGTTATTGGATTGAGCTTTGGGGAAATGGCATTTCACAAGATGATAATGATAATGAATATGTGGGAATCCGTACTCAGATGAAATGGGATTCAACACGAAGCGAGTATATCACAGAAAGAAATTTCCTCGTAAATTGGCAAGATGATCCAAAGAAGTGGGATCTTGCAAGAATCAATGAAACTGCCGGCTCTGTTTCAGCTGCTAAAATCGAGTCATTGGCTCTTTATCTCCTCGATGCAAAACGTGATGTAAGAGATGAACTACAGAAACGTGGTTCATTCTGGCATAAATTAGTGTCCGATCTAAATCTTGCAGATGCAGAGATTGAAAATATCGAAGAAGCCCTTACTACGCTCAATCATGCGATTATTTCTAGTAGCGATGTTCTAGTTCACGTCCAAGATCACCTTGATGATTTGCATAAAACCATAGGAGGTGATAAGGGCAATGTTTCTATTACATCAATTCCACGCCACATACGGGATTTGAGTAAAGGCATGGATGTAAATTTCGCAACAAAAGGATCTCAGACCTTTCCACTAGCCCGACATGGTATGGGTACACGGTGTCTTGCTGCAGTTCTGATGTTTCGCGCATATACCACATGGCGACAAAAAAATGCAAAATCTGGTCAAGTACATTCTATGTTAGCATTAGAGGAGCCTGAAGCACACCTACACCCACAAGCCCATAGAGCTCTTTTTAATCAGATCGAAGAAATGTCTGGGCAGCGAATAATCAGCACTCATTCTCCATATATTGCTGGTCAAGCGAAGATTGCACAATTCCGCCACTTCCGAAAAGATGGTGCAAATTCAGTAGTAACACAGATAGATACAACATCACTTAATGAGGAGGATATTCGCAAGATCAATCGTATGGTATTAAACACAAGAGGTGACATTTTATATGCTCGTGCCCTAGTACTCTTTGAGGGGGAAACTGAAGAACAAGCATTACCCATTTTTGCTGAATCGTATTGGCAACGACAACCAAATGCTTTAGGAATCAACTTGGTTGGAGTTGGCGGATCTGGAAATTACTTACCATTTCTTAGATTAGCTTCCAGTTTTGAAATCCCATGGTATATCTTTTCTGATGGCGAAACCAACGCGCTTAAACATGTTAAAAAAGCATTAGAACAGATTGGAATTGCAGATTCAGATCCTACCAAACATGCAAATGTGTTTGTACTTCCAAATGACCATTACTTTGAGTCATATCTGGTCTCTGAAAAATATGAAGATGCGATTTTAGCTATGCTGGACTCTTACCATATGACAGAAAATTATCTTGATACTGACTACATACCGAAAATGGATGGAAATAAGAAAAAAAAGACAATAACTAGAAACTACAAATCATCAGAAGGACGTAAGAGAGCACTGGTTGATGTCTTGACAGATAAAAAGAATCGGTACGCTGTGCCGCTTGCTCAATCAATCACGTCTTTGGATGACGAAACACGAAGATATCCTGATAAATTACAAGAACTATTTAAAAAGATGTCCATAGATATGAATTTGGAAAGGAGAGGGTGAATATAGCATGATTACAAATCTATCTTCAACTCAATGTGAAATAGTTCAGCACGATGATGGATCGTTACTTGTTGTTGCGGGACCTGGGTCTGGAAAAACTCGTGTTTTAACAGAACGTATTCGGCGGTTATTAAGTGAAGGCAAAGGACATTTTCGCATACTCGCTTTGACTTTTACTAATAAAGCTGCAAATGAGATGAAAGAGCGTTTATCTGAATTTCCAGATATAGATCAACGTGCTTTCATCGGCACGTTGCATAGTTTTTGTGTGGAAGTGCTTGCCAATCGAGGAAAATCCGTCGGGATTAATAAACTTCCTAACATATTTGAATCCTATCAAGATTGTAAACAAGTTCTTTTGCAAGCAGTTATGCATGATCCTGAATATCCAGAACTTAGGCACGAGTTAAAAAATGTTGGTAACGCAAAAGAACAAGAGAAACTCCTTAATCGTTGGCTTGAGATGATTGGGGAAGCCAAAAACAATTTATTGCTTCCGGCAATGTTGGATAAAGAAATTGATAGAAATGTTTATAAAGCTTATAACGATAGTCTTCGTGCATCCGATGCTGTGGATTTTAACGACCTCTTGCTACTTACATATCGCTTATTTCAAGAACGTCCTCGAATTGCTGACTTCTACCGTCGGCAATATCGTTACATCTGCATCGACGAAGCACAAGACTTAAATGAGGCACAGTATCAAGTTCTTCGTGCTCTTTGTGGATTCGAACATCGCAATGTAATGATGGTGGGTGATCCAAAGCAAGCTATCTTTGCATGGAACGGTGCCAATCCAAAATATCTTAACCTTTTTGAGCAAGATTTTGATGCAAAAAGAATCATCATGAATGAAAATTTTCGATCTTCTCAAGCTGTCGTCAAAGCAGCAAAGGCATTAGACCCTGAATATGAAATTGAAGGAGAATTGCCCATTGCTGGATCAATCGAATTGATAGTGGGCAAAGATGAAACGGATGAGGCAATTCAAGTATTAGACTATATTCAAAACCTCATTGACAACGGACACCAAGACATTGAGGGTACCATAACATTGGAACGTTGCGCTTTGTTGGCTCGAAATCGATATGTTTTATTAACGGTGGAGAGAGAATTGAATCTACGTCAGTTGCCGTACTATAAGCAACTTTCAACTCAGCATGAAAGCGAATCGAATCTTTTACAAGATTTTGAACTATGTCTACGTCTTTTAACAAATCCTCGTGACCGATTACATATGGAAATGCTTCTTAAGCGCTGGAACGTGCGTGAAGAAGACATCCTATTCTCAAATATCAATATCGACAATGGATTAAATCTATTAGCTAACTTAAAGAAGAAAGTATCTGGAAAAGATCAAGAAACTGTACTCTCTGCCATAGAGGCAATGGAATGGACGCAACAGAATTTCAAATTTGTAAATGCAATGGATTATTTGAAGACGTTTACAGAAAATATGAAAAATCAAGAAGAACGCGCATTGATTATGGAGGATATCAAAGTCTGGCGGGAACACTGGGATTCCTTTTTGCATTCACAGCCTGGAGGTCAGCACAGTTTGACATCGTTTTTAGGACAAATCGCATTAGGAACAACTCAGCAACCACGGAAACAGGGTTTGGCTTTGCTCACAGTACATTCGGCAAAAGGCTTGGAGTTTGATGTGATTGTGATAATGGGCATGACGGTGGGGACATTTCCAGACTATCGAGCGAGAAGCGCTGCATTGCAAGAAGAAAAGCGCAATATGTTTGTTGCAGTCACACGCTCTAAACGCTTGCTGTATCTGTCATATCCGATGACCAAAGTAATGCCTTGGGGAGATGTATGGAGACAAAAACCTTCACGCTATTTGAAGGATATTGGACTCACATGAAACTTTCAATAATTAACAAAACCCACTAATCATGACTAAAATAATCACAGAATTCGAATTGTAAAACGTCGCGCTTGATGTCCGATCAAAACTTGGCTAAATCAAACTTCACGGATCCTGCGATGTATTCCTTCCAAAACGAATGTCTGGAAAACTACACACACCATCTACAAATAAACTACCAGAGGCCACAAAATGACACTCGCAACCGGAACAATCGAATACACTCTCGACTCCGAGCCAGTCACCGGCTGTGGCCTGTCTTACACAACCAGTGAACTGGAATCTTCCCTGACCGGTCCAATAGCTGAAGTAGTGTTTGATGACGAGGGAACAGCTGATATTACAAACATGTTATCGAGTTTGCCTGACACGGATTTTGACCAGGATAACCTAAAAAGAGTTCTTGGACACAACCGTGAACCTGAACCATGGCGAGTGGGTGAAGCCTTTGCCGAATCATACCTTACGCATCATCGTACCTGTACATTTCCGTGGCCTGATGGTCGGGACGAACGAAAAACCGGTTCGAGCTTGCCAGGTGCTGACCTTGTAGGTATTCATTGTGATGGGGAAACAGAACGTTTCGCTTTTGGAGAAGTCAAAACTTCAAGTTCAAGGAAATATCCACTTGGAAGCAATTCCCGTTATGATAATAAACGCATGTGAGCAAAGGCTTATTCTTTTAATATTTCGGGCTCTTCGCTATTTCATATGGGAAGATTGGATTAAGATATCCTTTCAAAGATATTTCTTAACGATGAAATCTTAGATATTTCGATAACAATCGACACTTATATATTAAATATAATCCTCTTGTGATATGTTTCCTTAATATTATAGATATCGTTTTCCCCATACAAAATAATGAAGAGCCATATTTCGTAATCATGTTATGATATTACCTACTTTTACCTATCAAATTATAAAGCAAATCAATGACGAACGGCAATATAGTTTTAGACAGCCTAGATAAAAGCAAAATGAGGGAGCAGGAATTGCTGTCTATGCCTAAATTACCAGTGGTTTCCGGCAAAAAAATGGTGGCTGCGCTTAAAAAAGACGGATTCGGTGAAGTCCGGCAAAATTTGCATCAGTACAAATAGTAACTTAAACAATGAAAAGAAATCTAAGAAAGATATGATCTCTCAAAAAACCATTCAGGAAGCTGTTGAACTCCTCAGGAAAGCTGCAAAGCCTGTCAGGATAATACTCTTCGGTTCTTATGCTCGTGGTGACAGCAAAGAGAGCAGCGACCTTGATTTTCTTGTTGTTGAAAAAGAAATAAAAGCACGCAGAAAGGAGATCGTACGCCTGCGCGATGTGTTAAGTCCTCTTCGAATACCTGTAGATGTGCTTGTCATCAGTGAAAAATCATATAATGAATGGAAGGATGCGCCTGGAACAGTCATTTACGAAGCAGCTATTGAAGGGAAGGTGGTTTATGGAGCCGCTTGAAAGAGCAGAACTTCTTCTGGCGAAAGCAAGAGACGATGAGACGCTCCTTGAGGAAATCATCTCAAACGATAAAATAAGAGATGAGATTATTGGCTTTCATGCACAGCAGGCCTCTGAAAAACTACTAAAAGCCCTTCTCATGGCTAAAACCATATCTTACCGCAAGACACACGATTTAAGGGAACTGATAGACCTTATCAGGGACAATGACATAGAATTTCCAGAAACACTTATGGAAATACGCACTCTCTCACCTTTTGCAGTTGAATTCCGTTATGATTACATTCCCATGGAAGAAGAAGACGATTTTAATCGCCAGAAAGCGTTGGAAATGGTACAGCAATTAAGAACGTGGGTTGAAAATAAACTATTGAAGCCATGACCTGCAACCTTTCTAAAAAAATCCTGTTTATTCCTGCTATACCTTCCTTCCCAAACTCCGATCAAGTGAATTATCAGTCGATGCACTAAAAATAACAAACGAGCAGGCAGGCGAATAAAATGAACGAAGATGAACTGGAACAACTCTGCCTCAATTGGTTCCGCAATAACAGCTGGGATGTAGCTTATGGCCCCGATATTGCCCCTGACTCAAATGCGCCCGAACGCAGCGATTACTACGAGGTGGTGTTAAAACGATACCTGCACGAAGCCCTTTTCCGTATCAATCCACACATGCCCGAAAATGTCATTGAGCAAGCCATGGCGGTGGTGTCGAAGCCCGACAGTCTGGATCTAAAAACCAATAACCGCGCCTCCCATCGCTTATTGCTGGACGGTGTGCTAGTTGAATATCGCAAAGACGACAGGACGATCCACGACCGCGCCTTTTTAATTGACTTTGAAAATCTCGCCAACAATCGCTTTCTGGCAGTCAACCAGTTCACCATACAGGGAACAAAACAGCTGCGCCGTCCTGATGTGGTCTGTTTTATAAACGGCTTGCCAATTGCAGTGTTGGAGTTAAAAAGCCCAAACGATGAGAACACCGATATCTGGGATGCGTTCAATCAACTGCAAACCTACAAAAACGAGATCAACGACCTGTTTGTGTTCAACGAAGCACTGGTGGTAAGTGATGGTTATAATGCCCGTATTGGTTCTCTGACAGCGAATCAGGAACGCTTTTCACCCTGGCGTGCCATCAAACACGAAGACGACAGGCCTCTATTGGAATGCCAGCTGGAAACCATGGTGCGGGGATTTTTTGACCGCGAGTTGCTGCTGGATTATATCCGCTTTTTTGTGCTGTTTGAAACTGATGGTGAAGTCATCATTAAAAAAATAGCCGGTTATCACCAGTTCCATGCGGTGCGTGAGGCAGTAAACGCAACCCTAATAGCTGCAAAGATACCGGATGAACACATGTCATCCGAAGCCCGTGCATCATATGGCAAAGAAGTTGTTCCCGGTAGCAAAAAGGCCGGTGTATTCTGGCATACCCAGGGTTCAGGCAAGAGTATATCCATGTGTTGTTATGCTGGCAAATTATTGCAGCAACCGGCAATGAATAACCCCACACTGGTAGTAGTGACCGACCGAAATGATCTGGACGGCCAGCTATTCCAGACATTCTCCAATGCCCAGGAGCTATTCAGGCAAACACCTGTTCAGGCCAACAGCCGCAGTGAATTGCGCCAGC
>Ga0255431_1037_pt1 | contig 24812 bp, 31 predicted proteins | sample ANMaggSeSYBR02J5_FD_182633 | JGI IMG/M metagenome (GOLD analysis project Ga0255431, IMG submission 182633) | Sediment cell enrichment communities from methane seep in Santa Monica Basin, California, United Staets - ANME aggregate JGI... | ecosystem: Environmental > Aquatic > Marine > Cold seeps >... | reverse complement strand
TTTTTTCCATTATTTGTATATCTTTTTCCTATGCCCTATCTTTATGACAAGAATAACCAGATTTCCCTCATCGATATCTAACATAACCCTATAGTCACCCACCCGCAACCGGTATCCGGGATCACCAACAAGCTTGGTCACATGGGCCTGTGGCCGGATCTTTATTCGTTCTAATGTTGAAATAATTCTTTCCTGGACGTTTTTTTCCAGTTTATTTAATTGTTTTAATGCACGATCTGAGAATATGATCCCGTATGTCATAATCCCAGCTCTTTCTTAACCTGTGCGAGTGTGTGGACCTTTCCGGCTTTTATTTCATCACGAGCTTTTTCGATATCTCTTTTTGTCTGGTCGTTCAATTCCTTTGTGTCTTCTATCAGGTCCCAGATTACTTCTTCGTATGTTTCCCTGTCAAAGAGTTTTCTTTTGATTAGTTCATTGTGAAGGGTATTGCTTACCTGTATTGTGGTCATAGTGGATTATAGTACATTATAGCATTAGTATTTTTTGCATTTTGGGTTTGTTTAATCATTTGTGCTGGTGCGGGAAAAAGCCTCAAACCATGCTCCACATTACAGACAGGGGCGCGCTGCGTTTGGGGAGTACTGCCGGAAGGTGGGTTTTGGGGTTGATGGGGGGGTTGGTTGTGGGAACTGCTTGGTCACTATACCCCTGACTTAAGTCCAAGGCCTGTTAATAATACTCCGCCCCCTGATTTTCAGTCTTGTCCGGCAATATCATTTTTAACAACTTCCTAGCAATGAATAACACTTCTAATAGCTATATGGCAATCTGTGGTAAGATTGATTTAAGGCACAATATTGTCAAAACTGTTGTTTTACTTAAATGCATCTATTTTGATTGGTGGACATAATTTATTGTTGCAGTTGAAACCAAGGCCAAGTTCGCACTCCATCCCACGGCAAAGAGCAATTAAAAACAAGGTACACCCAAAGCCCCATGTATGATACTAAAACTGTGAACTTTCGATTTAAACGCCCTGTACTGAATAAGAGGTGTAAAAACATTAGCAGCAGCCAGAAAATCCAGTCAGCGGCGTCCCAAAGGTATTGATTATAATGTTTTTTGATAAGTGATGCTGTGCTATATCTTTTTTGATTGCTGTTTGTTAGAACACTAACTTTGGTTATATGCTGCTCGTTAGAATATTTGGTGTCAATCGATATGATTCTAACGATCTGCATATAAACACCACCCACCTTCTAACAATTACTTAAACAAAAACAACCGAGTGGCAATAATTACCGCTCGGATTTTGAGTGTTTAGCTCAAATAGTAAAGAAGTGACAGGGGGTAATATTTACTCATTACACAGAGTTTCAGATAAAAACATGGCATTGTCATAACCTGCACATAAATGCAGTGTGTAGGCAGTAGTATATTATCTAAATTAGAATGTGCAGGTATGGTTTTTTAGCCAAAAAAAGAGAGAGGTATGGTGGATAATTCCACCAAGATTTGAGATGTGTTTTGTGTTCTATTTCGATTGAAGTACACATCGACGGCACCAATCCACGAAGTCAAGATCACCCAGAGAGAGACAAACATCCCTAAAGCGATTAATAAATCGGGGGTATGTCTTTGGCTGGGAAACCTTGTAACAGCAAGATTACAAGGAACGCAAACAGCAAAAACAAAATGCTGAGTGTTTAGGCCCTGCATATGAAACTAAGAAAATTAATGTTTATAAGCTTACGAAATGGATAATTAAGGAAATTGATAGTTATTGAATAGCGATAGCTATGAAGTTTTGAGTGGTTGTGGTTAAGAAGTCACACCTTTTAGTTGGTCGTGTTTCTATTTTTTTATAATGTATTCTAATTTTAATAATAGACTCGCAAGGATTGCACCGGAAAAAAGCATTATGGCGTCATGTGATATTAAACCAGGTTTAAGGAAATGTTCTACAAATTTTATAGAGCTGAAAAATATTAAAAGAAAAGTAATTACAGAAAATTCAATGACTTTAAGAAAATATGGTTGTGAAATGTTAATATGGGCAGTTTGGGACTCAAATGATTTTTCAGGAACGTCAATGGATGTTTGTAGAATTTTTGTGATTGTTTCTAAATGTGATGGAGATAAATATGATTGTTCTTTATTAATTAATTCTCCAAGTTTTGTTATATCATAGGATAAATTTCTTTTTGTTTCAGCGTATGTTGTATGATCGCATTCATTAGAATATAGAAAGTTCAAACGCAAGCATATTTGTTCTAATTTATAAAAAAACTGTGAAATATTGCCTGAAAATACATTATTTTTATAATTTTTATATTGTTTGATTATTTTCATTGCTTTTTTTAGAAAAGCTTTGTTTGTTTTGAAGTAATAATCTGAGTCGGTGAAATTGTTCAAATCGCTGCCAACTTTATATAAAAAGTAAGCTAAACAGTCAATATTTAGATAGCGGAACTTAAAAATCAAAAAAAATACAAATGTTAACAGAAGTCCTATCAATGAAATATTCATGACAAGATCGATATAAATAAAATCTGGAGTTATGAACGGAATAGTTGATAGTAACAAAAATGCTATGAATAAAGGGAATAATATGGATTTATATACTGTGTCATTTTTATGTTTATTTTTTAATCCTTTTACCCAAGATGGTTCATCATTGTAAGTTTTATTAGTCATAAACAATAGATAATGCTATGTTATTTCTATATTAACCTTTTCCTAAGTCACCTATACCCCGGACTTAAGTCCAGGGCCTGTTTATAGCACTTAGCATTACGATTTCCGGTCTTGTCCGGCGATATATTTCTCAACAACTTCCCAGCCATGTCCAACACTTCCATGACAGCAGCTTGGTGCCCAGAGACTTTTTTCACACCACTTTTTCAGTTCAGGGAATTCCTGCCGCAATATCCAGCTGGTTCTACCTTTGAGCCGCTTGGCTATAAAACTTACGGAATATTTTGGCGGGTATTGGATAAAAAGATGGATGTGATCACTACTTACTGACATGTCAATAACCTCAATATCAAGTTCCTTACAAGTCTTCCTGATTATCGCTTCAGCCACCATAGCCACATCACCAACCAGTACTTTACCCCTATACTTTGGGCTGAATACCATATGGTCGGTGAGCAGCGATACCGTGTGCCTGTCACGCCTCAGTTCCTTTGACATATTGAATTGTGTATGGGACAGTAGTATAAGAATCAACGGCAAAAGTGCACTGAAGTATTGACACTATCACATGAAATAAGTCGAATTAATCAAGCCAATATCTACCTCTCAACCACAATCCCCCTCTCCCCTCCAGCGCCTCGACCACACCCTCGGGCCTGCACACAACCGCCCGCTCTCCACCCCGCTCCACAAACTCCACCGCCGCCTGTATCTTATGACCCATGCTCCCGGGCGGGAACTGCCCTTCTGCCAGATAGCGGCGGGCTTCTTCTACCATTAACTTATCCAGTTATGTTTGGCAATGGTTGCTACTGCTAAAATCATGTTATCTGATGTGTGCGCTAATCTTTTTTCTTTGCAAGTCGCCATATTTTTCTTCAAGTTCATAGAGAAACGCTTCACGGTTGGATAAATACTTTTCACCCAACTTTTTACGAACTTTTCGCTGAAATTCTACTGCATCAAATTTCTTTTTCATGGATGACCTCCCTTGGGCTTCTGATCTCTAACATAGGATAGCCTAATTTTAAGTTGACTGAATTGAAAGCATGGATGCGATCAATATTCACAATGTGCCGGAAGTTCCAGCTAACCAATACATCTACTCGCTCCACTGACGCAAGAGCTATATGCTGAGCATCTGCTATATGTTTGGAACCCACTACTCCACCATCAATATAATTTTGTGCAAGGCTTTCTGCTATCTCAGTGAGAACAACATTCTCCATATTAATATCCGGAAGAGATAACAATATTTTTTTCACATTTTCCGGAGCTCCTTCAAGCTCTTGTCGAGTAAGGTTGGATATAACAGCAGTTTTTAAGCCTTTTCGAAATTCCTCGAATAATTGAATGGACCACCTGGAGAATTCTTCATCCTCGCATCCACCAATGACTGAGGTATCTATGTAGATTCGTGGTTTCATTTTATCCAACTCTTGTTTATCTATATTTATCAAAGGCATACATTTCAGGTAATATAATATATCCAAACTCTTTACTTAACATTATCCTCTGGTATCATTTCACCCAATAAAAGCCTCTCTGTCATAACTCAACCCGACCTTTGAAATCAACATTTGCGACCCCCAGTCCCACACATTGCACCTTGAATATAGAGTATAGTGCGTTCCAGGCACTTGGTCGCCCATGACCTCACCTGCTTGAAGTTGGTCGATCACTGGCTGGACGTCAGAGCGAATGTGTCGATATTTTTTAAAAAAGCGCTCGTAGATTACGTTTAAATTCTGGAGTGAACTCAACCTGCACTGGCACTTGTTCGGATGATTCACTCGGCATCAATGTCATCCCATAATTCAGACACCGGTCGTGTATCACCTGCTTTCGCTTCTTTCCAACCCTGGTGGAAGCTAACTTCTGCTGGCTTCAACACTACACTTTCACGAAATAACCGCACAATCTGAAGTAGATTCGGTAGATATTCTTGTGGTGTCTCTTTAATTTCATTAATTAGCTTTTTTTCATAGAGAGAAAATTCGATGGACATGATTACTTCTCCTTAATTATACATTTCATCTGATTGATATAAGTGTTTTTCGAACGGGTTGGGATGCAAAGCTGTTTGTGTTGGTGAAATGTGGGGCCACATCTGTGGAACATAGGTCACATACCACTGACTTAAATCCAGGGCCTGATAAATAATATTCTGCATCATGATTTTCTATCTTGTCCGGCGATATATTTCTCAACCACAGTCCCGCTCCGCCCCTCCAGCGCCTCCACCACAGCCTCGGGCCTGCACACAACCGCCCGCTCTCCACCCCGCTCTAAACCCCACCGCCGCCTGTATCTTATGACCCATGCTCCTGGTTGGGGACAGGACCAAAACGCTGTGATAATCACAATTATTTCAAAATGGTCAGGAAACTCAACCTTTAACCAAAATAGAAATATATCGGCAGGGGAATTAATAGTAATATATAGCTGGCGCATGGGGGCAAGACGATATTCGTACTATCAATGCCTGGCGGTGCTGTACATGGGAGATAGTAAAACTTATATTCTATTGAATAGTCTATAATGATTAATGATTAAAATGCGGTGGAAATATGAAATTTGAAGAAATACTAAAAGATATCGGAGCTGAAGGTAAGGAGAAACACCTCCCTGTTATTGAGATCGGCAAAGGACGCGGAAAAAGTGAGGTAGATGTTGTACGGGTATTTGTAGGTAAGGAAGTACCGCATCCGAATACAATAGAGCATCACATCGCATGGATAGAATTATTCGGAGTAAAGCAGGATGGACAGGTAATTGATCTTGGCAGAGTAGAATTTGCACCTGCATTCACAAATCCGAATGTCAGGTTCCAGGTACCTGTTACGGAATTTAAGGCTTTCTGTGCACTTTCTTATTGTAATGTCCACGGCATATGGCAAAACTGTGTGGAGTTGTAGTCTGGTCAAAGTGATTTAATGACAACACAAAATAACCTGAAAGAAGCTTTTGCAGGAGAATCCCAGGCAAATAGAAAATACCTTGCTTTTGCAGAAAAAGCGCAGCAGGAAGGATATTCCCAGGTGGCAAAACTGTTCAGGGCAGTTGCAGATGCCGAGACCGTTCATGCAATGAACCACCTGCGGGTAATGAGTGCAATAGGCAGTACTGCCGATAACCTGAAAACCGCGATCGAAGGAGAGGATGATGAGTTCCAGAAGATGTATCCGGACTTTATTAAAGAGGCAAAAGAAGAAAAGGCATCAGATGCAGTAATCGTGAGTTTTGATGTAGCTAATAAGGTTGAAGAGATCCATTCCGGTCTATATAATGAAGCCCTGGATAACCTCGGAAAAAACAAGGAAGTTGAATATTACGTTTGCCAGATATGCGGTAACACAGTAAAAAATAACCCGCCCGATAGGTGTCCTATCTGTAATGCACCTAAAGAAATGTTCAAGAAGATCGACTGAGGGATGGTACATGCCTAAACTAACAATAATATACGGAACCGGTAGCGGTAATACCGGTAGAATGGCAAAGGCTATTGAAGAAGGAGCAAGGGGTGCAGGTGTGGAAGTAACTATTAACACAGTGGATACAGCTACTCCGGCTGATATTGAAAATGCAGATGCTATAGCTATAGGTTCTGCTACATATATTAAAGCAGCCATGCCCAGTGTTATCAATTATGTGAAGGCAATGGCAGACCAATCCCTTAAAGGAAAGATCGGAGTTGCTTTCGGATCATACGGCTGGAGCGGAGAAGCAGCTAATGTCATAAGTAAAATGCTGGAAGGCTATGAGATGGATGTTATTAAGCCCAACTTGAGAATTAAACGCCAGCCTTCCAGTGATGGTATTGAAGAATGTAAGAAATTGGGAAATCAAATCGCAGAAAAGATCAGTAAATAAATTATAAACAAGAGGCGAACAATATGTCAAAACTTGCAGTAGTATATCTTAGTACAACAGGCAATACTAAGTCAATGGCTGAAGCCATTGCAGATGGTGCCAGATCGAGGAATGTGGATGTAGAGATAAAGAGTTTCTATGATTGGAAACCTGAAGAGGCTGCGACTGCCGATGCCATAGCTATTGGTTCTTCTACTTTTCATTATACTATGCTTCCCCCGATAGAGAAATTCGTAGATGAGATGGTAGGGGCCGGAGCAAAAGGAAAGGATGGAGCTGCTTTTGGCTCATATGGATGGAGCGGTGAAGCCCCTATATTGATTGCTGAGAAGATGCGAAATGGTGGCATAAATCTACTGGACCCTGTACTGAGAGTTCAGTATAAGCCAAATGAAAAGGATCTCAAGGAATGTAACCGGTTGGGTAAGGATCTGGCAGAAAAGATCAAAAAGTAAATAATATAAATCATATTGCCGGGCATCTCCGAAAGCCCGAGATGTGTATCCACTGATTATATAGTACGTGATGCACTTGATCATGCCGCTCAAAAAGCGTTCAGACCAAAACAATGCTTAGCTGTGGCCGTGCACTGGTGGCAAGTAATCCGGTTGCACTCAGCAATAAAGTAGCATCATCAGCCGTTGGCGAAGATCGCGTAGGCGGGTAGGAGCTTGCGATCAGATTGATTGTGGATTTCTATATGATCAGCGAGATGATGCCTGTGGGCAAAGGTTCGTTCGGTGCAAATCTTGAGGTATATTCCGGTCAAAGGATAAAGGTGCCAAGGGTATCAGCTAGGATGATGATGGTATCAGGAGCATGCACCGGACGATCGATCGTTTAATTGCAGTTGCAGAGATGGTTAAGAGGTAATAAAATGCTAAGGATCGCATGGGGAATAACAGGATGTGGCGATCAGATCGAAGAGACCTTTGCGATCATGAAGGATCTCTCTGATCGATATGATCTGGATGTTAAGGTATATCTCTCAAAGAATGGAGAACTTGTGATGAAATGGTACAAGTTGTGGCAGGATCTGAATAAGATGTTTCCAAAACCAAAGGTTGAGGTTGGAGCCAACTCACCATTCATTGCAGGGGAGATGCAGATGGGTAAGTTCGATCTGTTCCTTCTATGCCCGATGAGTGCAAATACCACAGCAAAGATCGCATATGGAATTGCAGACTCTCTGCTGACAAATGCTGTATCTCAGGCAGCAAAAGCAAGATTACCTATATATTTATATCCTGCTGATCAATATGAGGGAAGTATCTCGACAATACTTCCGGATGGTAAGGAATTGACTTTGTATATGAGGGATGTGGATATTGAGAATGCAAATCGATTAAAGCAGATGCAGGGTCTTACTGTGCTTGAGCAGATTAATGAGATCGAAACTGTTGTAAAGAGGCATGATCCGGAGACAAAAGGAGATAATTGATATTTTTGGTATGCATCGGATAGTCAAGCAGAATATATTCCGAACTTCTCATGCGTTCGATTATTTCCATAATCTGTCAGAGTTTCAGACCCTCGGCTACTAATCTACCTAACTCCTGATCAGCATTGGTCAGGTTATCAACTACTCGCTTCTGGATAGGTATGTTAATGCTCAATAGATCTGCGGTGAGGTTATCCACCAGATGTTCCTGGTCCATCTTGTTTAAAGACCGATATCTCTTTCCAGCCTGAATGAAATCATTGGTGAGTCTGATCTTATGACGCGTCACTTCCCCCTCTATGCTATGCATATATGGCTTGCCTGCCAGAGCTTCCCCTGGGGCACCCGGGTCTAAACTATTTGGCTCGTAATTGACATGCCCGCTGAATTCCCCTATCTGCATGGCTCCATCGCGCTGATTGTTATTGACCGGCACATTGGGTCGGTTAATGGGGAGCTGCAGGTAGTTTGCCCCAAGCCGGTAGCGCTGCGTATCAGTGTAGGAGAAGATCCGCCCTTGAAGTAACTTGTCTGCAGAAAACTCGATTCCCGGCACTATGCTGGCAGGACAGAAAGCTGCCTGCTCCACTTCACAGAAGAAGTTCTCAGGGTTGCGATTGAGCACAATTTTACCCACTGGCATCAGCGGAAATTTATCCTCAGGCCAGGTCTTTGTAGCGTCCAGTGGATCAAAATCCTGTTTCAGTTCATCAGCGATATCCATCAACTGGACATTCAGTTCGTACTCAACCTCTTCACCGCTTGCGATCGTATCGTAAAGATCCCGCGTAAGGCAATCCGGGTCGGTACCAGCCAACCGGGTTGCTTCATGACGGTCAAGGTTCTGTACACCCAATTTCGGTTTCCAGTGGTATTTCACATACACAGCCTTTCCATCAGCGTTCACCCAAACATAGGTATTGACGCCAAACCCCTCCTGCATCCGGTAGCCTTTTGGTGTCCCGCGGTCTGAAAAGAGCCAGGTGATCATATGTGTCGATTCCGGCGTAAGGGATATAAAATCCCAGAAGCGGTTATGTGCGGAAGAGGCTGATGGCATATTGCTATCTGGTGCGCCTTTGAATGCATGGACCATATCCGGGAACTTGATCGCGTCCCTGATGAAAAAAACCGGAAGATTGTTCCCGGCTAATTCGTAGTTACCTTCTTTGGTATAGAACTTAACTGCAAAGCCACGGGGATCACGTACCGTATCAGCAGAACCCCGTCCCCCGGTTACTGTAGAAAAACGTACAAATACAGGGGTCTTTTTCTCTGGGTCCTGGAGGAATTTCGCCTTTGTGTAAGCTTCCATGCTCTTGTAAACCTGGAAGTAACCGTGAGCTCCTGCCCCCTTGGCATGGACAACCCTCTCAGGGATGCGTTCCCTGTCAAAGTGAGCCATTTTCTCGATAAACTGGACGTCCTGCAGCAACACAGGTCCACGTTCACCTACAGTCTGTGAATTCTGGTTATCGCTGACCGGGACACCTTGATTTGTGGTCAAAACTTTATCTTCGTTCATGATGTCAGCCTACTTTATTTTATTTTACTTTGTTCTGTCGGCACATCAGCTTCCAGTGTTTATCAGCAGTTCGAACATTTCCAGCTTATCATAACAGACTTCCTTTAAGCCACTGGTTTGAAAAGTTCCTTACCCACACCACAGGATGGACAGACCCAGTCGTCAGGGAGATCCTCAAATTCAATTCCGGCTGCGATTCCGTTATCCGGATCTCCTTTTTTTGGATCATATATATATCCACACATCGTACATCTATAAGATTTCATACTAATTTGGTCTATTCGTATTATCTTAAATAATTTTCGTTTAGGGATTATTAAGAACAGCTCAATTCATAATGATACTCAAGATATACCGTCTTTTGATCATGATATTCTATTATCATAAAACTTATCATCTATCCAATTATATATGTTTAAATGAAATGCAAAAAAAGTGATATTAAGGAAGGATTGAAATGAAGCTAACCTGTTCTATTGACGAAATAGACAGATTAAGTCCTGAAAAAGTCAAGCAAATTCTTGATAGTGATGCGCAAGGTGAATTTCAACTATTGGATGTAAGACTGCTACAGGAATATGAGGCAGGGCATATTCCAGGAGCAAAATGGATTGCTCTGGATGAACTTGAATACAGGTATACAGAACTTAAAATAAAAAGTAAGATCATCATCTACTCTCGTTCCGGGCATAGGAGTATGGCTGCAGGCATCCTGTTGTGCGGTCTCGGATTTAAGCACATTTATAATCTTGAAGGAGGAATCCGCAACTGGAAGTATGATACGATTAAAGGAACAGCCAGAGAAGGACCTAAACTAATAACAGGAATTGAAGATATAGGTGATATATTAATACTGGCACTTATGTTTGAGAAAGGTGCACTTGATTTCTACTCAAAAGCACAGTGGATGATTAAAGACGAAAAAGCAGTGAAGTGTTTTAAAGATCTCGAGATCATGGAAGAGGAACATCTAAAGAAGCTATATCAGCATTATAACCAGTTGCCATGGGATATGAAAATGCTGCTGGGAGCGGACAAATTACCTCCACTCAACCGGCTGAAAGAACAGTTGAGTACTATCTATATGGAAGGAGGTATAAAGATCAATGAGGAATTGATGAAATTTAAAGGTCTTGAGTTTATAGATGACCTTGAAGCTCTCGAAATAGCTCTTGAGAAGGAGTATATGTCTTATGACTTCTATAAACGAACTATAGGGTCGATTGGAGATCGTAAAACTAAGACTCTATTGTATGAGCTTGCAATAGAGGAACAAAACCATATCAATGTCTTGCTCCAGCAAATAAATAAATATGAAGGTAACCATCAACGATGAATGTCGAAACCGTGCAATCTGAAGGGCTGGCCCACAATTCCTATTTTGTAGGTTCGAAGAACGAGGCAATTGTGATCGATCCTCGAAGAGATTGTGATTCCTACATTGACATTGCCCGACGAAAAGAAGTAAAGATCAGGTATATTTTTGAAACCCATCGAAATGAAGACTATGTTATAGGATCGATAGAGCTATCCAGCCTTACCGGAGCAAAAATATTTCACGGTCCTGGTCTGGACTGGAAATATGGCAATACACTTCATAATGGAGAAATATTTCATATCGGCAGCTTGATGCTTACCGCTTTGCACACACCCGGACATACTGATGAGAGCATGTCCTATGTCCTGACAGACCTCTTATCCGGTGATAAGCCAGTGATGGTCTTTACAGGAGATGCTCTTTTTATAGGAGATGTGGGTCGAACAGATTTCCATGGTCCGAATGAAGCAGTAAGATTGGCCGGAGATTTATATGACAGTATATTTAATAAAATACTTCCACTGGGTGATGGGGTTATTCTCTGTCCTGCACATGGTGCCGGCTCGGTATGTGGTGGAAACATCAGCAAGAGGGATAAAAGCACGCTGGGTATAGAGCGCTTTCAAAATTCTGTGCTTCAACTGGACAGGCAAAGGTTTATCGAATACAAACTGGCCGAACATCATGAATATCCTTTCTATTTCAAACAAATGGAAAAATACAATCTTGAAGGGCCACCTCTGCTTGACAAAATCCCGATCCCTCCTCCTCTTACGCCTGCTGAGTTCAAGGATGCGATGGAGCAGGGTACTGTAGTTGTGGATACAAGAACCCCGCCTGCCTTCGGAGGTGCTCACATCAAGGGTTCCTATAGCATCTGGCTTGAGGGATTGCCGGCATATGCTGGCTGGGTCCTTTCATATGAAAAGCCAATCCTTCTTGTGCTTGAATGTAGTGATCAACTGGATAAAGCAGTTCGTTACCTTGTGCGGCTGGGTTACGATAACATAGCCGGATACTTAAAGAGCGGGATCGAAGCATGGTATGATTCAGGTTTTACGGTCGGGCATTTGGGTCTCTCAACAATACACGATCTCAAACAAAGGCTTGATCACCAAGAGGATCTTGTGATACTTGATGTGAGGGATGAGAATGAGTGGAAGGAAGGGCACATAAGGGATGCTCTGCATATCTATGTCGGACAGATTGAAAGCAGAATTGATGAGATACCGCATGATTGTCCGATTACTATTGTATGCAATGTGGGTCACCGTGCAAGCTTAGCAGCAAGTATCCTTCTTAGGGCAGGCTATCCGAATGTGTGCTGTGATGTGCTTGGAAGTATGACTGCCTGGAATACCAACAAGTTCCCGGTCATAAGGGAACATCATTAGACAGGAGGATCGTATTTCAATATCCAGTAAAGTTTTCTATATTGATCTGTTGATTAGGTATCTTCAAATCATATAATATCGAGCTCATGGACTCCACCATTAACGGTGGCCCGCATATATAGAATATACATTCCTTATAATCTGAAATATTGTTTACTATTATCTCTTCACAGATACGGCCTCTGCAACCATTCCATTCATCTATGGGCCGTGTAAGAGTGTGTACGACTTTCAGATGGTCATTCTGTTGCTGCATAAGTTCCAGCTCATCCTTAAAAATAATATCTTTTTTAGTTTTATTGCTGCTTATTAATGTTATTTTGTTATTCAGATGTTTATCAGTGCAGTATCTGCAGATACTTATCATAGGAGTGATCCCGATACCACCGCAAAGCAATGCTATTCTCTCATGTTCAACTTCGAATGTCATTTTTCCATACGGACCTTCAATACCTACTAATTCACCTATTCTTATTGCATTAAGCACATTGGAAAAATCATGACCTGTAAGTTTCTTTGTGAATTCAATATGATCTTTTTCAGTTGGACTGCTGGAGATACTGAAAGGTTTACTTACCATATTTCCATTTACTCTAAGTTTGATAAGAATATACTGCCCTGCTTTAAATTCAAGGCCGGGTGGTCTGTTGAACCTGAAGCTTTTAATATCAGATGTGCGCTTTATAATATCAGTTACTGTTGCTTCGAATTTCATATGTTATATTCTCCTTTCATTTCTATTATGATACCTTCAATTGCTTATATGCATTATGTGCTACAATTACACCCTGCTCCTCGGCCATTATTAAAAATAATCAGTCTATCCTAAAGGATTTGCAATAAAATTTGAATTGCTTTGAGCATTGAATATATTGTAGGATAAATTATTTATTAAGGAGTACCTTATGACTTTCTGATGGTCCATGTAGATAACGATGTAAAAAATAGAATTGGAGACACCTTCCAGCAAGAGACTAAATATCAACGAGGACTTCTCCCTGGAGGATATCCGGATTTCTCAAGTAAACCTGATACATATAAGCAGTATCCTTCTGCTCCCAAGGTCAGGCTACCCCCACCTAAACATGAAGGTGGGGCATCACTATGGGAAATCATAGGGCGCCGCAGAAGTATCAGAGACTTCAAAAACAAGTATATCATAAAATCAGAGCTATCTCAATTATTGTGGGCAGCACAGGGAATAACTGATCAGGAATTCGGTTTCAGGACAGCACCATCAGCCGGAGCACTATATCCGGTAGAAACGTATCTTGTGGTTAATTTTGTGGAGGACATTGACCCTGGGATTTATCACTATTCAGTTGAGGCACATGAACTCGATCTACTGATGTCCGGAGATTTTCGAATCCGTATTGCACATGCTGCCCTTGATCAAGGGATCGCATATCATGCTAATGTCGTCTTTATCTGGACTGCAATTTTTAAACGTTCGAAGTGGAAGTACAGACAGAGAGCCTACCGCTATGTGTATCTGGATGCCGGGCACATAGCCCAGAACGTAGCGTTAGCCGCAGCTGCAATGAATCTTGGCAGCTGCCAGGTCGGTGCAATCTACGATGATGAGGTAAACGATCTGCTGGGTGTGGATGGTACAGAGGAAAGTGTTATTTACATGACAGTAATTGGGAGAAGATAGCATGATCAGGATTCGACAGGCTGTAGAATCTTTTGAAAAATAATTTTCTCTGCTTCATTTGACCGTTTTTTTATTTTATCAGACAGGGAATAATTCAATGCCTATGTTGATTCAGGTACAAGTATAGTGTATTAGTGATTTCACTTAAAGCGCCTCAGCACTCATCCTTATCATCTGGCGTACCTGCGCACCAAGAGCTGGCGGTAATCCTTTAATATCCACATTCAGGAATCCGCGTACGATTGCACCCGCAGCTTCCTCTTCTGACAGACCCCGTGCTGTAAGATATGCAATCTCTTCCTCTGATATTCGCCCGACTGCTGCTTCGTGTGAGAGTTCAGCATCTTTAACGGTTGCTTCAAGTTCAGGAACAGAATAAATCCGTGCCGTATCAGAGAGCATCAAGCCAGTGCATTCAAGATGAGCCTTCACATTTGGCGCAGACCCGCTAAGAATACCACGGGCCGTAACATCAGCTTGATCAGTTGCAACCGTGCGTGAAATGACCTCTGCCCTGCTGTTCTCACCTTCTAATACCATTTTAGAGCCAATGTCGATCTTTGAATCTTTTGATGCATAGATAATACTCTGGGAAGTTGCTCTTGCATTTTTTTTGCAATATGTGACCGGATACATCTGCAAATCCTTAACCGGATTCAGGCAAACATAATTGCCGATAAACACACCGTTCTCTTCAACAATGATGCCGCTTCTCGGACGTACCTCCACCTCAGGCGCCCAGTTATGGATCATAGTGAATGTGATCTTGGCATTTTTCTTGACATAAAATTCAGAGACACCTAGGTGCAGCGCAGATTGAACCTTTTCGGCAACCGAGCAGCCAGTGATGATATGCAGCTCAGACCCTTCTTCGGCAATGACAATGTTGTGCACATTCTGCGATAATCCTTCCTGTCCAGTGAACAGGCATGACTGCAACGGATAAGTGGTTTTAACACCAGGAAGTGTTCGCAGAAAGTATCCGTGAGTCTGCTTGCGATCAACCTGCTGCGTATATACATCCTTCCCTGGAGCAACCGCATGCCACCAGTAATCCGAAAGCCACGAATATTTTCCCAGGGCATCAGTAGTGCTCATGATCTCGACACCTTCCTGCATCACCTTTGAGCATACAACAGAATGATCAACTTGCAGGAATGACCCTGAGCGTTCTGACCCTTGTGGATCATACCCCACATCTAAAAGGGCTTGTTTATACTTATCTTCGATCTCAGGTAGGTCTTTAGCGTCATGTTTTTTTGCATCCAGGGTATATTTCCCTATTTTCGGTCCATCGTCATCTGGCATTCCCTTACGCATTTCTCGTAACCTCCTTTCATAACTTCGCTAATGATCCGGTCAGGGTTTCCGGAACATGCGATCATACCATTGAGCATAACATGCGCCCAGTCAACCTCTACATAATCAGTTATGGTTGCAAGATGCGTGATGATCAGCCCTGATGCGGTTCGTTTGCTTGGACGAATCCGTCTATGCAGCAGTTCACCTATCATATCTCCGATCAGTTCCATATTTTCAATGTCCACACCCGAATCAGGTTCATCGAGCATCACAAAATCCGGATCTTGTGCCATTAGCTGCATTATTTCAGACCGTTTGATCTCGCCTCCTGAAAAACCTGCATTCACATCCCTTTCCAGGAATTCATCTGAGAAATGCAGCTTTTTTGCAAGAGTACGGGTTTGCTGGCTTATCTCCGGGGATGTATCACCTTTGCATAGATTCACCATTTCACCCAGTCTGATACCGCGTATTACAGGTGGGTGCTGGAATGCAATGCCAATTCCAAGTTTTACCCGCTCGGCAGTTGAAAGGTCGGTGATGTCCTTTCCCTTAAATATAATACTTCCACCTGTAACCTTATATTTTGGAAAACCAAGTATGCCAAGTAAGAGTGATGTCTTTCCAGACCCATTCGGACCGAGAAGTACGTGGGATTCGCCTTCGTTTATCGTGAGGTTGAGGTCTTTAAGTACAGGTCTTCCATCTACCTCTAAATTTAATGATTTTATTTCGAGCATGTCTCACTTATATATTCTTTTTACAGAAATACCAGTCCTTGCAGTCATAACCCTCGCTTAACCGTTTTTGGGCTTCTTGCTGTGTTGCAGGCGGCGGTACAATGGCCGCATCTCCCGGCCTCCAGTCTGCCGGCGTTGCGATCCCGTGCGTATCTGCAGCCTGTAATGCATCAATAAGCCTGAGGATCTCATCCATATTCCGTCCTGTTGACAGTGGATAATAGATCATGGCCCGCAGTATCTGATCCGGATCGATCACAAAGACACACCGCACCGCAGCAGTAGCGCTCTGTCCGGGATGGATCATGCTGTACAGTTTCCCAACATTCATGCCGATGTCTGCTATTACAGGAAACGGTATATCTACATCCATCTTCTCCTTGATGTTGCGCACCCAGGCAATATGCGAATGAATGCTATCAATACTTAAACCCAGCAGTTTGACACCACGCTTTTCGAGTTCTGGATATAGCTTTGCAAAACCTATGAACTCAGTGGTACACACAGGTGTAAAGTCTGCCGGATGTGAGAAAAGTATGAGCCACTGTCCATTATAATCAGATAAACTAATGGGTCCATGAGTTGTCACTGCTTTGAAATCCGGTGCTTTATCACCCAATTGAAGCATCGGACGTGCCTGTTCGATTGTGATTTCTTCATTCATTGTTATGTGCCTGCTTTAAGCTACTGGTTCAAATGAGTCCTTACCCATATAACAGGACGGACAAACCCAATCATCGGGTAGATCCTCAAATGCGGTTCCAGGGGCAATTCCGTTTTCCGGATCTCCTTTTTCCGGATCATATATATAATCACATGCTGTGCATTCATAAGACTGCATAAGATATCCTCCTACATTTCCATTAGATAATCAATTATGTAGTGTAATATAATAAAAAGTCTTGGTATGATATTCGTTTAATTATATGGATTAATGAATTATATTCTATACTATCTTTTGAGGATGATTTTTTTTTACAAACAATTTATAATCAATTAGATTATCTATATTCTAATGTAAATGTAAAAGAGGTAATACTATGCTAAGTGAGAAGATGACGGATGCACTGAATAATCAGTTGAACAAAGAGATCTATTCAGCATACCTATACATGTCCATGTCTGCTTATAGTTCATATAGCGGGCTTAAGGGTTTTGCCAACTGGTTCATGGTTCAATATCAGGAGGAGATGACCCATGCAATGAAGATCTATGACTACATTGATAGTCAGGGCCAACAGGTAAAACTTGTGGCAATCAACCAGCCACCTACTGAATTCGAATCGTCTCTTGATATGTTTGAGAAGACATTAAAACATGAGCAGTTTGTCACAAAGTCCATCAATGATCTTGTTGATCTTGCGATTTTAGAAAAAGATCATGCTACGAACATCTTTCTCCAGTGGTTTGTTACCGAACAGATAGAAGAGGAAGGCAATGATAACGAGATCATCTCCAGGTTGAAACTTGCCGGAGAAGATGGTAATGGATTGCTCATGATAGACAAAGAACTCTTAGTAAGAGTTTATACACCCCCACAAAATATATAATATATAAATTCCCTGTGAAATAGTTCTTAAATTTCCTGAAGGAATTCCAGTTCATTGTGTCTGTTAGTGAATTCCATAGATATTCATCTACTGAATCATTTAGTAGGTGAATATATTTATATTCATCATATTAAAAACTTGATAATAATAGAAATCATTAAAACCCTTAAACTTAAATCTCTATTGATATGATCAGATGAATAAAACTCTTAAAGACGAAATCCTGGATAAATGTGCTCAACTTGATATCCCTATGGTGGGAATAGCATCTGTTGAGCGTTGGACTCTACCATTATTTGAGCCGTGGATACCGGAACCATTTTATCCCCAGCATATTTTTCCAGATGCAGCTTCTGTCATTGTCATTGGCCTGCCTGTCAGCCTCCCCATTATTGAAACCACTCCCTCTATTTATTATCATGAACTCTATCGCACTATTAATATCCTGCTTGATCAGTACGGGTACTTGCTATCCGGCTTTTTAAACATGAAGGGATACCCTTCAATATTTGTTCCCAGGGATGGTTATGGGGATATCAATGTACTGATCGAAAGACCAACTGCTTTTTTCTCCCATAAGCATGCAGCTTACCTTGCCGGCCTTGGAAGTTTTGGAGTGAATAACACACTACTTACAAAAGAATACGGGCCAAGGGTCAGGTTCACGTCTGTCTTCACCTCAGCCAAAATACCCCAGGATCCGCTTTTGGAAGAGAAACTATGTACGAGGTGCATGAACTGTGTCACAAGCTGTCCGGTAGGTTCAATCAATGCCGATGATTATCCATCAGGGATCATACGCAAGGATTTGTGTGCCAGGTATAGCAAGAAATTACTTAGCCGCTTTGTATCGCCTTGTGGTATTTGTATCAAGGTGTGCCCGGTGGGAAAGGATAGAATACATTATGGGAGTGAAGATATTTCGATTTATACGAATTTTGAGAAGTATCCGGAATATCATAATGCATGGGAGCATGTGCGACGGTATGGGGGACAAAACCCAAAGTAACGATCGTTATTCTTCAATCACAAATCCAGTATTCCTCAAATCCAAAAATGGTTTATAAGTATTGATTCAACATATTTTGTTGGTAAACTCAAATTAACCACAGATGAACATAGATAAATGCGGATATGCTACCTGAATATCTGCATTAATTTGCGTTTATCTGCGGTTTTCTATAATTCACTAACACAAATTGAAACGGTCTCTTTCCTCCTGTCCGATTAGGGGGACATGTGCTGCAGCAGGATACCTGAAAAGCGCACCCGTGCGCTCAGTTGCAGATGGGGGTATGTGACTTGTATTCCAGATGTGTCTGTACATCAATTGTTACAAGCTTTAAATGTGTGGACAGAAATCATTTCCTTTATCATTGTATAGTTAAAAACCAAACAAATTAAATTTAATCTTTGCAAACTTTGCGCTCTTTGCAGTGGCAATATATTTGAAAATAATGTCTTACCACCACTATTATTTATCACCGCAAAGAACGCAAAGAGCGTAAAGTGGTCACATGATAAGTAATGAATATTATGTTCCTGACTATAAAAAAGCACAAATCAATTTTGTCTGGCAGTTATTTATACTGCAACGTTTGGTGATATGGAATGATCTTTCCTTCACCAACCCAACTACCACTTTGATGGGCAATTAATTAACCTGTCAACATCATAACCCATTACTTCAAAGAACGTATAGTCCGTTATTATGTAATTGTTCGGGACAAGAGTATCAAGAAAACCATACCAGTAAACCACCATTCCTGGCCCGAAGAGATCCTCATAAAAACTGAACTGTTTAAGCTGGTACCTTTTATGCTCCTTCTCATCAGCGAACACAGCCTTACTTTCAATCCACATTACATCAATACCATCAACCTTATAAGGCTCAGAAAGCAAAAAATCAGGGGTCTTGGTGTTTGGTTCCTTGCTCATATCAGATTCTGTACTAAATTCCAGGCCACAGTACATAAGCCATTCATGGATCAGGTCCTCCCCCATCCTGCCCTGGCCACTCTGCATTGAATGGGCCCGGGGGGAATAGCAGAAATCCACATCGATTGCCTTTATCAGTTCATATCTTAGCCTTTTATCCTCAAGCACTCCAGGGTTTTTTATCACAGTTTTGCTTTTATAACCCATTTCTTTAAGCATAATAGATGCCAGAAGTGCAGGCGGGAAATTATTCTTACCGGCAAGTTCCAGTATGGTGTCTCCCCGTTTCCATGACCTGACCAGTGTGGGAGCTTTATTGACTATACGGCTGTGGTATTTCCTCACATTCCTTACGGTTTTCTGGTGAAGTATATTGGAGATAGCTCCTGTGTTAACCGAATATGCCTTTGATATCCTGTTGATATCTTCAAAACATTTCAGTTTTTCATATATCTTCTTGTATTTTCGCTCATTCATTTTTCATAGTCTAAAGGCTATACACTGGTCTTGTACCTCAAAATAGCTGCCATTCCTCCGAAGGCATTCATCAACTGTGCGCCCTCTTCAAAATCAGTGGAAATAAACTCTATTCGTGTGCTCATCTGGTCCGCCAGAGTGGAGAGTTCATTCACCACGTCAATGGAATCAGTAACCTTGATCGTACCATTACAATTTTTACAAGGAGCCAGTTCTGGTTTATCCTCTCCCGGTCTACGGGTCACGGTCACAGCGCCCAAATCACCACACTGGGTACACTTTGTGTTCAGTCTCTCCCTTCGCAGGTCCTCTGAGAGCAGTAACACTTCAACTGATCCCATCTGTAGGTTGTTCCTGACCTCTTCCTCGCCATATGCCGCTAGTCCGTTATCACTTACAAGTTCCTTAAGGAAGCGTTCCATATACTTCTTTTCCTTGATGACATCCAGGTTCATCAGGGCATCTGAAGCATTATCTACCAATTCGGACAGACCGCTTTCGTCCGTATAAGAAGTGTCGAACAGGCCCAGTACCTTTTTTTGCAGTTCATGGTGAAAGTATTCCCCGTCCTCGAATTCTTCTTTAGTGGGTGAAGGACCACCTATTAACACAGCCTCCAGATGCTTGTGGTCAACAGCGAGGAATACTTTGCTGGCGGCATCACCTATACGCTTATAAAAATCATGGATGGCAATCAACCGTAATTGCTGGAAACGGTGGGCGCTCTGGCCGCCCTTACGCTGCTTACCCGGGACGTTTGAGGTCATGTGGTCCATGGCTTCTATACGCTTGCCCTTGAGCAGACCAACAGTGGCTTCCCGGCGGTCCAGTACGAGCAGGCCATAGGTCATCTTATCTGTCAGCATATCTTCAAGCGTCTCAAGGTAAAAAGCAGAATCGCAATGGTATTTATATGATATCAGGGGTTCGGGAGGTTCCACTGTATAACTTTGCAGGTCGGTCTTGTTACTCCCCACATCTACTGCACCGGTAAACAGTACAACCCCACTTGGTGGTGATTTTGGGATGTACCTCAATCTGGACATCAAGCTCTCCAGTGCACTCTGGACATTGGTCCTGGTGATCTTTGACTTGATGTTGGCTGCCTGGCCGTGTTCATCCCTGAGCTGGGCTACTACGTCAGATATCTGCTTATCCCCGGGGATGTACAGGGATATGAGTTCTGTACCTCTGCCCTTTTTTGACCGCAGTTCTTCAAGCTGACGTTTGAATTCATAACGTTTATGAGCATCTGATTCTGTCATATATGTTAATATCTCCTGCAAAGACAGTTGTAGATACAGTGCATCGCCTATATATTTTCTTGTTAACAGGCTGTTTTATCTTTTCCATTAATCCCCCAATAACTTTTTTATATATTTCTGAAATTTCATCTGGATAAATATTTAGCGATTCTAATTGTTGTTCAATTGATTTTTGTTTCATAACATCATCTATTATCCAATTCAATTTATTTTGAAGAAATATGTAATAAAATTACTAAGATAATACATTTTATATTTATATCAAATTATTAATTAATCTATTTCTATTAATTACCAAGTAACCAAAAACAACGATGTTACCAATTAGCATCTAAAACAATTATTTACAATTCGATTTGAAGTGGATATGGTAATTATACCATTTATAATTCTTACACCCTTTATGTTATATGGTGAGTCCGATGATTATTAGTTTTCAAGTGAGAAACATTGAACCAAAGTCGTTTACAGGTCCCGAAGGTGTAAAGCATCAAAAAAGCATTAACATTAATTTTGATATCAATATCAGGAATCCCACACTTGTGGTACAAAAAACTTCATTTGGTGAAAAACAGATAATCAGGCTGGAATATACCCTGTCTATCAATTACCTGAACCCAAATATTGGCTATATCAGGTTTGAAGGTTCTACGGATTATTTCCAGGATGCTGATCTGGAAGCACTGCATAAACAGTGAACTGCCGGGTCTGCTTTGCCTGCGGTTCAAAACGAAGTGGCCAATACTATGATGAATAACCAGGCACCTCTGGCATTAACTATCTCAAAGACGATGGGGCTACCGCCTGCTGTGCCGCTGCCTGCTATCAATTTCCAGGGTAAGCAGAAGAAGCCTGAAGAGCCGACGTATTATCATGGATGAATAAGGATTATTTTGAGGTCCTGCAGCAAATAGAGTGTGAAGTTGTTCTGTCAGGCGAACTTTTTTTCTTTTTTAGTAAAACCTGATTTTGATATTACGAGATTGTCGGAAAAGTGAGACTTTTTATTATTTTCTGATTACACTTATTAATCAGTTCTGTTAACCGCAGATGAACGCGGATAAACGTGGATATTGCATGCGAAATCTGCGTTCATTTGCGTTTATCTGCGGTTCGTTATAGTTCAGAAGACCAGAAGAAAATAAAAAGTCTCAGGACTTGTCTGCATCTGTTAACGCTTTTTCTTATTTCGTTTATTCATCCTGCGACTGCCGCCGCCCCGGCCACCACCACCTCGACCGCCACCGCCACTGCGCCCCATACCACCCCGACGTTGTCCGGTAGTGCTGTCGTTATTCGTGTACCGATTGATGGCGTCCCTAACAGATCCTATGGCAGTTGCAACTCCGGATGCAATTGAAGCTGGAACGGATACGTTCTCCTGCACTATTTCATCCGGTACCTCGATGATTGCCCCTTTTTTGCATACGTTGGCACAGACTCCACAGCCAGTGCATCTGTCAATGTCGATATGTGCAGTATCTAATAGAGTTATCGCCCCAACCGGACATACACTGACACACAATCCACATCCTGTGCATAGCGATTCATTAATATTGTAGTTCATTTCTTCAGTTCTTCCAGTCTCTTCCTGATCTGTTCAAGTTGCTGCTCAAGCATCACGGCCCGGGATTTGAGCATCGAAAGCTCTTGCTGCCCAGGCATGGCTGGCATGCCAGTTGGCATTCCCTGCCATTCGGCCTGCGGTAGTGGCGTTTGCCACCTTCCGGTTCTAAGAAATTGTGCGGTTGGTAGCAGTCCACCAGGACTTCGTCCAACCCAGCCAGGAGAATATCCCAGCCTCATGCATCCAGGTAGCCCTGTCGCATAATATATATTCCTATGTCCGCCTCTCATTTTCTTTACCTCCTATTTCTTCAGTTCTTCAAGTTTTGCCTTGATATTTTTTATCTGGCTTTCCAGAGCTTGTATCTCCTCATCGATCGTCTGTGAAGGCAAGGGTGGTACTGGAGGAGTAGGTGTTATCGTATCTCCTAAGTCCATGCCTCTTCCCATACCTCTACCCATTCCACGACCGCCACCACGACCACGGCCACCGCCGCGACCCATACCTCTGCCAGCACCCATTCCGGCGCCTGCCCCTGCCCCTGCCCCTGCCCCTGCCCCTGTACCTGTACCTACACCTGCACCGACGCCGCTGCCCATTCCGGAGTATGCAGGTACGGTCGTGCTACCGGATTGTTGTAATCTACCGCTCTTGTACTGCTCGATCGCATCGCTGACAGTACCGCTTGCACCGGTTACTACCGAGATATTAGTAGCACCGAGCGTCTGGATTGCATTCGGTCCCACCTGTCCGGTGATAACAACGCCGGCGCCTTTGTCTGCAACGTTCTGTGCCGCCTGTATTCCGGCACCGCTCGAAGCACCTATACCTGGATTAGGCATTGCTTCATATTCCATCGTTTCCGGGTCCACGAAAACGAAGTACTGGCATCTTCCAAATCTTGGATCTACGGACGCATCCATGTTTGGTCCGGTTGAGGTCACGCATATCTTCATGTTTATTAATCTCCTTTTACAAATTGTTCTATGTTGTTAATTTAACCATATTATCGCATACCATGTCTTCCACGTCCGGCTCTGGCATAGCCACGATCATCCTTATCCCTGTGGATGTTCACGCTTTCGCAGTTTGGGCAGTTCGGGGGTCTTCCTGTACCATGCACCACCTCCCATACATGTTGGCAGTCATAGCACTGGAATTTACGTAGTGAAGTTGTTTCCATCTCGTACATCCCTCCATGTATTCGTATTGCTTTGCCACAGACCAGGGCGCACCCGATCTTTTTTCTTGCTTCGCTCAGGACCCTGTGGAATGTTGGCTGGGAGATTTTCATATGATCTGCCGCCTTACGTTGATCCATTCCAAGATAATCCTTCAGCCGTATGCTTTCCATCTCTTCCATCTTCAAAACCACTTCACCTATGTCCTGCAGACAGGTTGTACATGGTCTGAAGTAATTGTAGTCGAATGACGACCGTATATACCGGTGGCGTCTTGGTCTTGGCATTAATGAATATATATTCATAATAAACTTAAACCTTGTGGTAGTGCAAAAATACCACTGCATTAACAGTAGCTAATAAATTTATTAATAAAGGCTGCCCTGAAATACGGTTTTACCTTGAAATTATTTTTTCGTTTTAATCTAAACCCTTATTTGAACGTTTTTTCCGTCTGAATTCAAATTATTGGACTAACTCTATCAAGCCCTGATTTAATGCTACTAACCTCATGTCCTCCACAGATTCCCCGGATTTTGCAATGCAGTCCGTGGCCGTTGACCACAAAATGGCTAACCTCATGCTTGCGAAGCAACGTGCGTTTTACTACTACCACTGCAAATAATGCAAAGGCCGCAAAGAATTTGTTCAATTGGTATAGTTTTCAATTATCAAGTAAATTTATCTGAAAATTCGGAAAAAATAATGGAATTCCGACAGTTTAAAGCCTTATAAAAATCGGTGTTAAAGGTATGAAAGGTCATATGTGGGGTGTGTTAAAATTGGTGGGAAATGGGGTCAATTTTCAACGGGAATCGATACTTTTTAATTTTTATCTATAACTGCTAATACTACACATAAAGTTTGCGAAATACGTAAGTAGTAATAACTATAGCGTCAAAAAATAGTTGGTTTGATACTAA
>Ga0255431_1036_pt1 | contig 25020 bp, 22 predicted proteins | sample ANMaggSeSYBR02J5_FD_182633 | JGI IMG/M metagenome (GOLD analysis project Ga0255431, IMG submission 182633) | Sediment cell enrichment communities from methane seep in Santa Monica Basin, California, United Staets - ANME aggregate JGI... | ecosystem: Environmental > Aquatic > Marine > Cold seeps >... | reverse complement strand
TGCGATTTCGTATAACCCTAAAAGTCCAGAATCCATCCAGAAATGATTCAGTTTAGGAAAATTGACTTCAATTGAAGCATTACTCATTGATTTCTACGCTCCCCTTTTTGAAAATCATTTCGGTTTTATCTAGCATATTATTCTCAATTGTTACTTCAATCACCTTCTTCATTCACTTCTCCACCCCCCCGCAGCCATCCCCGGCACCCCATGGCGGCTGGCATACAACTCCACATGAGTTGAATTTATCCGCGGTTTCTCAACACTAACAACCGCCCCATTCACTATAAATTTAATCGAAGCGGGTTGAAAGTATTATTCTAACCACCAGTTGTAACTATCACAGTATCACTCAAAATACTGGAACGCCAAATTTTGGATTTCCAGGAAACCATATCCCTGCTCTGCGAACTTGTGCGCCGTTAGAAACCTGCCGGCAACTTCGTCTACATAAACCTCTCATCAGGCAACAAGCTTTCAGCCGTAGCCGGTACACTGGACACCCTCTATGCACTATAAAAAAAGGTGAACACTTGAATAAGTGTGGCCGATGTGTTGAGCCTTTCCACATAGTAAATAGGTGTAGTGCTTCGTAAAAAAGCCTCATATAATTGAGGTTTGCAGTAGAAAAAACTTCAGATACCTGAAAATTCAGCTCAATAATCACCACATTTATCATCAATCTCAACCATTTCCTCCCCCATGTTCTTAGCCATGGGCGCCGAAGCCACAATCGAACTAATAGACGGCATGATAATCAAAAAACGCCTGCCAAAAGGATATCGCCTCAAAGCCCTGGACAGCACCATCAGGCAGGAGCGCACCAGGGCAGAAGCACGCATCATCTCAGAATCAAGACGAAGGGGCGTGCCCACCCCCATCATCTACGACATAGAAGACTTTGAGATAACAATGGAATACATCGACGGGCAGAAAGTCAGGGACATCCTCACGCCAGACCTTAGCCGCTGCATAGGAACTGTAGTAGGCAAACTCCACAATGCCGGCATCATCCACGGCGACCTCACCACCTCGAACATGATACTACACGACCACAGGGTGTACCTCATCGATTTCGGGCTGGCATTCTACGACAACTCGGTAGAAGCCAGGGGAGTGGACGTCCATGTGCTGTTCCAGACATATGTTAGCACCCACAATGACCACGAGACAATGAAGGTAGCCTTCGCAGAAGGTTACAGCCAGACCTTTGATGATGCAGGGCCTGTGCTTGCGCGGGTAACAGAGATAAAGGGGCGTGCACGGTATGCATAACATCAAACGTTGCAGCATAATTAACCAACAGATAAGATTAATTTTTGCACATCGTATATGTAATCTGTTATTTCTGTTCTGCCACAGAGGACACAGAGTGCATAGAGCATTTCCTCTCTGTGTCCTCTGTGCGCTCTGTACGCTCTGTGGCGATAATTTTCATCAGATGCACACAGATTTTACTGAATTTTTACAATGATTGAGGAAATTATTTATGTCCATAGATTTAAAGCTTGCAATAATTGATGATAAAATATATTTTGCCACCGGCAATGCCCACAAGCTCAGGGAAGCAGGGAACATCCTGGGTGCTATTGGGTATGAAGTAGAACATATCGACTGCGACTATCCCGAACTGCAGGCCAACGACCTTGAGACCATCGCAGCCTACGGCGCACAGTGGTGTGCCCAAAAACTGGACAAGCCCGTAATGGTAGATGACAGCGGCATATTTATTGATGCCCTGAACGGCTTTCCCGGCCCCTATTCCAGGTACGTGGAAGATTACCTGGGCAACCGGAATATCCTGAAGCTTATGGAAGGCGTGACCAACCGCAAAGCTGTGTTCAGGACAGTAGTAGGATACTGTGAGCCCGGTGGCAAGCCCCACACCTTCACAGGCGAGGTAAAGGGAACCATAGCCATTGAGGAGCGAGGATTGAATGGTTTTGGCTATGACCCCATATTCCTGTACAATGACTGCACCTTCGGTGAACTAAAAGATGATGAAAAGAACCAAATATCTCACCGGGGCAATGCCATGCGAAAGTTTGCCGGGTGGCTTCAAGAAAAACAGGATACCGTTCAGGGCCACAATCCGAACAGGTAATTTAATACGAGTAACAGAATACCAATTACCGCCCCACCGATCATGATAATTTTTGGGTCCATGTGGTAGGTGGTCTCATCAGCCTCATAATAACGCATAAGACCAGCCGATGACATCAGGCCGCTCTGTGACTCTTTCTTTTTACCCACAGTTATTTATCCTCCAATTCTATTATTAAACTAACCGTAATTCATCTTTATTGCTTATCAAGGTATCTTAAGAACAATATTATGTTAATGCCTTAAGCAGGTCAAAGTCATGGACCATTCCCTTAAGTTTATTGTTGGCAGAGATCACCGGCATCTGGTCTATACTATTACGCTTCATCTTCCTGGCCGCGTCGCTGATAGAAGTGCTGGGAACAGCAAAAATCGTTTCACCTTTTGACTTCACTGCATCCTTTACCGAACAATCCGGCAGTTTGATCCTGGAAACGCTATAATACAAACTCATAGTATCACGCATTGATTCCCATGTCCAGGCATCATCATCCGAACCGGCTGACATGTCAGAATGCTCAACAGAATCCTCGATAATGCTCATGTTGATCAGGTCTTTATCACAGACCACACCCAATATCTCTCTCGACTTATTAACAACAGGTGCGGCTTTGACCTCAGCCATTTCCAATATCATTCCCATTACGGAAACAGGAGTATTTTCCCATACCACGATGACTTTGCCATCAATAAAGTCCCCAATAGGGTCCGGAATGTTAAAACTGGCAATAGCACCGATAATATCCGCTATAGTGATCAGCCCCACCAGGGTATTACCCTCCACAACCGGAAGTCTCCTGACTCCTGATTCGGTTATTATCCTTGAAGCCTGTACAATGGATTTTTCAGCAGTAATAGTAATTGGGTCCCTTTTCATCAGGATTGCGAGCTGTTCCTCTTCAGGGTTCTTTAAAAGATCGGTCCGGGTCACAATGCCGACCAGGTCACCGTTCTTGACCACAGGTACACCTGACACATGCTTTTCTTTAAGGATTTCCAGTACTTCGTCCCTTGATCCCGGTAGTGTTGCAAAGGCAACATCCCTTACCATGATGTCGCCAACTGTTGTAAAATTAGGCATTAATTTAGCTCTCCGTTTTGGCTCTTAACGATATTTTACTATTTGGGTTTTTCCCCTCTGACAATCATTACAGGCACTTTAGAAATCCTTGATATTTTTTCTGCCACACTACCCAACAAGAACCTGTCAAGTCCCCTCTTACCAAGGGTGCCCATAACGATCAGGTCTGCCGGAATTGTTTCAGACAATTTCACAATCTCTTCTGCCGGATGTCCTTCCACAACAAAGCATTCCACATCCACATCTGATTTTTTTGCCTCTTCTTCCACTTTATCGGTTGCTTCGTTGCCTTCCGCCTTCAACAGTTCATATATATTCTCCCATGCCACGTCCATAGGTATAGTGGCAAACACACCGGTATCAACTACATATATGGCAGATACCCTGGCCCCGGAAATCTTTGCAAGCTCTACGGCATATTCAACAGCATTTTCAGAATATTTCGAACCGTCCGTTGCAAGAATTATGTTTTTAAACAATCTACTTTCCATGGATAATTCCTCCATTTCCATTTATTATTGCCTTGATGTCGTCAGGTCTCCCTCTTCTGACAAGGCTGGCAACAGGGTCACTGCTGTTGGATAAGTTAGTTGACTTATCATCCAGCACCATGACTGTAGCCTGTTTTCCATCTACGATTGAACCTATATCCTCATCAGTCCCAAGTATTTTTGCTCCATTAAGCGTGCACAACTTAAATACCTGTCTGTCATCCAGCCTGTAGACTTTAGACAGGAATTCCATTTCAGAAAACATATTGACCGAATTAAGCATAACATTGTCAGTACCAACCCCTACTGTTATTCCCATATCAAGCATCTTTTGTACAGGGGGACGCCGGGGTGAACCAACCCCTGTCACGAAATTTGACCTGGGACATACAACAGCGGGGATGTTGGCATCAGCTAAGTCTTTAATGTGTGCATCCCCTGCATAGGTCATATGCACGATAAAGTCTGGCTCCAGTCCGATAGCTCCGGAAATATCTGATGTATCTTTCTCACCTGCATGTATGGCAAATAACTTACCTGCATCATGTGCAGTGTGCACAGCCTCTTCAAGGATGTGGTAAGGAATGTCATTAACACCACTAAGGCCCAGACCGCTACCTATTCCAAGAAGTTCGTCAAGTTCACCGATAATTAATTCATCTGGTATTCCCGGCCTGCCCATGACCATACCTGTGATGTTTTTGAAGGTGCCCAGGAGTTCTGATATTATGTATGCACCCTTAATGCCGCCCTCCCTGAAATCACAGAACATACACGTTCCACTTAAGACCATATCCTCAAGGGTCCTGCCCATGGCATCCTTTAGTACGTTTATGGGTGTATTGTTGAGCACTCTGTGCTTGAGGCCGTGAGGAGGTTTTACAAGGTTGTCCAGGTCAGAAACTGGCGGGTCCTTGAGTACAGAATCGCCAATGTGGGTGTGGGCATTCACAAAACATGGTACTACCAGCCCGGTCAGGTGGGCATCCACCCGGGCGTCGATTCCCACTTCCCTGATCACATCGTCCTTTATGCAGAGATATCCTTCAATAGGCTCAAGTTCATCACCGTAGAGAATGGTCCCGGATATGATCAGCTCTTCAGGCACTGTGGCTATTATGTCGCTTTTCATTGATATTTATTGTGTAATTTGAAATTTGTAATGAGATATGAAAAATATGTATCCACTTCAAAAAGCATGGTATTTTGACCGGATTTACAGGATAATAATGTTGCCTCGTATCCTGTCGATCCTGTTAATCCTGTCTAATAATTTTTAAATTACCCTTTGATTTAAAGTGGATACAAAAATATGGTATGTGGTATATAGTGAACAAATAAGATTGTGTATGAATTAGATTGAATTTGTTCATACCAATGGTGGTAGAATCTTTTAGCATATCTGCTTGATAGTGTAAATGTTTTCATGGACGTATTATCACATCTACTTATTTACAATTGCTGTTGACAAGTTCTGGCACAAGGGATTAAAAATATATGTATTGAATTCATATAAACAGTTTTAAGGCGTGAAATGCTGTGTTAATCACTATATAACTCAGTTTATTATTTCAATTTGAAGGATAATTAAAAAATTAATAGATTACATTTGTGTAGTTAACGTGTTGTGGTGCTGTGAACTCAGTAATTAATGTAATATTTGGTCTGATTCAGGTAAAAATAGTGTTAAACCGGTTAATTGCTATAAATTTACATATTCACCTTTGTAATTAAACTGAAACGCTTATATACTATTGTGAATAACATTCACATGTTAACAACGTGAATAACAGTTCACTTCTGGTTCACGATGTAACTGTCAGCAAAATTTCGGAGGGGATGGAATACTTCCGAAGCATGGGAACCCGGCCGCCATCTGAGGGGATGGGCAGCTGGATTCCTTTTATTAAAAATAACACCGAAATGAACTATGAAGATAAAGCTCGAAATAATCATGGACAACGGTTCAATTGATAATTCCGTGGTTGACGGAAACCCCGCACCTGAGTCCATAATGGAACTTGTGAATAAGTTGAAGAGCCTACATGCTGTTGCAGTAGCAACACAATCATCCCAGGTCCAGCAGGCCTCACAGCCCGCTGTGATTACACCGCCACAAACCCAACCACAAGTACAATCACAAGTACAATCACAAGTACAACCACAAGTACAACCACAAGTACAACCACAAGTACAACCACAAGTACAACCACAAGTACAACCACAAGTACAACCGGCTTACACTCAACAATTTGTCAACCAACCACCCCAACACCAACCACAAAACATCGGGGGGACTCGTAATCTTCAAATTGCTGAAGAAGAATACAGCAGACTGAAAAACGAGTCCCTTACGATAAAACAGCGTCTTGAACTTTTCCTGAATTTCGAATACAAAGACCAGTGGTTCACATCCCTTGAAGTGAAAAAAGATTACGACAGGGTCTATGCTAATATCAACCTGAGTACTGTCTCCACGTACCTTTCCCGCATGTACAGGGAGGACAAGCTTGAGCGAATGGGAAACCGTAACCAGCGAAAATATCACATCAGGGAAGAGCCTGAACCACAGGAATATTCTTACGGGGCCATACCATCATCAGGGATTCGCCCATAGCAGTTTCGATGTGTTTTTCTCGTAGTATTTTATTTTACTCTTTTAATCAAGTTCACAGCCCGGGCCATTTTCCAGGAACCACATATATTGGTCTAGCATGGATCTATGTATACGCCGTGTGTAGCGTGCCATTACAATAGATACGAACAGTGTATTGTCACCGACCTTTATTTCAATATCACTGGTTTTGACCGGGGCCAGATCTACCGGTACAAGTACGGGACCGCTGCATGATGTGCAGACTCGAAAGTCACGGTCCTCCCTGTTAATGAAGTCCTTCACCTCATCATCAACAATAAAATTCCTGGCAACTGCTTCACGATATGATGACAAGAAAAACACCTTACCAGGTGACCTTTAGAGCAGGGACATGCCTTCAAGCTGTTCCCTTACGATCTCGACTCCCCTATTGCAATCATTAGGCGATTTGCCTCCGGTAACAACCAGTTTTCCTGAACTGAATATCAACACCACGATCTTCGGGGAAGCGATTCTGTAGACAAGTCCCGGGAATTGCTCAGGTTCATATTCAATGTTTTCAAAACCAAATCCGATTGCAATTGCATTAAGGTTCAACTTTGCGCCCAGGTCTGCTGATGCCACGATATTCTGAATGGTAATCTCCGGGTTTTTCTCGACATCCATACCGAGGGATTCGATCTTGTCCCCCAGGTTTTTTATGACAGTTTTCACATCTTCAACGTTCTTTGCGCCTGTACAGACTACTTTCCCTGAAGTGAAAATTAAAAAGGCTGCTTTTGGATCGGTTACCCTATAGACCATACCAGGAAATTTTTTCTTATTGTATTCTGCGCCATCAAGTGCTGATTCTATTTTAACAAGATCAAAACTATCTGCTAATTTAGTCGATGCAACTACGTTTTGTATATTTATTTCTGATTCTGACATTTTTCATCCCGATATGTAGTATCAATTATTAAAATTTGATTGAATTATGAAGAATAAGTTATTTACTGCGGCATAAACGATAAAACCTGCGGAAATCATCCCATATCCATCAAAAAAAGATGCAAACAAAACCCAGCATATCCATACTGCACCAAACCACGATCAACCAACTGCCCGAACAACCGCACCCCCTATCCACACAGGAAAATACAGATGCCATAAAAATAATCAAAACACCTTGATATAGTCTTCCTGCACAAACCTTTTCATTATAAAGACCATTAAAACTTACCACAACCAACACAGGGAATACTATGCTTGAGGATGAATATCAGCTTGATTATTTTTTAGAGAATGGCTTTGAGAGAAAAACCTGTTCAAAATGCGGTAGTGCATACTGGACACGGGACCCGGACAGAATAACATGCGGGGACGCACCGTGCGACCCGTACTCATTCATAGGCAGTCCGGTCTTTACAAAGCAGTACGACCTCCCGCAGATGAGGGAAAAGTTCCTCTCCTTCTTCGAGGATCGCAACCATACAAAAGTGAACAGGTACCCTGTTATTGCCAGGTGGCGGGATGATATCTATCTCACCATTGCAAGCATAGCCGATTTCCAGCCATTCGTCACGTCCGGAATGGTACCCCCGCCGGCAAATCCCCTGACCATCAGCCAGCCGTGCATCCGCTTACCTGACCTCGATTCAGTAGGACGAAGCGGCCGCCATCTCACAACCTTTGAGATGATGGCGCATCATGCTTTTAATAATACTAAAAAAGAGATTTACTGGAAGAACGAGACAGTAGAATATTGCGATGCCCTGCTAAATGACCTGGGCGCAGACCCCAATGCTGTGACCTATAAGGAAGAACCCTGGGCAGGTGGCGGTAATGCCGGACCCTGTGTGGAAGTACTGGTGAGCGGGCTTGAAGTAGCCACACTTGTATTCATGGACCTGAAGCAGAAAAAGGGCGGGGATATCATGATCAAAGGCGACCCATATGTGAAGATGGACAACTACATCGTTGATACCGGTTACGGTCTTGAGAGATTCGTGTGGGCCAGCAAGGGTTCGCCCACCATCTATGATGCTGTGTTCCCGGAGGTAGTCAGTGAACTAATGGACCTTGCAGGTGTGGAGCACAGGATTACCGACCCTGAATATGCCAATATACTGGCCCAAAACGCAAAGCTTGCCGGATTGATGGATATCACAGGGCAGGCTAACCTCATGGAGCTGCGCAGGAAAGTGGCGGCCGGGATCGGCATTCCTGTTGAGGAACTGCAGGCTATCATGGAACCTGTGGAAAGGGTATATGCCATCGCTGACCACAGCAGGTGCCTGGCATTTATGTTCGGGGATGGTATTATTCCCTCCAATGTAAAGGCAGGATACCTGGCACGGCTGGTACTGCGCCGGACCCTTCGGCTTATGGCTGAGGCAGGCATGAATATACCATTATCTGACATTGTCACCATGCAGATTGATAAACTGCCCGAATATCCTGAGTTCAGTGAGCGCCTCGAAACAATTGTAGAGATACTTGACAGGGAGGAAGACAAGTATGCCGATACTCTGGAACGTGGGCGGCGCCTGGTTGCAAAGAGCGCACGACATTATATGGATAAGGGCAAGGAATTCCCATTGGATGAGATCATCCTGATGTATGATACCCACGGCATATCTCCTGAGATCACGGCAGATGTGGCTAAGGAGATCGGCCTGAGGATAGACCTGCCGGATACATTCTACTCACTTGTGGCTGAAAGCCACAGCAAGGCAGAGGATAAGGAAGGGGTTGAACAAGTTATTCCCGGTATGGAGAACCTGCCAGACACAGAGAGGTCGTATTATTTCCAGCCTGATGAGCTTGAATTCCAGGCAAAGGTCGTGGCAGTTGTTGACGGCAATATCATACTTGACAGGACCCAGTTCTATCCGGAGGGCGGTGGGCAGCCCCATGACCAGGGTGTCATCACCAGGGGGAACACAACTTACCAGGTGATTGATGTCCGGATAGAGCAGGGCGTGATATTACATACGGTTATCGAGGACAAGATCGACCTGGAACCCGGGGATACTGTTTACGGGTCTGTGGATAGAGGGAGACGGCTGGCCCACATGCGCCACCATACTGCCACCCATGTGGTGAACGATGCCGCCAAGAAGGTGCTGGGCAATCATATCTGGCAGGCTGGCGCCCAGAAAAGTACTGAGCGGGCACGCCTGGACCTGTCCCATTTCAAACGTATCACCAATGATGAACTTAAGAAAATTGAACTTATAGCCAACGAGACAGTGATGGCCAACATCCCGGTTGAGATATCCTGGATGGACAGGACCAAAGCCGAGCAGGAGTTCGGGTTCGTGCTGTACCAGGGCGGTGTGCCGCCGGGTAAGCAGATACGGGTGCTAAAGGTGGGGGATGACGTGGAGGCGTGCGGTGGCACTCATGTTAGCAATACCGGCCTTATTGGTCCCATTAAGATTCTGAAGACCGAGCGGATACAGGATGGTGTGGAGAGGCTGGAGTATGCGGCGGGCGAAGCGGCAGTTAAGCGCTGGCAGGAACTGGACGACTTGCTGCGGCTGAGTGCTGATGAGTTGAAGGTCACACCTGAACACCTGCCAGAGACCACTGCCAGATTCTTCAATGAATGGAAGGAGTTTAAGAAGGAGAACGCCAGGCTGAAGGAAGAACTGGCCTCGGCAAGAGTGGGTTCGTTGATATCGGATGCGGTGGACATTTGTGGATTCAGGGTTATAGCCCGTACCCTGCATGGGGCAGATATCGAAGAGCTTGTAAAAGTGGCGGTAGAATTCACAAAAGAATCTGATGTGGTGGCGTTGCTGGCCAGCGACCAGGGCGGCGCAAAGATTGTGGCGGCGGCCGGGGACATGGCGCTTGAAAATGGTGCAAATTCAGGCGACCTTGTACGTGAAATGTCCAGGGTTGTTGGCGGCGGCGGCGGCGGCAGGCCAGGGTTGGCTCAAGGCGGGGGTTCTGATGCAGGGAAGATCGATGAGGCCCTGGAGCACGGAATGGAAGTGCTGAGGGAAAGCCTGGCAAAATAATGCAAGTATTACTGTACAAAATCCAATAATTGTATCTGTGTGTAATATCTATCTATAGGATATGCTGCTGATCTAAAACCTCCCCTGGTCAGTTCCTGTCAGCAGGTTTAGGGACTATGCACATTTAATGAGACTTTTTATAATTTCCTGATCACTACATAAGTATTTCACTAACTATATATTTATATATCTGTATAGTATTTCCAGAATATATTAAAAAGTCTCCAAATACGAATCGTGTTTTTTGATAAAAATTCCAAGAAAAATTGAACACGCTACAACAGTGTCTAAAAACGTAACTATAAATTAAAGAGTGCCGCAGGATATTGGATCATGTAAAATCAGAAAGTTGGGTAAATGCACAGATTGAAAAAAAAATCATTATCCAGCATAAATGGGATTGAAATCAAAATCTGCACTTATTAAAAATCCTACTCGAATATCTCAGGCACAATTCTATGTGCAACTTCCATATACGCCGCTACCAGGTCGCCCTTATCGAACCTGAATACATCCTTGTCCAGTGAATCCCCTGTTTTTTTATCCCAGAACCGGCAGGTATCACATGATATCTCATCACCCAGCACGATCTCATCACCCCTGCGCCCGAACTCAAGCTTGAAATCCGGCAGCAAAAGTCCCTTCCCATCCAGATATGACTTAAGGATCTTATTTATCTCCAATGCAGTCTTCTTGATACCTGCCAGTTCCTCTTTTGTGGCAAGACCCAGCGCTGCCGCAATATCCTCATTCAACATGGGGTCATGGCGGGCATCATCCTTGTAGTCCATTACGACGACCGGCGGCTCCAACGGCTGGCCCACCTCAAAAGGATACTTCTTAGTAATGGAACCTGCTGTGATGTTTCGAACAATGACTTCCACCAGGATTATCTTAATATTATCCACTAGCATCTCGTTATCGACCAACATCTTACGATAGTGGGTTTTGATGCCGTTCTCTTCCAGCAGTTCGAACAACTTTTTAGATATCTGGGCATTATAATATCCTTTTTTAGAAACTTCAGCTTTCTTTTCCCCATCGAACGCTGTGAGGCTGTCCCTGAACACCATAATAAGGGCATCAGGATCCTCTGTACGGTAAACAGTCTTAGCCTTTCCAGAATATAGTTCTTCAGCCTTATTCATCAAATCACCCTATGCTGTTGGAAATAATGTGATAGCAGTAAAACAATATAACACTACCCATCATACCTATATATAATGTTTAAGAAAATATACAATAGTTACCCTTTAGATGCATGCGTTTACAATCTTTGAGGGGATTGCTGTGATTTATAGGACATTACCCGCATAAGTTTTACAAACACCATACAAGCAACACTACACCAGCCGGTCAATAGGGACCATATCACCCACGTCCATCAGACTGGACATTGCATGAGTATCTATCCTGAATCCCTGCTCCTGGGCCACTGCCATGGGATTGGTGCCACCGGCAACCACAACCCCGAAATGGTCCCGTTCCACACTCACTCCCAGAACATCGGAATTGGGATCTCCCACTTCCAGGATACCACCAAAACCCACCGAGACCATATCATCCAGTGTTTCTTCCACCTTATTCCTGGCATTCATAGTGATCTCCCTGAGGTTGGCCAGTATCTTGCCTGAGCCAATGGTAAGCATATCACTCACCGATGTCATGGATTGGGACATCAGTACCTCCATGGGATCGATTGTAGTGCTGTCGTACCTGACCAGGTCAGTGAAACGTACGGGATTTCCGTCCTTTACTTCCACCAAACCACCAAATCGTGGTTTTACCGGAATGCCGTGCTTTAAAAGTATACCGTCCACTGTGATACTGCAAACTGTTGCGATGCCGCACTTGCCATTGGGAATGATGAAATCATTCACTGATTCGCCAGGTGACAGCATCTTTGCCAGCGGACTGACTGTCAGTCCACTAAGCATCACATCACGGAAAATGTGCAGGATATTATCTACATCCCCACGATCTATTAAGGATATGTTGGTCACGATCCTGCCTGAACCGGACGATAGGTCGAACGTGACACCATATATCAAGTCCTCGATATTTGAAAGAGTAAATATGATCTGGTTCCCATTCATCTTTTTTAATGTTTTTGCCATAACTCTCACCGGATGGTCTGACCACATAATGGATATTGTCTGAAATATTGTATGTAACACATTAAAAGGATACCTATTACTAAAGGAGACCGTTACAATTCATGTTGGTGAATAAAATTAACCTTGATTTGCGGTATATGGCAACTAATTAGATTGTAGCATAAAAGTTGAAGTTATAATGGCCTGCATTGCGATTTTCGTATAATTTGCAATGGATAATCAATATCATTATTTGCAATGAAAGTGAAGTCTACAAAGAAAAAAATTAGTACCAACACGTAATGTAACGGTCTCTACTAAAGAAATATATTATAAACAATAAATCCTGTTAAGATTATATGCTTCCTTTAAAAGTAAAGGATTGGATGGTAGCTGGTTTATGGAAAGATATGGATCAGGCCATCTACTCATTTAATAAGTTAAAACTGTTGAATGGCGCCTACTGGTTCTGGCTCATGTCAGATTATAACCGGAACAACCCCAGAATGCTTCAGGTACTTATCAGCCAAGGAGCTTTTGATTATAAGCTGAACGATAAACATTTCACCAATAAGCAATCCAGTGATGAAAAATTTGCATGCTATTGCGGCATCTGGGAATACAGGGACGGTAAGGTATCAGACCTGGTACATGACAGTTGTGACTGCATTGTAACTCCGGGCCAATTCCTGTGTGTTACCGAATCAGGGTATGAAATCTCGATCACCAACTCATTCCCCGGTTATGATATGATAGTCAGGAACAGGGATCTGGTAGTTACAAAGTTCAGGTCGGTCTCCTCGAAATTCAATGGAGGATATGTACAAAATCCACTGGTCAGTTATCCGTCTGGAATCGCCTATAGTGATGATTTCGATGCCTATGCCCGCAACAGCAGGGGGTTCCAGTATTTCGTTGCAAGTAAGATGAGCGACCTGTTCACAACATGTGAGGGAGAATTATTCAAAAGGGACTTTCAGGGCAGTTTCTGGCTGGAGCGGTCCCTGGGTTTTGGTTCCACGCTTCCGTGGAAGATTGTTATGGTCAATTTCAGCGACAAATCCAGGTTGTGGTACCGTTATTTCCCATCGAAAATCCTTAATTACGGGACGCCACTTGAGTTCATTTTCGATGATATGGTCACAAAAAAGCGCCACCATTTCAGTGAGATGAAGTTTGAGTATACAGGCAGCAACCATGGACCCACAATGAAGTTAGGTCCTGGTGTGGATACCATACATCTATCAGCCTCAGGCGATCATGGTGAAAAAATACGCCTTACTGCAAAGATACTGGACCGGCACCTATATAGGTATGATGTGGCCAGGATAAAGTTCAACTACAACCAGCTCGTGCTTGAAGTAGATGAAATTGAAGCAGTTGTGGACGGTACCGACCTGATGCAGGGTAAGGAACAAACATTGAGCTACGGTGAAGATGCCTATTTCAGCTTATAGGTTTGGCCGGGCTGGGTCAGGTCGGTTCATTTCCCGAACCTTCGCTGGCGTTTCTGGAAATCCCTGAGGGCACGTAGGAAATCCAGTTTTCTTAAGTTGACCCAGCTTACATCAGTGAAATATATTTCTGAATATACTGACTGCCAGATTAAAAAATCAGCCAGGCGTTTCCCTCCTGAACGTATCACCAGGTCAGGTTCGTACTTGATAAGCAGGTGTCGTTCAATGGCAGACCCGTCAATATCCCTGGGTTTCAGCCTACCTGAGCGGACCTCGGACATGATCTCCCTGAAGGCTTCAGTCAGTTCTTTTTTGCCGCCATATCCCAGGGATATGTTGATCTGCATCCCCGATGTCTCACCTTTTTTAACATTTTCAATCTTCCCGTCAAATGACAGCAGGTCAATTCCAGCATCCACATCCTGCAATGTATCGGTTAAACATGTTACCAGCTCATTGTAAACCTGGCTCATGATGGCAGTATCCAGGTCTATCAGGCTGACATAAATTGTGAGGATATTGATACCATATTTCCGGCACCATGTAATAAAGTCAAGTATCCTATCAGGAGAAACGGTCTCAAGCAGGTCACTTTCTGTAATGATAAGTACGATATGGGTGGGAAGTGATGAATCATCCTTTCGTATAATCTTCTCAAGCCTTTGCTCATAGAGCCTGGAAAAGAATTTCATTGTTTATTAGTAATACCTGTAGGATAAATTATTTGCCTTGTGGGGTTATCTAAAACACTTGATATCAATGTCTGTTCAAATCTGCAATAATGTGTCATTCAAATATCCGCTATTATTCATACTGTTAGCCATATTGCTGCCATTTTTCCCACTTATATACATTGTAGTTGCGTTTCTTCCACTTTTAGTTGTCCTTTTATTGAAGTCCCGGCAACACAGTGCTCTTCCTTCATCACTGTTTGGCATGTCACTGGGTGTATTTATTATGGGGTTCCTGGCCATTTTAGTGGAGTATTCAGGGTACGAATTTTCGCTGTATATTATAGGTGCTTCTATTTCTATCACCTGTGCCGGTAGTGCAGCAGCATGCGTAATCCGTGTGAGGGGAGGTCGAAAACCAGAACTGGACGATAAATTCATTTCAGCCACGTCAAGTATCGGCCTTATTGTGATCGGTGCATTAACGGCATGTATAATTGCATACTGGATCGTTGGCTGGCAAAACTCTAGCGTAACACTGAGCCAGTTGTTCTTCCTTGCACTCATTGGTGCCGTTACAGGTGCACTACTGGAGTCCATCCCGTCCAGGACAGATAAGAACCTGACAATGATACTTGGTTCGTCCATGATCATGTGGCTTTTCGCCAGTTTCGGGTATTATGTGAACTTTTCCCATTTGTCGGCCATCTTTATCTTCTCGTTGTTTTTAGCATATTTGGCATACCGTTTTGATATTGCAGATGTGTCGGCTATGCTTTCGGCTACTCTGCTTGGTGTACTGATCATAGTTTTTACCAACTTCAACTGGTACCTGGTACTGATCTCTTTCTTCCTGCTGGGGGGGGCTTTTACCAGATATGGATATGATTATAAGCAAATTATGGGGATAGCACAGGGCAAGGGAGGGGTCAGGAGCTATGAAAATGTACTTTGCAATTCTATTACTGCACTTATACTGGCCGTGGCCTATGGCATGTATCATGAGATTTATCCGGATCTCGGTGCAGTGTTGATGTTCGCTTATCTTGGTGCAGTGGCAACGGCTACCGGGGATACCCTGGCGAGTGAGATCGGGGAGACATATAAGGGTAAACCTGTGATGATCACTAGCTTAAAACCTGCCAAACCAGGGACTGACGGTGCGGTTTCCAGGCTTGGTGAACTGGTATGTATTGCCGGGTCTGCTATCATCGGTGTGCTGGCCCTGGTGTTGGGGGTGATAGACCTGCCAGCTTCAGGTCCTGCTACCTACGTTTTCTGGATGTTGATCGTGGTACTTGGCGGGTTTTTGGGTACTAATTTTGATAGCCTTCTGGGTGCCACCTTTCAGCAGAGGGGCTGGCTCTCTAATAGTGGGGTAAACCTTGTGGCCACAATGGGTGGCGCATTTATATCAGGAGCTGCTTATTATATTCTGTTTGGGCATGTAGTGTAGAGGATATCACTCAGGCCTCCGGAGCCTGGAACCCGGGTTCGACTCCCGGCATGCCCGCTTACTCACCAGATAGTGCTTTTACTGAGATCCACGGGAAGGCTGGTTTCGACTCACGGCATATTCGCTCATTTACATCCAAAAAGTTTCACGTCAGCTTTAATTTGAACAAGGACCAGAAGCAGTTATCAATCTAATAGGTCAACAGACTGCCAGAATTGCCGAACTTGAAGAACGCGTCAAATCATTTGAGGAACGATTCAACAAAAACAGTCGTAACAGCAGTAAGCCACCTTCAACTGATGCTTATGCACCTAAAAAACCCAAGCCAAAAAGTAGGCGTACAAAGAGTGATAAAAAGGTAGGTGGCCAAAAAGGCCACCCAGGAACAACGTTAAGGATGGTTGATAATCCTGATGAAATTGAGATCCATAATGTAGATCAATGTAGCAATTGTCACACCTCACTTAAAGATAAAGAGGCTAAAGACTATGAAAGAAGGCAGACTTTTGACATACCGCCCGTTCGACTCTATTCGACAGAACACCGTGGTGAAATAAAATCATGTCCGAAGTGCGGGTACATAAACACAGCTGAATTTCCAGAGGATGTAACACAGAGCGTCCAATATGGTTCGCGACTAAGATCTTTTGCAGTCTATTTGCATGATTACCAACTTATCCCCTATGATCGCAGTTGTGAGTTATTATCTGATATCTACGGATGTGAAATAAGTCCTGCTACTTTGATTAGAGCAGAAAATGAATGTTTTGAAGGGCTGGAAGAATATGAAAATGTAATCAAGGATGCTTTGCTACAATCTCCTGTCATCCATTGTGATGAAACCGGGGTGAAAATAATTGGAATGCGTAACTGGCTTCATGTAGCCTGCACTGCTAACATGACATATTATTTCGCTCACCCAAAAAGAGGTTCTGAAGCTATGGATGACATGGGTATTCTACAAAATTATAAGGGTGTTATAGTCCATGATTTCTGGAAAGCGTACTACAAATATCTCTGTAATCATGGACTTTGTGATGCCCATCTCTTAAGGGAATTAACGAGCATCTCTGAAAATTATGAACAGGAATGGTCAAGGGAGATGGAGGGTTTGCTTCTTGTTATCAAAGGATGTGTGGATGAAACGCGAGAAACGTCTGATTCTTTGACGTACGGGCAGATTAAATATTTTGAAACGATGTATGACTACATCACCAAAATGGGACTTGAAGAAAATCCACCTCCTTTGGATTTGGATACAAAACCAAAGAAGCGAGGTAGAAAGAAACAGACCAAACCGAAAAATTTACTAGACCGATTTGTAGGCTATAAAGGCGATATTCTCAGGTTTATGTATGATTTTGAGGTCCCGTTTGATAATAATCAAGCAGAGAGGGATGTCAGGATGATGAAGGTACAGCAGAAAATATCAGGTACTTTTAGAAGTGTTCAGGGCGCATGTTCCTTTTGCCGCATTAGAAGGTACATTTCTACTGTGAAGAAAAATGAGGTTTCTGTTATTGATGCAATTGGAGCTGTTTTCAATGGAAAGCCATTTGTTCCATTTCTGGATAGTGTATAAGTGGATATTTTAGTTTCTGAACTGGAGAAACTGAATGAGTTGGGCAAAATTAGAGACGGGCTGAATAGTTACAAAATGACAAAGAAAGAGGGTGCGTACGGGCGCTGGCGACCAACTGTCTGCCCTGCATCATATCTTTAGAGAAAGGGCTGGAGTTTATGCGGGAGTCGGGCGAGCCTATGGAATTCGGGATTTTTGAACGTATAGGAAAGTATAAACGCATTTGTTTATCTTGCTACTGAAATTATATACATGATGAGAAAAACATCACACTTAATTTTGCCCCGGAGGGGCTTTCTTGAATATTGTATTCAAATTTATAATAATTTTTCGATGACATTTTCAATGTTAAACATATCTTTTTTCGCAACAAAAGATTTTAGAACATAATCTGCTGCAATACTTCCATCGAAGTTTTTGTTTGCTTCTTTTTCAATCCGATGCATGAGATAAAACCAATCAACGACTGTTCTTAAATCGTTTTTATCTAAATCAATGTATTGTGTGTGTTTATGCCAATCATGGTCATAAATTAATAAACCTCCGAATAAGCTACTTGATCCTTTAGATGGAAGGTCTGCAATAAAATCGTGAGTGAATTCCAATTGTGTTAGTAACATTTTATTATGAGATTCAATTTCTGATTCTTGTTCAATTTGCTGATAAAATAATGCCAACAGTACACCTAAAATAGTAAATGTTCCACCAATAAACACTCCTAGTAATCCTATTTGATTATCACTCTTTGTAAATATATGAAAAATGATTGCTAAACAAATTAATATTGCAGGAGGGAAATATTTTATATATTGATTTTTTGTCATGCCTTACATTACGATGATTTACTTCTATTAATCTGCTTGCGATTTTTCGTCCAAATTTTATTAAAATTTTTAATAAAATTGTAAAATTCGATATTAATAAGTGCGCCTATTTTAATCATGACTTATTAGTTTCCTATCGATTACTCCGAGCATTAATCCCCGATCTTGCAGTCACTGACCCCGGATCGCGTCGCAAAATCCGGGGCATCAAAAGGATGCATAACAATTATAAATAAAAAAGAGGCACAGGACACGATGTGTGAATGAAATTATGTTTGGAATGTTACAAAAGACCAGCACTATCAATCACTACTAACGAGACCGTTACATTACGTGTTGGTACTAATTTTTTTCTTTGTAGACTTCACTTTCATTGCAAATAATGATATTGATTATCCATTGCAAATTATACGAAAATCGCAATGCAGGCCATTATAACTTCAACTTTTATGCTACAATCTAATTAGTTGCCATATACCGCAAATCAAGGTTAATTTTATTCACCAACATGAATTGTAACGGTCTCCTACTAACTATACCTTTAAGTAGTAGTAGTAGTAAATGTGGTATTTGTAGTAAAAGTGGTATTATAGGAGATTAGAAATGGAAAATCCGCCTTTAACGCAAGAAGAAACTGATGAGATTAATAGAGTTTTAGATGAAATGTATGACATGTTAGTGGTTTTATCTTAACATTTTATTTTTGATAAATTTTAAACAATAGTCGAATACATAATTCTCTATATTATTATCATCAAGCTGTAATACTTTTTTATCTAATGAATCATAAGTGAAGTATTCTTTATATCTGTACATAAACAAAGTATTTTTAAAATCTTTATAACATTCTGTGTCCACTACCTTTGTTTTGTACCCATTTGAATCCAAAAAAATTCTCGTGGCAGTAATTGCAGTTCTATGATTGCCGTCTTCTAATGATTGTAAAATAATTATATTTTTTAAATAATATGTTGCAGTTAATATCATATCATTTGTTTTGAAATAATATTTCTCTGCACTTTCCACCAGGTCAATTAAATTATTTCGTATACTTATACGAACAAATCGTTTTTCATACTTGAGGTTCACATCTTTTTTTGCTTGTATTTCTATATATCTATTTATAGTATATATTTTATTCAAAGTTAAAAATTTTATTTCAGTCATCATATCTTCTTCTGATAAATATATTCTATTATAGTTATCTATAGATATGCCGTTACTACGTAACGGTTATAAAAGTGTGCCTAGATTAGTGAACAAAAAGGATGCATATGATAGTTGAAGAGCAGTCACATACCCCGGACTTAATTACCGAGGCCTGTAAATAATACTCTGCCTCCCGATTTTCTATTTCGTCCGTCAATGTCACGAATACTATTCATAACCATACACTTCAAAGTACAATAAACGCAATTCCATAAAAATATTTCCAAAAACAACCCAAAAAAAAAGCAGGTGTACATACAGCTTGCCCACAATTCCCTGACAATCATTCCAGACACAGGATAGAAATGCCAAAGGAAAATGGAGCGTCCGGGCGCTGGCGACCAACTGTCTGCCCTGTATCATATCTTTAGAGAAAGGGCTGGAGTTTATGCGGGAGTCGGGCGAGCCTATGGAGTTCGGGATTTTTGATTTTTATAGGGTGTTTTCGAAGGCTTTTGGTGAGGAGGATGGTGCAGGTGGGACTTGAATGGAAGCGGGGGGATGTCATAAATCTGTGGGTATCTCATGTCACAGGCTACTGAGGTTGCATTGACCATAGATTGTCCCAACCGCGGCAGATCTGCGGAGTATAACTGGGAGACTTTTTATTATTTTCTGATTATACTTATTAATCAGTTCTGTTAACCACGAATGAACACAGATAAACACGGATACTGTATGCGAAATCTGTGTTCATCCGTATTCATCTGTGGTTCGTTATAGTTTAAAAGACCAGAAAAAATTAAAAAGTCTCATAACTGGAACGGCTCAATACATCAAGTACAGTTGTGAAATTTCAGCGTAAAAAAACATAGCGTATCTGATGATGCGTTATGGTAAAACCAACTGAAACAGATACAGAAAAGGAACCGGAGTGTATTGATGCGGTCAATAGACATCAAAGGGGCGAACGCCCCTCCAAAATCTGCAAAAGTCTTGGCTGGTCAAGATCATGGTTGCAAAAATGGGCGGGAGATACAACAACCTCAATAAGAGCCGTGTGAAGGACGTGCGGATGGTTGTGACTGTGGCCGGGGTGTCGGTGTTCGATGAAGGGGCCAAGGTGACGCATGAGGCCGCCATACTATCCCTGAGTATTTTTATTGTCCTGCAGTACAATTTCTATTTCATGGACAGCTTCCGGATTGGCCAGGGTGGAGATATCTCCTACATCTTTTGATATAAGGGCGAAGCGCACTACCCTTCGCATGATCTTACCGCTTCGGGTCTTTGGGAGGTCGTTGACAAAGTATATCATATCCGGCCTGGCGATCTTCCCAATCTCTTCGGCCACGTGGCCCCTTAGTTCCTGTAACAGTTCTTCACTGTGATCAACTCCGATCTTTAACACCACAAATGCGGTTATGCTCTCACCTTTGAGGTCGTCGGGACGGCCTACCACTGCGGCTTCACTAACGTGTGGGTGGCTAACCAGTGCAGATTCCACTTCTGAGTTACCTATCCTGTGGCCTGATACGTTCAACACGTCGTCTCCCCTGCCCTGTACCCAGAAATAACCGTCACTGTCCACCCTGGCAATATCTCCAGTTATAAATTCGCCAGCTTTGTTCCAGTAATGCTCTTCATACCTTCCTGAGTCATGGTAAAGGGTGCGCAACATGGCTGGCCATGGACTGTTCATAACCAAATTACCCCCTTCATTTATGACAGGGTTGCCATCATGGTCAAGTACCAGCGCGCTAAAACCGGGTAATGGTCTTCCTGCAGAGCCGGGTCTGGTGGGCGACAGGGGCAGCGGGGAAATTACAAAACTACCGGTCTCGGTCTGCCACCAGGTATCCATTATCGGGCAGCGTTTTTTACCAATATTTTCATAGTACCATATCCATGCTTCAGGGTTGATGGGCTCACCTACACTGCCCAGGAGCCGCAGGCTGTCCATATTGTTTTTCCGGGTCCATTCTTCGCCGAAGCGCATGTGCATCCTGATAGATGTAGGTGAAGTAAAAAGAACACTTACTTTGTGCCTTTCAATCATTTCCCATAACCTGTTTGGCTGTGGATGGGCGGGAGCACCTTCATAAAGCACTGAGGTCACGCCAAGTATCAAAGGGGCATATACAATGTAGCTGTGTCCGGTTATCCATCCAATATCGGCGGCACACCACCAGATATCATCTGGTTTCAGGTCAAAGACCCATTTAAGTGTGAATGAAATTCCGACAGCATATCCGCCGTGAACATGTAAAACGCCTTTTGGCTTACCTGTGGTACCTGATGTGTACAGGATAAAGAGCGGGTCTTCCGAATCCATTATCTCGGTTTTACATTCTAATGGCTGGTTATTTGTCAACTCATGCCACCACTTGTCATGTTCTCCCATTTGAACATCACAATTAGCCCATTTGTATACAATCGTATTATTGACCTTGGTACCATCGACTCCTTCGTCAGCCTCTGCTTTTAAGTTTATGACCTTCCCTTTTCTCCAGAAACCATCGGCAGTTATCAAGGTCTTTGCACCTGAATTGATAATCCTGTCTTTTAGTGCATGGGCAGAGTAACCTGAGAATACCACACTGTGTACTGCACCGATCTTTGCACATGCCAGCATGGCTATGGACAGGGCAGGTATCATGGGCATGTAGATTTCCACTCTGTCGCCTTTACATACACCCAGTTCTTTAAGGCCATTGGCCAGCCTGTTAACCTCGTGATACAGGTCCAGATATGTAAGTTTGGTCACATCGCCCTGTTCGGATTCGAATATGTAGGCCACCTTGTTCTCTGTGGGTGTACCGATGTGGCGGTCAAGGGCATCGTGGACTATGTTGTATTTTGCATTGGTGAACCAGTGGTAGAAGGGCTTTTTGGAATAGTCCAGGACTTTATCGTAGGGTGAGTACCAGTCCATTAAGTCTTTTTCTACTTCGCCCCAGAACCATTCAATGTCCTGGCTGCGCTTGTAAAGTGATTCGATATCCGGGATGTTATGGGCGTCCATCCACTGTTTGACATTGCTCTTTTCAACGATTTCTTCCGGAGGATGGAATGTTCGTTTCTCATCTAATAGCACTTCTACTCTGGTCATTTCAAAAAAAACTCCTTTATTTTATATGATGCTAATATTATTATTTGGAAGGATAAAATTTTCTAATGAAAGGGGGAGGATGGGAATATTCATATAATCAGAGAATAATTCTAAAGAAGTGTTATATACAGGCCTCGTTACATTTCGTACGGGGTATACCGGTGACTGGGGGATGGGTATTTTGTGCATCCTTTGAATAGCTTTAACCAGAATAACAGTCGTGGCACTAAAATCGGGGCACGGATAAAGAATGACTATTTAAAAACCTTTATATATTAATCATTTATACCTAATATAATATGGCAATACCAGATTATCAAACATTAATGCTTCCTCTCTTGAAAAGTATCTCTGATGGACAAGAACATAAAACAAGAGAGATTTTAAATTCATTATCAAATGAGTTCGGATTGACTGAGGAAGAAAGAAAAGAATTGTTGCCTTCTGGTCAGCAACCTATTATTAATAATCGTGTCGGTTGGGCAAGAACTTATATGCTTAAAGCAGTTTTATTGTCCGCTCCAAAAAGAGGATATATTAAAATAACTGAAAAAGGATTAGAAGTTTTAGAACAAAATCCCGATAGAATTGACGTTAAATTTCTTGATCAATTCCCTGAGTTTATTGAATTTAGAACGATCAAAAAAGAAACTTCTAAAGAAACGACAAAAGATGAAGAAGAAATTGAAGACACAACTCCTGATGAATTAATGGAAGAAGGTTACAATTCAATCAATGCTAGTTTAGCCCAAGAATTATTGGAAAAACTAAGAAGTGTTGATCCATATTTTTTTGAAGACGTAGTAGGAGAATTATTAACTGCAATGGGTTATGGCAGATTTAAAGCAACTCCCGGCTCTGGTGATGAAGGGGTAGATGGAATTGTTTACCAAGATAAATTAGGATTAGATAAAATATTCTTCCAAGCAAAAAGATATGGTGAAGAAAATTCTGTAACTGCTAGAGATGTGAGAGATTTTGTTGGAACATTAGATTTACATGGTGTAAATAAAGGAATATTTATCACAACTTCTCGTTTTCCAAGAGATACTAATGATATTCTCAAAAAAACTCCAAAAAACATCATTTTATTAGATGGTCCTAAACTTGCTAAATTAATGATTGAACACGATGTAGGAGTAAGCACACAAAAAACATACAAAATTAAAAGAATGGATACTGACTTCTTCGTTGAAGAATAAACGTGGCTTCTAAATATATTATTTGATTGCGCTTCGTGCTTGAACGAAACTCAAACTTGACTCTTTACGCTTCGCTTCGAGTCACTCGCGTAATATCACAAGTATGGACACCCAATGCAAGGTTGGGGATGCCTCGGACTTGTAGTCCGGCGGTGGAACGGCTGGGGCTGGCGTGCCTTGAAGCATAAAAGGAAACCGTCAAATTAGCATTTTCGCTTAAAAGCTTGTCTGTTTTTTAGCGTTAACCTGTTTTTACAAATCTGAATTTTAAGAGGGGAAATGATTGTTTCCCTTCATGTATTTAGGAGTGTTTCAGTTTAATTGGATTGGATTTTAGAACATCTGTCAAATTAGATATGAGGTTTTGAGAACTAATTTGACAGCTTCAAAAGAGAAAGATAAATAAACAGGACATTGGAAGTAAAAAAAATCATGTCCCATTGCGGGTTAAAATCCCCCCATCTGGGTCTGCTCCCGGATGAAGAGAACGGGAAGTGCGGCATCGTGAGGTGCTGTGCGGAGTTCCCTAGTATCGGCAGCCACGGCCTTGAGCGAATGCGAACCATAGGTGGCCTTAGCGATTTGCGACACTCCCAGTCACAGTGGAAGCTTGAGCAGAATATAATCGCTGGGGTGGTTACGGCAGGGATGGTTGCGAATGCTCTTTTATGTGACCGATGGAGGTCTCATGCTGTCCTGCCCGAAACTGGTTTATATCTTACACGTTTCTGGATAAATGGACTTAGTGGAAGGACAACAGGTAGCCGAGGTATAACTGGAAAGGAAAGCCAGAGCCATGCAGTATGAGAAGTCGGATGGATTCATAGTAGCCATGATGGTCAGGCCAATGATACACAGAACCTGTGCCGCAGGGTTCAGGGGGCGACTGTGTGAGGAGAAAACCTGACCTAGCAAAGGGATCCTAGCTTTGGATAGAGTCTAAGGTTGACAGTGCTAATAACATTAATCGGATAGAAGAAATGTCAGGAAGGTAGCTCCTGAAATAAAGTCGGGAAAAACGCCATCTGAGAAGAAGATGAAGATAATGGAAAACGGCTGAGTAAACAGATCGATGGAAACAGTATTGGAAAATACTGGATTGCCATCTCCTGCTATGGGAAAGTCCAAACGAAAGCCGCCTACGGGAAATCTGTATGGGCGGTTTGAGGAGGAGGGGATGGTCGTAAGAC
>Ga0255431_1034_pt1 | contig 25326 bp, 16 predicted proteins | sample ANMaggSeSYBR02J5_FD_182633 | JGI IMG/M metagenome (GOLD analysis project Ga0255431, IMG submission 182633) | Sediment cell enrichment communities from methane seep in Santa Monica Basin, California, United Staets - ANME aggregate JGI... | ecosystem: Environmental > Aquatic > Marine > Cold seeps >... | reverse complement strand
CGTTTCCGGAACGTTGTAAAACTCCTGCTTGTTATTATGCATGGCCCGGCGCATTTTCTTCATCACGTCCAACACGCTCGTGGTCTTGGTTACCAGGGGATGTTTATCTGCAAAATTCTGCAATGCGTCCATCTTCTTGAGAAAGGCGGGCTCCTTGACCCCGTCGGTTTTGCCTGTATCAAGCATGATCTCCATGGACATGGAACCGCCCATACGTTCGTCAATAAAATCATAGGCCTGACGCAGGGGCAGCTTTTTGGACAGCATTTTTGCCGTATTCGACTCCACCTGAATGTTCAGAGCACCGGCAATGGATATCCCGGCCAGGATAACAAAAAACGCCACTACCCATCCGGGACCGGCTGTCACGATCCAATGGACCCTTGCCAGTATGCGGTCAAAAAGATCGTGGCGCTTTTTTTGACTGGCAGGATTTTTCACCCGGGCATTTTTTTTAATGCCGAACGAATAAAAAAACGGTACTAAAATAAAAGTAAGCACGAGGGCAGTCACGACTCCGACCGAAGCGTAGACCCCCAACTCGCGGAAAGGCTTGATCCTGACGGTGAGAAATGAAAGAAATGCCCCCATGGTGGTCAGGGTGGTCAACAGGCAGGGAAGCCCGACCATAGTAAAGGTTTTGAGCATGGCCTTTCTGCGCGCAAGACCCTTATCACACTGGTCATGGTACTCCGCAATAAAGTGCATGGAATCGCCGATGCCCACGCAGATCAAAAGCGAGGGGAGTATGATAATCATCATGTTCAGGGTGAACCCCATCAGACCGATGGCGCCCATGGTCCAGAGTACGCTCAAAAACACTATGCTGATGGGCACAAATACACCGCGCACGCCCCGGCCCACCCACAGCAGGATGGCCATCTGGATAAACAGACAAAGGCCCATGAACATTGCGGTTTCCCGGCCCGCTATCTCACTGTAGTCATGATGCATGATCGGCCCACCCGCAATGTAGGCATTGAGTGGGGCGAACTCCGGTCTGGTTAGAATTTTTCGAACTGACGGTGAGATCTCGCTTTTTGGATCCAGCGTATCCCCGTCTTCCGGGTATCTTTCCATCTCTAGGATAATGGCGGCTGATTGCCCGTCAGGCGAAATAAGGCTGTTTACGTACGTGGGCTCGTTTAATGCCTTTTTTCGTATCTCGGCCATTTCTTCCGGGTCTTTAGGCACGGTTTCCAGAAGCTCATGGATTTTAACGCCGTCTTCAACGCCCTCGATGTACTCCACGTTCCCAAGCCAGGTCATGTCCTTGAGATAAGGAACTTCGGCCTCCAGGGCTTCGGCCAGGCGCTTGATCCTGCGGATGTTTTCCGGCTCGAAAAAATTCCCGGATTCAAAAAGCAGGATCACGAAATCATCATTGCCGAAAACGTCCCGGAACTTGTCGATCAAATCCAGGGACCGGTCACCCTCCACAAACCAGATCTCGTTGGAGTTGTCGAATTTAAGCCCTTGCATCTGATAGGCAAAAAACACGGTCAGCAGAACAACCGCAATAATCCCCAGCCAGCGGAACTTATGCAACTTGTCCGCCAGAGATGAAAAAAAATGCTGCCGCAGGTCGTTGTTTTTGATTTTCATATTTTCACACATATTTTTTTGAAAACGGCAGATGTTACCCCATGCCGGATCAATTTTACCCTAAAACGGATTTTTTGAATCCGGAACCATCTTTCCTGGGATTGCTCCGTTTCTTCTTCCTTTCTATCAGAATTACCTTTAATTTTTTGACCACGCTTTTCCTGTGTGCTGGAAACAGCCATTGCTCTGCTAAAATCTGCCTGTCAGTGTAATCCCAAAGGTCTGTGGATCTCCTGCCCGTCCCACATAATAACCGCCCATGTCAAAGGCCCTTGTAGCGTATCCTTCATCAAGAAGATTCTTTGCCCAGAGATAGATCTCGAAATGTTCCCGCTCGTAACCAATACGGGCATTTACCAGTTCATAGGCATCCTCTTTTACGGTATTGGCCAGATCATAGTAAGAATCTCCAATCCCCAGAAGCTCTATCCGACCCAAAAAGCCACTCATATGCCGGTACAGAGCAGCCAGATTATAAGTATATTCAGGCACAAACATGTTCTGTTTGCCACTGTAATCCACATCCCCTATTTTCTGTCCGTATGTCGGAGATGTTGGATCTAAATCAAATATAGAATCTTTATAGTCATCGAATTCTACGTTCGTGTAACCAAAGCCTGCCGAGAAGTCCAAACCCGTTGCCGGTCTGGCCTTCAGCTCCACCTCAAAGCCTTTACTGGTGGATTCTGCCGCGTTCTTCACCGCAAACTGTGTAGGACCTAATTGTTGCAGAACCTGCTGATCCTGCCAGTCAATATAAAATGCCGTCAGGTTGAAAATCAGACGCCTATCCAGCCAGGCAGACTTGATGCCAACCTCATAGTTCCAGGAGTATTCCGGGTCATAGGAAGTACCTGCAACAGCAGGGCTCGCTGTGTTAAAACCGCCGGCAGTATATCCTCTGGCAACGCTGGCATAGGGCATCAAGTGTGGCGTCAAGCTGTAATCTACGGCAAACTTTGGCAACCATGAATCATAATCTTCATCTGCCTTTACTGTTTTTGGGAGCATTCCAAACATGGAGAGGTCCTGGTCAAAATGCCCATCAAATTCAAAATCCTTTGTTTCGTGGTCGTAACGGAGCCCGGCAGTCAGGTCCAGCTTTTCAAAAAGTGTGTAGGTCGTCTGGCCAAAAAAGGCGTAACCCTGAGTATCAGTGACACTGTCCTGATAATCCTGGAATGGCGGAAGACCCCATGCCGGATACCCCTGGCGGTAGTCATAGGTATTTTTGGCATCTATCTTTTCATCGAAAAAATAGATGCCTGCCAGCCATTGCAGGGGAGCAGAACCCTTGGCCGATGCCAGTCGGATTTCCTGACCAAAGGTGTCGCTGGCATTAAAAAATTTAAGTCTCATATAATCGATCGGGCTAAAATCAATATCTATGTTCATCTCGCTTTCCCAATCCCTTAGTGAGGTGATAGAGGTAAGTGTAAACCACTCGTTCTCATATGCCACTCTCAGCGCCTGGCCGTTGGCGTCCTGGTCATCAGACCCCTCTAAATCAAGGTTTACATCATGAGGATTATGGCGCACATCCTCCAGTGGGGCAAAGCAGGCATTGCCGTCTCGATACTTTTGGAATTCAGTGCTTAGCGTGATATCCCAGGCATCGGTGGGTGTCCAGCGAAGTAGTGTCCGGTTATTAAAATTATCCCGGTCATCGCATTCATCATTCCCGTTAAATTTGTTGTCAAAATAACCGTTTGAACGCAAATACTTTCCAGATACACGGAAAAAGAGTTTATTTTGAAATAGAGGGCCGCCTATGCCGGCGTTATAATTCTGGGTATTAAAATTACCATAAGAGACCGACGCCTTGCCTTCCCACTGATTTCCCGGTTTCTTTGAGACAATGTTGATCACTCCCGCCTCGGCATTACGCCCATAAAGCGTCCCCTGGGGGCCTCTCAGAACTTCGATCCGTTCCACATCAAAAAGTTCCGTGTCAGAACCACCTGAATAGTAAACATCGTCTACGTAAAACCCTACCGTCGAATTTATAACGGTTGAAAGTCCACGTATAAATAAACTCCCATATGGATTATGGCTTCCTGTTTTCACCATATGTAAATTTGGAATCTGATAGATGAGGTCCTCAATATCGACAATTCCTGCATCTTCGATCTCAATATCCGATAAAGCCGAAATACTTACAGGGATGTCCTGGATATCCTCCTCCCGTTTTTCAGCGGTTACGGTCATAGTCCCGATTTCATATTCTTTCCGATTTTCTTCCTTCTTCGCTGTATCTTGTTTTAGTTTTTCCTGGGCCGCTGCAAAAGGCGCTGAAAAAAAAATTGAAATTAACACAACCGCAAATATCGCGGTCACAACACCTGCCGGTAAAAACCTTTTCTTTCCTTTTTTCATAGTTTTTCCTCCCAGCACTCTGAACAATTGACAAGTTCCTGACCTTTTAATGTATGGGCATCCACGTTCCTAAGCTTTTTTGAATTTTTTCCATAATCCTCATGATTTCATATAGATTTTCAGAACTCCAACCGCCTTAAACCTTTCTTCCTGTTCCCGATCAAATACCAGTAATACGGATCAAGGATAACCTTGTCCGGTTTAAAAGATGAATGCATATTATAAGTGTGTGTGCCGGATTTAATCCCGATCTTTCTCGTTTCTATTAACTCACCTTTTCCATCCAAAAAGCCGACCTCAAGCAATGATGCAATTGGTTTCTCTGTTAAATTGCCTATGCTGTCAAGGATGCCGCGTGCGGCTGATATTTCCAGGATGATTATATTATTCTTCATAGAAGCATGGGACAATGATATCTGATATTGTGTGCGCTGCTTAAACCATTCCTCTGCAACAGGATGCAAAGAAACAGGAAGCTCTTTTTTCAAGTCCCTGTAAAAGTCAAGGGAAGTAATAAAACCGGTTTTTGCCTTTTGCAGACATTCATCCAGCCATTTGTTAAATTTTTCTACTCCAAGCTGCTGCGCAAGGGAGTATAATGCCAGACCTCCCTTTTCACGGGAAACGTAGAGCGCTTTATCAACATTCAACAGGACATGTTCAACGATTGCCTCTTCTCCTTTTCCTTCCTGATAATCCTTGAAGTTTTCATCTAACCACTTTGCTGCCTGTGCATGACCAAAATGATCATCCATAAAAGTCAATGCATAGTATTCAGGGATAGATTCTGTAAAAATTTCCGCTCCCTGCACATTGGCTGCAGGCACTCTGGCTTGTACCCACTGTTTTGCCAGTTCCCTCACAATGACATAATAGATATATTGCATATCCTCGGATTTACTGATATCGGCTGTCCATCCGTGTTTCTCTGAAATTGCCGTTACATTGTTAAATGTAACAAAATCCTCATCATAAAAGGGTTTTTCAACAATCCGCAAACATGAATACGGATATTCTCCTGATTTTTCAGAAAGCCATAGCATCGCTTTTTCAGCAGCTTCCTGAAAACACTTAATGTTATAAGTATGATCCGGATGATAATAAATCGAAACACGGGTCTTTCCTGAACTGAATTCTTTTTTATTAAAACGAGCAGAAATTAATTTAAAATTAAGATAACCGGGCATTTCCGACCGGTATTGAAAGTAATTCCGCCCCTTTTCTCTCCAGGTTTTGATCTGCTTTCCCGGACCTGCCACTTCCTGACTGCCGGATGTGCTGACAATGATATTCCATGTCAACAGATCTGCCTGATCTGACTGAACTGCGTTAGAACGGGAAAAAAGATTGTCATGCCCATCCATTCTGGACTCTATAACAGCAAGACCCTGGTTCAGCCGGTCTTTGTTATTATCCAGCTCCCTGCTTTCATCATAACCAAAATAAGGCAGCAAATCAGTACCAAGAAATGTGCCGTTAAATGTCAGATCTCCCTGGGGATCGGATTGATGAAAGCCTTTGTAATGGAGTTTTCCATCTACGGTCAGTTTCATTGAATCACCCGGATGCAGGGGTTTTGATAATTGATAAATCAAATGACGCAGGGTTTCATCATTTTCTGCAATTTCAAGTTTTCTATTTTCGGATTTAATGCTTTTTATTGTTAAAAAATCTTTCCAGTCAACATGCAGGGTATCAATTGGTCGGCTGCTCTTGTTTTGAAGCAGTAACCCGGCTTTGTATACGGCTTTTCTTTTTTCAGGATAAAGATCCAGTTTCAGGTTAAGATCTGTTATTTTGGGCTGCGCAGTCTCTGCGTACTTTATGTATTTTCTTTCATAATCAGCAGCCTCTGCTTCTTTTTGATCTGAGGTTTGAAAACCGGCCTTTTGAACTACATTATCATAAATGCCACACTGAAAACCTGCGAAAAGACAAAAGAAAAGAACCAGGGCTGATACATTAACCCTGGTTAATCTCTGTTTTACGACTTTCCACCGCTCTTTCCAGGTTCTATCTGTGCCGCGGTTCCAGAATAAAACAGTCAGCAGAATAAACACGACAGCAAGAGTGCTCCAGGCCCCGGCATACCAGGGCAATGCCGCGTCAAACACTCCGTAGCCATTCATTTCAGAATAGTCTTCAATCCCGGGCGCAAAGGGAAATGTAAAACGCAATTGTTCAATCAGTTTTAGCTCCAATGATATAACGAGAAATATAAAGATACCTATGGAAATCACATGGCCTTTTAAACGGCTGCTGAATAAAGAACCAAGAAAAAATGCCATGCAGATTATTTGCAAAGAGGTAATCCAGCCAAAACGCGCGGCGTATAAATCCTTAAAATACAACCCCCATTCAATATCAGTAAAACCAGCGGATAACTGCGCAATTAGTCCGGCTGCAAGCAGCAGTGTGCTTATGATAAACGTGATACCCGCAAGCGTGATAAAACGGGAAAGAATAAAGACCCACGAAGGCGTAGGCATGGCATCGGTTATCTGCCACACACCTGATTTACGATCCTTGAACAACAGCTCTCCCGAAAAAATCAGAATCATTACAAAAATCATGACCATCATCGGCACTCTTACAAAGGTCATTACAGAGGTAATGGGCAAATGAGAAGTAGTAATGTAATACTCTGATGTCCATAAAAAGTTGTAGCCCAGAAACATGAGAAACAGGAACACCAGCACAATGCGGAAAACAGCAGAGCGGGTCATGCTTTTAAAATCCATCCAGGCAAACCTGAAGGATTTGCCGAAAAATGATGCCATGTTAAAAGCAGGAGTAACTGCAATACTGTTGCTGCTGTGAGTATGCAGCTCTCCGTGATTTTCTTCGAGCAAAATTTTCTTTTTTGAGGGCAGGGCAATAAAATATTTAAAGTCAAACCTTAGAAAAGAAGCAATAAACATTATTATTGATACTGACAGCCAGACCAGGCGGTTCAATAAAAAAACATGATTTACGGGAAGCCAGGCTGTATTGCGCTCCGCTATACTCATATTGTCAATAATATTTAACACAATGCTGAATCCAAAGGGATCAAGCAGTTGTGTGAAAAAAGGATAGGAGGAGTGTTCCCGCAGAGCAACAGATGTTATGAATGCCATCATAACAAACAAGACTCCAACATAGGCTGCTGCGGTTTTCCTGAAAAATACCACCAGAAAAATTGAAAAAGTCACAAGAAGGATCAGATTGGGGAGTGTTAAAATTATAAAACCGTGAACTATCTGCCCCCATGGCACAGGCCCGAACTGTTCGGGCATGCCGGCTCCGGTATAAGGGAGCATAAGCATGCCGAGAGGATAGCCAAGCACAACTATCAGATTTACAAAAAAAGCTCCAAAATACTTGCCCGTGAAAAATTCTTTTTCATTCAAAAAGCTGGAGTATAAGGTTTCAGCGATTTTAAATTCCAGATCCCTGGCCAGGGCGCCGGCAGAAATAACGGCAGTAATTATTATCAGCAACATACCCATTGCAGATAAATTATAATACATAATAACAGGCGCGTTCATCAACGTATTGTTGTTGCTGTAATAGTCATTTGCTCCTATGGAATACCAGATACCCTGTGCAAACAGGATTGCAAAAAAAACATATGTAAAAGGTTTTTTAAAATTATAAAGAAATTCAAACTTTATTATTTTTTTCATCATGCATCTTTCCCTCCGGCAAAAGTTAAAGAATCTATTCCGGGGTGGATAACAGCAAAGTAGGCATCCTCCATGTCCGGCTCTTTTGCCTTAAATGAGCTGTCAGGCAGATCATCACTGTAAACATCTACACTCATTTTACCCTGTTTTATGCGCGAAGAGTTTACAACAAACCGCTTCTCATACTCAGGCAATTCATTTCGATTAATTTCCTTTTCCCATATCTTTCCCTTTATTGATTCAATGAGCTGTGTCGGGGCGCCTCTGAACAATACTTCGCCACTACCTATAACTGCCATGTCATTGCAAAGTGTTGTTATATCCTCCACAATATGGGTTGAAAGTATTACAATGGCATCTTCTCCGAGCTCGCTTAAAATATTATAGAAGCGTTTTCGTTCCGCGGGATCCAGTCCGGCAGTGGGTTCGTCTACAATAATGAGTTCAGGATTGCCGATTATTGCCTGGGCAATGCCAAAGCGCTGTTTCATACCCCCTGAATAAGTTTCCAGCTTATTTTTGCGGACCTCATATAAATTGACATTGTGCAGAAGTGCTTCTACCAGTTCTTTTCGTTCTTTCTTTTTAACAATTCCTTTAATGTCTGCCACATAATCAAGCATTTCTTCGGCAGAAACATTATCGTAAACCCCGAATTCTTGAGGGAGATACCCTAACGCTTTACGCGCCTGTTCCGGCTTTTTAAAAACATCAATTTTTTCAAGAAATATTTCACCTTCATCCGCGTCCTGCAGTGTGGCAATTGTACGCATAAGAGTGGATTTGCCCGAGCCATTCTGACCCAGCAAACCGAACATGCCTTTGCCAATAGTCAGATTTACATTCTTGAGCGCCTGCACCCCATTTGGGTAAGTCTTTGAAAGATTATTTATTGTCAGTTCCATATTATATTCCTTTTTTTTATTCAGGTAGTTTAGTAGGCTCTCCTTGCTGGAAGCAACACTGATGGCTACTGTTAAAAATCATAATTAGAATTGCTGGAATTAAACCCTATAGATTTCGCATTTAGGGGATTATCATATATAATGCCTTCATTCTTCCCAATGGTTAGGGTAATCCGTGCCTGCCCCGCCTGCCCGTAGCTTCGGGAGATGGTACTGGGGTAATCTGCGAAATCTGTGGATTAAAACCGCAATGTTAATGTAACACCAATTGTTTGTGGATCACCGGCACGTGCGAACCACCCCATCTGATCAGAGCCCCAGGCGCTTGTGCTATATTCTTTATCAAAGATGTTCTTTGCCCATAAATAGAGATCAAACCCATAGCCCTTGTATTCTCCTTCATAACCCAGCCTGGCATTTACTATTTCATAACTGCTTTCTTTTTTCTCGTTGTCAAAGTCATAATAGAAATCACCCACTCCCTGAAGTTCTAACCTGTAAAACAGGGTGCTTGCGTTAAATAAGGGGTAGCGATACTGAACCGCCAGATTATAGCTATATTCAGGTGCGATTTCGAGTTTCTTATCTTTATAGCTTTTTTCGCCTGTTTTTTCTCCGGTCACGGGGTCATATACAGGCTCTGTGAACTCATCAAATTCCGCGTCTATGTAACCAAAGCCGGCAATAATCTCCAGGCCGCGGACCGGCCGAGCCAGGGCCTCTATCTCAAAACCCATGCTGGTTGCTTCAGCAGCATTTTTGAAGATATTGCTCACAGCTCCTGTATGTATAAAGACCTGCTTGTCTTTCCAGTCAATATAAAATGCGGCAAGGTTCAGGATAAGCCTGTTGTCCAGCCAGCCGGATTTAAGACCTGCTTCATAATTCCAGGAATATTCCGCATCATAGGGCACACCCAAAACAGAGGGATCTAACTCATTAAAGGATCCGGCTGTGTATCCCTTGGAAATGCTGGCATAACCCATAAAATCTTGAGTGAAGCGATAATCAATAGCAAACTTGGGGAGCCATTCAGAAAGTGTCTTCTCATTTTTGACAGCAGTTACCCCTGCGCCCATGACATCTGGTGTATCAAACTGGGTTCCTTTAAATTCCTTTTTGTCGTGGTCATAACGCAATCCGGCAGTCAGCCCTAATTTCTCCCAGAGGGTATAGGTTGCCTGGCCGAAAAAAGCATAATTTTCCGTATGTAACTTGGATTTCTGAGTTGCCATATAAGGAGGTATGCCGTAATCCGGAAAACCCTGACGGAAATCAAAGGCACAATCAACATCAAAATCTTCGTCAAGATAATATCCGCCAATCAACCACTCAAAATGCCCTGAATCCTTTGGGGAGGCAAGGCGGACTTCCTGGCTCCATTGATTATGGTCCTGTTCGTAATAGTTTCTCATCATATCAAACTGGGTACAATCCATATCATAGTCCACGTCATAATCCGCATCCCTGTGGGCCGTGATGGAGGTAAATCTGAACCAGCCCCCTTCATAATCTAAACTCAGTGATTGGCCATTTAAATCATTTTCAAGTTCCCCCTTATAGTCCAGGTTTACATGATGTGTGGGTTCCTCAAACGGTGACCAGGGGCCAAAACCATCCTCATACCGGTCAGCATTGGCATTCAATATAATATCCCAGGCTTCGGTGGGGGTCCATCTGAGTATGGCGCGGCCGCTTATATCATCCCTATACTCCGCATCATCGGTTCCAAGGTAGTCATTTTCATAATATCCATCCGAGAGGTATCTCTTGCCGCTTATGCCGAAAAAAAGCCTGTCCTTAACCAGGGGTCCTCTTACTGCTGCTGAATAATCCTGGGTGTCATAACTTCCATAGCCTGCGGATGCCTTGCCTTCCCATATATTTCCCGGTTTTTTGGTGATAATCCTTATGGCCCCTGCCTCGGTATTCCGTCCAAATAATGTCCCCTGGGGCCCTCTGAGCACCTCGATGCGCTCAATATCACAAAGATCAGGGTCATAGGCCAGGTGACGGGAATAGGCTACACCGTCCACAAACACTCCTACCATAGGATTAGGATTCATCCTATTGAACATTCCGCGTATAATTGGCTGCTGCTCCATATGATTTCCTGATTTGCCTATGTGCAGATTTGGAGTGTAAAACACTAAATCCTCAATGTCTTTGATGCCCGCATCCTCAAGCTGGATCTCGGAGAAGGCCGTGATGCTCGCTGGCACTTCCTGGATGTTTTCTTCCCGCTTTTGGGCGGTAACAGTAATAGTCTCCAGTTCATATTCTCCTTGATTCTTTTCTTCCTGCGCTGTTTCCTGTTTCAGCTTTTTTTCCTGAGCTGCTGCAAAAGACGCTGAAAAGAAACTTGAAATTAACACAACCGCAAATATTGCAGCCACAATACCTACCCACAGAAATTTTCCTTTCGGAGTCTCGCAAACTCGCTTACCTGTTTCTTTCATTATTTTCTCCTTATTTTAAAGCATCGCTTCGCTAACCTTCCAGGCAATTGGTTTCTTGTTTGATTTATTGACTGGTCGAGTAAGAGGTCTGAAGCAAAAACTTTATCAACCAACCTCAAAATCGACTTTTTACGATATAAACTTTCAGATAATTAATTTCACAAGGATAGAAGGAGGAAGGCGTATTAGTTATACGTCGACGACTGATAACGCAGTGAAATTAATTATCTGAAAGTCTATAGAACAGGTTTTCTTTTATTGCATTGCATTGCGGACTTTTTTCATTGCATTGCGGACTTTTTTTGCGAAAGTTTTGATTCAGCTTATTTTTTGCGAGCTTGGCGACTTTGCGTGAGAATCTAAAAAAATTACATAAATAAATATTGTTTCAATATATTATGGCAAAGAATGACTTCGCCGTGAGGCATTGAATAAGTAGCTTGACATAAACAATTATTTTGCTATAGTAGTAAGTATGGGACTTAACCAAAAGCAGAAAGATGCCACTTCTAAAGCGCTTTTGGATATTGGCAAAATTGTATTAGCAATCTTTGTAATTGGCGGGCTCATTCCTAACTCGCCAATTAAAGCCTTTCACCTTGTGGCAGCTATTGTAATATCGGTAATCCTTTATTTAGCATCAATGATGCTTTTAAAAGGAGAATAAAATGGTCAATTTTGTGCTCATAGTCTTAGGTATTTTGGCAATTGTCAGTTTTATTTATGCATATTTCGCAACCCGATCCGAAAAAAAATAAGAGCGTATTACAATGCGGAACTCAAAAAATTTGATAAAACGTTCCGAAACAGCAGGATATCATAAGAACACACCCCTAAATCTCCTCTTATTAGAGGGGACTTGAAAATTATCTAACCGCACAGGTCAAAAATTTTGTAAACATCTTAAGAGACTTGCGAAATTCAGGATAAAAAAAAGAATAAAGAAAAAATTAGCAGGGAAGAAATATAAGGAATGATAGGTGAAAAGAAGTGATCAGCAAAGGTAATCCGTGGGATTTGTGCCGAAATGCTTTTTAAATGCTCTGGTAAAATTACTTTGCTGTGCATAACCTACCTCAAACGCCACTTCTGTGACGTTCTTTTCTTTACTTTTCAGAAGCTCTTTAGATCTCTCAAGCCTGCGAATGCGCAGATAGTCAAACACGCTGGTTCCAAAAACATGGCGAAAACCTTGATTCAGCTTGTTTTTGTTGATACCCACCTGCCTGGCCAGCTCTAACAGGGAGAGGGGATTTTCCAGATTGCGAATCAAGACATCTCTGGCGTCCCTGACACGTTCAAAATCATCTGGCAGCAATGTAAAGGGTCTGTTATGTCCATTTTTGCTTACAACTAATTGTGTCAGGTTATGAGCAATTAACTCCAGCGTCTTGCCTTCAAGATACAGTCGTCTCAGCGAGCCATGATATGGGCAATTCAGTATCTCTTGAACAGTCATATTCACTGCGGATGTCGTTGTTAACAAGTGATGGTAATATTTTTTATTGTTTCCGTTCACGATGTCGCGCAAGACAGTGGTGAGCCGGTCATGTTGTCCATCCAAAAAGGCATTTAGCAACAGGGGATCTATATAGATACTTACAGTACGCAAAGGAGTCCTGGCCGGATATTCAGCTATACCCTGCCATTCCGGCAGATAGGATATATGGCTTTGGCCTGACTTAAACATAAAGATATCTTTTTTACCCCGTCCATAGCCAAGAGTAGACAAAATACTTCCTGAAAGACCGAAGCTTAGAATACATGGTAAGCTTTTCATCGCGAAGCTAACTGTGAGATGCTCCCAAAGCTGGTAATTCCCTATTCCCAGTATAAGACCCGGCCTGAACTTGATCATATACATAAACCCATTGCCAAGCCAATCAGGCCACTTCCAGTTTTTTTCAAAGCCGTCCTCCATATTCCGGAATTCACTCAGGTCAGAGAAGTTACCAAATAAATCATCTGAGTTGATTATCGTTGTTTCCTGGTTCATAGCTACCTTGGTAACTGGTGAAGATGTTATCGTTGTCCCCCTAATTGAACAATAAAAAGGCGCAACTCAGATGTTTTGTGTAATCCAAGTTACGCCTTCACTTTTTCCCGTTTATCGGTCAGGAACCCGTTAAGACATCCCTTCAAAGTTTGATTCTACTAAATAATTTAGTTAATTCTAACAGTAATAAATTTCTATGTCAAGGTTTTTGTTTGAACCCAGAATTCTGGTTGAGGTGATGGATGAATAAATTCAGAGCAGGCTGACGAGTTTTTCCATGAAAGCATAAAGCTGCCCGGCTTCATTTTCGGTTAATGAAGATGTGATTTCGCGGGTTAGTTCAAGGTGCAGTTTATGGTGTTCTTTAAAATATTTTTGACCCTTTTTCGTGAGCACAACAACGATAGAACGACGATCGTTTTCATTAGGCTTGCGCAAAATCAAATCATTTTGTTCCAACCGGTCGATCATAACCGTAAGAGTTCCTGTGGTTACACCCAGCTTTTGGGCCAGTTCTTTCATCCGAAGACTCTCCTGGTGGCCCAGGATTTCGATGGTATGCATCTGTGCCGGGGTAAGACCGCTTTCCTTAACCACGGCATGTTCCCAGGAAGACATCTTTTCGTAAAGCTCAATTAAAATTGAAGAAAGTTTTTCTATGTCGGTATGGTGCATGACACCTCGCTTAATTTCTTTCCCTGGAGCCAGTTTCAAAATGTTCAATTTTGTTCAAGATCAAGAAAGGCGACCAAATTTTAAATCAGGTTTAACCACAGGAATACATGTAGTATTTCGAGGCTTAAAATTTGAGCCTGACGCAGAGATTGGACAAAAGGGAACGTTTCGAAACTGGCTCCCTGGTGAAAGCAATGCTTGCCGAGCAAAGCACAACTATAACAGACCCGATGTTGTGTACAACCGCCCCCATGATCGGGCTTAACAAACCTCCACCGCTTGCCAGCACGGCTGCTGCATTAAATAATAATCCAAACGTGATATTAATTTTTATAATTCTGTTCATTCTGCGACCGAGGCTTATCAGAAAAGGTATTTTTGAAATATCATCATTCATAAGTGCAATATCTGCCGTATCCAGGGCCACATCTGTTCCCAAAGCCCCCATGGCTATTCCCACATTGGCGGAAGCCAGTGCCGGAGCATCGTTGATTCCGTCACCTGCGAACATTACCACATTTCCCGATGCTTGAAAATCCTTTATTACTTTAAGTTTGTCCTGAGGCTTCATTTCCGACCAGACATCTTTCACACCGACAGATCCGGCAACTATCCTTACTGATTTCTCATGGTCTCCTGAAAGAACTCCCACCTGTCTTATGCCAAGCTTTTTAAGCATTCTGACTGTTTTTGCAGATGAGGACCGCACCTGATCTGAAACGCTGATTATTCCCATTGGTTGCCGATCCCGGTAAACTACTAACGGTGTTGCTCCTCTTTCCTTTATGCTATCCAGCGATCTGCGCAGCTCAACGGGAAGACTCATAGTACCGCCGCCGCCTATATAGGCGCTTCCAATTTGAATTTGCCTTCCACCAACCCATGCCTGAACACCAAGTCCGATACTGGTGTACACCTCTTCGGCTTTTATGAGTGTAACTCTGGCATAATGAGCGGCTTTTAAGACAGCTCGGGCAAACGGATGTGTACTGTTTTTTTCAACAGATGCCGCCAGCGTCAAGACTTCTTTGTCATCAACCCCTGCGGCCGGGATAATAGTATCAACTCGTGGACTACCCTGCGTAAGGGTTCCTGTTTTATCAAAGAGTACAACATCCGCCCTGGCGCTTTCCTCAATAAATTGTCCTTTCTTTATAAGGATGCCTGCCCTTGCAGCCCTACCGATGGTGGCTACCGTAGCAGTCGGGGCTGCCAGAACCAGGGCGCATGGGCAGCCTACAATAAGTACTGTTATGGCCCGGTCCACATCTCCCGTTATCAGCCAGGCAAGTCCTGCACAGGATAAAATAACGGGCGTAAACCAGCGTGCATAACGGTCGACAAGTCTTACAGCCTGCGGCCTGTGTGCCTCGGCTTCCGATACAAGCCTGATGACCTTTCCAAGAGTGGTGTTTTCGCCAATTTTTGCTGTCTCAATTTCAACAACACCGTTCTGGTTTAATGTACCGGCATAAACTTTATCGCCTATAGTTTTTTCGCGAGGGATCGGTTCACCCGTAATTGATGATTCGTCCACCGCACTGCTTCCCTTGCTTACCACAGCATCAACAGGGATACGCTCGCCAGGTTTAACCAGAAGGATTTCTCCCACTTTAACTTCACTAATCGGTTTTGTAGTCGCCCGACCATTAACAAGAACCGTGGCTGTTTGCGGTGCGATACTAATTAGAGACTGAATCGACTTTCGTGCTGAATTGCTTGCCGCTTCTTCTATTAAAGCACCCATCATCATGACAAAGCTGACAAAAGCCGCTTCCAGAAATTCTCCACGGACAAGACACGCTATAATCGCAAGACTTACGAGTTCATCCACATTCAGTTTACGTTCCACAAGCCCTTTGATACCACCCCAGATTATGGGAAGCCCGTTGATAGTCACAGATGACAGGGCAAAAATCATTGCTATTGTGGCTATGGTATCTTCAGACAGGTTAAATGAATGCGTAATTGCTGATGCAGGATATATTCCTCTATCCAGAAGAAAACTCAGCAGGGCAAGAATCCCCGCTAAAATAACTCTTAAAAATTCTGCCTGTTGCAGCAGTTCACGATAGACTCCAGGGCGGGAAAAACGACCGATCATATTCCGACCTCCTCTGAAAAAGGTTTTATTAGGTATAAATTGGGGAAATCACTTTAGTTTGAATCTCAAGCTATTTGAGATATAAAATAATTTGAAAGTCAAGTTATTTTTTGATATGTTTTCACTCAGCCACCACCGGTAAAACCGGTGGCATGAGGAAGGCCCCTAAAAGGGACCATATTGAACAATCTTTAGTGTTTATCGACAGGATTAACCCGGCGTCGCTTGAGCTATGCCGAGGCACGCAGGATTTTTTGGATTTTCTATTTTTCTCAGTCTCCAGACGAGACTGAGAAAGCACAATTGCGCCCAAGGGCGCAAGGGAGGGATATTGTTTCTGATCGAAGGCAATGAGGTAAAACTTAAGGGGGTTCCAGGTTCACCTGCCCGTGATTTAACGGGAAGCCTCAAGAAATATGCTAAGGATTATATTCCTCTGAAAGCAATTAGAGATCCCCTGTAAGAATTCATAAGTTATAAGAAATACCACCAGGCAACAAAACAGGTACAAATCATTTGACGTTAAACGTCAGGGTTGCGCCGTGGTAAACAAGATCCGTTTTGCCATAAAGATCCTTCAATTCGCCATCTTTTGTGACGTCTCCTTTGTGAGAAACACTAATCATCCACTGACCGGAGCTTTGCACGCGAAATTGCCCTTTCCCCTCCTTCAGATAAGAAAATAGAGAAAAGTTATCACTTTGACCAAAGCTACTGCTGTGCGCGGTGATGTATTCAATACTCCGAGCCGAAGCACTCAGGGGTTGACCATAAAACAGGACATCCACCTCAACCAGATCTCCCACATGCAGGTTACTCAAATCGGTACGTGGAATGATCTCAAGACCATGTCCCCAGCCCAAAGAAACCATGGTGTGCGGCGGCTTGTGGGCATGGGATTCAAACGAATTGATCCAAACAGAGTGGGCCTGGGCTGATGATGAAAAAGCAATCAATAATAAACCGGCAATAATGCTTAGACTCTTTTTTTTCATAATAATCTCCTTTTGATGAATAACCCTTTAACAAAATTGATCGCTGGTACCTCATTTATATACTGCTGGTATTCATTGCCCCATTTCCTTACGTTAAAGTTATCCTCCTCTCTAATCATATAAAGATAACCTGTAATTAATATGACAATTGAAATTCCTGCCATGACTGTGAAAGGTATCCATTTACTGATAAGTATCGGAAGCAAACTGAAATAAGTCATCTCGGCAAGATGGCCCGGATGTCTGATTATTCTATAGGGACCTTTCCTGATAACAATTACCGTTTCATGCGTATCGTGGCACCCTCCCTCTCTTTTCCTTATCAGGGTAACTTTTGTTTCCAGAGATATTGCGGCGATAAAGAAAATCACTCCTATGATTATCACAGGTATTGGGAATTCGATCTCTGGTAAACGTGCAAAGAAGTTCAGGAATACCCAGCCGGAATATTGAGCAACAGCAGGAACAAGCCAAATAATTGCAATAACAAATAACAGCGCACCGTAAACTCTACTATATGACTTTGTGAAGTTGACATTCTTCTTGCCAAGCTCCTCTTGAAGTTCTTTGGTTGTTATGTGATCTTTTTTTAGTACCTCACCCACCAAGCCCTCTTTTTTCTTTCCTTCACCAAGCATTTTTTCCTTTCCTTGTAAATCTCAAACAAATGAAAAAGGGCACTAGAATCTACCGGTCAGCATGATACCAAAAGTCCGGGGGTCTCCAGCTCTTCCAACATAATAACCACCAGCATCAAATGCACGTGTGACGTATTCCTCATCAAAAAGGTTCTTTGCCCAGAGATAGACCTCGAAATGATCCATTTCATAACCGAGGCGAGCGTTGACCAGTTCATAAGCGTCCTCTTTTTCAGTGTTAGTCAGGTCATAGTAATAATCACCAATTCCTTGAATTCCTACCCTGGCGAAAAGGCCGCTTATATGGCGATATTGGGCAGCAAGGTTATAGGTATATTTGGGAACATAGGTGTTATTCTTGCCGCTGTAGTCCATTTCCCCAATATTTGCGCCGGTCATCGGGTCGTATATCGCATCAGTGTATTCATCGAATTCCACCTGGGTGTAGCCAAATCCGGCTGAAAATTCCAGACCTGTAGCCGGCCTGGCCTTCACTTCTACCTCAAATCCTTTACTGGTGGATTCTGCCGCGTTCTGTATGGTATAATCTGTAGCGCCGGTTTGCTGAATAACCTGCTGGTCTTTCCAGTCAATATAAAATACTCCCAGGTTGAAGATTAGACGTTTATCCAGCCACGCGGACTTGATGCCCATTTCGTAATTCCAGCTATATTCCGGATCATAGGGAACGCCGGCGACAGAGGCGCTGTAACTGTTGAAACCGCCGCTCTTATATCCCTTTGCAGCGCTGGCGTAGGTCATGAAGCTGGGAGTAAAGCGATAGCTGACTGCAAATTTGGGCAGCCATTCAACAAAATCTGCATCTTCCTTTACTTTTTGGGGAAGCATTCCCCAAGGTGACAGGTCCTGGTCATAATGCCCGTCAAAGGTGAAGTCCTTTTCTTCGTTGTCGTAACGCAGTCCGGCGGTCAGATCCAGCTTTTCAAAAAGGGTATAGGTCGCCTGACCGAACAAGGCATATCCCCTTGTTTCAGTAACAGCATTTATATAGCTTTTAAAGGGAGGTATAAACCATGCCGGATATCCCTGGGGATATTCATAGTTATATTCGTCATCAACTTCTTCATCAAAGTAGTAAGCACCTGCCAGCCATTTGAGAGCACCTGAGCCTTCAGGCGATGCAAGACGTATTTCCTGACTAAGTGTGTCGCGACCGAAGGAATACATCCCTCTCGTTAAGTCAGCAGGACTAAAATCTAAGTCCATAGTCTCATCGCTTTCCCAATTCCTTAATGATGTTACGGAAGTAAGCGTAGCCCACTCATTCTCATAAACAACCCTCAGCGTATGGCCGATTGCATCCTGATCAACTGATCCCTCGAAGTCAAGGTTTATGTCATGGGGATCATTCCGCACATCATCCAGTGGAGCAAAACAGGCATTGCCATCACGATAACGTTGTCCTTCCGTGCTGAAGGTGATATCCAGGGCATCGGCAGGTGTCCAGCGAACCAGCGCCCTGCCATTAAAATCATCCCGGTCATCGCATTTATCATTCCCGTTTAATTTGTTGTCAAAATAGCCGTCCGAACTAAAATACTTCCCGGATACACGGAAAAAGAGTTTGTCTTGAACCAGAGGGCCGCCTATGGCAGCGTTGTAATCCTGGGTATTAAAATTACCATAAGAGACCGACGCCTTGCCTTCCCATTGGTTTCCCGGTTTTTTGCTAATAATGTTGATCACACCGGCCTCGGTATTCCGGCCGTATAGCGTTCCCTGAGGGCCTCGTAAAACCTCAATTCTTTCCACATCAAGGAGTTCTGTGGCAATTCCCCCTGAGTAGTACACATCATCCACGTAAAATCCTACGCTTGGATTTTCAGGGACTCCATGTGAAAACCCGCGTATAAACATCACTGTACATCCGCCATGATTTCCTACATTGACCATGTGTAAGTTTGGAATTTGGTAGACGACATTCTTGATATCAATAAGACCCGCATCCTCTATTTCGATACCTGATAAAGCCGAAATACTAACAGGGACTTCCTGGATATTCTCTTTCCGCTTTTCAGCGGTAACCGTCATGGTCCCCAGTTCATATTCTTTCAGGGTTTCTTCCTCCTTCACTGTCTCCTGTTTTGGTTTTTCCTCCTGAGCTATTGCAAAGGATAATGGGAATAGATTAAAAACAATCGTAAATGTAAATATTGCAGCCACAATACCTGCCCGCCAAGACATTTTTTTCCAATTCTTCATAATTTTTTCTCCTCCTAAAAAGGCATTTAATTTTTAGAAAACTTATCTGTTAATATCTATTTAAAGGGAAATGATTTCAATATGCATTACATACGCTGGCGGGATTTATTCATACGCTGGACGGATTCCTGGAAGACGATGTCTGTATATTGATGAGGGCCTGCCGGAAGATGTTGATGAAAGCATTTTTTGATGGTCTCTTTGCACGCGATAGGATATTTCAGAACAGGAATGGAAAAATAGCTAATTTAAAGGGATGGAAAGGGGGTTGACAGGTTATCTTAAGGAAAAATCATTCCCCTGCTGATAAGTGCTTGGCCTCACGCCGAATTGTTTTTTAAAAGCATCACTAAAACTATGCGAATTCATATAACCTATGACATAGGACACTTCCTTCACATTCATCTTTCTCTCCTCAAGAAGCTGTCGGGATTGTTCCATCCGGTGTTCATGCAAGTAACCAAAGACAGTTTTTCCGAATACCTGACGGAATCCCTTCTTTAGTTTGAAATCGTTAAGACCCACCTGACGGGCAAGCTCCAATAATGAGGGCGGTTTTTGCATGTTGTGTACTATAATGTCTTTGGCTTCATGGATACGTTCAATATCAGCAGGACACAAGGCCGGCAACATCCTGGCGCCGTTATTGCCGAATACCGATTGTTCCAGTTGAAGCGCTATAAGTTCCACTGCCTTGCTTTCAAGGAATAAGCGTTTGGTCAAGCCTTGATAAGGGCAATTCAGCATTTGGCAAACCGCTGTCTGCATAGAAGGGACCATGGTCCCGGAACGGTAATAATGTTGGCCAAGGGTTCCCTTGATAATGGCACGAAAATCAGCGGGCATATAGTCAAATTCTTCTTCTATCATGACACTTAATAATACTGGATCCATCTGGATGTGTATTGCGGATACAGAACTTCCGGCTGGAAATTTGTTTGAAACTCGCAGGTGCGGGAGAAAAGATATGCCACAGAAGCCGGTTTTAGCGTTGATGCTCATTTTCCGGCTGAGTCCATAATTGATTGCGGACTTGACTGCTCCTGAAAAAAAGTAACCAAAAATCAATTTGGCATGCTCAACATCAAAATTAATAACAGTATCCACCGGAGGACTGAAATCCAATATTGAGAGTTTGAGTCCTGGCCTGATCCTAATCTCCTGCATCCAGCTTTTATTAAAATCATCCGGATCTTTTAAAAGGGAATCATAACTATCCGTGTGATTTGAAGATTCGTCCCAGCCTAACCTTTTATTCCTGTCTGCCATTGAAATTGATAGATTCATGCTCACCTTGATAGCTGGCTAAATAGTTGAATAGTTGAGTGGTAAAAGACATCAAAAGCTCAAACCATTGTCCACATAATCTTGCCAACTGTTTGAATACCCGAATTCTCCAGCCTTCCCTAAAACCAATGTTATCGTCACCCCTAATTTTGAAACAAAAAAGCGCAACTTAAAATGTTTACTGCAATCCAATTTACGCCTTCACTTTTTCCCGCTTTTCGGTCGGAAAACCGTAAGACATCCCTTCAAGATTAGATATCACTAAACAATTTAGGTTTTCCTAACAAACGAGAAGTTCTATGTCAAGATTATTATTTGAACATAGGATTGATGATCTCGTAAAAGGATAAAAGTTCTATGCTGCGGGCTGCCATAGAACATTTCAAGAAAGAAATTGAACTTGAAAGCCTAAAAAAATCTGCTGATCTATATTCTGAAATTTATTCTGCCGATAAAGATTTAAAGGGATTAACAGAAACAGCGCTAACCGGATGGCCGGAATGACAGCGTTGAAAAAAGGTATGATTATTGACGTCAATCTGGAACCGACACTCGGTTCGGAAACCGGAAAAGTCAGACCGTTCGTAATTGTGACTAATGATGTGTACAATGAGATAGTCCCGGTTATTCAAGTTGTTCCAATTACTGAATGGAATGTAAAAAAAGCCCGAATAATAACCAACGTTGAAATACCTCCTTCCAAAGAAAACGGCTTATCCAAGAAGTCTGTGGCCGATTGTCTGCAAACACGTCCTATTGATTATCGGCACCGATTAGTAAAAATACGCGGAACATTGTCTTCTGCTAAGGTACAGGAAATAGACAAGTCTTTAAAAATCGTTTTTGAACTTAGGAACGGGGACGAAATAACTTCCGCAACTATGCATCACAGCTTCAGGCCGCCTTTGTCCAATCTCAAATCACAAAAACTTTGAAATAGCTCGCTATTCCTTCAATTTTTGTGCTTTGAGATCGAACAAATTCGACCCAAATCTGTGCGCCTACTTGCGGAAGTTAATTCGTCCCCGTTCCTTAACTGATGGCTGTCTACTTCCGTGCGACGTCAAGATCCATCGGACCAGTGGGTGTTTTCAGCGTGCGTGAACGCACCGATTTGAAACCGGCGCGAAGCATGGCATCGGCAATAAAGCCCTGGTCAAATCCAAAATCATTACCCATAACTGCTGTTGGAAGCCAGGCCAGTACCATAGTTTCAGGCTTTGTTCTTTCGTGAGTCAGGCCATCATTGAAATTCATAAATACTCCCCCCTGGTTGAGAGCATCGTAGATTTTTTTTAATACATGATCAATATCATGTTTTGCAAAATTAAGCGTCATGCTCGACCATATAAAATCGTAGCCCTCGCCGATGGAATCACTATGGTAATCACCAGCCATAATTTGCACTCGCTCCTCCATTTCATATTCTTGTATATAGCCTTTTGCCACTTCCAATACTTCAGGGCGATCATAAATAATTCCCACTATATTTGGATGTTCGGCAGTAATTGCAATCCCGATAAGTCCGGCGCCACCACCAAGATCCAGCATTTTTTTAAAGGAAGGGAACTCAGGCAGATTCGCAACAAGTTTTGCCATTTGCTGTCCCATGCCTGCACGCTGATAATTCGCAGTCAAAGCTGCCATTTCAGCCCATACCTTCTCGGCGCCTATACTCTCCCCTGAAGGTGGAGGCGATCCTTTTCTAATCAGCCCGGCCATATCCTCCATAGCCTTCTCCATCCACAGGGACTGTGCTTTAAAAAAGTCTCCCAGATATGTTGGCCTTCTTTCTACAAGAAAGGCTTGAGTCTGAGGCGTGTTCCAGTAAAGAGCATTTTTTTTCAGCACAAATCCACCGGCTGCCAGGCTGTTTAGGAAGTAAACGGTATTTTCAGGATCAGAACAAATAGCGCTCGCAACCGTCTCAGCAGATACGGGCTCTGACAAATGATTGAAAATTTTTAATTCCAAGCCTGTCATCATAATTTTTGCCCGGATAGGTTCGAAAAAGATCCTGTAAAATTCTTCAACACTAACATTTAACTCAGGTAATTTCTTCATGAAATCTCCTCTCTTACTCTTAACCCTGTAAACAAAAGTCCGGTTACAATGTTCGCGTTTGCCGAGTTATGATTAAAACCTGTAAACAAGTTGCAGGCCGACTTCGCCCGGATCGCTGTAGACAGTATAAAAGCCGCTCATATACCCATAGGTATTATATTCTTTGTCAAAGATATTTTTACCGTAGAGGTAAACATCAAAGTTTTTCATTTCATAGCCGATTTTGGCATTAACAAGCTCGTATGCATTTCTTGAGTACTCATTTGCCTTGTCAAAGTACATCTTGCCATAACCGATTAGATCAGCCCTGGCATAGAAGCCTGAGGAATGCCGATATTGAGCACCTATGTTAAAGGTATAGTCCGAAGCGTAAGGGTTCTTATTGCCCTCATAATTGCCCAACGCATCACTGAATTTATCGAATTCAATATCGCTGTAGCCAAAACCGGCCATAATAGACAGACCATCAGCGACCCTGGCCGTCATTTCCAGTTCAAGACCTTGCCCTGTGGCCTCTGCCGCATTGGTTGTATTCCTTTCCTGCGGCGAAATTGCTTCTACCACCTGCATATCGGTAATATCCATATAGTAAACAGAGCCGTTTATGATCAGTCTGTTATCCAGGAAAGCACTTTTTACTCCGATTTCATAGGACCACAACTCTTCCTGATCATAGCTGTAATATTGAGGGTCTGTTGCTGTAAAATTAAATCCACCTGACCGATATCCTTTAGAAGCGCTTACATAGGTCATAATTTCCGGTGTAAAACGGTATTCCATGGCTATCTTGGGAGTAAGTCCATTCCATAAATCTTCTCTCTTTATCTGGGACATATTATCTTCAAAGTCCTGTTCCTCATTTTCATAGCGCAATCCTGTGATTAAGCTGAGTTTTTCAGTCAAAGGAAAGGTAAGATTGGCAAAGGCGGCATAGGTGTCTCCTTTGATATTCCGACTGGTAACTCCAGCCATCGTTGGAAACATTGATGACATTTTACCATTAAGATCGTTATGAATTTTGTCATAGTATAAGCCTACAAGCCATTTCAATCGATCTGCTGAATAATCCAGCCGCAACTCCTCCGATATTTTGCTGTATTCAAAGTTTGAGTCATCGTGCATCAGTGTTTCCGGGCCGAAATCCCAATCGTTCAACATAATTTGCTTGTAAAGCCAATTTGCGGTAACAGAGGTCAAAGTAAGGGATTCACTGATATCGTAAACGATCTTCAGGCTCTGCGAGTCACTTTCTGAATTGTTCTCTGCATCCAGATTGGATGAAACTTTTCGATCCTGGGGCGCGGGAAGTCCAAACATATTGTAAGCAAACCCACCCTCGTTATATTCAAGATGTGAAGCAATAAGCGAGATATCGAATTTGTCCGTAGGCGTCCAACGAAGACGTGCCTTGCCGAACCAGTGTTCTCTGTCATCCACCGTATCGCCGGTGGTGGTGTTTTCAATAAAACCGTCCTTTTGATAGTATCGCCCGGCCATGCCGAAAAAAAGCTTATCTTTTATGATGGGACCACTCAGATTTAACGATAACGCTCCTATCAGCCCATCACCTGTTTCTACAGATAGCAGTTTGCCCCCTTCAGCGGATACTTTGCCTCTGAATTCGTTGTCCGGTTGTTTGGTTATGATATTAATCGCCCCGGTTTCTGCGCCTTTTCCGTAAAGCGTCCCCTGCGGCCCACGCAAAACCTCAATTCGTTCGATATTGAGCATTTCCTCTTCAAATCCTGGTCCCATCAAAATAGGGACACCATCTACATACAACCCGGTTGAAACACTGAAGGACTCCGGAGTGGCGGAAATCCCCCGTGTTGTTGGCGTATTCATTGCAGAGGTACCGTGATTATAGATCATAAGATTGGGGACAAAATCGGCTATATCCCGTACCGATTCAATTTTCCTGTCCTCAATATCCAGCTCGTTAAACACCGTGATGCTCACCGGCACTTCCTGAACATTTTCCTCCTGCTTTTGCGCGGTAACCGTCATAGTCTCCAGTTTGTATTCTTCATCTGCTTTTTTCTCTTGGGCCGCTGCAGAAGGCGCAGAAAACAGATTTAAAGCCAGCGTTACTGTAAATGTTGCAGCCGCAATACTTGCCAACAAAAACCACCCCTTACGTTTTTTCATGATCTTCCCTCCCCTTAAAACCCTTTTAATTTCTGAAAAAGATATCCTTGTCTGCTATGATATATCTTCTCCTAAAATTAATTTAAATGCGCATTCCATGACCCAGACGGATTTTTTTATGACCTATGCGGATTCTTGAAAAACAAGAGGGGGTTATAAAAGAGGATCAGCCGCAGGGTCTTA
>Ga0255431_1033_pt1 | contig 25618 bp, 24 predicted proteins | sample ANMaggSeSYBR02J5_FD_182633 | JGI IMG/M metagenome (GOLD analysis project Ga0255431, IMG submission 182633) | Sediment cell enrichment communities from methane seep in Santa Monica Basin, California, United Staets - ANME aggregate JGI... | ecosystem: Environmental > Aquatic > Marine > Cold seeps >... | reverse complement strand
TCTGTTATCAGGTTCTCCCCACCGCTGGTCATGACCAAAAAGGAGGCCGACACCGGGCTGGACAGGTTTGAGGCTGCGCTGAAGAGGGCTGTTAAATAGATCAGGCTGGCAAATAGGTTAAATACTATAACAAATTTTAGAATCAACACACATTATTTACCGGAGACCCTTTCTTGACAGAAACCGAGAATAAGAAAAACACATTGTCTGACCTCATCCCATATGTAGTCATGGGAGTATTCCTGCTCCTTGTACAGATTATGTCGGTCATGCTTGCCCAGCCCATGATCGACGAGGGCATGCAGTTCACCGAAGACCCTGACAGCGTCTGGAATTCAATCTATTACATAGGACTTATATTGGGATTCACCCTGGTCATACTCTATGCTTTCAAGAAAAATATCAAATGGGTGATCCATGGGTTCATCTTATTCTCAGTAGCTGCTACCCTCTATTATGTATTCCTTGCAGTCTTTGCCATATTCATGGGTGAAACTGCCAGCATAATACTTACACTGGTATTATCATTTGCACTCACCGTACTGCTCTATCGGTTCCCTGAATGGTATGTCATAGACATCATCGGCATCCTGATAGGTGCGGGGGTGACTGCCATTATCGGAATATCCTTTGGCGTAATACCTACACTGATACTATTGATACTGCTTGCAGTCTATGACGCAATATCAGTATACCAGACCAAACATATGCTCGCACTTGCAGAAGGCGTAATGGACATGAAAGTGCCCATACTGTTCGTCATACCGAATCATCTGGACTTTTCATTTCGTGAATACAAATATGAAAAAGATGCCAAACGCGAAGCTTTCTTTATGGGGCTGGGGGATGCGATTATGCCAACCATACTGGTGGTATCTGCCAATGTGTTCATCACTGAAGGATACATGAACCTGCCGCTATTGGGACTGTTGAATATGCCTGCGCTGGGTGCTGCTTTAGGCACCATTGTAGGCTTTGCAGCACTAATGGCGTTAGTGGCAAGAGGAAATCCACAGGCAGGGCTGCCGTTTTTAAACACAGGGGCTATACTGGGGTATGTCGCCGGATGCCTGGCAGCCGGTGTGTCCATTATTTAGCTGTAATAGAAGGATATTTCACATATAGAATTCCTTAAAAACATCATTATTCACAGATAATAACTTTAATTAGAAATGGAGGATGCCCTGGTGCGTGCAGGAGTCTATATTTGCCACTGTGGCAGCAATATTGCAGGAAACCTGGATGTTGAGTCTGTCAGGGAATTTGCCGGCAACCTGCCTGACGTTGTAGTTTCAAAGGATATCAAATATGCTTGCGGTGAACAGGGACAGGATGAGATCAAGACAGATATCCAGGAACTGGACCTTGACCGTATCGTAATAGGTGCCTGTTCACCAAGGCTGCATGAAGTGACCTTCAGGCGAATGGCACAGGCAGCCGGACTGAACCCATACCTGGTCGAGATAGTCAACATCAGGGAGCAGTGTTCATGGGTGCATAGGGACTCCTATCATTATGCCACACAGAAAGCCAAAGACCTTGTGGTCATGGGAGTTGCAAGGGCACGACTGCTTAACCCACTGACAGTTGAAAGCGTACCCGCCAACAGGGATGTGCTGGTAATAGGGGGGGGAGTGACTGGCATCCAGGCGGCTCTTAACCTGGCGGAAAGTGGGATAAATGTTCATCTTGTTGAGCAAGATTCCACAATCGGCGGCTGGATGGCACGTCTCAATGATGTATTTCCCACCAATGACTGCTCCATGTGCGTGCTGGCGCCGAAGATGAACGAGGCAGCAGACCATCCTTACATCACCCTGCATACATATTCAAAAATCCAGGATATCAGCGGCCATGTAGGGGATTTCCATATATCGGTGGTGCATAAGCCGAGGTATGTGGACGAATCCAAATGCAAAGGCTGCATCGAACTGTGTGGTTCCGTATGTCCTATAGAGGTGCCAGTGGAAGTGGATGGAGGACTTAGCCTGCGTAAGGCTATCTACCTGCCCATGTCTCAGGCCGTGCCATTTGTGGCAGTGGTGGACCCTGAACATTGTGTAGGTTGCGCTCTGTGCGTGAAGGCCTGTGAACCTGAAGCTATTGATATTAACCAGAAAGAAGAACTTTTGGAGTTTGATGTAGGTGCTATCATAGTTGCTACAGGCTACCATCTTTTCGATGCATCAAAAAAGCCCGAGTACGGATATGGCATTGTGAAAAACGTCATTACCAGCATGGAACTGGAGCAGATGCTAAACGCATCTGGTCCGACACAGGGACGATTGGTCCGTCCTTTGGACGGACACGAGGCAAAACGGGTGGCCTTTATCCAGTGTGTAGGTTCCAGGGATGAGACTGTGGGCAACCCGTACTGTTCAAGAGTGTGTTGTATGGCTGCCATAAAGAATGCCGGACTTATCATGAACATGAGCCCTGAAAATCATGTAACTGTTCATTATATAGATATCAGGGCGGGTGGAGAGAACTATGAGGAATATTATATCAGGCAGCAAGAGAAGGGTGTTGAGTTCATCAGGGGCAGAGTGGCATCGGTAAAGGAAGTGGACGGCGAGGCTGTGATCACCTACGAGGATACCATGACAGGTGAAATAGTGGACAGCACCGTTGACCTGATTGTGCTTTCTGTGGGCCTGGAGCCAAATAGCAAGGCCAACAGCATTGTGGATACCCTGAACCTAAGCCGGCGGCCAGATCGGTTCATCCAGGCGGCTCATCCGAAAATGCGACCTGTTGATACACATACCAGGGGCGTGTTCGTAGCTGGCTGTGCTTCGGGACCAAAGGAGATACAGGTATCTATTGCACAGGGAATGGCGGCGTCTGCCAGGGTACAGGCGCTGCTTAGCAGCGGCAGTATCCAGAAAGATGTGATGGGTGTGAGGGTAGTAGACGAACTGTGCAATGGCTGCCGGTTGTGTGAGGAAGTTTGTACTTACGGCAGAATCAAGGTTATTGACGGCAAGGCTGTTGTGGATGAGCTGACCTGCGGCGGGTGCGGTGTGTGTGCAGCAGCATGTCCGCGGGGAGCCCTGCAGACCAGGCATTCTACTAATGAGCAGATACTGGCCCAGGTCAGGGCTGCTACAGAGGATATCAGGGAGACGCCGCTGATCATTGGGTTTTTGTGCAACTGGTGCAGTTATGCGGCGGCAGACCTGGCAGGGACGCAGGGTGTATCCTACCCGACAAATATCAGGAACATCCGTGTGATGTGTGCGGGAAGGGTGAACCCATCTTTTGTGCTGGAGGCTTTGAAAGGCGGTGCGGACGGCGTGCTGGTAGCAGGGTGCCGGTTGGGTGAATGCCATTACATTTCAGGGAACGCCCGGGCCCGGCAGCGGATGGATGTACTGAAGGATGTGCTGGCTAAACTGGGAATCGACCCGGGGCGTGTGAGGACTGCATGGGTGGCGGCAAGTGAGGCTGGGAAGTTCGCGAGTGAGGTCAGCCGGTTTGTGGAGGGTCTGGAAAAGATGGGGACTATCGGGAGCGAGCTGGATAAATAAATGTGGAACCGGAGTGTCTTATTTTAGATTTAGGGGGGATGAAGGAAAAGTTTATGGAAAATATATACTAATTGTCAAATGGTTAATTATTGGATGTGAATATTTGAGGAGGATTGATTATGTCTGAAAAAAAGCAGCCTGATATTTATCAGGTAAAAGTAACACTCGATGGCATCAGACCGCCAATATGGAGACGAATTCTGGTTACCAGTGATACTACATTGGGCAAACTTCACAAGATCTTGCAGGTCGTCATGGGATGGGATGATTACCATCTTCACCAGTTCATTATCAATGGGACGTGTTATGGTCCACCTGACCCGGATTTGATGTTAGACCTTAAGGACGAAAAAAAGATGAGCCTGGAACAAGTGGTGCTCAGGAAACCGAAAAAATTTATTTATGAATATGATTTTGGTGATTCCTGGTATCATAATATTTTGATCGAGAAGATACTTCCACCGGATACGAAAAAGCATTATCCGGTTTGTATCAAGGGTAAACGGGCATGTCCTCCAGAGGATTGCGGTGGTGAGGGTGGATATGACTATTACCTTGAAGCTATCCGGGATTCCGATCATCCCGAACATGAGGAGATGCTGGAATGGAGGGGCGACAGTTTTGATCCGGAAGCTTTTGATATAGATGGGGTTAACAGGATTTTGAAAAAGACCAGATAAATTCTCATGTGTCATCGGTTCGAAGTAATATTGTAATGGAACACGGATTGCACGGATGACACGGATGTGCACGGATAATAAATAAATCCTTGAAAATCCGTCAAATCCGTGTCATCCGTGTTCGATTAAATTAAATTGGAGAATCGTATGAAATCATTGGTCTTTTGGAAAATAATACATACCGACTCTGTTAAACTCCTTAACCGATGACCAATGAAATAAATTCTACAGGATATAGGTATAATTATGGATGAAAAACTGCAACCATTGGTTGCAGAAATTGGCTGGACATATAATTTGGTAATTATGGAACGGTATAAAGACAATCTTGAGTATGAACTGGTTCGACAGTATCCAACCATTCCTTTCAACACAGGAGACCTTACATGAAAAAGCACCCACCTTGGCACCCTACCTATACCCTCACCCCCGCCACAGCCAGTCCCCTCATGCAGATCGAGTCAGCCCGGACCGCTATCGAGCATACCCCGCTGCCGCCTGCTGTCCAGGAAGAACTGCGCCACCGTGCCCGCGTCCGTTCCACCCACTATTCCACGCGTATCGAAGGCAACCGCCTCACACTGGAGGAAGCCAGGCAGGTCATCGAGGGCGCCCTCACTTCCTTCCACAAAAGAGAACGGGATGTGGGAGAAGTGCAAAACTACTGGAACGCTCTGCTGCGGGTTGAGGAATGGGCTGCAAAAAAGAAGCAGCTGAGCGAAGACCTGATCAAACGTTTGCATGCCTTTGTGGAATACGGTTCACGGGCCGGTCCCAGTCCGTACAGGGACGGCCAGAATGGTATACGTGATTCTGCTTCCGGTGCTATTGTATACCTACCGCCTGAGGCAACGGACGTGCCCGCTCTCATGGCGGCACTGGTCGAATGGGTGCATCAGGCCGAAAATGACGGACTGCCAGCTCCGCTTATTGCCGCTCTTGTTCACTACCAGTTCGTCACTATCCACCCCTGCTATGATGGTAATGGGAGAACGGCACGGCTGCTGGCCACTTTCATACTTCACAGAGGCGGATACGGCCTGAACGGGTTCTTTTCCCTTGAAGAACACCATGCGCAAGACCTTGGAGCTTATTATAACGCCCTGACGGTTCACCCCCATCACAATTACTATGAAGGCCGGGCCGAAGCAGACCTGACCAGTTGGGTAGAATATTTCATCAGGATATTGGCCGGCGTTTTCACAACTGCCAAAGAAGAGGCACAGCGCCTGGGCGGTGAGAGAATAAGTATGGAGCCTGAGGCCCTGCGGCGGCTTGACCCGCGGGGGCGGGCAGTGCTTTCCCTCTTTGCTAGGACAGAGCGAATAACTTCTGCTGATGTGGCAAGGACACTGGGACTATCACAACGAATGGCACGCAACCTGCTGAGAAACTGGGTAGAAGAGGGGTGGGTGGAGATAGCAGATTCGTCAAGGCGGGGCAGGGCTTATAGTTTATCAGCGGGTTATCGGCAATTTATCGGTAGTGTCCTATAAATCGTGACCTTCATATTGATGCAAAATAATATATTATTATGAGTGGAAAAGTATTAGAAAACCAAATTTGTTTGAATGAGAACTGTCCAGACTATAGAAAAAAGAACAAAGGTCATATCACCAAAAAGGGTTTTAATGCTAAAGGCAAACAGATGTTCAAGTGCAAGACTTGCGAAATAAGATTTCCAGAAAGCAAAGGCACGGTATTTTACAAGAAGCACTTAACAGATGAACAGATCATACTGATATGAAAGCTATTGGTCGAGAAAAATGGTATTCGAGCTATAGAACACATAATGGAAATTCATAGGGATACAATTTCAAGTGTCATCAATGATCTGGCAACCCACGCTAGAGAAGTAACAGATTTTCTAATAACTAATGTAGGATTATCTCATATAGAAGTTGATGAAATGTGGTCATTCGTATAAAAAAATAAAAGAAAATTGACAAAGGAGATGCTGGATCAAATCAACTTGGCGATTGCCGGATATACCTCGCCATAAAATCAGAAACGAAACTCCATTTAGCACATAGTACCGGCAGACGTGTGCAAGAGACTGCAAATACACTGATGATGAAGATAAAGAACTGTGGCCTGAAACCAACCGAAGACAACAAAGCGACTTTCTATAGTGATAGCAATAACCAATATGCTAAAGCTTTACTAAAAAATTTCGATGATGATGCAATCAATTATGGACAGCTTGTCAAGGAACGTGAAAACGGTAGAGTTGTCGGCAAAACAAAGAGAATTATTTTTGGCAGTTTGTATCCAGAGGACATTGATACAGTTTATATCGAACGGTATAACCTCACTATGAGGATGGGTATTTCAAGGCTGGTCAGAAAAACTCTTTGCTTCTCGAAATGTAAAAACATGCTGGATAACCATCTTGATATTTATCAGTGATATTATAATGTTATAAAACCTCATTCGACTTTAACCGTTGAGACGATAGATGGATTTAAGAAAACAGTTAGGACTCCATGTATGCAGAAGGAATTACAGATCAGCCTTGGACCTGGAAAGAATTATTGATGTTCAGAGCAGGTCACGAAAATTAGGACACCACCAATGATTTGGTATCCATTATCAGTAAGAACTATCTAAAGATATACCATCTTTGCATTTAGTATACCTTTCACAGCTCTTATCTCGTTTAATATCTCCTCATTCACCTCTGAATCCACGTTGAGTGCCATAATGGCTGTACCACCTGCTTTTATACGGCCGACCTGCATGCCTGCTATATTGATATCATGATTGCCCAATACTATGCAGCATGGGCCAATGATGTTCGGATGGTCCTCATGGAGGGCGATAATCATATGCCCTAAAGGCAGCACATCAATGCTGAACTCATCGATCTGGACAATCCTGGGATTGGTACCTACCATGGTGCCTCCCACAGTCTTTACCTTTCCATTATTGAAAATATTCACCATGATCAGGTTGGAGTAGCTCTCCGTGGTCTTTGACTTGCTCTCTACCACTTTTATCTTGCGTTCTTTGGCAATGACAGGAGCATTGACATAGTTCACGGATGACCCCATGGCGAACTCAAGCAGCCCCTTAAGGGCGGCTACGGTTACGGGTCCTGTATCCCAGTCAGCGATCTCACCGCTGTATGATACCTCTATCCTCTCATATTTTTCTTCCATGAGCTGGGCGGCAAGTTTACCTATCTTCTCTGCCAGCGGCAGGTAGGGCTGCAGCACTTTCATGATCTCTTGTTTCACATATGGCATATTGATGGCGTTTTTTACAGGCAGCCCCTGATTAAAGTTGATGATTTGCTCGGCCACGTCTACAGCTACATTTACCTGGGCTTCTTTAGTAGATGCTCCCAGATGTGGCGTAAGTATAATATTATCCTGTTCCAGCAACGGTGAACCAGTTGGCGGCTCGCTGGTAAAAACATCAATGGCGGCAGCTGCCACTCTACCACTAACCACGGCCTCGGCCAGGGCCTCCTCATTGATTATCCCGCCGCGGGCGCAGTTTATGATCCTGACCCCTGGTTTGACTTTTTCGAATTCTTTCCTGTCGATGAGGTTTTTGGTATCTTTTGTAAGGGGTGTATGCACAGTGATATAGTCTGCATTTAACACAATATCCTCCACAGTGGTAAGCTTGACACCCAGGTCAGCTGCCCGTTCTTCACTGATGAATGGGTCATAGGCCAAGATATTCATCTCCAGTCCCTGTGCGCGCTTGGCCACTTCCGTACCTATTCGTCCAAGTCCTACCACACCAAGGGTCTTGCCCCTTACTTCAACACCCATGAAGAGTTTACGTTCCCATTTTCCTGCTCTCATGGACTGGTTTGCCTGTGGGATGTTCCTTGACAAGGCCATCATCATGGCTATGGTGTGCTCGGCAGCAGAGATCATATTGCCTTCCGGAGCATTGATCACAATGATACCCTGCTGGGTGGCAGCTTCAACATCGATATTATCCACACCCACACCGGCCCTGCCTATGATCTTAAGGTTTTCAGCAGCCCCGATAACATCTTCGGTCACCTGGGTCTGGCTCCTGACCACCAGGGCATCGTATTCCCCTATACATGTCTTCAATTCTTCCGGGCTCATGCCCGTTCTTACGTCAACTTCTGCTCCCTTTTCCAGTATTTCTATACCTTTTTCAGATAATGAGTCACTAACAAGAACCTTCATGTCATATTCTCCAATAATTAACTGTATTCTAATTTGAATCTGGAAAGTAATATGAGTATTATAACTTTATTGTTTCGTTAGGAAATGTGAGACTTTTTATTATTTTCTGATTATACTTATTAATCAGTTCTGTTAACCACGGATGAACACAGATAAACACGGATACTACATGTGAAATCTGTGTTAATCCGTGTTCATCTGTGGTTCGTTATAGTTTAAAAGACCAGAAAAAATTAAAAAGTCTCGGAAATGTTTACCAGAATAATAGGAAGGATGGAATTCATGAAATTAAATGCACTAATGCAGGAATTAAAAGGAATACATAATGATTTTAAACTTATTCCAGTTAAGGATATAAAAGTAGCCGAGTGGGTGCGCTGGAAATGTGAATATGGATGTAAAGCATTTGGGAAGCACTTGACATGTCCGCCTTATGCACCAGGACCGGAAGACACAAGAAAATTAATAAAATGCTATGAACAAGCGCTTATCGTACGATTTAATAATGTAGGGCCGAATTTAAAGGTGCCGCCCTCGCATCTCCATCATTATCTCTGGGATGCGATATTAACAATACACAATACGATGTTTGAATTAGAAAGGCATGCCTTCCTTGCAGGCTATTACAAAGCGTTTGCAATGGCTGCATTGCCTTGCTCTTTTTGTCTTGATTGCCTGCCGGAGAAAGAGGGTTTTGCTTTAGACCACGCAACTAAGCGATTCTGTCGGCATCAGGATAAAGCAAGACCATCTATGGAGGCATGTGGAATAGATGTTTTCAGGACAGTGAGGGCAGCAGGATATGAATTAGAAGTTCGCACATCATATCAGGAGCAGATAACTTTCTTCGGATTGCTGTTGATTGATTGAGTAGTTGAAGTGTTTTTTAGGATTATCATTTCTGGTAAAAGATAGATTTATCAATTACCCTGATAACTTTGTTACAATTATGAGTGACCTGAAAATACTTGTAGTAAACAACCACGGCCAGTTCTGCCACCTCATCCACAGGGCAGTGCGCGACCTGGATGTAGATAGTAGCATAATTGCCAATACACTTAGCAATGAAGAGATACTTGCAATGGAACCCGACGGCCTCATTATCAGCGGCGGGCCCAGCATAGACCGTATCGGCCGGGCCAATGAGATGGTGCAGGAACTTGACATGCCCATACTTGGCATCTGCCTGGGTCACCAGTTAATAGCAAGGGCCTACGGCGGCGAGATTGCCACAGGAAACAAGGGTGGGTATGCTGCCGTTAAGGTGAAGATACTGGACGAGGATGAGATATTGAAAGGGCTGGGATACAGCATCAGTGTATGGGCGTCCCATGCCGATGAGGTCACAGGACTGCCGCCTGGCTTCGTGCAGCTGGCCCGCAGTGATGTGTGTGAGATAGAAGCCATGCGGCACAAGACCAGGCCGCTGTTCGGTGTGCAGTGGCATCCCGAGGTAAGCCATACAGAAAAAGGGGATGAACTGCTCTTGAACTTCTTCAGGGTGTGTGATGAACATTGAACAGCCTGGTGATGGATACCGGTTATAAGTTCAGGACTACACAGGGGTCCCACTTATTCCTGCATGAAGTGTATGAACTGAACGTGGAAGGGGTGAACTTTTTTATCGACGACAACAGGGACCCCTGCGGCATCGTGATATTGCGATTTAAAGAGGTGGCCGACATCTCGGGGCTGGACACACTGGCGAAACACCTTGGCGGGGAGCGGATGTACTTACCCCGTGACTGGCGGGTACAGTTTGTGGATTATGAGATGGTGTCCATTGAGTGTATTGAGTAGAGGGAAATAATTATATGAATATTTTGTATCTACTTCAAGTCAAACGTTGCGACAATCCTGCGTTTGTCGTCATTAGAAATACGTTCGAGAAAAACAGCAGCTTTTTTGCTTCAGAACAATCTAAAAATCATGATAGATTAGTGTGAGATATTTTATTACCTTTTTTCATATCATCTTCTATTTCATCGAGATCTTTCATTTCATCTATTGAAAGGTCTTCAAAGCCCGGGAAATGATCGATTTTTGAATTTATTAAAGTGAGCTGCCCTTCAATTTGCATTAAATGGGTTATTATTTCTCTGTCAATAGCAGTGCTCATATTTATCAAGATAGTTTGAAAGGTAATAATGGTTTTGTAAATATCACATCCTAACCATAAACAGACATCACGTCGGATTCAGCACGGCCCCGCAATACTCACAATCCTGCAGCAAATCCTCGACCGTAGTAAGTACCTGCTCGCTGCGGCTGCGGTCCCGGTACACAGTAATGCCCTTACACCCCAACCTATACGCCAGCCTGAAAGCCCTGCCCACATCCTCTTTTGTAGCATCGTGCCTGAAATTGATTGTCTTGGATACCGCATTGTCAGCATATTTCTGGAAAGCAGCCTGTACCCGGATATGCCACTCGTACCCCATGTCATGTGACGTGACGAACAAACGCTGCACAGCCACCGGCACATCAGGCATACCCTGTACCGAGCCCTTGCTTGCTATACGCTCCACAAGTTCCGGCGAATAGAATCCTTCCTGCACTGCCATCTGCTCGAAATAGGGATTGGTGACAACAAATTTCTCGCCTTCCATCACAGTCTTCACATACGATACAGCATAAATTGGTTCGATTCCGCTGCTGCATCCTGCTATCATGCTAATGGTACCTGTGGGTGCAATGGTTATCCGTGTCGCATTTCGCACTTTTGGCCTGTCCGGGCTGTCATATATACTGCCCTTTAAGTTCCCGAATACGCCCCTATGCTGTGCAATCTCCACTGATGCCTGCACAGCCCGGTTGCAAATAAAGCTCATTACCTCCTCAGCCGCCTGTACAGCCTCAGGGGAATTGTAAGCTATGCCCAACTGTATGAGCATATCAGCAAATCCCATCACACCCAGCCCGATCTTCCTGTTTCCCCTGACCATCAGGTCTATTTTTTCAAGCGGGAACTGCTCCATATCTATCACATTATCCAAAAACCGCACCGCAATATCCACGGTAGTGCCAAGTTTATCATAATCAATGCTGTCGTTATCTACCATTTTATCCAGGTTGATCGAACCCAGGTTACAGGCCTCATAAGGGAGCAGGGGCTGTTCCCCGCAGGGATTGGTTGCCTCAATCGTCCCCAGCCCGGGTGTTGGGTTATCCTGGTTAATGCGGTCCATAAACAGCAGACCCGGCTCACCGCTCTCCCAGGCCGAGGCTGCTATGAGATTGAATATCTCAATGGCATCCTTACGATGGGTTATTTCACCAGTGCGTGGGTTTAGTAATCCGTAGGATTCCCCTGCCTCTACTGCATTCATGAATGTATCGGTCACGCCCACAGACAGGTTGAAATTGGTCAACAAACCGGGTTCGTACTTTGCGGTAATGAAATCCACAATATCAGGATGGTCCACTCTTAGTATGCCCATATTGGCACCTCTGCGGCGTCCTCCCTGTTTGATGGCCTGGGTGGCGGCATCGAACACTTTCATAAATGACACCGGACCGCTGGCTATGCCGCCTGTGCTGCCCACGATATCTCCCTTGGGCCGCAGCCTGCTGAAACTAAAACCCGTGCCCCCTCCGCTCTGGTGAATGATGGCTGCACTCTTCAGGGTCCCGAATATCTCATCAAGGGAATCACCCACAGGCAGGACAAAACAGGCTGCAAGCTGCTTTATACGGGTGCCTGCATTCATCAGGGTGGGGGAGTTGGGCAGGAATTCAAGGTTTGACATGACCGAGTAGAACTCCTGCCCGGAACCTGCTGTGTCCCCGTACATTTCGTCTGCGGATGCTACATAACCAGCCACCCTGCAAAACATCTGCTCAGGCGTTTCGGTCACGTGGCCGTGTTCATCCTTTAACAGGTACCTGCGCCTGAGCACCTTTTGTGCATTTTCGTTTAGTTCCAATACATACCAGCCCTGTAGATCGATAAATACAACATTATTTAATTCAATTCCTTGTATTATTAAAGTTGGTGAAAATGAACATGGAAATTCTGCTGCATATCTGCTGTGCCCCCTGTGCCACCTATACGTTAAATACGCTTAGGTCTGGCGGCTTTGACCCGGTTGGCTATTTCTACAACCCGAATATCCATCCGTTTACAGAGTACAGGCGCAGGTTTGAAACTTTGCAGCAGTACGCGGGGGCTGTGGAACTGGATGTGGTATACAAAGACGAATACATGCTTGAGGATTTTATCAGGCAGGCTCTTGAGGTCGATGACAGGTGCACTTTGTGTTATTCCCTGCGGCTGGAGGAGGCTGCCAGGCAGGCATCAGATATGGGTATATCCAGGTTCACAACAACGCTGCTGATATCCCCATACCAGAAACATGAGATGATAAGGGACATTGCCAGCGGTCTTGCATCTGAATATGGCGTGGAGTTCTATTACCGGGATTTCCGTGACGGGTACGGGGAAACTTTCCAGTTATGCCGCGACCTGGGATTGTACCGCCAGGCGTACTGCGGCTGCATATTCAGTGAAAAGGAGAGATATTACCGCAAGCTTGTGGATGAATGAGATGTTATCTGGATAATGTATATGAAAGTTTTTGACAGCCCGGTAGTTGTGTGTTTATAATGTGCGGTGCCGTTTGCCTGTCTATTTTTACTTGTGGGGGCCAGCCTTTGAGGATATTGGGGTGGTTCTTGCCTTTGGAGGGCGCTATATTCTAAAAGTTAATTGCTCATCTCATGTATTGAAGAATATGGGGTAGGAAATATCCCTTGAAATCGTTATATACAGGGCCGGGATATTTGTCTGGGGTCAGTGACTCTCGTCAGATCGCGAGGATTGATTCAGATGTTGGGGTGGTAGTGTAATAGAGAGAATCTTATGGGGTGAGTGGGCGTAATGTAAATATATCTCTAAATCGTTGGTATATACGAAATATCACAGATGTATTCGAGTTTTAGGAAATTATACATGATATTTACTAGAATGTAAGGTTTAAAAAAATGATTTCAAAGAATTTAGGAGCAATACCATCGACTAAGGAAAATAATATGATGAAACAATTCAAAGTCATAGTTGAGAAACATCCTGATGGCTATGTGGCTTATCCGCTAGGCTTCAAAGGTATAATTGTCGGTGAAGGCGACACTTATGAGGAAGCATTAGCTGATGTAAAATCAGCCATCCACTTCCATATCGAAACTTTTGGTCAAGAGGTTATTGAGGTTGAGTCACCTATACTGGAAGCCTTTGTAGCCGAAGCGGGAGTAGCCATTTAATGACAAAGTTTCCGGTTGATGCTCCAAAAAGGAGAGTTATTAAGGCATTCGAACTTCTGGGATTTCGCCTTGTCCGGGAACGAGAACATATTGCAATGGTTCGTGAAAATCCTGATGACACACGGACTCCGTTGACGATGCCTAATCATACCCGGATCAAAGGTTCAACTTTAAGAACAATTTGCACACAAGCAAGTATCTCACGAAACGACTTTCTTAAGGCCTATGAGCAAACTTGAACAATGCTACAGTTTATGAAAGAGTCTATTTTGCTTTGTACCTTCTGGTATTGGGTGTATTGCTTTCAGTCATAACTTAGCAAACAACGGAAATGATATCCGGACTTTTCGTCATTTATAGAGACCACGCACTTATCCACCCCATTTCTATCTAAGCTCATTCAACTACTCGACCTCCATACCGTGGATGCCCCGGACTTGCATCTGAATATGGCGTGGAGTTCTATTACCAGGATTTCCGTGACGGGTACAGGGAAGCCTTCCAGTTATGCCGCAACCTGGGACTCTATCGCCAGGCGTACTGCGGCTGCATATTCAGTGAAAAGGAGAGATATTACCGCAAGCTTGTGGATGAATGAGATGTTATCTGGATAATGAATATGAAAGTTTTTGACAGCCTGGTATTTGTGTGTTTATCATGCACGTTGCCGTTTGCCTGGCTATTTTTACTTGTGGAGGCCAGCCTTTGAGGATATTGGGGTGGTTCTTGCAGTTGGAGGGAGGTACATTCGAAAAGTTAATTAATAATGGCTCTTCCTGTGTTTCCAGTTGGTAGTCTAATTTTACAGTTGGTTGAAGTTTTCAAATTTAAAAAACGATGACATGTGTAACATTTTATAAAATTACACCTACACACCCAATTTAACCAATATATTCTCTTGATGGTGAATCAAAGAGCTAAGCAAGTATGTTCTGTTTACTCTTGAGCTACCAACTTGAAATGCAGGAAGAGCCTTAATGAATATGTAATTATCGTGAATTTGTCGAATAATATTTAATCCTTCTGAACATTAAATTTATCGTCACATGATATTTTAGAGAAAAAACACACTTCAATCTCATCTTTAACCGATTATTGGTCCCAATCATTTTCTATTTATCCTGCTTTTGACATCCATTTGTTAAATTTTTTAATTCTTGAAATCGTTGTACTGTAGGTACTTTGATTTGGTAACTCAATGTATCCATCTGAGGTTTCAACTACGTCACCCAGCACTATGTAATGCCCAGATTCCTTTTTCACAACATTACGCTCCTTCTCAAGTGTTCGGAGCGATCTTTTAACATTCCTTAAAACAGTAGGTTCTAATAGCTCCAATATTTTTTCGACAGATTTTATCTCTTGAATCTTACCAATTTCCTTCGTTGATAAACCAGCAGTTTTGCTTGCCTCGTATAACTTTCGTGATTCTGAGTAATCTTTTTTAATCCTCCATATATCATTAATTAGGTTACCGATTTTACTTTTTTCATATAGATAATGACTCGCCAGCAGCGAAGCAATTGAGTTCGGATTTGCTTTAAATCCACGCTGATTTAAGAAATATATCGCGTGATACGTGAGAAGATTGTTACTTGGACCTATCTTAAGACAATCACGGTTGGGCCACTCACAACCATCGAGTTTATTGGAACATTCAAATATCACCACTGTTCCCTTCGGATTAATCGGCCTAAACATGGTGGATTCCCTGATAATTCTGGAATTTTTCGCTTTTATAAAATTTCTACAAAGAGTGTTGATTATTGGTTCTGAAAACGCTTCAAAACCTTCAACTTTTATCGACCCTGTTGGAAGGTCGCGGTTAAAGAGAAAATCATACGACATTCTGATCATATCATTCAGTGGCAGGCTTATTTCAGCAATATAATTCAGTTCCGGTATGTCTTGTGTAAATCGGTCACGTCCTTCCGAACTTATCGATATCTTTTCACTGCCCAGAGCATCGCCATTATCAGTTCCCCAGTCTCGACCAAGTTGGGTAAGATACTGTGATTTGTTCACTGCTTGCGTATCGCCAATCAACTGTGGACCAAACTGGTATATCGTTAGAATGACCGGATGCTGTGCTAATATGATTTTGAATGCTTCCGCAATCATGATACTCAACTTCGATAGATGTGTAGCACCCACATTATTCGTATTCCTGCGGTTCGCCAGAACAAGATGGGGAATATCAAAAGAAGTTTCTATCGAGATTGGAATTTCCTTTTTCCGGATTTTCATTATTCTTGCATAAGTGTCCCTATAATCCTGGGAAATCATCCTTTCGTTCACGTATCAGCCCTCCATATTTTTCATCGACTAACCAGTACTTCGTCCTTCCGACCCTTTTTGTGTGAAAAACATCTCTGCAACCTGTTTCATTCATCACCTTTTCGATCAAACTTAGATAATATGAGACTGTAGATGGTTTGATCTGAAGTTCATCTGCTAATTCATTTCTGCTCACATACTTTCTTTTATCTGACAGCATAAATAAAACATTCGAAGATGCATGATTCTTCTCTGATAAAGCTGAAATCGCGTCATTCAAAATCTCTTTCATTGCATTTACTTCTATATACGGCTCTTTTGGTTTGACCTTACTTTCAAATCCAAAATGAACATCGCATATATTTGATAGCCTTACCAAATCATCGTATTCGATTGATCCGCAATACACACCAAATCTCCAGAGAGAACGATATTTTTCTTCGAGCAAACGAATTTCAGAATGAATGACAGTTCCTAAATCCACACAATCGCCTTCATCAGATTCCAATAAAATTTTATTATAATCTTTCCATGCAATCGGTGCCGGAAGCCCGACCAGGATCTTATTCTCAGCAATTCCAGACTCTTCCGAAATTTTTCTGCGCGTTTCATTTAATTCAATATCATCTCTTTTCATCCGATCAATAGTACTGTGTATACGGGTGGGCGCATCATCATCAAGCATAAACACCCTTTTAAATAATCTTCGGTGCAGTAATCGCTCAACAAACGGTTTCGCCCTCTTTGCCCCTCTCATTTTCAGCAGCAGTTCCAAATCCCCGGATATAAATATATCAAATTCATTAATGGTATTATCGCTCAGCGCATACTTGAGTGCCGTGATATACATCTCATCAGCGATCAATGAGGTATGGTGGAGATATACGGCCTTCCTGAGTGTAAATCTGGCATTTAAAATGCTTAAAATTGAATTTATGGTGTCAGAAGAATTATTAAAACCAATTCGATCTTCATTATCGATATTAATTATTTTAAATGATGAAAATATTCTATCATCATAATTTCCGTAAGGCAGTCCGGTATAAAAAGAGTCTCTACGCAGATAATCCAGTGAATCTGCATCGATATAACTATCTATCAAATCGCTAAGATATGCTCTTTTCCCGCTCAGGATTTCATGAATCGAGTCTCGGTCATCCTTCTTCAAAACATCACATACAAATGGTGTTTCAATATCCCCTTTCATCTCCTGGACTTTCTCCTTATATGTCCCATCAAGTATATATTTGACAACATCCTCATGTACAGGCATACCCATATCGCGTAATCGCTCTGTAATATGGACATAAGCCGGCTGGGCGGCATCATGCAGCAGAGCAGCAAGATATAATGATCGTTCATCCTTATGTGATATCGGTATGCCGGATAATCGCACAATGTTCTGAGCCATCCATCTCGTCCCTATGCTGTGTTCAAATCGCGTATGGTTTGCGCATGGGTATACAAAATTGACAAAGCCGAGTTGTGACACATGTCTCAGGCGCTGCATCTCATACGTATCAAGAATCGATGCTTCCACATCCGACAGAATGATATCTCCATAGAGTGCATTGCGGATCTTCATAATAACTAATCAATTCTTAATGCATATAAGCCTATTGTTTCACCCGTTATTCCATGTAAATGTTGTATCGTTGATTTTAAGTTTATTTGTGATTCAACAACAAATCTATATTGGTATAACTCATCAAAACGTTATTGAAAAATAATCACTTTACAGAGGATAAATTCATATTAAGATTGAATATTCCATCAATATGTTTAAACTAATCAACTATTATGGTCCTGCCGATTAACAGATGCGTGACTTTTGTGACAGTGTTTCCTTATGGCAACTGATTAACTTTTACCGATTTATCTCTGCAATTCCATAATATTGTACTTGTTTAAGTTGAATCGTGTATTTAAAGTTAATTGGTAATTCAGCCTTAGATATAGGATAAATCAATTTTTCAAATTTTACTTTGAAATATAGCATGAAAACGTAATAAATTAATTTTAATGTTGATTAAGTGAACAATATGAATTAATAATTAAATTATTGTAGTCGGATAGATATACATTTATATGACTTTTGTGACTATAATGTAATATGCCCATAGATAATCCATTTACAACCGCTGTAGGAGGTATGCCACCGCGCTTTGCTGGAAGACAATATGAAAAACACTCGTTTTCAATGAGTTTGAAGTCTTTAGCACAAGGAAATCCGAGAAATCTAGCATTTGTTGGTGATTATGGAACCGGAAAAACGGTTCTGCTAAAAGAATTATCCAATATGGCAAAAGATGTGTTTCACATCACGTTTCCCTGTTACCAGTTTGATAACTATGCCCAGTTCTTTAATTTTCTGCTAGATACGACAAACAGAAAGATCCGTGAATCAAAGAGCGACAAAATATTAAATATATTTAAGAATAATATTAAAAGTTTTTCAATACCTGTTGTCGGCGGTGGTATTGAATTCAAAGAGGACGATTCAGCATTTGATCCAATGAACAGGATGATTGACATGTTTGAATCTGTTTATAAGGCTGTTAATCAACCGACCATCTTATTTTTCGATGATTTTCAATACTACCTGAAAACGATAGGGCAATCGGAGATTCTCAAACAGGCGTTCACTGTATTGACCCAGGAACTTGAGTATGATATCATGCTGACCATTTGTGGTGATTTGACAACATTTGAGGGCGTCCGGGAGCCGCATGAACCGATTGCAAGATTCTTTGAACCTATGAGGATAGAACCACTTTCCAGAGATGAGATCAATGATGCGATCAACACTCCACTGGAGTTGCGTGGATACATGTTCACGGATGAAGCAATCGACAGGACTCATGAATTGAGTCAGGGAAGGGCATATTATGTACAATTGTGTGCTCATTACGGATTAAATGAAGCACACACGAGACAAATAACACCAGAAGAGGTATCGACTGGATTGCGCCGAGTTTTGAAACGATTGGCAATAGAACGTTTCGATAAAATCTATAATGGAGTTAGTCCGGATCAACAGACAGTTTTGCAAGTCATGGCATGCATGGATGGATCATTGTTGCACAAAGAAATAATAAATGGATCCGGAAGTTATGACGTCACTGAAAGTTCGGCAAAAATGTCAATTTCACGACTACATGAGTCCAAAATCCTGGTAAAAGCTGGAAACAAATATCAGATACGGGAAAAGCTGTTTGATGAGTATCTAAGGGGTAAATCGATAGTGCCATAACGCATAGTTGGTGATAGTCATCCAAAACGTTTCTTCGATACTGCCTGTGTTTTTATCATTCGTACCGTTGGCAAAAATTCATCCCATTCGTGTCTGTGCTTCTGTGAAATTGCGATGAATCCAGCAGCGTACGCACACACTTCACCACCTGCCAGTACAGTTGAAGTGATCTCAGGACTTCACCTCGCATTTATATTCTATCGGACTTTATAGGGCGATTTCAGGGAATTATGTATTCACTTCAAAAAGCAGGGTAAAATGCATATTCGGATTATCTAAATCAAGTGCATTAGCAGGTTTTAGATTTCAAACCGGAGTCAGTTACCCTTAGATTTGAAATGGATACGGAATTATCCCAATTTTTTCCACTAATACTTGAAATACCAGTGTATAAATAATAAACCATGAAAATATTCAATTTAACACAAGTATAAACAAATCCCGACCACATAAATTTTTCAAAACGGTAATCTCAAATCCACTCATAATGTGCCATGACCTCTGGCTTGAAATCATACAGCATACTCCCCTCCGCATAACCAAAGAACAGGCAGCCCTCACACTCCTTCGTAATCCTCCTGCGTTCTTCCCGTGAACTCTCCCACACATTCACCAATCCGTCCCTGATATGCCCCAGATGTTCCTTCTTCAACCGGCAGTTCTCTATCCAGCCATCAGATGTCACATTCAATATAAGATCACTGGCATGGCACCTGAAATCCATATTCCTGTCCCTTACCATAGTTAAGTATGTCAATGAATTAATGATAGGGTAACCTTCTTTCTTTAACCGGATGACCCGGTCCAGCACATTTTTATACTTTACATAATCACGTATTCCAATTATCTCCCAAACACCAGGGTCAATACCCCCTGATTCATCCAATGGCTCAAAAGATATCCAGACTCCCAACTCCCTGGCCAGGTGTACCAGTGGCACGACATCCTCAAGGTTCTGTCCGGATATAACACAGTTGATCAGGATAGGGTTCCTTCGCCCATACTTTGCAGCCTCTATCCCGGCCAGAAGGTCATTAAAATCCATGCCCCTGATATCCTTATAGTTATCTATCCCATCAACTGATACAGACAGGTAATTCACATCATCCAGTTCATGTGCCCGCGACTTAAGCAGTTTCCCGTTGGTTATCATCGATGTAATTAATCCAAGGCTGCGTGCATAAGCCATTATCCGGGGCAAGTCCTCCCTGAGCAGAGGTTCCACAGTCCAGGCATTATAATACTTAATACCAAACTTCTTTGCCTCATCCAGCAAATGCAGGATATCACCTGTCTCCATCTCGTCCTTTTCTTCCTTCCAGTATTCGCAGAAACCACATTGCATATTGCACCTGGCATTGATGCCGTGGGACATTACAATGGGCCGTTTTTTAACACGCAACTGCCAGAGGGCCCTGAATGCAAGAATAGGTGAAAACGTTCTCATGTTGACCATGTCTTATTGTAGTACTTATGTTAAGTCCCGGGTTATATCTATCACGATTTAATCCCTGTGCAGCCTAATCCCAGGTCCTGCCAGTATTCTGACCTGTGAATTTATAATCAATCATATTATATGTTGGCATATGCCTGCAATACTTGAACCACTTGTGGATGAACCGGGACTGGTTGTTGAGAATACCATCCGGGTACTGGTAGTGGCAGATATACACCTCGGTATAGAGTGGGACCTGGGCAATAGCGGCATAGTGATTCCAAGCCAGTCCGGCCAGGGGCTTGCAAAGATTATGGAATATATTGACGCACTTTCACCCGACAGGGTCGTACTGCTGGGGGATGTGAAACATAATGTACCCCGGATATCCTGGCAGGAAAGGGAGGAAGTGCCCTATTTCCTTGAAAGCATAGCAAAAAGGATATCGGTTGACATAGTTCCAGGCAACCATGATGGAGACATGGAATTCCTGCTGCAGCGCATTTTGCCCGGACTTGAAGTTACACTGCAACCTGCCAGGGGTTTTATGCTGGACGGCGTGGGGTACTTCCACGGCCACACATGGCCCGACCCTGTTTTGCTCTCCTGCGACCATATCGTAATGGCCCATAACCACCCCACTATCAGGTTTACTGATCCACTTGGTTCCAGCAGTGCCGAACCTGCCTGGATACGCACCCGGTTGAACCGCAAGGTACTGGAATCACATTTCAAGTTAAAAGCAGGAGACCTGCCATGGTCTGACCCTGAAGTGGTGATCATGCCAGCCTTCTGCCGGTTATGTGGCGGTGTGGCATTCAATGAATCGCTGCACGACGACCTGCTGGGTCCTGTATTCTCCTCGGGAGCAGTTGAACTGGACGGGGCGCAGGCATACCTACTGGACGGAACCAGGCTGGGAAAGCTAAGTGACCTGAGAAAACTGGATATTACGAAAAAAAGACCCGATACGCGAAGTAAGAGGAGTAAAAGAACAAGAAGTAATAGAAGTAATAGAAGTAATAGAAGTAAAAGAAGCACAAGTGGTGCTAATCGTCACGGTAAGGAATCTCGATCTCCATGAACTCGGTGGCGATGCAAACGTTCCCGAACTCTTTTTTCGCATCTTCCAGCAGCTGGGAAGTATCATCCGAATACCTTGAACTGATATGAGTCAATACAAGTTGATATGCATTTGCCAGGGATGCCAGGGATGCAGCCTCGCCTGCTGTGGAGTGTTGGGTTTTTTTAGCCCAGTCCAACATATCATCAGCAAACGTACTGTCGTGGATCAGCAGGTCCGCTTTATTACTGGCAACAAATACTCCGCTGCAGGGTCTTGTGTCACCTGAATATACGACCTTACGTCCCCGCCGCGGACGTCCCACAATATCACTGCTTTTTATGATCTTGCCATCAACTTCCACATCTTTCCCATTGTGCAGGCGCTTGAACAGGGGGCCGGGCGCTACACCAAGTTCTACAGCCTTGTCACGGTCAAACTTTCCCAGACGCTCTTTTTCAACCAGCGCATAACCAAGGGATGCCACACTGTGTTTGGTCTTTAAGGCTTCGATATAATAGTCGCCTCTATCCACCTTATCCCCTGGATATAATTCTATTGCTTTGACATTATACTTCAATTTGTAAAATCCCAGGGCCGTCATCATCCTGACGAATTCTTCTACCCAGTGGGGACCGTATATATTCAGGGGTTCGGTGCGGTCGTTGAAGTTCATGGTTTGAATAAGGCCGGGTATGCCAAGGATATGGTCGGCATGGAAATGTGTGATAAAAATTGAGGTCAGGCTGCCCATGCCTGTCCTGGCACGCATCATCTGCTGCTGGGTACCTTCACCACAATCGAACAGTATGAGCTCACCTTTCCTGTTCACCAGTATGGCCGGAAGATTGCGCTCGGGTGTGGGAACACTGCCTGCTGTGCCAAGGAATGTTACTCGAAGCATTAAGTGGTTTTATGTCATCTTTGTTATTAAATGATATCTATAAATTTTGTAACTATTCAGCCCGCCTCTTATTTTGCTCAACTCATTTAATTTCTCCAGTTCTGAAACTAAAATATCCACTTATCCACTATCTATAAGTGGAACAAATGGCCTTCCATTGAATACCGTTCCAATTGCATTGAAAATTCCCATCCAAAACAGACCCACTTTTTCTACAAACAATCATATTAGTAAACTACTTATATACTATTTTACTATTTTACTATTTTGACATTTGAATGAGCCAGTATCCAATTTCAAACTGTTTTATCAAGTCGTAAATTATTTTATGGACTTTGGGGGTGGTTAGGTCTGGCTTTGGGAATAGGGGGGAGATTCGGTGATTTTATGTGTATTTTTTTAAAACCACGACTTTGCTTAAAATCATCCCTGGTCTTTTTACCTGACTAAATCCTATGGTGTCTGCCCGATTCACAGTTTCTTCAAATGCTTTCTTTGAAACATGGAATGCCGGCTCTACAATCAAAAAAGTTCCATCCGGTTTTAGTATTGAGTACATTTCTTTAAAGAACTTATCCTGATCTGGGACCTCATGAACCATATAAAATGCCAGAATAAGATCAACCTTTGCTGAAATACCGATTCTATCCTCTTCACATTTATGCAGCTCAATTATATTTTCAATATCTGTTCCTTTTATCTTATTCTTGATTTTATCAAGCATTCCCTGCTGCAGGTCTGCAGCGATCACTTTACCTGATGCACCGACCATATCAGCTATCCCTACTGAAAAAAACCCAGGCCCGCATCCTACATCTAAGACAGTCATGCCCTCTTTGACATAATCTTTTAAGATTTTCTTTGGATTCTGTACCAATCTCCTGAAAAAATTATCAAGGCCATTAGCTCTTTCAACAGGGCAGATATGCTTTTCTTTATCGTTCATATTAAATCAAACCATCCTTTAAATAAATAGATCTATTGGTATATTCCACATGCCAGTCCTCATGGGTAACCATTACTATTGTTTGCTCTAATTCTTCATTTAATCTCTTAAATAATTCAAGTATCTGCCTTGAAGATTTACTATCCGGATTTGCACACGGCTCATCTGCAAACAGTATTTTTGGCATATTTACCAGGGCTCCGGCGATAGCTACTCTTTGCTGCTGTCCACCGGAGAGTTCATGCTGGAGGTGGTCCGGCTCTGTATCGATTCTATATACTTTATCCTTATCCATGATCCGCTTTTTTCCTTTAAATATCTCTTGCGGCAATGCACACTTGTCGCGTGGGATCGTTTCCGGAACCTGTTGCATACATCCCTCATACATCCTTTATCCCTCCCGCTCCACAACCTCTCCATCCGCAAGCCAGATCACTCGATCGACAAACTCCTCGTCCTCAAGTTCGTGCGTAACCATCAGTATCGTCTGCCCGATATCCCGGTTCAGCGCCCGAAACAGCTCAAGAATCTGCCTTGACGATACACTATCCAGATTAGCGGTAGGCTCATCGGCAAAGAGGATCTTTGGCTTGTTGATTATCGCCCGCGCAATAGCAACCCGCTGCTGTTCGCCGCCTGATAGCTCCCTGGGGCGGTGGTCTGCCCTCTCATCAAGCCCGACCTTCTTGAGCGCATCCATCCCCTTTATGGCGCACTCATCCTTCGACATACCGAGACTCATCGCTGGCAGGTACACGTTCTCAAGTGCTGTTAGTTCATGCAGGATTGCATACTCCTGAAAGACGTAACCGAACTTTTCAAGCCGAAATCTCGTCCGTTCGGACTCGGATAGCCCTGATACCTCGACCCCATCGATTACAATCTCACCTTCTGTCGGCGTGTCGAGAAGCCCAAGCTGGTGCAGGAGCGTTGATTTCCCGCTACCGCTCTTTCCCATGATCGTTGCAAACTCACCTCTCCTGATATCAAGCGTCACGCGATTCAGCGCTCGTACCTGCATCGTTCCCATGATGTAGGTTCGTGAGAGGTTTTTTATCGAAATTATCGTGTCCGGTTCCATCTTCGTCATTTTAATCACCCCAGATCGCATCAAGGATCGTCTCACGTACCGCCCGCCACGACGGGATGAAACCCGCAATCATGGCTGCGACAATCAGCCATGCACCCCTCGAAATAGCGTTCTTCTGCTCGACTACAAGTGTTACATCCCCCATTGGGAAGACGAGCGGGTGCATGGTGTAATATGGCACTAGCACCATGAACATAACTATAAGTCCAGCGATGCAGCCGCATAACGCATAAAAAACCGCCTGAAATACATAAGACTGGATGATTATCGATTCCTTGATCCCGATCGCCCGCAAAACCCCCATCTGCCGCCTCTTACTTACCGTACTCACATAGATCACAATAAAGATTGTGATTGCCGCAACAAAGAGACCGATGACACTTATGAGTGCATTTATCGCAGTAAAACTCTGCGATATGGTCCTGACGATGCCTGCGTAGACCTCCCATGTCTTGATATCCTCATGAACGCCGAGCATGGTGAATTGCTCCACGTATTTATCCTCGCCTCCCTTTCCTTCGGTCTTAACAAGTATCTGGGACGTCATATCAGAGGTTCCAAGCACCGATTCCATCTCTTTTTCGGTGATGTACGCCAGCTGGTTCGACTGGATGAAGTTCGTATCAAAGATTCCCTTTATCCGGTACTCCCGCCTGACTCCGTTCTTGAATGCGACCTCCAAGGTATCGCCGACCACAACCCCCCCAAGCGAGAGGTGTTCGAGGCTGCCTCCATGCCCGCCTGCGATCTCTTTTCCGATGACAATCTCGCCCCGGTCGTATTTGCTCAGATATTCACCCGCAATCATCATCTCAGGTATTTCGCTCACCAGAACCTCGTCGTCAGGATCAACCGAGCGCACGATCCATGCGCCGCTCTTCTCCTCGTGCACGATGGTTGAGGCAGTAAGGTACTGCGCCGAGGTTCCGAGAACTCCGGGGACGATATTCACTTTCTTCAGTATCGAGTCAGGGTTCTTGATGTAAGTCTCTTCGTCCTTCGG
>Ga0255431_1032_pt1 | contig 25794 bp, 22 predicted proteins | sample ANMaggSeSYBR02J5_FD_182633 | JGI IMG/M metagenome (GOLD analysis project Ga0255431, IMG submission 182633) | Sediment cell enrichment communities from methane seep in Santa Monica Basin, California, United Staets - ANME aggregate JGI... | ecosystem: Environmental > Aquatic > Marine > Cold seeps >... | reverse complement strand
GTTTAACATCCACCCTAAATCTTATCCTTCACCCCATCAACAACCTTCTCAAACAGCCCCTTCTCATTCTCCTTTGCAGGCTTCTCCCCGCTAAGCCTGGCAAACTCCCGCAGAACCTCCTTCTGCTTATGGGATAACTTTTTAGGCACTTTCACACTCATCCTCACATGCAGGTCCCCCTGCCCGTGACCGTGGATATAAGGCATACCTTTATTCCTCACCCTGAATGTTGCCCCGGTCTGTGTCCCGGCAGGAACCTTTAACTTCACCTTCTCATCCACAGTAGACACTATAATCTCATCACCCAAAGCAGCCTGGGTAAAACTGATATCATCCTCCACCAGTATATCGTTTCCCATGCGCTTAAAAGTCTTATGCGGCTTCACATAAATATCAACAAAAAGATCACCGGGCGGCCCGCTGACAGTTCCATGCTCACCTTCACCAGCCACCCTCATCCTCGAATTACTTTCAATACCGGCAGGCACTTTAATCTTTATCTTCCGCTTCTTCTGTACCCTGCCGCCGCCGTGACATTCAGTACATGGAACATCGACCACCTTACCCCTGCCCCTGCATGTGGGACAGGTACTTGTGGTCATGAACTGCCCGAAAGGCGTATTCTGTGCTCGGGTGGTCTGGCCGCTCCCGCCACATGTAGTGCAGGTCTTGGGTTTTGTGCCTTGTTTTGCGCCGCTTCCCTTGCATACGGTACAGTTCTCTGTCCTGGGTATACTTATCTTCTGTTCCAGTCCGTGGTACGCATCCTCAAAGGATATGGTCATACTATATCTAAGGTCAGACCCCCTCTGGGGACCACCGCGCCTGCGACCCCTGCCGCCAAAAACAATATCAAATATACTATCCCCTGAACCACCGCCTCCGCCACCGGAGCCCCTGAACAGGTCCTCAAAGTTCGCACTCCTGAAGATATCTTCCTGACTCCAGCGCCCATCAACGCCGGCATGTCCGAACTGGTCGTATTTGCCGCGCTTTTCCGAGTCGCTGAGTACTGCATAAGCTTCGCTGATCTCCTTGAACTTATCTTCAGCACCAGCCTCTTTATTGCGGTCAGGATGGTACTTTAATGCCAGTTTCCTATAGGCCTTTTTCAGTTCATCTTCCTTGACGTCCTTATTAACGCCCAGGATCTCATAGTAATCGCGCTTATCAGCCATTATTTCGTGTAATTAATAAAAAAAAGTTAAGGAAAGGGATCATTTATCCTTTTCCTCGTCCACTACTTCATATTCGGCATCCACTACATTTTCGTCAGTAGCTTCACCAGATCCGGCTTCGGATCCCGCATCACCAGTCTCACCTTCTGCCGCCTGCTGTTCCTGTGCGGCCTGTTCATATATCATGGTGCTAATGGCTTGCATCTCCTTGGTCAGTTCGTCAACGGCTGACTGTATCTGGTCCTTATCATCCGTACCGATGGACTCCCTGGTCTTCTCGATCTTCTCGGTAATGGTCTTGCTCTGGTCTTCAGTTACCTTATCACCAAGATCGGACAGGGCTTTTTCCGTAGTATAGACCAGTGTATCGGCCTGGTTTTTAAGCTCAATCAGTTCCTTTGCTTTTCTGTCATCCTCTTCATACTGTTCGGCATCCTTGACCTTTGACTTGATCTCGTCCTCTGAAAGCTTATGCGGAGCTGTTATTGTGATCTTCTGTTCCTTGCCTGTGCCCTTGTCCTGTGCGGTCACATGGATGATGCCGTTGGCATCGATATCAAAGGTCACTTCGATCTGGGGAATACCTCTTGGTGCAGGTGGAATTCCTACCAGAGTAAACCGTCCCAGTGTGGTGTTATCGTGGGCCATGGCACGTTCGCCCTGGATCACGTGTATATCCACAGAGGTCTGGTTGTCCCCGGCAGTGCTAAATATCTGGCTCTTTTTGGTTGGTATTGTAGTATTGCGCTCAATTAGCTTCGTGGACACCTCACCCAGGGTCTCAATACCAAGAGACAAAGGCGTAACATCCAGCAGCAGCACATCCTTGACATCACCTTCCAGCACACCGGCCTGGATAGCAGCACCCATAGCCACGCATTCCATCGGGTCCACTCCCCGCTCGGCTTCCTTACCTACAATATCGCTTACAAACTTTTGTACCACAGGCATCCTTGTAGGCCCGCCTACTAAAATAATAGTAGTAATATCAGATGTGCTTAATCCGGCATCATTAATTGCCTGTTCCATGGGCTGGCGGGTCTTTACAATAATCGGCATGACCAGTTCTTCCAGTTTGGACCTGGTAAGTGTCATCTCCAGGTGTTTGGGACCTGCCTGGTTGGCAGTAATAAAGGGCAGGTTGATCGAAGTCTGCATTGTAGTGGAAAGCTCGATCTTTGCCTTTTCAGCGGCTTCCCGCAGACGTTGGTTTGCAGTCTTGTCAGACCTGAGATCAATTCCCTCCTTATTCAGGAAATCTTCGGCAATATAGTCAATCAGCAAATTGTCCATATCAGTACCACCAAGCTGAGTATCTCCCGATGTGGACTTGACCTCAAATACACCGTCCCCAACTTCCATGAGGCTAACATCCAGTGTACCGCCTCCGAAATCATATACCAGTATCTTCTGGTCGGATTTTTTATCCAGGCCATATGCCAGTGATGCAGCAGTGGGCTCGTTGATTATCCGTACCACTTCAAGTCCTGCGATCTCTCCCGCATCCTTGGTCGCCTGCCTCTGGTTATCGTTAAAATATGCAGGGACAGTAATGACAGCTTTTTCTACCGTATCACCCAGGAAAGCCTCAGCATCCTGTTTTATTTTCTGTAAGATAAAAGCCGATATATCCTGTGGACTGAACTCCTTATCCTTGATCTTAACCTTTTCTCCGGTTCCCATCTTTCGCTTGATTGCCATTACAGTACCTTCGGTATTGGTAACAGCCTGTCTTCGTGCAGGTTCACCTACCAATCTTTGCCCATCCTCAGTAAAAGCCACAACAGACGGGAATGCCTTTCCACCTGCACTTGCTCCCTCTGCACTGGGAATTATTGTCGGCCTGCCTCCGATAAGTGCAGCAGCCGCAGAATTGCTTGTTCCCAGGTCAATTCCAATTATCTTTGCCATTCAATTCACCTCATCTTACAATAATAATTCATAAACTTATATTATTCGCTATTCTCATTGTTATTTTCATTTACCGATACCCTTACCCTGGAATACCGTATCACTTTATCTTTTATCATGTATCCCTGCTGGAATTCCTCAATCACTGTATTGTAAGGATACTCATCAGTTGGGGTCATCATCATTGCTTCATGGTAATGTGGGTCGAACTTTTTACCCACAGCTTCTATGGGTTTAAGCCCCCTGGATCCAAGAATATCTTTCAACTGGGTGCTGACCATTTCCATTCCTTTGACAATGGAATTAATGTCATCGGATTCTTTTGCACTTGCCACACCCCGCTCAAGGTTCTCCATTATGTCAATTAACTCTGATACCAGTTCTGCGCTGGCATATTCAATAAGTTCTGCTTTTTCCCTGTCCACTCTCTTTTTGTAATTATCGAACTCTGCCTGAAGCCTCTGCAAATGATCCAGGTACTCTGACGCTAATTGGCCTGATTCCTCCAGTGCACTAATAGGTTCTTCTACTGTTTTTTCTTCAGTTTCAACCATTTGCTCTTCAGAATCTTCAACTGTGTCATTCGATGATAGGCCTACCTCGACGTCCTTATTCTTCCCCATATCAAACCTCTATGTACTCTATAATAATACAGTGTTGATCCTTCCGTACTATTGCCCGTCTAATCTAATAATCATCACCAATATCAGGAGCTTCAATACCATCATAGCTATCCATCCTGTGTTCGGGTTTTACATCCATCAGGCCGGTATATTTGGACGCGAACACATCATCTACCCTCAGGATCATTGCAACAGCATCGGTCGCTGATTTAATAGACTGGATCTTGACCTTTAACGGCTCGACCACACTGGTATCTTTCATGTCCATGACTTCACCGGTCAGCACGTTCAGACCCACGGTATTGTTACCACTCTTATGTTCGGCCCTCAATTTTACAAGGATATCTACAGGATCAAGGCCGGAATTTTCTGTAAGGCTCCTTGGCAGACCTTCCATTGCATCGGCAAATGCAACGACGGCCAGCTGTTCACGTCCGCTTAATGAGGAGGCATATTCCTTGAGCTGCAGTGCAACCTCAATTTCAGGTGCACCGCCACCGAACATGATCTTGTCTTCGTTCAGGACTACCTTCACTACATTTAGTGCATCGTCTAATGCCCTGTCAACTTCATCTGTGATAAAATCAGCACCACTATGGACTAATATAGTTACGGCTTTGGGATTTTCACATCCCTCGAAATAGATCATCTTGTAATTGCCAATTCCTCTCTCTTCAACCAGTTCGGCATTACCCAGGTCTTCCGGGGATACGTCCATGGCATTGGACCTAATCACAGCACTGGTGGCACGAACGATCTTTTTCAGGTCGTCCTCCTTGACCCGCCTGATGGCAAGGATGTTATTCTTGGCAAGGTAATGCAGGGATATATCGTCTATCCCTTTCTCAGTGACCACTACATTAGCCCCACTGGCTATCAAGCTGTCCACCTGTTCTTTTACGGTCTGGTATTCATCACTGTATGCTTCATCCAGTTCATCAGGGGTTGATATCTTGATCTTGGCACTCATAGTAGTTTTTTGTACCTCTACACCCACATCAAGAATCGCAATTTTTGCATTTTCAAGACGTTTTGGCATATTCTTATGTGCCCTGGCTTTATCAATCACCATACCCTTGAGAAGATGTGTATCCTTTATAGAACCCCCTCTCTGGTGAATGATCTGGATATTGTGCCCGATATCTACGTCCCCATTATCTGTAATAGACTGGATAGCATTTATCGTTAAATCTGCCAGGTCATCCAGTGCCATTTCGCTGCCCTTGCCTGAAAGTGCAGTAAGTGCAACTTTTCTGAGTGTTTCGGTATCTTCAGTTGTAATCCCGACTGCATTGGATTTTAGGATTTCCTGTGCCTTTTCAGCTGCAAGCCTGAAACCTTTGATGATAACTGTTGGATGGACATCCAGTTCGATTAGTTTTTCAGCCTGGCCCAGCAGTTCTCCAGCAAGGACCACGGCACTGGTAGTACCATCTCCAACTTCTTTTTCCTGTGTCTTTGATATTTCCACCATCATCATGGCCGCAGGGTGCTGTATATCAATTTCCTGCAGTATAGCTGCGCCATCGTTGGTAACTGTAATGTCACCCACAGCATTGACCAGCATCTTATCCATGCCTTTTGGTCCCAATGTGGTTTTCACAGCATTTGCAATTGTCCTTGCTGCCATGATATTCGCTGACTGTGCGTCCCGGCCTGTCGTCCTGCTTTTTTCCGGGTCAATAATAATTATAGGCTGACCGCCTAATCCTGCCATTGATCTTTTTCCTCCGGTAATTATTATCCATATAATATTAATAATATAATTAGAGCACTTGTAACTGTTTGTACTTCTATATAATAATTATGGCTTCAACCAGTATCTCTGATTATATATAATTCAACATGAAAACAAGTTCCTTAACCATTTTAGCAACTTCAATCAGTCAAATTCACACTACTTATTTTTAAAATAATCTAAATATTATGATATAATATCTTGAATTATATATATTGGCGTCTATTCGTAATGATTTTTAGAAAAACAGTAGAATAGTAATGTTATTTATCATAGCAATAATGTCCAAATTAACAACGGTTTTATACACACATATGTATATACATATATATTATTTAAAATTAATAAATTTCTATTTAATATTATATAAATTCGTGCAAAATGAATCTATATTTACAGGCATAACTAATTAAATTGTTTTATATTGGCCATTACCAGAAAACGTACATGAAATTCTTCGAATAACATGCACAAAAAGATAAAAGAACCCAGGGGTACTTTCATGCTAAATAATAAAAAGTCTCAAATCTATATTAGTCCCAAATAATTTCACTTTTTACATACGAACATGCCTGTCAGGATACACTTCCCCGGAACCACATACAGCCAGAACAAAGCCGTCATTAAGGCATCCTTCCCAAAGACATCCAAATGGGACATGAAAAGCCGTAAAGGCTGGTTCGGCAAGGACCTGGATGTAATAGCCCACCTGGGGTCCGGTGAGCCCGGAACACTGTATCTTGAAGGCAAACAGGATTATATTGATTCAGTAGTCAAAGCCTGTAAAGAGATAGTAGGATCCTGCCAGGTCGAAGTTGTAGATAAAATTCCTGATTTCCAGCCCTTCGAACCTGAAAGGAAGATAAAAGCGAAAAATGCAGGAATTGACCTGTCCCCTGAAGCCATGATGAAGTCACGCATACTAAATGAGCGGGCCATAATGGAAGCCAGCGGCATGCCAGGGAATTTCATCAGGAAATGGATCGCTATTATTGAAAAAGAATATCTGGACGATGACGATACAAAAGATTAGGCTGTGATGTTGCTGCCTGCTTATCCACTTTAATATATCTCCGAGACAACCATATCAGCCAGGATGTGCAGTTCTATAGATACCCAAATGCCCAGCACGACCGTTGCGATGAATTCAACTGGTAGCCGGTATACATTAAATCCAGCCAATACCAGGACTGGCATAAGTATAAGGGTAAAATTGGCAAGTATCGTCAAAGGTCCGAAAATAAAATGGTGTGACAGTCCCCTGTGCTTGAACATAACCTTGTAAGGCCACCACAGGAACCTGAATATCCCCCATCTTCCGTAAGGGGAACTGTCTATATCCAGGTCAGGGCTCAGGAAAAAGGTGCCAAATAAGTATGAGATTGAAAAAACCGATATGGTTTGAATATTCAAATATCCCATGGGCAGTACAATATCAGCCCTTGAAGATAAGGAATAAAGTCCTGAAATAATAATTACCAATACAGTGATGTTGATGATATTATGGTTTTTTCCGTCCGGCATCGTTTTTTATCCATCCATTACAATACTTTATTTAATTTACCTGTTTACAAAAGTATCGATAAAAAGTGCAAGACCTAATCCTCCGAAAAGGTTAAAAGGGATGCCCTTATCTAAAAGAACATTCACCTGAGTATTCATTATTGCTTAATGGTGAAGTGATTTACAGATTTCCAGGATTATATTGAACTGATCAGGTTAGAGATTCTAAGGGTTTTAAGGATTTATCAATGATAAATGCAAGAATGCTTATTCCTCTATTTATTTAAGAAAACAATCAATTTATCAATATTCTTTAAATCTTGTCCCTTCATAATATGAGTAATATGGATTGGCCGGATGATTGGGCATACCAATCCGCCAGCCAGAAAAGCGGTAGCTGGCTCAGAGGTCTAAATGTTGTATCGTCCATTATGAGATACAAAAAAAACCAGCGTTATTAGCTGGAAAAGGAGGATTAACAGGTAATGCTACAAGAACTTCAAACCAGAAAGGCAGATTTAAGTGTAAAATCTGAAGAATATAAGGAAATGCGTAACAAGCTCAACACTGAAGCAAGTGCGTTAGCAGGCAAACGAAATGAACTTAACAAGCGCACAAAGGAACTCATTGATGAAGCCCAGGAACTCAAGAACCTGAGAGATACCAATAACACATTGGTCAGTGAGAATAAGGCCAAGCGCGATGAAGTGAATGAAAAGGCCAGTACGGTTTATGCACAGGTAGATAAACTGAGGAAGGACCTGCACTTGAGTGACGGACCGTCTCTAAAAGATCTTAAGAAAGAGATAGATCATCTTGAATTTGAGCAGATGACCAGAGTGATGGACTCAAATAAAGAACGTGAACTGGTGGAGAAAATCGGTCATCTCATTGAAGAGTTCAAAAGGAAAAAGGACCAGCTTGAAAGTAACCATGAACTCAAAACATTACTTGAAGAAGCCCAGAAATCAAAAGACGAGGCTTCAGTACATCATGAAAAAGTAAAGGAGTATGCTGAGGCTGCCCAGGAATATCATGAAAAGATGATCAAGACCTTCAAGGAAGCCGATAAGATTAGGGCAGAATCGGATAAAGTACACAAGGATTTTGTCAAGATTCAGGAGTCTGCCGATGAACAGCACAGGCTTTTCATCAAGACCCAGAAAGAGATACGTGACTTTGATAAATTGATAATCGGTCTTAAACGAAAAGGCAAGAAGGGCAGGGAATCTGTTTTCAAAGCCCAGGCCAAGAAGGAAGCGGAAGAAATATATTCCCAATTTAAACTTGGCGAAAAGATCAGTACGGAAGACCTGTTTATTCTACAGAGGTCGGGATTACTTTAATCCCACCTTTTTTTGTATTATCCGGTCGTACCGACAGTACGGTCTATTTCGTTATTCACCAGTATGATGCAGTGGTCGGCATGCAAACTTATCGGGCCAATATTGATGGTCTTTACATCTAAATCCCGGATCACAATTTCTTCTTCAGGTGTCATGCCTGTGTGGTCACCAAGCACGAAAACAGTATTATTTGATACGTTTTCTTTAAATTCCCCTCGGATATCGCTACCATCTTCTTGCAGATAGAACAGCCTTTTATCTTCAGTAAGAACTTCTTCCAGCAGGTCTGAAAGGCCCCCCAGCCGTATCCATACTCCGCGTGTGGATTCCCTCCATCTGGGAATGGCACTTTTTTCCAGTGCTTTTTTTATAAGGGAACCGCTGCTGCGTTCATCAGGGTTCAGGTATCTCACATTCTCCCCTTCGAACTTCACGATTTTTGGTATATCCGGTTCACCCAGCAGTACCAGGTATATTATCACATCCCGCCGCAGGTCATGACTTAAGAACAGTGCACAATTCACGCAGCGGCATAATATATCAATCCTGCCGCCGCTGCCAGGCAGGTCGTTCAGGTTAAAATTCCCGTCTGTGCGCGCTTTGTGCCCTACTACTATGAACTCTCGCATGGTAATGTAAAATGCATAAGACATATATCTGTCTAACCCAAAATAACAGGTATTGAGGTGATTGTATGAAATTCCTGGCATTATCAGATTTGCATGGCAACTTTTCAAAGGTCGAGGCACTGCGACAGTGCGCAGGTGAGGTCGATGCAGTATTAATAACAGGTGATATTACCAACTTCGGACCCGCCGGGAAGGCTATTGAATTCATCAACATGTTCGATGTACCGGTTTTGGCAGTACCTGGCAATTGCGACCCTGTGGATATCCTGGAAGTACTGGATGACTCAAAGGCCATCAACCTGCATAAGAGCTGCCATACCATTGGTGATGTGAACTTCATGGGGCTGGGTGGGTCCAATACCACCCCGTTCGATACGCCATTCGAACTAACTGATGAGGATATTGAGCAGTCCCTGGAGCGGTTGCTTGATGAATGTTCTGGCATAAGAAACGTACTTGTTAGTCACGCTCCTCCATATGGCTATAGTGATGAGCTGCCAGTAGGACATGTTGGCAGCCAGGCGATAGCGAAGTTCGTTGATAGTTTCGCCCTTGTTGTATGTGGACACATCCACGAGGCCAGGGGTACTACCATGGCAGGCGATACGATTGTGGTCAATCCGGGCGAAGCATCCAAAGGGTACGGGGCACTGATTACTACGAACGGTAATATCAGCGTGGAACTCATTGAAGTATGAGGTTACGGCTCAAGAAAATGGAAATATCAGACAGGATAAACAGGATACGAGCTAATCCTGTTATAGTTAAAAACCAAACAAATTAAACTTACTCTTTGCGAACTTTGCGCTCTTTGCGGTGGCAATATATTTGAAAATAATGTCATTCCATCACTATTATTGTTCACCGCAAAGTACGCAAAGAGCGCAAAGTGGTCATATGATAAGTAATGAATATTATGTTACTGACTATAATCCTGCAAATCCAGTCAAAATATCTGGTTGAAACTAAGAAAATTACCTGTATCGATATCAAAATGCCTTTATAATTTCCTATACGTTGCAAAACTATGAAAATCGCTATTACTGGTAAGGGAGGTGTGGGCAAGACCACACTGGCAGGTACACTGGCAAGGTTACTGGCTCAAGATGGTATGGATGTGCTGGCCATTGATGCCGACCCTGATATGAACCTTGCCTCAGCGCTGGGTATTGATGAGCCTCCTGCGCCCCTGACCAAGTATGAGGATCTGATTGACGAGAGGGCGGGCGGACCTGCCGGGATGTTCAAACTTAACCCGAAAGTGGATGATGTTGTAGAGCTCTTCGGTGTGGTGGGGCCCGATGGTGTGAGGATGCTGGTGATGGGGACTGTAGACAGTGGCGGTAGTGGATGTATGTGTCCGGCATCATCCTTCCTGCGGGCACTGCTGCGACATGTGGTGTTGAAGGAACCGTCTGTGGTTATTATGGATATGGAGGCTGGTATAGAGCATCTGGGCAGGGGAACGACGAGGGGCATCGATCTGATGATCGTGGTAGTGGAACCGGGCGCGCGCAGTCTTGAAACTGCTGAGAGGATAAAGAGGCTGGGTACTGATATTGGGGTTGAGAAATTCGCTGCCGTGATAAATAAGGCCGACGAGGAGGAGTTAGAAGCAGTGGGGTCCAGACTGGAATATCTGGGAATTCCGGTACTGGGGGCCATACCCTATGACAGATCCCTTGTTAAGGCTGATCTGGCAGGGCGCTCACCTGTGGAAGAAGGGGGAGCAGCGATGGTGGCGATTGAGGGGATTAAGGACAGGCTGGTTTCATTTTTGAGATAGGGGTTTGGTTTATTATATGATTTTCGAAATATCATCCGAAATACTGGAGAACTTTGAGGCTAAAGATACTGCAAGGGAGAGTTCATTAAAACTATCCCGGAAAATGGTGAGACTCTCGGGCAGGGCAATAAAGTCGATCCACAGGGGAGAATGTGACATTGCTAAACAGTTGCTGGATGAGGTTTCAACACTGAACCGGGAGATAATATCAGAACTTGAAGACCATCCTGATATTTTCCATGCCGGATTTGTCGAGAATGCACAGCAGGAATATGCAGAAGCCAGTATCTTTTATAGCATACTGAAAAAAGACAGGGTGCCTGATCCTGCACAACTTAGCGTGAAGGACCCGGCATACCTGCTGGGACTGGGTGATGTGGTAGGAGAACTGCGACGCTTCATACTTGACCTTATCAGGCTTGACAGACCCCATGAAGGTGAAGAACTACTTGAGATCATGGATGAAATTTATTCCACAATAATGTTATTTGATTTTCCTGATGCCCTGTCGAGGGGATTGAGGCGCAAGGGAGATGTGGCCCGGAGCCTGGTGGAACGTACACGGGGGGATATTACTAATGCCATGGAACATGCCAAACTAAAGGAACGAATGTCTGAACTTGAAAAAAAGCTATGAGGGATTGACTATCAAGGGATGAAAATAAAGCCTGACGGCTGTAGTGTAATTTAAAATGGAAGTCTAACGTTACCACTGCACACCCAAACGCTGCAAAGTTATGGGGTATAGTTATTAAGATTAAAAACTCTTATTGTATTTTTATTGTATTATTGCAAAAGGAGGAGATACTTATGCGACAATTAGAAGACTTACTTAAATATTATGCCGAACAGTTCAACACAGATTGGAATCTACAATATGATAACGTCGTGAGGAAAGTATTTAACAAAAATCCAAATAATACAGATGCAGAAGATGTTCTCTTAAAAGTTGTAGTACTGAATTCGCTTTACAGAACCAATATTTTAGACTTTGATAAAATGAAGGAGCATATAGTAAAGTTGGGAGTGAAAGAAAAACTCGATATGCTTCTGAAATCTGGCGATTTAAAAGCAGTGGATCTTATACGACATGATCATAGAATTCGATATAACGAGACAACGAAAATCGATATGGACACTTATAGTTTTTCTACAAAATATTGCCATTGGAGCAATCCTAATGCATATCCAATTATGGATCAATTTGTATATAAGGCAATTATGAGGCTAAAAAAAGATACATTAATTAGTGGATTCAAAGGAGATGATTTGAGGGATATTAATATTTTTAAGAACATAGTTGATAAAATCAAAGAGATTACTGGAATACAATCATATAAGGAGTTAGATCAATCTCTTTGGATATATGGTCAATCTCTATAAATATGAGACTTTTTATCATATATTAAAGGAGTAAAAATAATGGAACATAAAATTAGTAAAATAAGTCAAGGAAAAGCTTACCCATATAATCCAATCACTGAACGATTTGAAGGTGAAATAGAAGAAAAGAGGGCGTGGGTAAATGATTTTTATAGATCAATTGGGTATTCTTTATTTCTTGCCAATCAAGAAAATGATACATCACTAAGGCAAAGTTACATTCTATTAGATAATGCAGTCGAACAATTATTAAAGAGTTATTTGAAAAATGTTACAAAGATAAAGTCAGAAAAAAATGAAATTCAATTTGACAGTCTAATTTCAAAGGCAATGGATAATATCGAAAATTCAAATGAAATCTTAGAAAGGATATTAGAATATCATAAGACAAGAAATAAGTTATATCATTCTTCTGTATACCTATCAATTTCAAAAAGTCGATTTTTAGACTATTTAGATGATGTTTTTTTATTGTGTAAATTGATGGGATTTGAAAATATTTCCGATATCATATCTGAGGAATTTAGCAAAATAATGCAACAATTATCTAACAATAGGACTGAAATGAGATATCAATCATTGAAGCAAATTGGAGATAAATTAAAAGATAATTTTGGAATTACACCAGGAAATTGCCAAGGAGATATTCTTTTAGGAAATATACCAGGAGATTCATTTGGAGCAATTGATGCAACTAAAACATTATTTTATGGGATATTTGGAAGGGAGGAAGTTAATGGTAAGAAAGCAAGAGTATTGGAGATAATTGAAGCAAATGAAGAAAATGCATTTCATTCATTTTTTATTTCACATGCCAATTCAGTTACTTGGTATTGTTTATATAACTGTTTTTGGTCTAAATGGGGAGAAGGTGAAAAAAGAGACATTCAACAAATAAGAGAACTTATTAGACAGAATGAAGATAAAATTGATTATAAAGTAGATTACATTAGAAAAGGATTTTTTCAGAATGCTTTTGATTCATATTTTACAGGTGAAAGTATCTAAAAAATATAATTATTATTAATAATTACGTCTAAATAGATTAAATTAAATCAGGAAATCTGCATGAAAATTTAAAATATGAGCATCGTCCTGATACCTCCATACCTCTAGTCTGGGGTCGTTGACTGGCGTGCTTGAAGCATAAAAAAGAAAAGCAGACATTGGAGATAATATATTTGTTAAAATCTCTCCATCTTTACTTGCTATCAAATAGCCTTGAACATTCAATGAAGGGCACTCAAAGTAAAAAATAAAAGGATTAACTGAATTGGGCAAATAATAGAATTGTAGAATATTATTAAATCGAAAGAAGGCTATAAAAACATCACTAAATCAAATATATTATTAAATTGTAGTTAACAAAGTTATAATGTACTTTAAATACCAACATTGATGAATTTATTAAATAGGACGACTGATATGAAATTTGACCCTGAAAAAATAAAACAGGCTGCTAAAGAGGATTTTGACGCTGCCTGGAACCAAGGAAAAGAGTATATTACACAACCCGCGATCCCGGACCAGTATCCCAGGTTCAAGCTGGGTTATGGCAAACCCCATCCCATTTACGATACAATACAGAAACTAAGGGAAGCCTATCTCCATCTTGGATTTACGGAAGCAGCCAATCCGCTGATCGTGGATGACAGGGAAATACACAAACAGTTCGGGTATGAGGCCCTTGCAGTGCTGGACCGGTGTTTCTACCTGGCAGGCCTGCCCAGGCCCAATGTAGGCATCTCGGATGAGAGGATAGCCAGGGTCAGGGAGATCATCCGGGTGGATGATGAAGGAATTGACACTATACGCCAGATATTACATTCATATAAGAAGGGTGAGATAGAGGGCGATGACCTGGTGCCCGAAATAGCCCACAAGCTGGACGTACCCGACTCAAAAGTGGCAGTAATGCTGGACCATGTCTTCCCGGAGTTCAAGGAGCTGATACCTGTCAGTTCCGGCAAGACTTTAAGGAGCCACATGACCTCGGGCTGGTTCATTTCTCTTGGTGCAATGATAGAGCGGACCCGCCCACCGGTCAGGTTGTTCAGCGTGGATCGATGTTTCAGGAGGGAACAGCAGGAGGATGCTACCCGGCTCATGACCTACTTCTCGGCATCCTGTATCATCATGGATTCCGAGGTTACGGTGGAGCACGGCAAGGCCGTAGCTGCCGCACTTTTATCGCAGTTCGGATTTGAGAAGTTCAGCTTCAGGCCCGATGAAAAGCGCAGCAAATATTACGTACCGGATACCCAGATCGAGGTATTCGCATATCATCCGGGACTGGTGGGCAGCAGCACCAAATACAGTGACGGCTGGGTTGAAGTGGCCACATTTGGCATATATTCGCCCTCGGCACTGGCACAGTACGATATCCCATACCCGGTAATGAATCTGGGCCTGGGTGTGGAGCGACTGGCCATGATATTACACGATTCCACTGATGTGCGCGCCCTGACCTATCCGCAGTTCCCTGTTTACGAAGAGGAATGGAAGATGGCAGACGAGGAACTGGCAGGGATGATCACAGTTGAGAAGGCTCCTGCGACCAGGCAAGGATGGGATATCCAGCGTGCCATTGTCAGGGTATGCGAGGAGCACGGCAGCGAGCCAAGTCCTTGTGAGTTTTTGGCATGGGAAGGGCATGTGAATGGCCAAAGCGTTAGGGTAATGGTCACTGAGCCAGAGGATGATACAAAGCTGTGCGGACCTGCTGCCATGAACCATATTCTGGTGGTGGATGGTGATGTTCTGGGCCTGCCGGATTCACCGAAATATGAAAAGAAGTTCAATAAAGGCACTGTGGCAAACCTGCGGTATATCGAAGCTTTTGCGGCACTGGCGGCAGCAGATATTGAAGCTGCGTCAGCCACAGGGGAGGCAACCGAGACCAGGGTGCGTATCGTCAAGGTGCCTTCTGAAGTGAATGTGAGGCTTGACCCTATAGCCCAGCGTTATATCACCGGGCACAAGAAGAAGATCGACCTGCGCGGGCCGGTATTTACTACGGTCAGGGCTGAATTATTCTAAGGGGCTGCTAAGAAATAAGTTAGTAAACCTTACAGAAGATTTAGGTAGATACGCAGCACAAACGCCAACATGAATTACAGCTTGTTGCATAACGCTTGATAAAATATTAACCGCAGATGAACGCGGATAAACGCAGATACAATGCCGCAAATCTGCGTTCATTTGCGTTTATCTGCGGTTCGAATTCACCTGTCTATCTAGCCGGAGACTATAAATTGATTTTGATAGGTTATTCTCAGACAAGCCCTAAGTGGTGTCATCGGGGGTTGGGATGATAAGGATTGCCATAACAGGCAGGCCTGGTGTGGGGAAGTCCACTGTTATCGTAAAAGTACTGGAGGAACTGGATGACAATGTGAGTGGTATCCAGTGTAGTGAGATTCGCAGTGGAGGGGAGCGTGTGGGTTTCAGGATTCAGGACATAGCCACAGGACGGGCGGGTATATTGAGCCATGTGGGATGCAGCGGGCCTGCTGTGGGTAAGTATCATGTAAACCTTGCCGACCTTGATGATATCGGTACAAATGCCATAAAGAAGTCTGCAAATTGTGATCTGTTGGTGATCGATGAGATCGGGCCGATGGAGCTGAAATCCCAACATTTTATTTCGGCAGTGGAGTATGTTCTGGATTCGGACCGGGACATGCTGGTGGTACTGCACAATTCCAGCCTTCATACAACTGCCCGTCGTATTCGTGATGAGTTCAGGATTATTACTGTAAATGAGCAAAACCGGGATGGTCTGGCAGAGATAATTGCCAGTTGTTTGGGATAATTTTATTTATATCTATACTTTATGTACTATACAAAGTAGAGGTCAGGAATGAATGTGATTGAACTGTTGACACGATTTTTGGTTGGTGGATCTCTAATTGTATTAGTTTCTTTGCTTGCTAAAACAAAATATTCGGTGATCGCAGGGCTTTTTGTGCTATTTCCAATCGTAACTTTAGTAGGCTATTTCTTCATAGGGCAATCTGTGGATTCGTCTAAATTACATGAAATTACTCTATTTAGCATGTATTCTCTGCCAACAACTTTTATTTTTTTATTCACATTTTATACTGTGCAAGCAAAGTATACGCTCATAGAGTCGCTCTTTTTATCAGTGTTGGCATGGTTTTTATCTGCCGGGGTGCTGGTTATTATCAACCATTATGTACTGCGAATAGGAGATAGTTAATGTCTCAAAAGGAGGTTTAAGATGATTGAAAGATGTTTTAAAACAGGAAGACAATGTGAATTTGAATTAGAGGAGTCAACAGATCAGGTTTTTATCGGCATACCTTACAAAAACCCATTCAAAGATTTATTTGAATATGGCGTGCGACCTGCATTAAAAGAACTGGGGCTCCACCCATGGATAGCTTATGAACATCCCGATAGCCGGGATATATTTTGTAAAATGTGTGAAGGACTGCAGAGTTCTTCTGCTGCTATCATTGATATATCAGAACCAAACCCAAACGTTCATTTTGAACTTGGCATATTAGCAGGAACCTCGAAACCGCTCATCTTGATCAAACAAAAAGGAGCAGATGTTTCGACAGACCTCAAGGGTATGGAAAATTTAGAATATGATGGTGCGAAAGAACTATGCAAACTTTTGAAAAAACACCTCACACTGGCTACGACCAAAGCAAGGACCTACCCAAAAGTTGCAGGATATGCAACCTATAGGGAATTCTACCGAGACGGTTCACTCGCCCTTGGTCAATCGTCAAAAAAGGTCGATCTTACACACATCCGTGATGAGCCACCACAAGATTTTGAAGGCGTTTCAGACTGGTTTGGAGAAGTTATAAAATGGTGTGATGAACACCCATATGGAAAAGTTCGGAGGTTGATCGCCGTTTCTAACGACAGGATGCTTGCCTGGGCACAAGAACTTGCAGAATATGTAAATAACCGCCCCAATTATAATTTTGAAGTGAGGGTCTGTCAGTGGACTGCAAATTTCCCAGCTATTAATATGGTGATATTTGACCGGCGACGGGTTTTTATTGCTCTAACAGGTTCTGATGCAACGGAAACTGCTGGCTTTCAAGTATCCGACCGCCTGATCGCCGACTACTTTGTTGATTACTACAATAACATCTGGGGAAAGTCAGATGATCTGAGCATTTTTCTTGATAGAGTCGCAAAAGGGGAGATTTGCATTGATGAATAAACCTGATATTTCTGTATCCACTTCAAATCTAAGGGTAACTGACTCCTTTTTCAAATCGAAAACCTGCTAAAGCAATTCATTTAGATAATTCGAATATGCATTTTACCCTGCTTTTTGAAGTGGATACGGATGCTTCGAAAAACTTGATGGAAGTCAAATCAGCAGTGGAGTGTATTAGATGAATGAATTAGTGAGGTTTTTTAGCGAAGTACTGAACTTGAATTATTCATGCTGGCCAGCTCCTTGAGACATCTGGATGATCATTTCCCGGATTTGTGCATGATATGCTTCAAGAGACTCAGGATCCCTGCCAAGAAGCCAGACCAGATGCTTCTCCAAGATATTCATAGCTTTATTCATATCACCCATTTCAATCAGAGTATTGAGGAGATTCCAGGCTGTTATCGAAGTGTCCGGGTGCTCTGCCCCAAGTACCCTTCGCCTTATTTCCAGCACCCGCCCCTGTATTTTTCTCGCTCCTTTCAGGTCACCCTGAGCCCGGAGTGTTTCAGCAAGGTGGTTCATAGACACGAGAGTGTCCGGGTGCTCTGCACCCAGTACCCTTCGCCTTATTTCCAGTACCTGCTCGTGTATTTTTTTCGCTTCTTTCATCTTACCCTGAGCCCCGAGTGTTGCAGCAAGGTTGTTCATAGTGATAAGCGTGTCCTGATGTTCTTTCCCCTGTACCCTTCGCGTTATTTCCAGCTCCTGCTCGTGTATTTTTCTCGCTCCTTCCAGGTCACCCTGAGCCCCGAGTGTTGCAGCAAGGTTGTTCATGGACCCAAGCGTGTCCGGATGCTCAGCCCCCAGTACTCTTCGCGTTATTTCCAGCACCTGCTCATTTATTTTTCTCGCTCCTTTCAGGTCACCCTGACCCTGGAGTATTACAGCAAGGTTACTCATGGACCCAAGCGTGTCCGGATGCTCAACCCCCAGTACCCTTCGCGTTATTTCCAGCACCTGCTCGTTTATTTTTCTCGCTCCTTCTAGGTCACCCTGATCATGGAGTGTTCCAGCAAGGTTGTTCATGGACGTAAGCGTGTCTGGGTGTTCTGCACCCAGTACCCTTCGCCTTATTTCCATAACGTGCTTGTTTATTTTTCTCGCTCCTTTTAGGTCACCCTGATCATGGAGTGTTGCAGCAAGGTTGTTCATGGACCCAAGCGTGTCCGGATGCTCGGCCCCCAGTACCCTTCGCCTTATTTCCAGCACCTGCTCATGTATTTTTCTCGCTCCTTCCATCTCACCCTGAGCCCGGAGTGTTTCAGCAAGGTTGTTCATGGACATAAGCGTAGACGGGTGATTTGTATTCAGTAACCTGCGCATTATCTCCAGCACCTGCTCGTTTATTTTTCTCGCTCCTTCTAGGTCACCCTGAGCCCGGAGTATTTCAGCAAGGTTGTTCATGGAAACGAGATTGTCCGGGTGCTCGGCCCCCAGTACCATGCGCATTATTCCCAGCACTTGCTCGTTTATTTTTCTCGCTCCTTCTAGGTCACCCTGAGCCCTGAGTGTTCCAGCTAGGTTATTCATGGTGGTAAGCGTAGACGGATGCTCGACCCCCAGTACCCTTCGCCTTATTTCCAGCACTTGCTCCTGTATTTTTTTCGCTCCTTCCAGATCACCCTGTGCACAGAGTGTTATAGCAAGGTTATTCATGGTGGTAAGCGTAAACGGGTGCTCTGCTCCCAGTACCCTGCGCGATATTTCCAGCACTTGTTCCTGTATTTTTTTCGCTCCTTCCAGATCACCCTGTGCACGGAGTGTTATAGCAAGGTTATTCATGGTGGTAAGCGTAGACAAGTGCTCGGCCCCCAGTACCCTGCTCGTTATTTCCAGCACTTGCTCGTTTATTTTTCTTGCTCCTTTCATCTCACCCTGATCCTGGAGTGTTGCAGCAAGGTTATTCATGGTGGTAAGCGTGGACGGGTGCTCTGCTCCAAGAAGAGTCATTCTCAATTTACACTCACATCTTAACAAGTTTTCTGCAGAGCCATAAGCACCACGAACATGGTCAAATCTTGCCACCCAGCCCATAAGGTCAGCCGCCTGGATATCATCACTCCGGCTTACCAGTTCCCTGGCATGGGTCACAGCCAGCCTGAGCTCATCATGGACTAGGGGATCGTCTGCCAGGGAAAGCTTACGGGTCAGTGCCTGAAATGCAGCAGTCTGCAACTGGTCTGCACGTTCCGGTTGGCTGTCATGAAACCGCACTGTCCGGGATATAAGGGTATGGACAGACCTGTCGCCAGGTTCCTCTTCCACCCGTTCTGCAAGTGACAAGTTCTCTGCCTGGTCAAGGCCCAGTACCGCACGACGGCGTCCTTCAGCCTCATCCAGACCGTCCACCTCAGAAAATACCGCTGAAATGAGCGGAGCAGGTATAGGGGCCACTGCAAGCACCGAAGCCAGCCGCAGGAAGTCCCACCCTTCAGGTCCCAGGCGCTCAATACTGCGAATAAGAGTACTGGCAATGCTCTTTTCATGTCCGTTGGGAAGGACTCCTTTCAGTTCAGCTGCCAGTTCCAGTTCATCCCGGGTGGGGTTGGCAAGCTCTTTCCTGAACTCAGCAAAAGATTGAATGCCCTCCGATGCGTGGAGAGCTGCTCCAGTCACGTCAATGGCAAGGGCATGACGACCCAAATCCTCAATGAGCTTGCGTGCTGCAACCTCTTCTTCTTTCCCCGCTGGTTTTCGCCATGAAGTGAGAAGCTCCCATGCCTCATCAGGTGCCAGGACATCCAGCGGTATCAAATGACCCAGGGAATTATATTCTCTGGTGCGGGTCGTGATAAGTGTCTTACCCAGGGGATGGGGGGCAAGCCATCGCTCCAGGGTCTCCACATCCATACCTGAAGGTATATCATCCACAACCCAGAGGAAAGGATCATTGTTTCCAAGTTCCCTTGCCAGATGTGCTTCGATCTCTTTAGGACTTCTGTCCTTCACCGGGATGCCGTAAGCCTCTGCAATATCCCGGAACTGGCGGATGCGCTCAGCCTCCCTCTCATCCGGTCCCATAGCAACTTTCACATCGTCATTTCCAAAGGCCCTGAGCCAGAATACCCCACCTGGAAAAGCTGCTGCATAACGAAGAGCATACTCTTCAGCCAGAAGGGATTTGCCCACACCTCCCATACCATGGATCTGGACAGTTGTGCTTGTGGCCCCTGTGATGATGGGGACCTCAGCACTATGGAGGGATGAATGGATGTGCCACATATCCGGGAGCCTGCCAACGAACCTGTTTGATCCGGTTCCTTTCTTGCCGAACCATCGTGGCCCGATAAGGGTACTGATCTCACCAATGGTGCCTTTAATTGCAGACACATGGTTCGCCACACTGGTGGCAAGACTATTAATGCCCTGCTGATCTGCAGGCGCTTTCTGGAAAAGTTCATCCCTAAGTTCCACTGGATGAATATGATCGGCATTTTCCTCGGGATTGATGATAAGAACCCGCTGCCTTGGGTCGCCTTCACGCTGTGCTGCAAGAAAAGCAGCAGTCAACTCCCACTGGCAGGCACGGGAGTGTGCATAGTTAAGGGAATAGTACGCCAGCAGCACCCTTGATCTGCCAACCCCGTCAACAATGGAGCGAGTAATGCTCGCATAGTCTTGGATGTCGGTCTCGTCCATCCATATGGTCAGTTCCCTTGCTCGAATAGCTTCGCATATCTGCATCACCTTTGCGTGATCTTTGTGTGGGTAACTGAGACAAATATCGTAATCCATAATTGTACGGGAGATGGGAAGGGATGACAATTTGTTTTCACGTCCTTTTTTCTATGCAGAATATTTTACAATGAATACATTGAACTTTTCCATTTATACATTTACATATTTGGATATGGGATGCCATCATCATTTGAAAAATGTCCCAAGTATATACAAAACATTTAAAAGTGTACTATCAGCGATACATATATGTGATAGATAAGACATCATAAAATACTGGATTAAAATTTAAACTTGATAATAGTGATGTTTATGGAGACCTTAGCAATACCTAAAGATGTGTGGAATCCAATAACAGGTTTGGTACAACACGGCTTATATAAGAATGAAAGATCTGCCATCATAAACATAGTACACGATATGAGTTTGTCAAAAATGAAAGAATTCAAATCGTCCATGCAGGAATTTGAAACAAAATATGGTCTCATTTTTGAAGATTTTGAAAAGCAGATAAAATTTGCTGAAACAGAGGATTTTGAAAAATGGGATGACTACATTGAATGGAAGGCGTATTCTAAAGCATATTCTTATTGGAAAACTGCCCACGAGGAGATATCCCCGTGGTTGTAGTCAGAACAATAACAATTTTAAGGAACCATTGTATTGTTTCAGAACTTCATATCACAAAAACATTGGTTGAACCGGATATTGAAATGATTAAAGCAAATGCAATTCTTACAGATGGCTCTATGTTATATGTATCTGAGATTATAGGGGATGACTGGCGAGACTATTCTTATCACTGGCAGAGAGATGGCAGAATGTTAAGAAGATGGGACAACGCCCCACATCACAAAGAACTACCTTCTTTTCCACACCATGTCCATGATGAAAATAGTGTCCTGTCTGGAGATGATGTGAATTTAGCCGATATCCTGTCATTTATTGAGACAAAACTCAAGAAGCAGAACTGAAGGTATAATTTTAATTATTATACCCCGCAGGATATGTTGCGGTTGAGTGTCCCCTCACAACGTTTGACTTTAAGCATTAATTTCATCAACGTGGGCTTTCACTCCGGATATCAGACTGGCGAGATCGTTAGAATCAGGGACTTGGTCTATCCAGACATTCAATTTTTTAGATCGAAGTGCCTCAAGGATTTGATTCACCTTATATTCCGCAGGTATATTTTGAAAACAAATCTTTTTCTTAAACATTGAATCATGTTGGATGATTGTGTTTTTCGATATTTTTGGAAAAATGGTTTGGAAAGATGTATGTCTATTTTATGCCGAAGTTGGAATGTCGCACTCTCACTTTCCGCAGGTCAAATGAGTATTCGTATTATTTTTCCTGATAGCGTTTTTAAAAATCCAATTTTATTTATATTTTATAAGTATGTGTTGTTTATGGACAAAATTGTGGTGTTTTTGACATTAGAGTTATCAGAATTAATATTTCATGTAAACTGTTGGAATAGTCCACATTTAGAGACATTTAAACTTAGGAAATAATTGCATCATGCTTCATCATAGCGTTTTTCTTTCGAACAATATTTAAGATATCTCATTTTGATCGTTTTTTTGGCAGTCTCTCATGAGCATATAATTGACAAAAACGCTATCAGAAGAAATTATTGAATTTTTGTAGATACCTGCGGAAAGTGAGAGTCACTTTTTTTACTTCTTTTTTATCCTTGTGTGGATAACTGAGAACAACATCGTACGTCCGATCGCTATTCATAATTCTCCCGCTATCCTCATTATATCCTGTATCCCATAAAATTCCTCAATCCATCCGATACACTTCAAACCCCACCTTTGCAAGGAATTCGGGAATCCCGCGCACAGTCTCCCGGTCGTATTCCTTCACCTCTTCAGTTAACTCATCCCATGGGCGAAGATGCGGACTTATCTTCGCATCAACATCCCTTGTCTCACCGTATACCCACCCATCAGCTTCTCGTTCCGATACCAAGCGTTCATGCTCCATCTCTGCAAGGATTTCCACCTCTTCCCGCGTAAACTCAAATAATGGAGCTCCCTCCTCCACCACAGGATAAAGTCCACAGCGCACCCTCTCAAGCTTCTCCTGAATCTGGTCTGCCTGCTTGCGGTTTGATTCTTTGAGACTAAAATCAAGTTCATCCCATGGATACATGGAAGGGTCACCAGCAGCCTTTCTGCCACTCTGATCCGCAAGATACTGTTCGTGTATAGCCTCTGCCAAGCGTTCCCCCGACGCACCGAGTATCACGTCGCTCACCAGAAGACGCGAGAACGACTCTTCGTCAAGATGTAGCTTGAGCTGCTCCTTTGCAGGAAGATAAGCCTGTTCCCATGACCTGCGCCCGTTTAACATGCTCATCTCGATGATGGCTTCGATCGAACGAGTGCCGTGTTTATAACTTTTGACGTTGATCAGTGCCCGCAGCACGCCGTCATCGATCCTGAGATGTTTTCTGCTGTCAAAGAGGTTATCTGCCTTCTGTTCGAGTAGAGAACGAAGCAGCATCGAGCGCCTGATTACAAATACCGTATCGTCTGACCCTCTCTGGTTAGGTCCCCTTATATTTACGTAACCACGCAGACGGCTTGTGAAATCGGGTCCTTTTACATCTTTATACGTCCTCTTTTCTTCAGGGTCCATAGTATTGGCATCATCGGCACCGTCTCCCGAGAACCTTTCAAATGTATTGTTTATTCCGCCTGCAAAGACAAGGATCGATCTGCCAATGGGATGCATCGTCTCCCTTTCCATGAATTTTCCGTCCTGCATCGGTTCTAAAAAGTATTTCAGCCAGCCAAGTTTCCCATTAAAATCCGAATCGAACTCATCAAAAAAGACAAGCGGAATCTTCCCCTCCAGTGCAAGGTCGCGGACCTTATGAAACGCGCTGATCAGGTCAGACTTTGAATCGAACTGGGAAAGATTGAACTTCAATAGCTCAATCCTGCCTGAAGCGATACTCTTTGCGATCTCGGTTATACCAAAGGATTTGCCAGAACCGGGCGAACCAAATACCGCTATTGAAAGCGGGCGGGTATAGCTCTCTGATTCGAGATACTCCCGCATCAGGTTCTTTATACTGTGAAAGCTCTCAATCTCATTCCGGTCAACACTCTTCAACTTCCCAAAGTTACCTATCGGGACGTTTTTAAGTGCGGCAGTCTCACCTTCCTTTACAATTCCATAAGCGATGCGCTCCAGCACGGGATCGTTGATCTCTTTGAGTATGCACCATGAGTGCGGATCCGCATCTTCTGCCGTGTTCTGGTCAGATATTGCAACATCAGCTATGGGATCGCCACTCTGCCCACTGTCTAAAAAAATACCAGCTACAGTATAGGGATATTCAGGCTCATGTCCGGGTTCGTCCGTTCCAAAACCACGTCTGACAAGTTCCCGGGATGCATTCAGGCCATCACGCACCGCCCTTCCCACTGCATCTGAGAGTGGATCCCCACAATCACACTGGAGCGCGATCCTTGCTGCGAGTGCGGCAACGAATACGGAAGAGATTCCTTGCATCTTTCCCCGGTAGTTGTGCGTAAAGTCGCCCTCGCTCATTGTCGGATCGAAGTACAGCCGGGCTGTGGCGTGGTCGCCCACCAACGTGTAATGTATCGCGCCTTCGAGACCGAAGCGAACCACAAGATTGGTACAGCCTGTAAGCCCCAGTCCGGCGTTGTATGCCATTTGCCAGACGAATTCCTTTGCAGTGCGCTCCCACGAAAGAGAGCGGCTGATGTTCATGCCGCTTGCACGCAGATCATCCGCGGTCACGACCACAACCAGCCTTTCGGAATGCTTCTTTGAGATGTGCTCCCACAGATCACCACAAGCAAGAGGGCGGTGCATTTTGCATACCACGATGGGTTTAGCTCCTTCGTCCTGTATCGCCAGAGGCAATCTCGTTTCATCATCGCGAAATCCGTTCCCTGCATCGTCGAGAACCACCATATCCGCACGAGGATCGTCATCATTAAAGGAAAGTGGAACCAGGGCGTTGGCGGTGGGTCCTGTAAACCCTCTGCAACGCCCGATTCTGTAAACCATCCGGTCTTTATCCATATCCCTACGGTCTGATGAACATGGGAAAAGCTCCAATTCTGCGTTTGAGTGAAGGAGGACCTTCGGAGGAATTTTATCGATATTCTCCAACTGCGGCGAAACCACAGTGATACCGGGTGCAGTGCGCATAAAATCCGCTAAAAGAAGCGCACCTCCGGGTTTTGCACTCATGTGCGTCCCTGAGTAAAGTTTCCAGTTTAGCCCCGCATCTTCCGGGTTTTTGGGCCATTGCAGCCAGTCAATGCAGACATCCCCTGTAACAACGATTGTGGGTCTCTTACTCTCCATGCTATCTCCTCCTTTGCATTATGATTCATACCTATAGCGTTTACAATCAGATAAATTCATCTGCGTTCTCTCGTTCATGCAGCAATTCCCGATAAGATTGTAAACGCATGCAGCTAAAGGGTTACTAAGTTTAATGAAGATCAAAGTTAGATTATCTTTGCCAAAGAAGAATTTTAGCCAAAAATCATACACGACCTTCAGTAGCTAACAATTTTTGATATTGCAACAGCGCTTAACAGTTTAATCATGTCTGCAGTCAATCAATATCGATGCGGGTTAAATGTGGACAATTATATTAATCTTGGAACTATTGTCAACGGCGGGCATGGCTGTTGAAATATATAATTTATATCGTACATCCAATCATCAAGGATTGACTTGCATGAGCGTTGTCCATACTAATAAATGAAAAGCAAAGCAATTTACCAGTTACAAACATCTA
>Ga0255431_1009_pt2 | contig 25835 bp, 19 predicted proteins | sample ANMaggSeSYBR02J5_FD_182633 | JGI IMG/M metagenome (GOLD analysis project Ga0255431, IMG submission 182633) | Sediment cell enrichment communities from methane seep in Santa Monica Basin, California, United Staets - ANME aggregate JGI... | ecosystem: Environmental > Aquatic > Marine > Cold seeps >... | reverse complement strand
ACAGGGATTTTTTGAAAATGGTGGCCAGAGATGCTTTATCGGTCGAATTGTAAAAACAAGTGCAACTGCTGCAATAACGAAATTACAGGCAGAAGGTAGTGATGCTTTGACCGTGGAAGCGATTGGTGAAGGAAGTTGGGGTAACGATATTGAAATAAAAGTACTGGAAGGGACCGATAGTGGTTTTAAGCTGCAAGTATTATACAATGAAGACGATCCAGTAGAGGAATTCGATAATTTATCTGTAGACGAAACATCGCCTGATTATTATGAAATTAAGGTTAATGGCAGATCGAATTATATCCTGCTAACCGAAGAAGATGATGATACTGGAGAGGAACCAGAAGAAGGTCATAATACCGGTACAGCTCAAGCTGGAGCAGCCAGTACAATCACCCTTGAAAATACTGCGTTATCAACAGATGACGCTTACAATGGAATGGTGATTGAGATCACTGATGGGATAGGAAAGGGTCAGAAACGTATTATAACGGGATATACTGGAGCTTCTAATATAGCGACTTTAGAAACGCCCTGGACTATTACTCCTGATGATACTTCCATATATGGTCTTTACTGGATTCTGAATGACGCCAATGATTCATTGGTACATACTGGCACAGCTCAAGCTGGAGGAGTCAATACAATAACACTTGTAGCCGAAGCATCAGAGGAAAATGATTTCTATAATAATATGACAATTGAGATCACTGGTGGAACAGGAAACGGTCAAATTCGTACAATTTCAGATTATACTGGTGGTGGTACTCAGGAAGCTACAGTAGACGAGGACTGGGATACTGCACCTGATGATACCTCTGTTTACCAAGTAACCGAGCCGACAACATTAGTCCTGACTGACTATACGAGAACTGATAGTAAACAGGGAAATCGAAAAGCTTTGAGCGGATTTACAGAAATTGACGAAATTTCGATTCTCTATTCCCCGAATTCTCAGAATGTTGAAGGATTATCCGGTGCATTAATTACTCACTGTGAAATCCTTAAGGATCGGTTCGCAATCATAGATGCTAAACAAGGCGATGATGCCTCAACTCTTGATCCCAGGAGCGATCGTGTAACACAATATGCAGCTTTTTACTATCCATGGATCTATATTGTGGATCCTCAGACGGGATCATTACGAGTAATACCACCCGGAGGCTATATGGCAGGAATATATGCACGTAGTGATACAGAAAGAGGAGTGCATAAAGCTCCAGCCAATGAAGTCGTACGTGGAGCTAAAAAGCTTGAATTCCTTATTACTAAAGGGGAACACGATCTTTTGAATCCTCGCGGTGTGAATGTCATCCGGTTTTTCCCTGGAAGGGGAATTCGTGTTTGGGGTGCCCGTACTCTATCAAGCAATACGCTGTGGAAATACATCAATGTCAGACGTCTTTTCATCTACATTGAAGAGTCTATTGAAGAAGGGACCCAATGGGTTGTCTTTGAACCAAATAATGAAAAACTCTGGGCCAGGGTCAGGGCAACAATTACTCAGTTCCTTACCAGGGTCTGGAGAGATGGAGCTCTTATGGGTACAAAGGCTGAAGAAGCATTCTTTGTTAAATGTGACAGAAGTACCATGACCCAGGATGATATCGATAATGGTAGGCTCATCTGTGTTATCGGTATTGCACCGGTAAAACCGGCAGAATTCGTTATATTCCGTATAGCCCAATGGGCCGGAGGTTCTGCTGTTACAGAATAAATTAATCTTTTGAAAATGAGTAGAACAAGAATAAATCGAATATCAATAAATAGAAAAGGAGGTTTATAATGGCAACAGGAGAAAGAAACGATCCATACAGACAGTTTAGATTTAGGGTTGAGGTTGATGGAATCACTCAGGCAGGGTTTAGTGAAGTCAGTTTTGCAGATACGACGACAGATTCCGTCGATTACCGGGAAGGTAATGAGGCGCCGGTATTCAGAAAACTTTCAGCTCTGACCAAATTCGGGAATATTACCCTTAAATGGGGTATCACTGACTCTATGGACCTTTATGATTGGAGACAGCAGGTCATAGATACCGGGGCTCAAGGAGCACGGAAAAATTTATCAATCATCCTGATTGATGAAGCCGGTGCAGATAAAGCCAGGTGGGATATTGTCGAAGCATGGCCAACTAAATATGACCCACCGGATTTCAGTAGTAAAGGTAACGAGGTTGCAATCGAAACCCTTGAAATCGTCCATGAAGGCTTTAAGCGTGTTACCTGAGTTAAGGAGGTTACTTTTTGACTTTTCAGACAGAATTTGAATTTACTTTGCCAAAAGGGTTTGTGGATGAGGAAGGGACCCTTCACAAAAAAGGAATTATGCGCCTTGCAACAGCAGCAGATGAGATACTTCCCATGAAAGATGCCAGGGTACAGTCAAATCCTGCATACCTGACAGTGATACTGCTCTCAAGGGTTATTTCAAAGCTTGGAGATTTACCAGCTATCAATACAAAAATGATAGAAAATCTCTTTGCTTCTGATCTATCCTACCTTCAGGAATTCTATAGACAGATCAACGAAAATGGTACGGGCAAAGTTGAAACAATCTGTCCCAAATGTGAACACAGATTTGAGTTTGAGGTAGTACCGCAGGGGGAATATTAAGCTACCCCCTCGATAGGTTGTACGAGGAGGTAGCTTTTATTGCATACCATTTTCACTGGTCTTCCAGGGAGATTATGAACATGGAACACAAGGAAAGACAGAGGTGGTGTGAAGAGATTTCCAGGATAAATCAACACATGAGCGAAGACAAGCAAAGAAGTATTCTAGAGGTATAGTCAAATGACAGGAAAAAAACCATATCCATACCCATCTTTTAGATTTCGCATAGAAATTGGAGGTATTACTGTTGCTCAGGTTTCCGATGTTACCGGTCTTCAGATTGAAACAGAGACCGAACCTTTTGAAGAGGGAGGAGTTAATGATTTTGTGTATCAACTCCCCAAGAGGACAAAATACCAGAATATCACTCTGAAGCGAGGCATTACTGATCTGGATGAAATGTGGAAATGGTACCAGAGCGTTGTTATTGGAAAATTTGTTAGAAAAAACGGATCTATTGTATTGATGGATGCTGCAGGCGAAGATAAATGGTGCTGGAATTTCCATGGAGCATTTCCTGTAAAATGGACAGGGCCTGATCTTAAAAGTGATAGTAATACTGTGGCATTTGAATCTATTGAACTTGCCCATCATGGTATCTGGAAGGGGTAGAGGTAGATGTCCGGTTCCATTACAAAATCCGTTATTCCTCTTTCTGATTCGTTCTTCCATCAAAAAATAATGAATAAGTACCATAGGGGAATAGGGAGCATGTTCAGTTTTCCACTGATGATTTTTTCTAGAAACTCAAGGCTCCAAAAAATGTATCTGGATATCAATATGCGTTTTTCTTTTCACAAACAAAATAAATTATTCCATATAATTTCTGAAAATACTGAAAGTTTCAAAAATACGTTTTCGTGGTTTGCAAATGAAAAATCCTTGCCACTGCATAATATAATGTCAACTGTTTTGAAGAGTACACAGAACTTATATAAAATGGTCAAGTTGATTCAACCTGAATTAATATCATCATTCATTCCAGCCATGCATGATTCTGTAAACATAAAAACCAATGTTTTCGGATCTAGTATGATTGAAGTTAAGAATATAAAATTTACAGCACCGATTATCTATTCTTCCGGAAACAATGTGGTGGATTCATTCGATCCACAGCAAGTTTTTTACAGGCAATCCAATTTATCCTGGATGAAAAATGATTCTCCTCCTGAAAAAACACCCGGATCAATATTTATTTCACAAAATGTCTCATATCCACAAACAATTGATAATGGTATCCGGCAGGACGGCAGAACCTTTAGCAATTCCTTTTTGAATTATAGCAATTACACGATTATTAAGCCGCAAATATTTCCATTAAATAGTAAGTTGCACGAGGAAAATGGAAAAAATAACTTATATGCCTATAAAAATGAATATTTCTGGCAACTTCAATCAAATTTTCATCACAGATCACCATTTACATTCATTCAATCCCCTGTATTGATAAATGAAAGAACATTTGAAATGAGGAATGACACATTGTACAATACATCTCAGAACTGGACCAGTCTCGATAAATTACAAGTCAGGAACATTAATTATAACCCGGAAGCAGGTACTGTAAAACCTCTCATAAGCAAAAGAAATACATATTCTGCAGGTGATAATGAAAATTTAATTTTTCAAAATCAGCAGCATATAGAACAGAAAATCGACCAGATCGAAAAGATCGTGGGAGATACAAAAAAAACCATAGAAAAATCAATGTCTGAAAATTTTTCAGGGAGGAAGGACAGCGAACCACACTTAAATATTAATAATCTTTCAGACCAGATCTATCATACCATTGAGCGAAGAATCAGGATCGAAAGAGAGAGAAGGGGGATATAAATGCTGGTAAAAGCGTTCCTGACACGAAAAGATAAACCTTATGTCATAGTGCCTTGTCTTTTTAATCCCAAGGAACTGAGTGTTGAAAAGAGCAATCAATTTGCTGAAGTGAATATTCCAGGTCTTTCATCTCCCATATTCCAGTTTGTGAGGGGAAATGCCAGATCAGTGACGTTAGATCTTTTTTTTGATACTTATGAAATGGGTACTGATGTGCGTTTATTTACAGATCGGATTACAGGATGGGATGCTGGAAGCATGTTCAGTAATCTTCCCGGCAGCGCGAAAGGCCTGATGGATATAGATTCTGAGCTTCATGCACCTCCGGTTTGCCTTTTTATCTGGGGTGCGTTCATTTTTCAATGTATCATTGAGAGGGTTACGAAGAGATTTACTATGTTCCTTCCTGCAGGGATTCCTGTCAGGGCCACATTAAACATTACCTTAAAAGAATATAGAGAAGTTGATATACAGGTCAATGAGATTGATGCCCGATCGGCTGACCTTACAAAACGATGGATAGTTACCCAGGGAGACAGTCTTTGGTCCATAGCAACCAGAGAATATGGAAAAGCAGAGGACTGGAGATTAATTGCAGAAGCGAACAATATTGACAATCCCCGCAATTTGAATCCGGGACAGGAACTGTTAATTCCGGTAAAGGAGTGAATATCAGTGGTTTTAGAAGCACTATCACAGGAAACACTTAATTTTTATGCTCCGAGATTTATCGTGGAAATCGAAAATGAAACATTAAATGCAATCATATCAAAGGCAATTATTGACGTGAGCGTTGAAGAGAAAATTGATGAAGGTGCAAGTTTTCAATTAACGTTACATGATGAATTTGATATGACTACTCAAGAATTCAAATGGCTTGATCATGAACTTTTCAATGTGGGGAATGATGTTACTATAAAAATGGGATATGAAAATGATCTGCAGATTATGGTAATGGGAGTAATTACGAGCTTAGAGCCAAGCTTTTTTTCCAGTGAAACGCCAACAATTAGAATCCAATGTCAGGATCCATCTTTTGATTATCTGAAAAGGAGCACTCCTGCAAGAACATTTAGAGATAAATCATATAGTGTAATAGCAGAAATAATTGCTGAGGAAGCACATCTCAGCTCTGAAGTAGATGATGTAGAAAATTATAGAGCTACTACTCAAAAAGATAATAATGAAAATTATTTAACATTTCTTAAAAAGTTGAAAGATGAGGTGGGATACGAACTCAAACTGCTGGAACAGACTTTATACTTTATTGAACCACAAGATGACAGGGATGAAATTCTTACACTTGAGCTGGGAAAGGACATTATCAGTTTTCGCCCTGTTATGAATACTGCAGATGTAGTTACAGAAGTAGAGGTAAGGGGTCATAACCCGGCTGATCCAGGTAATCCAATTATCGGGCGTGCAACTGCCGGGAGTGAGAGATCACAGGAATCAGAAAGAACACGGGGGAGCCAGATCGTAGAGGAACGGCACAGGAGTGTAAAAAGGATCATAACAAATGTGCCCGTTGACTCACAGGAACATGCAGATTCGATTGCCAGAGCCGCATTAAACCATGCTTCTGACACATTTATCAAGGGGGAAATGGAGTGTATTGGAATACCACAGATCAGAGCAGGTGAAACCATCAGACTCGAAAAAATGGGAGCTCGATTCAGTGGAAAATATTACATCACAGGAACGACCCATACCATAAATGCGAGCGGCTACAGGACGAACATTTCAGTTAAAAGGAATGCACTATGAGTATATTGGATTCATTGGGAAGTGGAGAACAACGTGGGAGTACTATCTCCGGAGTTGCCGCTGGTATTGTTACCAATAATCAGGATACGGATGATCTTGGCAGAGTTAAATTGCGATTCCCCTGGCTTTCGGATGAAAATGAAACTGATTGGGTACGTATTGCCACCTTCATGGCAGGTCCTGAAAGAGGGAGTTTTTTCCTTCCTGAGGTAGATGATGAAGTACTCGTTGCTTTTGAAAATGGTGATATTCATCGCCCTTATGTAATTGGAGTGCTCTGGAACGGGAGACATGCGCCACCAGAGACAAACAGTGATGGGAATAACAATATCAGAAAGATACGTTCCCGGAGCGGTCATGAGATTATCTTTAATGATGACGATAGTGCAAGGCAGGAAAAGATAGAAATCCGGACCAATGCAGGACATAAGGTAATCCTTGATGACTCAGCAGGCGGGGAAAAAATAGAAATTATCGATAAGACAGGTAATAATAAGATCGTTATTGACTCTGTTCAAAATTCAATAAATATGGAAAGTGCTATGCAACTCACGATCAAGGCAAATGTGATAGAAATTGAAGGTACCACATCCCTGACAATTAAATCAAACGCTATTCTGACAATTCAGGGATTACCAGTTAAAATAAATTAGGAGAATGTTGGAATGCCGCTGGCAGCACGGGTGGGAGATATGACATCCCATGGAACTCCTTTAGGTCCGGGACCGGGAAGTCCGAATGTACTCATTGGAGGAATGCCTGCATGGAGAGCAACAACTGATATGCATGTATGTCCGCTGGTTACTGGCGTTGTACCTCATGTAGGGGGGGTTATCGCCGTAGGAAGCGTCACAGTACTTATCAATAACCTTCCTGCTGCACGTCAGGGAGATATGGTGGTTGAAAGTGGTCCCCCCAATTCTGTTGTTATGGGGTGTCCGACAGTACAGATTGGTTAGGTAAGGAGAATATAAATGGAAAAGAATTTTCTGGGCGTGGGGTGGAAATATCCTGTATATATCACCGTTGAAGGAAAAATCGCCAAGTCCGAATATGAACAGGATATTAAAGAAGCCATCTGGATAATCCTGGGTACGGCAAAAGGCGAACGTGTCATGCGGCCGGATTTTGGATGTGGAATACATGATCTGATTTTTACCCCCCTTAACACAGCAACGATAACCCTGGTTGAAAATAGTGTCAGGGAAGCCCTTACAATATGGGAACCAAGGATCGAACTGATCAAGGTTGAAGCATCTTCTGAAAAGTCTGAGGAAGGAAAGATGTTGGTAAGTATCGATTATCGTGTTCGTACTACAAATAATCGGTTCAATCTTGTTTATCCATTTTATATAAAAGAGGGAAGTTAGATCAATGAAAACAAGACCTCCGAAAATTGATGAAAGAGCGTTCAGTGACCTGATGAGTAATATCAGGGGTATAATCCCCCATTATACTCCGGAGTGGACAGGTTCTGATGAAAAAGATCCGGGAGTAGCTCTACTCAAGATCTTTACCCATATTAATGAGAGTATTATCCATCGTTTTAATCAGGTCCCGCATAAGAACTTTGTTGCTTTTCTTGATATGCTGGGGATACAACTTCTCCCTGCCCAACCTGCCAGAGTCCCGCTTACCTTTTATCTTTCTAAAGGTACTGATAAAGAAATTCTCATTCCGGCAGGGACGCAGGCTTCATCCAAGAAAACAGATGAGCATGAAAAACTTATTTTTGAGACTGAAAAAAACCTGCTGGCAACACCCAGTCTCCTGAAAAGAGTTGTAAGCACTGACCCTGAAAAAGATGCAATCTACATTCCTCCTCCTGGATTCCTGGATGGATCACAGCAAGAAGAACGCTCTTATACAATTGTTTCATCTCCATCAGCCGGTTCAAAAGACTTTCAGCTTGATCATATTACTGATCTGGAAGAAGGGGATTTTCTCAGGATTGGAAATGAAACAAATATTGAATATGGTATCGTTTCCGGCATTTCAGGAACGATAATAAAAATGGAAGATACATTATTATGTGCTCACCCTGCCAGCACACCGGTTGAAAAGATCACAAAATTCAATCTTTTCGAAGGTAAGAATATGCAGGAACACAGCTTTTACATCGGTCATGAGGATCTTTTTAACATCAAGAGCACGGCTCACTTTATTCTTTCAATAACCCATCGGGAAGGTACACAAAGCGGGATTGATCCTCTTAAGGTGTCATGGGAATACTGGGGAGAAGTTGAAGGAGAAGAAGAAGAGGGATGGCTCAAGTTCAATACTATTGATCTGACCCGGGGTTTCAGCAAGGATGGTGAGATTCATCTCAACAAGATGCAGGAGGGTGAGATCAAGGAAAAAGAGATAAACGATATCAAAAGCCGGTGGATTCGCTGCATTCTGGACGTTCCTTTGCCAGTAGATGAACCCCGTATATTACCCCGGCTGGATACTATTACTTTTATTGTCAAGTCATCCGGAGAAAAAATCCTGCCTGACCTGGCATTCAATAACGATACCCCACTTGATATTTCCCTGCCATTCACACCTGTCGGAAAAGAACCAAGGATGTTTGATAATTTCTCCATAGCGAGCAAGGAAGCGTTCTCTAAAAAAGGAGGGAAGATTGAAATTGAAGCAGATGTGGAACAGAGGGGAATTCTTGGCCCTCCGACCGCGATTTCAAATGGAGGTAAAATAAAGGTTTTTGCCAGAGGGACCTATGGAAGGCTCGTCGAAGTGGAAATAGACCCTAACGGCGAAGCTGAATGGAAAGACCATGGGTTTCCACCAGATACAAAGATCGCTGCTGAATCTGCTCCCAGCGCAGTACATTATCCACTTAATTCAGGTGGATATCTTGAATATGTTGATATCAACGGTTTTAAGGAGAGAAATATCTCAGTATTTATGCGGGCTGAAAATGGTCATCTTGTTGAATGGTTTGATAATGGCAGTCAAGGGCAGTGGATCGATTATGGGACTCCAGAGGAAGGTATTAATATTCAATTTGATCCAGCTGCCATCTATCATCAAACCGAAAGACCTGATGGATATAGTATAATTTCTATATTCAGTGCTGGAACTGATTGTTGTCTTTACGAATTAAATCGCCGTCCTGATGAGATTAAAGGAAAATGGATTAATCGTGGAAAACCAGTGAAAGAGAATATATCAGTTAATATTGACTCTTCACCTTATGCAGATAGTTATGAAGATAATGGTTATAATTATGAAGGAATTAGAGTCAAAGTATTAGTCAAGGGAAAAGACGGTATATTATATGAACTGGATTGTAAAGCTGGTGAAGAGGAATGCACAAGCTGGGAGGATTATCCATCTGTACCAACGGAAGAACTTTTGGATTCTAGACCATTTTTCATAATTTATAGATCATTTGGTTCTACTGAAATCCATTACTATGTAAAAGTGTTTATAAAAGATTTATCCGGTAATTTATGGGAATTTGATACTAAAGATAATTGGACAAATTTAGGATCACCCGAATCCTCTATAAATTCAGCTCCCCATGGGTACCTTTCAAATCCACCTGACCTCTACAATCCAGACAATGAGAACGGAAAACATATTTTTGTGAGAGACCAAGATAATTTATTATGGGTAAGAAATGATTTCGGTTGGGTATCCCATGAAGCACCTGCGAATTCAGGGCTTAAATTTGACTCATATGTTCTTTCTAGTACTAATACACTGCACATTTTTTCAGCAAGCGATAAGAATGCAATTGTGGAAAGAAGAATCGGGTTGGTTAGATTAGAAGGTACAGCAACAGGAGGAACTGATAATACAATTAATCTCAATGGTAATGCATCAAGCACCAATGGTGCATACAATGGGATGATTGTTAAAATCATCAATGGTCCTGGAAGTGACCAGATCCGTAAGATAATAGAATATGACGGAGTAAATAAAACCGCTACTGTAGATAATTGGGATACAATACCTGAATCTGATTCAAATTATCTTCTAATTGGTTATACTTCAATGATCTGGAACGAATATAAAGACCCACTTGAAACCGCATTAACTCCCACCCTTTCCTGGGAATACTGGAACAGTAAGGGATGGGTAGTGCTGAAAGGTCTGAAAGATGAAACTTCACATCTTTTAAATAGTGGAAAGATCACTTTTTCCTTACCCGAAGATATTGAAGAGACAGAGATTGCAGGACAGAAGAGCTTCTGGATAAGAGGAAGAATAGTAGGTGGTGATTATGGAAGGGAATCATTCTCTCTCTTAAAAGAAGAAACCAATGAACAAAAATTGATTTTTTCTAAAGACAGCATCAGACCACCCATCATAAATAAGCTAACGATCAGTTATGTTCTTGAAACAGAGCAGTATCCTCAACAATGCAAGACATATAATAACCTTGAATATATTGACCAGACAGATGCTAATAAGATAGAGGATAAACAATATTCTCCTTTTGTAAAGTTAGAAGATAGAGATAAAACACTATACCTTGGATTTAAAAAATATTTTAAAGACGGGCCTGTTAAAATCTTCTTTTTGGCTAAAGAACTTTCATTTACTGAAGAACAAAAACCAAAAATGGAATGGACTTACAGTAAGAAAAATGATTGGGGTGAACTTGATTATTACGATGCAAGTGAAAGCTTGATCATGGCAGAGATCCTGGAACTTCTCGGACCATCGGATTTTTCTGCAAGAACCTGGTTTGGCAGTTATCTCTACTGGATCAAAGGCAGTCTTACAAAAGGGGAATATGAAGAATGGCCCCTCCTGGATGGTATTTATCCCAACACAACATGGGCACTCCAGGCAGAGACCATCAAAGATGAAACTATAGGCTCAAGCAACGGTGAACCTGATCAAACTTTTGAGTTCCTCAAGATCCCTGTTCTTAACGGGGTAACATTGAGGATACAGGAAATTCTCTCAGAAGAAGAAAAGCTATCTCTTACAACTGCTTCTGGAGAAGATGCCATACACGAGGTAAAGGATGAGAAAGGGAATATTATTGAAACTTGGGTTTTGTGGTCAGAAGTTTTAGACTTTTTCGATTCAAAAGAAAATGACCGTCATTACACCCTGGACCGCGCTACCGGTCAAATCCAGTTTGGTGATGGGATAAACGGTATGATACCACAAGCTGGTGAAAACAACATAAGGGCATTTTCATATCGATGGGGTGGAGGAAAGCAGGGAAATGTGAGAGCAGGAGACATCAAATCGATTAAATCGCCTGTATCCGGCGTTGACAGTGTATTAAATCCTGCCCCTGCTGACGGGGGAGCTGATACGGTAACACTTGATAGGATGCTGGAAATCGGACCTGCCCGGATAAGCCACAGAAACAGGGCTGTAACTGTAGAAGATTTTGAATGGCTGGCAATGGAGGCGTCGAGAAAACTGGCAAAGGTCAGATGCCTGCCAAATACCAACAATAGAATGGAAAAGGAAACTGGCTGGGTCAGTGTGATCATTGTTCCTGATTCACCTGAAGATGAACCTTCTCCTTCACTGGAATTAAAAAGAAAAGTAAGAAAGTATCTTGAGGAACACTGTGCAAATACTATCAGTTTCCCAGACCATATTCATGTTACTGGTCCTTCCTATGTGAAGGTGGGTATTTCAGTTGATGTGTTTATTATTTCCATTGATGCGGCTGGTGAAGTGGAACGTGAGGTAAATAAAAAACTCAGGGTATTTTTTCACCCATTGACAGGTGGTCCTGAAGGTAACGGATGGGATTTTGGAAGAGACGTTTCAGTTTCAGATGTATATGCCTTAATTGAAAAAATAAAAGGGGTGGATCATGTGGAGAACCTGAAATTTGCTTTTAACGGGACTAAAGACGGTAATATAGTAAATGTTGAACCTGAGTCTCTGGCAGCAAATGGAACTCACACTGTTAATCTTCAACTGGTAAAAGGAGGGCAAAATTTATGAGTTTATCTGTTCCCGGATTAGACGATAAAACCTTCAATGAAATTGTTGATGAGGCCCGTTCACTCATTCCCCGATATTATCCTGAATGGACCGACCACAACGTTCATGACCCGGGTATTACTTTCATTGAGTTATTTGCCTGGCTTGCAGAGATGCAGATATATCAGCTCAACCAGATAACAGACCGGAACTATATAAATTTCTTAAAACTTCTAGATTTTTATCCCTGTGATATCCAGCCTGCAAGAGTTGATATCACGTTTGGAAATAAAGAAAATAAAGAAAATATTACCGATGAAATACCTGTTCCGGCAGGTACCCAGATATTTACCGGAGTGGAAACTGAACTACTAGTATTTGAAGTCCAGGAAGATTTCAATCTCATTCCGGCACAGATCAAATCAATAATCACTACATATGATTCAAAGACAGTTGATAACACTGAGGCGAACGAAACTGAAAATGTTTTTTTTGCTGTATTTGGTGAAAAACCTGAAAAAGAAGGGATACTGGGATTAGGATTAGAATTTTATAACCAAATTCCTGAAAATGAAATTCACATCACGTTTTTCCTGTTTGAAGATGACCTCCCTCCAGAGGGACCTCATGGAGATAAGCCTTTGCACGTAATTCCTTCTGCTGGTATAGTATGGGAATATCAAACTAATGGAAAATGGAAGGATCTTCCTGTTCTCAAGGACAATACCCTGGCTTTGACCACAAACGGCAGGATTGTTTTTGTTTTGCCGTCTGATATGGAAATGAATGATATCGACGGATTATACTGGATACGCTGCCGCATACAAGACGGATGGTATGAGATTGTCCCTTATATGAGCAGAATATCGATCAACACTGTATCAGCCGTTCAGGTCAAAACCATAAGAAATGAAGATCTGGGCACATCTTTGGGTTTTCCCTATCAAAAAGTACGCCTTAAGAAAAAACCTGTAATGAGAACATCCCATGATGTTCTGCCATTTGGTGCCGGAGATGTACTTGACTGGCATGGTCTGCTGAAAATGATGAAAAATCAGGCTGAGATGCCGGAACCTACAAAACGGATCACTGGTATGTTTGATGAAAACACACAGAATCTGATCAGTGAATGGGATGAGTCTGAGATAGGTATCTCACTAAAATTGAAATTTGCAGTGTTGTCAGCTTTAAACACGGTCATGGAAAAACAGGATGTATACCATGTTGAAGTTTTCAAAGAAGTGAAAATCCCAGATGAGCTTAAAAAATTATTAAACCATCTGGATATTATTTCAGACAATGAATTGAAAACGCTCAACTGCTTTTTGATAGAAGCGACTTTTCCAGATACAATAACAAAAAGAAACCTGGTCATTCAGATACAGGGTGATGAGGGGGAGTGGGAAACCTGGATTGAAGTTAATGATTTTGAATCTTCTGGTCCGGATGACCGTCACTACCTTTTGGATCCTGAAGAAGGAGAAATCACTTTTGGAAATGGCTTGAACGGCCGTATTCCACCTGAAGGACACAAGATCAGGGCAATGCTGTATAAAACCACACAGGGTCTGAAAGGAAATATTGCAAAAGGACAGAAATTCAGGATTGCTGAATCCGGGACGATAACAGGCGAGAATAGAAAAGAAGCAACTGGAGGAAGATTTACTGAATCTATTGACCATGCAAAGAGCAGGGCTAAAAAAGACTTCAGAACAAATTACAGAGCTATTACCTCAAAAGATTATGAACAGCTTGCACGTTCCACACCAGGACTGAGGGTGCGAAGGGCAAAAGCAGTCACAAATTACCATCCTGATTATCCATGCATTGCTGTTCCTGGAAATGTTACTGTGGTTGCAGTACCATATACAAGAGAAGGGAATTTTCCCCCTGTTCCTGGAAATGGTTTCATGAGAACTGTTTTAGCACATCTGGAAAACCATCGTTTGATTACTACAGATATTCATGTTATTGAACCGGAGTATGTAAAAATATCAGTAGAGTGTAAGGTCCATGTCATGAAAAAGTACAGTTCTGGTGAGGTGAAAAAACGAATTAACACTAAACTCGAACAATTTTTACATCCCCTGACCGGGGGACCAGATGGGCAGGGATGGCCTTTTGGACGTTCTGTCTTTCCTTCTGAGATCTATCAGATAATAGACGATGTAGAGGGTGTTGATTATGCAACTGATGTCTTATTAAGTGCCGGAGAGCTGGAATATCAAAAAGAGGCTATCAGGATTCCCAGGTATGGACTTGCTTTTTTTGGAGAACAACACATTGAATTTATTTAGATGAAACTATGATGCCACAAGATTATAAAACCCAGATATTCAGGACCCGGGACCAATGGGAAAAAGGAGGTCTGCGGTACCGTCTTGATGCGATAGAAGGAGGAGGTCTTACTCTTAATTCAAGCCCCTCTTTTACTGACTGGATACTGAAAGCAGATGTAATTCAGAATCTTCAAGGCCTGGTGCTGGATGAATGCGGACAGATATATTTCATTGATGGAGATACCATCACAAAAACCCGCAGACTTTATCGATATGAAATTAAATCTCAGGTACTGGAATATATAACGTCCATAGATGGATATGAATATGACCCGGGAACATCTCACAACCCAACACGGATGCTTATGGATACATTTACTTTGTGGGTCCTTGATACGGTAAACAAAGAAATAATAGCATTTTCCCGGGACAATTTTCAAATAAAATATATTCTTCATGGTAATGATCCTGTTGATTTTGGAATTGACAGAAAAGGACATATCTATGTTCTTGATAAAGATTCACTAGAAGATTCGTATGAGATTTCCAAATATACTATCAATGGAATCTTTGTTGAAAAGTTTGGACAAGATTATCTGAAAAATCCTGTGGGATTATCTGTAAATAATGATAATTCTATCTATGTAATAGATAGCGGTTATAATAATTTTATCAGGATTACTGAGGAGGGAGAATATTCAAACATCGGGGATTTTACCAAAATTTCTAAAAATTTCCGGCCTGAAATAATCACTATTGATACAAAAGGAAACTTATTCGTAGCCGGCATTGATAACAACACAGAATCATTGTACAGGTTCGATTCTGACGGAAGCTATACAGGAATAATCCCGGTTCATGATCTTACCGGCCGTATCATGGGATTAGCTGTCGATTCGAAAGGAAACCTCTACCTGGGCAGCAGCAATGGAATTGCTTACTTTAGCGTACTGAAGATGTTTTCACGAGTAGAAGGTTTCTATTACACTAAAACACTGGACAGCGGCATACAAGAATGTAAATGGCATAGGTTATCCCTTCAGGCACATATACCACTAAAAACCCTTTTGGAGGTATATTATTACTTATCTGACAGTGCTTCATTAAAACAAACCATTGATGATATCCTCACTGATCCTGAGAAATCAACACAGGAGAAAGCAGATAGTATAGACAATGAAATACCGGTATGGATTGGACCGGAAACCCTGACCGGGAATGAAATAACCTCAAGGGATATGCTTTTCAGGGAAAAGAAAGGGCGTTACCTGTGGATGAAGATTGGTTTATTGACCTTTGATGAAAAAGCCGGGCCGGAAGTAACCCGGATGAAGATATTGTATCCTGCGAATTCTTACCTTCGCTATCTTCCGGCAATATACCAGGAAGATCCAATCAGCAGGGAGTTTCTTGAACGGTTCCTGTCAATATTTGAAACGGTATTTTATGATCTTGAAACTGATATTGGCAATGTATCTGATTATTTTGATCCGGATATTGTACTACCGGGTTTTCTTGCCTGGCTTGCTTCATGGTTGAACCTGGCAATGGAAGAAGACTGGACAGATGATAAAAAACGTTATTTTATTAAACGCGCTCCGGTACTTTATAAATTGAAAGGGACTCGAGAAAGCCTTGAAGAATTAATACGGCTCTACACTGGGAAAATACCTGTGATTCTGGAACATTCCAGAACAGGAAAACCAATGGTCATCAGTAAGGATGGATCGTTCATACTGGGCATAAACAGCCTGCTACTCAAGACTCCGGTTCGTGGATTCCGGCTGGGGGATGATTCCATCATTGGCCAGGTTGCTCTCAGAGATATTGTACAGTCACCGGAAGAGCCGTTTTTAGCATTAGCCTACCAGTTTACTGTTATTATGAATCTCACTGCTGAGGAACTGAAACGTTATGAAAAAGGGCTCAGGCAGATTCTGGATAATGAAAAACCGGCTCATACAATGTACCGTATACAAACCGGAGTGGAAGATGGTAGTGATCTGTATGTGGGAATAAATACACAGATCGCTTATTATGGACCTATTCAGCTGGGAGACACGTATACAATCGGGTCGGGTATTATTGTGAGTAATGAAGAACAGGGTGGGAAGCTCGACCGAAATTCAAGATTAAATAAGGATACTGATCTAGTCTAACATTCAATAAACTGGAGGTAGAATATGTTAAATAAATTAGATAAAAGACGTTGCGAGATTTGTAACATTCCATGTTTTGAAAGGAATAATTACTTCTACGGTAAAAGGATGACTGCCCGTGACTTTCAGGAAGAGCAGTGTTACTTTAATGAAAAAAGATGGCTTATCAACAGAACGATCCATGGATGGGGTGTAGTTTGCGGATTAGACGTAGTAGTACCAACAAATGATAAAACAAAGGTGGAAGTCACTGAAGGGCTGGCTATCGATTGCTGCGGCAGGGAGATCCTGGTGTGCGGGGATGAAGAAGACAGGTATGTTTCGTTAATTCCCGAAGACCATGAATGCGATCTGCAGCAAAATGAAGATGAACGAATTGCAATCTGTCTTGAATATGATGAATGCAAACGGGAAGTTGTGAATCTTCCTTCCATCGCATGTGATGAGACTGAAAAACATGAATTTAACCGTATCCGGGACAGCTGGAAAATTACACCCATTCGTATTCCTAAAGAATTAGAGTATGAACCTTTCTGCCAGCGAACAAATGAGGAAAAAGAGCAATCGCTTCACAGGTATCTTTGTGAGAAAACAAAAGGCTGTCAGCAGTGTCCTGAATGTCCATGTATCATCCTTGCAATAGTGACTGTTGTAAATGGAGAAGTTGAGGAAATCGATACCTGCAATTATAGAAAACTTGTTTACAGCAATCAACTGCTCTTTGACCAGATCAACTGTTATCATGGGGACTTACCACGCGTGAGAGGTATTGAATGGAGCATAGCTGACCAGGGTGATCCGAATATACAGACGGCTAAAGAGCCTGTAAGCAGCACTGCGATACATAAACAAGATATAGAATGGGATGTTTTTGTCCTGAAGAATGGTTTGAAGGTAACTTTTAACAAAATCATGGATCATGGTTCTATTAATGAACATACTTTTTTGATTGCCATAATCACCATAGAACACAGTACCAGATATCGATTATTGAAATATATCCCTTCAGAAACAATTGAATTAATCGATAATAATAATGAAACTACGAGCGCAATATTTAAATTTGAAGAAACGTGGATGGAAGATGAACTTAGAGATGAAAAACGTTCTGCGATAACACAGAGTAGCGAAGGGGCGGATTTTGAGATCATCCTGAGAGGTAGTTCAATTTTCAGTGATGAAGGAAAAGCCCTGGATGGAAGCTTTTCAGGAGAATTTCCATCTGGTAACGGGACACAGGGGACTGATTTTGTGAGCTGGTTCCATGTAATACCGCCAACAGACTGATAGTTTAAAAGATAAAAGGAGGAAGAATATGACCACAGATGAATGTAAAGATAAGCACTGCAGCTATAATGATATAAAAAGAACAAATTATTTTCATGGAATGCTGATGACTGAAAGAGATTTCAGGGAAGAGCAGATATACCACATTGAAAAAAGAAAATTGCTTAACCGGATGCTCCATGGGTGGGGTGTTGTGTGTGGTTTGAAAGTAAAAACTACCACTCCCGCCAGCCCGAATATAATAGTAGAGGGTGGTATGGCACTTGATTGTTTTGGAAATGAGATTCTTGTCTGTGAGGAACAGACCGTGGATCTTACGGTAAAACCCTGTGCAACCACTGCAGCATATGATCCATGTGCACAATATGTACCAGACCCCCAGAATCAGGCATTATATGTTGTGATCAAATATGACGAGCGGGGCACAAAACCTGAACCTGTGTATGCACCGGGCGGGAGCTGTGAAGAAAAAACCTGCAACTTCAGCAGGAAAGAGGAAGGTTTTTGCATAGAGGTCTGGGACCATCCGCCTGACGCACCTGAACCGGATTCCACCAATGAACCCTGTACAGATCCGTTTCCCTGTCCGCCTTCTGACTGCTGCCAATACTTACTTCTGGCAACGATCAGCTGCAAAGAAAGATTTGATTTTTTTTCCGATTGGGTAGAACCACAGTATATTAGTGGGGTCAAAAAGAGTATCCACTATCAGGTTGAGAGAACTCTCGATAAGGTGTGTATAGATCCGGATAATGATGTTATCAAAGTCAAAGATATCTATGAATTTGATACTGATGAGACAGTCTCCGATATAAACTGGGATATTCAAATTAATAATGAAACAACATCAACAGATAATACAAATAATCCAAAATCAGCAAAAGTGGAATTTGATATTAAGAAAAATATTGATTCATCTAATGTAATTGTTAAACTAGATTACGTTGATGCAAATGGAGACCTTATCGAGTGGAATAATTTGCCAACCCTTAAAAGTAAGATTGATGACACTAATACAATTGTGAAACGGGGGAACATCATTTCTGAACCTATGATTAGGAATGTGGAACTTCGCAAATACGTTCCAACATTTAACTGGTTTGCCTGGATTATGGGCGGCCTGAAGGAGAATAGTCTTCCCTGGTCAGGTGATCTTAAAACCCACTGCACTCCGGAAGTGTCTCAGGCAAGGTATGAAGCTAAATTGGATGAATTGAATAGGAGAATCGAAAAATTAGAAGATTCTAATCAGTAAAAGTCCGAGGTATATTATTGGGATATTTCCTTTTTCGTTTCTAGATTATTCTATAGACTGGAAATTTGTGTATTACTATGAAGTATGAAGAACTCTCCCGCGGTCTGCTCTACACCCACACCCGCATCAATTCCAACACCACGAAGACGCTTGAGGTTGCCTCCTTCCTGTATGCCCTTATAGAAATCCTGGATGAAAAAGGCCTGTTTTCTATCGAGGAGCTTGATGAAAGGAAAAAGCAGGTTGCTTCACGGTTAGTGCAGAAGTTCGTGGAAAGCGGGATGGGGCTTATGTACCAGGATCCTGAATACGATAAGTATACCTTTGAACATGAAGCCGATTCTGATTGCCTGGAGCGGCTGGATACCTGTAAGGCAATCTGCTGCAAGTTCCCGTTTGCTCTTTCCAGGCAGGATGTGGAGGAAGGGATCATCAGATGGGAATTCGGAAGACCCTACCTTATCGCCCATGGTGATGACGGATACTGTGTTCATCTGGACAGGGAGACCTATAAATGTACTGTACGGGAACACAGGACAGTGCCATGCAGGGGATTTGACTGCAGGGATAATGAGAAGTGGAAGGTATGGGATGATTATGAGAAGGGGATCATTAATCCTGAACTGGCAGAGAAGATCGAAAAGGAGAATGGGGAGATTTACAGATGCTCAAGAGGGATGGGCTGAATTTATAGATTCTTGTTTTATGTTTTTTTTCTGGTGAAGCGTGAGCTTTTGTTATTGATTATTATCTAAATGTTGAGGTAACAAATGGGTGAAAAATTCCAGGTGGCTGCTAAGAAGCCTGAGGTAAAAAGAGAAAATACGGCATCTCATACAAGAAATGCTGATCAGTCTCAATCAATGAGATCACCGGTAGACCAGATCTTGTACCTCCAGAGGACGATCGGAAACCAGGGTGTCCAGCGGTTGATTAAATCGGGGGCCTTGCAGGCTAAGCTCAGGATTGGGCTGCCGGGGGATAAGTATGAGCAGGAGGCAGACCGGGTCGCGGATGAGGTGATGCGGATGTCAGAGCCGGGGGGGCAGCGACAGGTTGAGCCAGAGGAAGAAGAGGAGGAAGAACTTCAGGCGAAAGCAATTTCAGGTCATATCTCTGAAACAAATCCCAATCTCGAATCCCATATCCAGTCCTTAAAAGGAGGCGGCCAGCCTTTATCAGCAAATGAGCGCAGCTTTTTCGAGCCGCGCTTTAGTCATGATTTTAGTCAGGTGCGGGTGCATTCAGGTACTCAGGCAGGTGAAATGGCGAAGGGGATCAATGCAAAAGCTTTTACAATTGGTAAAAATGTTGTATTTGGATCAGGCCAGTATTCACCTAAAACTGATGAGGGAAAGAAATTGTTGGCTCATGAGCTGACGCATGTAATTCACCAGCAGTCCGCAGCACTCCGGATTCAACAGAAAACTGATGAATTTATATTAGAGCCAGTCAGACAAAACGCAGAAGCGTGTCTTATTCATATCCATGGAAATGAAAAAAGTGCTCTTTCTGCTGCACAAGAGCTTTACGACAAGTTTTGTGTAAATTTCATGCATATTGACTCAGGTAGGCGGCATATTAAAGTTGATATACCTGGAAAAAATTTTTCCTGTAAGGCTGATCCAAATCGAATCTTTGACAAAGATGCAATTTCAGATAAATGGGAATCCTGGAACCGGAATCATAAAAAATGTTTAATCTCCAAAAAAGAGGCTCAAGAAGCTGTAGAAACTTATGCAAAAGAAAAAATGAAGCCAAAAATTAAACAATGCCGGGCAATTAGCGGAAAAATTCCTGTTGTCGTTTTTCACAATAACACTGATTATGATGAAAAGAAAACACCCGAACAACAAAAAAAAGATCTTAACATAGAATCATATTTGCCAACAGGCATCTATGAAGATGCAACTGAGACAGATGAAAGTAAGGACCCCTTAAAATCTGCGATTCAAGAGCTGAAAAATAAACCAGAAAAAAGTAAACCAAAAGCCCCCCAGACTCCTCCAAATCCCCATAGACAAGATGGTAAAGATAAAGATAATTTTATTTTGGTAACTAAAGGCAAAGATTTTGTAGATCTTGTTCGCATAGGACTCAACGTAGTTTTGCAGAAGCAAAACATTACTGACGATGGATCACTTTCTGTAGCACTTAGCAGTGAACGTTATTTGAATATTGAAGCGCAGATAGGTTCTAAAAAACAGCTGGGAATAGGAGAAAAGGTCTTAAAGGAGGTTATGGGAATAAGCTCAATTCCCTGCCCCAAAATTCAAGCCTCATCTACTGGCAGTCCTACCGTTATTATTCAATTTAAGACATTCCCGAAAAAAGTCAGTAACCAAAAAGAACGAATAAAATATTTATTGGGTCAATTTGATCCCAAAAAACTGGGTTTTAAAAAAGTTAAAATAATGAAAAAAGACGGTTATCTCAGACCCGAGGCAGCAATAGCATTTGAAAAAATGAAAAAAGCTGCTAAAAAAAATAATATTACACTATACCTTGTTTCTGCAACACGTACTTTTGAAGATCAGAAAAATATCTGGAATAAAAAGATGGTTTTTGATAAAAGTAGAAAGACTTTCGGTCGTTTTGAGGCACAAAAATCTCCAGTCTCTGAAAAATGTGGTGCAATTCTGACAGAAAATGATCTGAAGCTAAAGGAGTGGGATACCAGAAATACGAACCACAGGAAATGCTGGAATAAATTGAATGATGAAGATAAATCACTGGAAATTCTCAAAACTTCTTCTGCACCGGGAACATCAAGGCATCACTGGGGAACAGATATTGACCTGAACAGTATTAATCCAGAAGATTGGGAAAAAACCCCTTTAAAAGAAGTACATGCATGGTTGACAAAAAATGCAAATACTTATGGATTTTATCAAGCATATACTCCAATATCAGAACGTGGTAATAAGGGGTATTATGAAGAAAAATGGCACTGGTCCTACCGTCCCATTGCAGAACCTCTTCTTAAAGAATATCTTAAATTATTTAAAGATCCGAAGGAGTTTGAAAAGGCTTTAAAAGGAAAAGGTGTGAAAGCAAGTCCATTTATTATTTCAAAATATATGGAATATGCCAGTTCAGTAGATATATTATTAAAACTAAGTGATAAAGAATTAGAGATGATTGAGAATAGTCTAAAGAGTATTTGGGCTTTTCTAAGTAGTATTCGTTTTTTATTTTAATATTTAAAACAGAGTGACAGAGACGATAGGAATTATTAGTAGGGGGCGAAGGTTAACCGAAGACCTGTTATGCGACGTTCCCGGGGGGGGGGCACGCCGCCACCCCCGAGGCCATAGGGCCCATTGAAACGTAAGCGTCCACCCCATTGCGTGTCCCACGTCGTGAACCGCGAGTTCGACCTCGGTTCCCAGTAAAAGGAGGAATTTCTGGCTCATTCGATTTGCATCATAAGCAATCACTTCCATGTGCTCGTGGAGGTGCCCCGGCGATCCGGGCAAATGATATATTTGTATTGCGCTTGTAACCCAACTTTGACAGTTAAAATTAATATGAGTGTTTTTAGTAATGTCTTGTAACTATTCAGCCCTCCTTAAGACTGGATACCGTTGGCGAAAATCAGATTATTTGTGTCTATGATGATACATTTTTTAATTTTTAATACTGAGTCTAAGTCCATCGATTTCAAAGGTGCTTGAAAATTGTGTACAATTATTTATTTGTGAACTATTCAGTCTACCGATAACGTTTATATATGGCTGAATAGTTACAATGTCTTTTTGATAAAATATGCGTAACTATTCAGCCATACAAATTATGGCTATTGATATCGAAAATACATTTTGTCACTCTTCATGTAATATTTATAGCTAATGTCTTACGATGTCGATTTCATGAACACAAAGATATTACAGAAGTAAAGAGTAATGGCTTATGATATCGTTTTATAGGCTGAATAGTTACAAATATGCAAACAAAACTAAGAACATATGAAATTTCGCCGAACAACAATATATGCTTTCCTGTTGGAACAATCCTTACCGTACAAAAACAACATAAAAAACTCGGTTTCCACAATATCTTTAGCAAATACAAGAAAAAAGGTGTAGACCTAAACTCATTAATAACAGCTCTTGTAAGCTACAAGCTTACCGACAATTTCAGTATCAGCAAAGCAAGTGAATGGATTAATCGAGAAGAAGTTCTCGAATTATTTGAACTCGATGAATTTCAAGAAAGAACGCACTTCCGTGTTCTTGAAACCATTGGGGAAAATAGGGAAGAAATTATTGCCGACATTCAAGACTGTTTATTCCAGAAATTTGATTTCGAGCAAACCAACATCAATCTTGACTGGATAAGCTTAATCCTCTACGGAGATAAATCAATTCTTGGAAAATACGGATACAGCCGTGATCACAGACCTGACAAGAAGCAAATAACTGTTGGAATCAGTGAACTCGCTGATCCTATCAATGTTCCTGTAGGAATTACAGTAAGAAAAGGTAATGTACTCGACATGAAACATTTTACTGATACATATTTTCAAATCAACAGTAAGCTTTAAAAAGGTTCACGTATCACTTTCGATAAAGGCGCTCACAGTAAAGACAATATCAAACTCATCTTAAAAGACAAGATGAAATATTTGACTGCAAAAAAACTGAACAAGAGTGATGACAAACGGATTGAAGAGTTCGACAAATCAAAAGCAGAACTTATTGATGCAGAAAAAGGTATCTATGGCATAAAGTTCGTTAAACCAAGTAGTATTGACTATTTTTATTTTTCAGAAACAACAGCTGGAATCCAGAGCAAGAAGTGCATTAAGGAAATTACAGGAAGCAAAAGAGATACAGAATTCGATTGATAAGGATAAACAGCTTCCTAAGAAGTTTCGCATTAATAATGTCCTGATTGATGTAACTTATTCGTACCAGACAAAATTGGAAGAACTCAATGAAGAAGAGGCATTAAAACTTGTTGAGAGTGCAGTTATTACAGGACGTGAAGGATTTTTCTGCATTAAATCAAATGAGGATTTGACACTTGAACAGGCACTACAAACGTACAGAAAAAAGGATTCAATTGAAAAAATCACGCATTCGTTGAAGAATGAGATTGAGATTAAACCGTTACGTGTGTGGTCGGAGCATAGCATTTATGGAGCATTGATCATTGGTTTTATTGCTCAATTATTTATATCGCTGATGCGGTATGAAATGAAGGAGCTCAAGCATACGTCAACAAAATTCATCAAAAAAAGTCTGATGAATTTGACAGTTACGATGGATTATATGAAAAATGGTGTGAAAAATGTGATTTACGCGAACTTTGACCCAATAAATTCGCTGATTTTGAGACAAATACAGGGTATTTCTTAGATTTACAGTTGAATTTTTGTAAACTGTCAAATGGTTTTTCCTGATAAAAATCGGGGATTTTTAGATGAAAGGAGGGGACCTTTTCTTTAGAAAGGAGTGAAATCTGTCAAACTTGGGTTGTAACATATATAATAATGGAGATAATTAATGGCTGAAAGAGTTCTGGGGAGTACAAAAAAGCCCGCAACCAAAAGAGAAAACAGGCCATCTCAAACACAAAAGACAGGCCCCTTTCAATCCTTTAGTTCGCCCGTGGAACAAATCCTGTTCTTTCAAAGAACCATCGGGAATCAGGCGGTCAGGAGGCTGATTAAGTCAGGGGTTTTGCAGGCCAAGTTCAGGATCGGCCATCCCGGGGATATTTATGAGCAAGAGGCTGACAGTGTAGCTGATTCGGTGATGAGGGTGCCTGAGCCGCAGGTCCAGCGGCCAATGGAAGAAGAAGAAGAACTAATTCAAACCAAGCCAGTTATTGAGCAAATTACTCCATTGGTTCAAAAGCAAGTTGAGGATGAGGAGGAACTTCAGTCAAAACCAGGATCTGGTATCTCTAACGTTAATCCCGGCCTAGAATCCCAAATCCAATCCATTAAGGGAGGCGGCCAGCGTTTATCAGAAAACGACCGCACCTTTTTCGAACCGCACTTCGGCTGTGATTTTAGCCAGGTGCGGATGCATGCAAATAATCAGGCGTGAGGTGGCGCGAGAAGTGAATGCGCGGGCTTTTACGATAAAACAAGACATGTCATTCGAAAGAAATATTAATTTTGATCCGATCCATTCAAAAAAAATAATTATACTTACTTAAACCAAAATCAAATTAGTGGAGTGAAGAAAAAATCGGAATTAAGCATATCATTTATCTTTCGATTGTATCAGTATTAGAATAAATCAGGTGATAAAATGGGTAAATTAGCCATACAATATGCCAAATTACAAGAAACAAAGAGAAATTCGCCCCTTCGAATTCAAAAGAAATCTTCTCAACCAATAAAAACTCCTGCTGACAGAATCTTATTTCTTCAAAGGACAATCGGCAACCAAGCAGTTCAGCGGCTCATCAAATCAGGGATCCTGCAGGCCAAGTTCAAGATCGGCCAGCCCGGGGATAAGTACGAGCAGGAGGCTGACAGGGTGGCGGATGCGGTGATGCGGATGCCTGAGCCGGGGGTGCAGCGGCAGGTTGAGCCGGAGGAGGAAGAGGAAGAAATGCTTCAGGCCAAACCGCTTGCCGGACAGATCACTCCATTGGTTCAAAGGCAGATAGAGCCAGAAGAGGAGGAAGAAGAGATGCTTCAAGCAAAGAGCAGGGAGGATGCAACTTCTGAAGTTCCTAATGATCTTGAATCACAGATCAATGC
>Ga0255431_1031_pt1 | contig 26263 bp, 15 predicted proteins | sample ANMaggSeSYBR02J5_FD_182633 | JGI IMG/M metagenome (GOLD analysis project Ga0255431, IMG submission 182633) | Sediment cell enrichment communities from methane seep in Santa Monica Basin, California, United Staets - ANME aggregate JGI... | ecosystem: Environmental > Aquatic > Marine > Cold seeps >... | reverse complement strand
GGTTATTCCAAATACATGCGTGATGCCCTGCCCAATGCTTCATTTATTGGATTTACGGGTACACCGATTGCTCTTGAAGACAAAGACACACGCGCAGTATTTGGTGATTACGTTTCCATTTACGACATTCAGGATGCTGTAGACGATGGTGCAACCGTGCCAATTTATTACGAGTCGCGCCTGGCAAAGCTCGATCTAAATCATGCCGAAATTGAAGCGTTGTCTGACCAGGTTGAAGAAGTAATGGAAGACGAAGAAGATGTATCAAGTAGAGAGAAAACCAAAGGCGAGTGGAGCTGCTTAGAAAAACTGGTAGGGACTGAACCGCGCATTCGGGAGGTGGCTGCCGATCTGGTGGAACACTTTGAAACACGCACAAAGTCGGTGGATGACAAGGACATGAGGGATGGCAAAGGCATGATCGTGGCTATGAGTCGCGAGATTTGCGTGCACTTATACAATGCCATTGTGGAATTGCGCCCGGATTGGCATGATCCCGACCCTGACAAAGGCGCCATTAAAATTGTGATGACCGGTTCGGCATCTGATCGTGAGTTGTTACAGCCACACATCTATAACAAGCAAACCAAGAAACTAATTGAAAAACGCTTTAAAAATATTAACGACTCACTCAAATTGGTGATCGTTCGTGATATGTGGCTCACCGGCTTTGATGTGCCATGTTGTCATACCATGTATATCGACAAACCGATGAAAGGCCACAACCTGATGCAGGCCATAGCGCGGGTAAATCGGGTATTTAATGATAAACAAGGTGGTTTGGTGGTGGATTACATTGGCATTGCCAGTGAATTAAAGCAAGCAATGAAAAACTATACCGATGCAAAGGGCAGAGGAGAACCAACCCTGCGCGCCGAAGAGGCGTATTCTGTTTTGCTGGAAAAAATGGATGTCGTGCGCGGGCTTTTTCATGGTTTTGATTACAACGACTTTGAAGACAAAGCATACAAACTGCTGGTACCGGCAGCAAATCATGTTTTGGGACTTGATGATGGTAAAAAACGCTATTTAGATGCAGTGTTGGCGATTAACAAAGCCTATTCATTGTGCAGCACTTTAGATGAAGCAAAAGAACTGCGTGCTGAGATTGCATTTTTTTCGGCTATTAAAGCCGCCATTGGTAAATTCACATATCTCGATAAAAAGCGCACTCGGGAAGAGAAAAATTCGGCTCTCAAGCAGATCCTGGATAATGCCGTGATTGCCGAAGGTGTTACCGATGTATTTGAACTGGCCGGGTTAGATAAACCTGATATTGGGCTGCTGTCGAAGGAGTTTTTGGAAGATGTTCGACAGATGCCTTACCGTAATCTGGCAGTAGAGCTATTGGAAAAACTGCTTAAAGACGCAATAAGATCGAAATCCCGCAATAATGTTGTGCAGGAGATGAAATACGGCGACCGCTTAAAGGAAACATTACGTAAGTACAACAATCGTGCAATTGAAACCGCCCAGGTTATTGAAGAGCTTATTGAGATGGCTAAGGAGTTCAAAGAGGCACTAAACCGCGATGTTGAGCTGGGATTGCAACCGGATGAGGTGGCTTTTTACGATGCATTGGCAAATAACGAAAGCGCCGTGCGTGAATTAGGCGATGAAATTCTCAAAAAGATTGCTGTAGAAATTACCGAGAAACTGCGTAGATCAACTACAGTGGATTGGCAGGTGCGCGATAGTGTAAGAGCTAAATTACGCATCCTTGTCCGCCGTACATTGCAGCGCTACAAATACCCGCCGGATATGGCAGCGGATGCCGTTGAATTGATACTGAAACAAGCTGAAGTGCTCTCAAATGCGTGGACACATTAGTGGACATTGAGAGTGGTAACAACGATTACTTCGCCATCGACATATAAATTAGAGGGAAAATAATAAAAATACATGCAAATGATTTCTTTATAACATAGCAGCTACAAACGAACAAGCACCAGAGAGCTTTTTTAGCTTAGTATCTTACAAGATATTTTCGTGTTTTTTTGGCACGAAAATTACGCCGCTGTTTGAAAGTTTAACTCTGGAATAATCACAATCTCTTTCAATTTCAATCCCATGGTAATTACATATTTTCCAAGTTTTGTCATGTGGTATCTGTATGTACTTGGTATCTTTTTGATTAATCCATGTACTCGTAGTCTCTTTATGATTCTTGAAATCTGGGAGCTTGTTTTATCCTTTACCATCTGTTGAAGATTCTTATTCTGAAATCCTCTGATATTAAATTCTCCACTGGTTAAGACTTCCATCATCTCCAGATCTTCATCCGAAAAGAAATTAAATCCTTTGTACGATCTATTGTCTCTCACAACCGTTCTTGAAATTCCATTCAAATTATTGACACCTACACTCATGTCATCTATGGCTGAAATGAACTCAATATATCGTTGATTAGCATTCTCTACCATTTCTCTCAAAACTGATAGGCTGTAAATTCCTTTCTTCATGTTAGCCAGTTTTCTAGAAGTTGTTCCGTCGCGATGTTCTACCATCCGGTAGTGCTTAAAAAAGGATACATCGTTGACAGTTGTTTCTATACGAAGAACCTGTGAAAACTTGTCATACATCTTAATCGAGACTTTGCCCATGCTGTGCTTGATTCTCGTCCCTTCGATTCGTGTGCTATAATCATTACCCATTTCATCCTGATAGTTTCCATGTAGTTTTCTTCCAAGAAATGTAGCAATATTCTTTGGTTTAACTGTATGAATTGCTGTGCGAGTGAGATTTTCGTAGATGATTTTCAAGTCTTTTTGCCGTTTGAATATGATATCTGTGGCATATTCAGCTTGCATAATGCTCCAGTGATAACTCAGATTAAACTGTTTGATGAAAGGACAGTATTGCTTAGCGAAATAATCTAACTTGCGGTGCAATATCTCCACACTGAAGTTGTTTACTAATTCTTGGGCTTTATCAAAGTCTTCAATGTCAACAAAAGCATTTTCGAGCATTTTGTAATCGATCCCGTTTTCCTTTAATTGATTGGCTAATAGATTATGTCCATTGAAGTACATCTGTAGTTGAAAAGGACACCATGTGGGTACACGTACATAACAAAGACCAAGTTCTTCGTCGATGAAATAGAAGTAGTAGTGTATGCATTTGCCACTACTTGGCTTGAGATATGTTCTATGTGTTTCTTTGTCATGCCAGGGTTTATAAGTCTGACAGGGTTCCATTGCAGAGAATATATGAACCAAACCAGCTTGGTTGCCACGGGTTTCGAGTATTTTTTTGATTCTTGCTTCTTTACGGAAATTCTTTTTTTTGATGTATTCTATTTTTAAACCGTTTTCTTTTGCAATCTGTTCAGCATTATCACGTAAATCTGTCCGCAATGGATTAGTAAACATTGGATAATCGAAAATTCGAATATGATTTACATTTAAGTAACGTGTCATTCCTTCAGAATAGCAGAGTCCTAGAAGTGTACCTTTTATTACAACACGATCAAAGCAAGATACTGTCCCTATTATTTGGTCAGCGTAGCGATCAATAAACGGAGCCATTACCATTTTATATCACCTGATCTATGATAGACTGTTTAAACTTATAAAGGCAATGGAGGATGACAGTAGATTACCTTTTTGGTTTCGGCTTGTCCGAGTTGGGTATCTACAAATATACCATGCTGGATCATTGCAGTATGTGCCAGCCGTGCACCCCTGGCTAGCACTAACATCACCCCATAAAATCCTCAAGAGATTCTTCCCACCTGCATCCGTTCCACAACAGGCTGCATATCAATATACATCTCAGGAAAATCGGTCTGCCTGTACTGTTCCATCACCCTTAACCCCAGCCGCTCATAGAAACTCATACTCCTGGGCATGGAATCAATTCAATACCAACCGCTGAGTTTACACAAATCCACAAGGTTAGCTGCCACCTGTCGGGCTGCGGTGGCAGGGGTAGGGGTAGGGGGCAATTCTATATATTTCATTTATTATATATTTTAACTGCTGTCGGCAGCTAACGACATAACATCCACTTTGCACCCCCGGACCGCCGGATACCCATGCATCCATGTGGCAATACTTAAGCGCCTGCCAGCCCCCACACCACAAGGGTGGGTGGGAGCAGAGCGGGACGGAGCACCTGGGCAGAGTGAAGGCGAAAGGGGGGTAAGTTAATTATTTAATTATGTGTGTAACTAATTAAAATAAATAAGTATATTACTTTTGGATGCTAATTAAATATGATGAGCTCAAAATTAGATGAAAATAATCCAAAAATTGGTTTTGTGCGATTTTTACATCTAAGTGATTTTCACTTCCCTGATGTAAATTTTGAAGAGGGCATGTCTATTGGCGAAGAAAGGGGACTTCAATCACCCCAAATTGCGGTTCTGAGGGAAGTATATAAAATTATAGATAAAGTTGATTTTATCTTCATTTCGGGAGATCTCACTTCAAATGCTGACTTGGAGGGATTTGATAAATGTATTTCTTTTATATGTGATAGATTTTCACATCACGATGTTAGGATTTACTCAGTCTTTGGAAACCATGATCTTAAAAGAGGGGGCAGAGAAAAAAAGTTTGACCCGTTTTTACAGATAATAGAAGGATATCCAAGCATTCATTTTGGTGGACCTGACGTATGTAAACAAATGAAACTCACCAAATCCAAATCTTTAAAAAAAATTGATTTGGATTTACTATTTACCAATACATGTAAAAATTCTTCCGACAATCCAATTATCCCTGAAAAATTGAAATTGTGCATCATAGAGCCTATTTCAAGTATGTATGGAGACAAAATTGGAGAAAGCCTATGGGATCAGATCAAATTGAAACTTGAAGAGTCAACTTTAATTGATGATATCTCTTTTAAGGATGAGGACTATGAAACGTTGAATAGTAATTTAAAAAAGTTAGGTACACATATTTGTTTATCGCACCATAATCTAGTTTCATTCAGTGGAGTCGATGAATTAAATAGTTTTTTTAGCGATCAGGGCAAATTTAGAGATTTCTTTGTGAATCATGAAGATACTGTGATCTACTTAAGTGGACATACACATACTCAGGAATGTACAATAATTGAAAATCCAAATGATGATACTAACAAATTGATATGTATTACTTCTCCCCCATTTTTTAAGATAAAATCAAGTGTGCCGAATGGTTTTAATATAATAGATTTAATTCTAAGAAAGAATAATGATGATAGCTATGAACCAATTGGTTGTAAAATTCAAAAAATTGATGATGATGTGATGAAGGGGAATGTTGCAGACTGTGAAAAAATACGTTTTTCAAAAAATCTAAGAAATTTAAAACTAACCACTAATGAGCAAAAAGTGATTAATTGTCTTCAAAAATTGACAAAGAAGGCAAATGGAAGTGTTCGTATAAAAAAACTATTAGAATCACTCGAATCGTCGGATTTTGTAGAAGTTGAAGGGTTTAACATTAAGTATTTACATGAATTGCTCATTTACTTTTGGTGGGTTGGAATAATTGATGAATATTCTGCAATGATGAGGGAGAATGAATTTGAAGTGAAACTTACAGATTATATTGGAGTAGTATCATGTGTGCCAATGAACAACTAAGTAATCCATTTGAAGGGCAGAGGTGGGAACAAGATATGGAGCATATAATATACCTGCCGAAAATTTTCGATGAGCTGGAAAAAAAACAAGACTTATATTTAGTTGGTTCAAGGGGAACTGGAAAGACTACTTTACTAAAAGCATTGAATTGGAAAACAAGAGTACAAAATCCTTCAATTCAGATGCAAATTAATGAAGATGAATTATTCGAAAAAAAATACATTGGCATATACATTGATGTGATGTCATTTGGAGATTCGATTTTTGAAATAAATAATACTACAGATGATTGGTTTATGTGCTCATATTCCCTATGGGCAGAAATAAATGTCCTTTATCGTTTAATAGAGGCAATTGATGGTCTTTATGAAAAAAGTTATATCAATTTTACAATTGAAGATGAACAATTGCAATGTAACAAGATATATGACTACTTGTCAGATCTGTTTGGTAGCACGGTACTAAAAAAGCGCAATGATACAAAAATTGAATATAATTTACCTCTTCTACAAGAAGTCGTAGATAGGTTGCGAAGTAAAGTTATTAAAGAAAGGGAAAATATAAAATCCAGGTGTGTGGCATATTCTTTTGGTAGTCTAATTAAAGAAACTGTGCCAAATTTAGTAGGGTTGTGTGATGAAGAAAATAAAAATGAATGGTATATAAAAATATGTTTTGATCAGATTGAATCTGCACCGAATTTCCATAAGATAGCAAATACATTAGTCGTAAAAAAATTAAATGAGAGAGTGTGGTTTATTGTTTCAGGTTTGAATCATCGAGATATCGACATGAATCAAACTTATGTGCCAAAACATAATCTCACTAATGATGATAAAAAATATATTGATCTTGATGACGAGTTTTTTTTAAGTGATTCTGCTAAACGTGATAAGTTCTATTCACTCGCAGAAGGAATTTGTGATCTTAGGTTAAAACATTCGGATAGTGCAATTGATCAAAACAAAAAATTTGAATTGGCTACACATTTGGGTTCTTGGGATATGAACCTGGTACTTGATGTTTTCCTTAAACATAAAGAAACAACATCTGTAAACGAAAAATTTAAGGAATTTGTGAATTTAGTTAGGATAAATCACACGGAAAAAAGATATTTGACTGAGTATCCTCCTTATATAGATACCTATTATTACGATATTCTTAAAAATAAGAAAAAATGGAAAGGAAAATTACAAAAAAGTAGACAAAAAAACAGCGATACAGGTAAAAAATATGTGGTTATTATGTTAGCTTTGTTGAAGGAATATAAACTAAAGACTAGTACTCCATACCTAGGAAGACTTCAAATTATGTCATTATGTAACAGTACTAGAGATTTTTTAAAGCTAATGAAGGCATTATTTGATGAAAGGGAAAAGCATATTCTATCTAATGATTTAAATCTTTTCTTTTCATATGAAGCTAATTATACGGTAAATGAAATAAATTTGCAAACCAAAGCAGTTTTAAAAGTTGCAGAGGAAAAATACAACAGTATAGAACATAGATATAATGAAAAAAAGACAGAAAGAATGCGCATTTTTATTGATATTTGTGGTAATATTTTGTATGATTTGCAAGCAAAAAAGGAACTTTCATCATTAATTTCCGATGAAAAAGGCATATTTACTGTTTCATTTAAGGATAATCATAATCGAGATTTAAGCAATTTTTTAAAATCTGCAGACGATGACACATATATAAAAATTATTAATGAGAAAGATGAAAATGGCACAACAACAATAGATTTTGAACTTAGTAGATTATTTGCTCCAAAATATAAATTTTCATTTAGAAAACCAAGGAATAAGATTAATATTGATGGCGAAATGCTGATGAATCTTTGTATCAATAAAGTATATTCTCTCAAACAGGCATCAAAAAGATTAATCGATACTGTTGAAAGTACATATGAGTTAAAAGTTGAGAATAAGAATAAATCATCAAGCCAGCAGAAATTATTCAGAAGTGGTTAAGATGGTTACAAAATACGCGAAGAAAAACATTTGTGGTAACTCACATAAGGTTGATAAAATAAATGACGGAAAATTCGACATTTTCTTTTATACTGTTGGGTGGGAAAGTCGTTTTACTGAAATTCTCAACCATTTAGGAGATTCATTTAATTCTGAACAAAACATTGTCTGCTATTTTAAGCAAGAGGGGGAAAGCGGATATTCAACAGAAGAAAAAAGTAAATTCATCGACGCCTTGAATGCATATATAGGTGCTGAGGTTGAATCGCTCGAGTTTGAGTATTCCAAATTCGAAGCATTTGATGATAAAATTAATCAGATTATCAATTCTGCGCTAAAAATAAAAAAAAGACCTTTAAAGATAGGTTTTGAAATATCTTCATGCCCTCGCTATTATTTTTTGTCTTTCCTTGGTTTATGCATATCCAAAAACTATATTAACAATTTATCATTTTTTTATTCAGAAGGCGAGTACCCTGATATTAATGACGATGATAGTTTCTTTAACTCATTTGGTACAAATACAAAAATAATCCCATATTCAGGACTCACAGAAAAAGAAGGTAGGACAGTACTTATTTTTTCGTTGGGATTTGAATCGAATTTTATAATTGATAAAATTATTAAATGTGAACCAAGTCATATAATTTTTTTATGTGCAAATCCGGGTTACACTCGTAAATATGAAGTGAAAGTAGATAAAGAAATTGAGCGTATTATAACTTTTTGTGAATTACCTGATCACATGTATACTCTAAAGTATGCACCTGCTGGTGATACTATTAGTGCATGGCAAGAACTTGAGAAAAATATTGCAGATATAGAGGATGCACATGCTATAAATTATGCTATTGGTACAAAACCACATTGTATAGCGATGACATTAAATGGATTAGTTAATGATAACATAGTTGTCAAATATCGCATTGCTAAAAAATATAATAAGAGGGATGTTAAGTCAAATGGTGAATATTGGAGATATGATATCACTAATCTCAGTGTTATTTGATAATAATGGCATAACAAATATATCAAACTGCACAGAGCAAGCTGTCCCAAAACCAATTCACATTATACAATTCGGCCATATTTTATCACAATTGGGCAATTGTCAATCATATGGCAATATTATTTTCCTCATTAGGATCGGCATCATTTGGTTTGTACACATTATTTGGTTTTGGGACCGCCTGAAAGAACATTTTTTGGTTAGGAGAACGATAACTCTTCCTCTTGTTTTTATCGTCAATCTTTCAATACAACTTTAATGCATAAGTTTATCATTTCGCAATAATCAAAACTTCATACGATTTTTTTCCATTTTTAGATGAATGATTTAATGTATAAGAATATTCCTTTCTGACTACTTCAACATCATTTTTAAACTGACCCAATAATTCTTTAATTGTATTTATTGAGGGAAATCCTGGTTGGCCATAAGACATCACTATGATTGAATCTGAAAATTTGTTGAAAAGTACATTTAAATTGGATTCAACATTTTGTTTATTCCACATTAAATCATTTTTTACTAAAGGTTTGTTTTTTCTACTATGATCTATTCTTTCACCCCAATTATCATAATCTACAATTCCTTCTAAAAAATGATAAAAATTGTGGTAATCAACACCATAGTTATTTTCCATTTTAATATAAGGCGGATCTAAGTAAACCAAATCATAGGTTTCATTTCCAAAGTCCAATATGTTTTTACATAATGCAACATTAGAATGTTTATTGCTGAATACCTTGCCAGAAACTTCTCTACAAAATTTTGTAAATGAATCATCAAATGACTTATCCCATGTTTTTTTATTATGGAAATTGCGTTCTACATTCGCAGTTCTCATGTAGAGATTTTTTCTATGAAAAAGATTGTAGGGCCTTTTCGATAAACATGCTTGAAAAAGAGCATGAAATGCAAGAGCTTTTTTTTTTCGAAGGATTTCCCCACTGTATCTCTCAGAAAGTAATGAAATATTGTGGATGACTGCATCAAGCCATTCATTCTCGTGATCCAAATAATATATGTTTTTGAATGTATCTTTTATGAATGTTGGATGTTCAAATCCATTTTTATTGATTAAAAATTCAATATCATTTTTATTCAATATAAATTTATTATTTTCGATCAGAGCAATTCCTATTTGATAATTTGATTGGAGAATGTCATTGGTTGTCACTTCTTTTCCCATCATTTTGCATAAATAACTTACACTGCTAGTACCACTAAATGCATCTAGAAAAGTATCAAAATTGAGAGTTTCAAAGTTCTCAAATAACCATGGAAGAATCCTCCTCTTACTTCCTCTGTATCTTGTCGTTGGTGTTTTTGATATTATTTCATTAATATCTAACTGGGAGTTCATTCTATCCTTAATCTACCTGAAAGGATATCTTTATTTCGGTCTTGCTGATTTTCATCTTTATTATAATCCCATTAACCGTCAAACAGAGCCCTCAAATATCTAGATATAATCTAAAATACTTCAATTAATTATTTAGCTAAATGCTGACATTATTACTAATCGTAATTAGTAAATCCGCCAGCCACCAACAGTAACTTCCCCAACCCTAAAACAAACATAACCCTCCTTAAAGTGCACTACGCGCCTGCACCCTGTTACCCAGCCACCAGCAGCACCACAAACCACATGGTAATGATGCGCCGGAAAGTTGCATTCTTGGCAGTAAACAGTCCCTCAGTAAAATACAACCCCCTCCAAAAAGAACTGCACCCACACATTTTACCACAACATCCACAACCATTAAATACTAATCCACATTAGTACTAATCATGATTAGTAAATTCATCGGCCGCCAAAAAGAGCTATCCCTGCTGGAAGACGAATGGAATAAAACCAATGGCAGGTTAATAATACTTTACGGGCGGCGGCGGATAGGCAAGACCCGGCTCATTACTGAATTCACATCAGGCAAGAACGGGATATTCTATCTTGCTGAAGATACCTCCCCCCACATCCAGATAAACAGGCTGCAAGATAAAATCGCAGAATTCACCAGGGACGAAGTACTGAGAACCCTTGAAATAAAAGACTGGGACCAGCTATTCGGTTATCTAACCAAAAACTGCCCCCGGGAGCGGTTTTATCTGGCCATAGATGAATTTTCATACCTCATAAAAAGTGACAAAAGCATCCTCAACACCCTGCAAAAGTACTGGGACACCGCGTTATCCTCATCAAATATATGCATAATCCTTTCCGGCTCCATGCTAGGTCTAATGAGTGAGATGGTCCTGTCCCATGCATCTCCCCTTTACGGAAGGCGAAGCAGGGACATACTTCTCGAAGGACTTCCCTTTTCGGATTCAAAAGAATTTCTCAACATGCCATTCCAGGAAACTCTTGAAACATACATGATACTCGGAGGAGTGCCCGAGTATCTTCTCAAAGCTTCGGAATACACAGATATTAAAAACTTTGTTGAAAAGGAGTTCTTTGACAAGTTCGGTTATTTCTACAGAGAGCCCTACTTTATAATCTCCCGGGAATTCAGGGAGCTCAAAACCTACTTTTCCATACTCAATTCCATAGCCTTTGGCAACACAAAACCCACAGATATAGCCAATTTTGTAGGTATAGATGCACGCAAGATCTACCCATATCTTGAAAACCTGATACGCCTGGGATTCATTGAGCGTCGGGTATCCATTTTAGGAAACCGGAAAAAAGGTATATACCTGATAAAAGACCCGGTCTTTGACTTCTGGTTCAACTTTGTTTCTAAGTATAAAGAAGAGATTGAAAAAGGCGTATTCAAACCCAGAAACAATGAGATGCCAAGATTTTTCGGGAAAAGGTTCGAGATTTTTATTGAACCGGAGATAATTCACCACCTTATCCCGGATTTCCGGAAAATAGGCAGGTGGTGGCACAAAGGCGAAGAGATCGATGTACTGGCACTGAATGAAGAAGGAAAAGAGATCGCATTTTTAGAATGCAAATGGCAGGAAGTGGACAGAAAAAGGTCCGGACACATCCTTGCTGACCTTAAACGCAAAGCTGCCCTGGTTAAATGGCACAATGACGAGCGACGTGAGCTTTATGGTATTATCGGGAAAAAAATCAACGGAAAGGAAAAGCTAAGAGAAATGGGATACCTGATTTTTGACTTTGAAGATTTTATGTCCTTAAGTAAGTTTGATGTTAAAGGTTAAGCCGACCAGGGATTTGCACTCCCCCCTCCCTCAACTACCACCAAAGCTGCATAAGTAATAATCCATAACCACGAATTCCTCAAACACCGCCCTTATCAGGCATAATTCTGTAATCCCGTTGTCCACTGTCTCCAGCACCCTGGAACCAAGCACTACCAGCACATCCAGGTTTTCACATATCAGAATGGTACTCACCAATACTCTTTACTCATACTCACGGGCTGGAATCTACAGTAAGGTACCGGCAGCCTATGATCCCGGACACTGACAGTGTCGGCCCGATAGCAGCCAGGACCAGGAACCTGCCTGCCTGCCCCCCCACCACAAGGGCGGGTGGGAGCAGAGCGGGAGGGGGAGGCGGGCAGAGTGAAGTAGAGATGGGGCGGTAGGAGATCTGAAGAAAGAACAGGGGCTGGAGTTCATTAGTATTTCACCGCAAAGGATTCTAATGCCCTGGCTTTTCGTCCTTTGTGGCCCAATATTTCATAAATAATATATTTTAATAGCTGCAAGCAGCGAACAAACACAACAACTATTCCGCAACCCCAGATCGCCGGACACCCATGCATCTACGAGGCACCATTAAAGCGCCTGCCAGCCCCAGCACAACAAGAGCGGGCGGAGCAGATCAAGAGGGGACCCAGGCAGAGTGAAGGAGATGGGGCGGCGGGAGAGCCGAAGAGGTGACGGGGGCTGGAGTTCATTGGTATCTCACCCCAAAAGATTCTACTGCCATGGCTTTGCGTCCTTAGCGTTCTTTGCGGTGTAGTATTTCATCAATAATATATTTTAACAGCCACTGACAGCTAACAAATATAACATCCACTTCACACCCCCTGACCGCCGGATACCCATACATTCACGTGGCACTATAAAAGCGCCTGCCAGCCCCCACACCACAAGGGCGGGCGGAGCAGACCCGGGACGGACACCATGGTACAGTGAAGGAAAAAGGGGGCAGCCTATCGCAAATACTTTATAAAAATTCCAGCACATCACCCATAAAATCACCTAAATCTTTACTATTTATTAACTATTTCCAATTAACTTTCAATTTCCTTGGTGGATTGCTAAATTTACTCTTTTTTATCAGAATTATTTTATTGTTTTTACCTTTCAAATATAATTTATATTCAAGCTCAACATCTTTTTTACAATATTCGATGACTTTCTGATAATTGCCTTTTCTCCATTCCATCGGAGCTTCTTTTGCATCCATTAATTTAGATTCTTTTAAATTTAATGAAACAAGATCTTGAAGCGAAACACGAAAGCCTAATTGTTTGAATATGTGTTGCATCGGATCAACTATTATTGACATATATTTTCCACTCAATTTTTTTATTTTTAATTCATACTCCAGTATTTTAAAGTCAAAATCCAATATATTATACCCAGTTATAATTTCCCCCTCATTTAAAGCATTATCAAACAATTCTATTACCTGGATCAGAGGTTTTGCATCTGGTATTTCATCTGGAGAAAATACATGATAACTTAAATCACTTGAATTCAGAACGACCAGACACGCAACACCCATTTTATGTTTATTATCCCACCCTCCAACTTCATCAGCCAATTTTTTTGTTTCGATATCAAATGTTAAGACCATTTTATCCCTCTTAAATCTTTAATTTGCACGGTAACTAATATTAAAGGATACTTACTCACGCTCTTATAATCCCACATCATCCCCCATCCCTGTGCCCCTTCATTCCCATGGAGCTGTATGTCAATAACATACTGGATTTCACAATCAGGGGGCTGTAACATATAACGGAAAGAAAAAATCTATATTTATCCTTCAGCTTCAAGAGCTCTACTGATATGTGAGAATGTGGCAGCAATAGGTAAGGTTTCTGAACTATCGAGATGTTCAAAACGTTTCTCGAAATTTAAAATAGTAAAGCCTACTATTTCTTCAGTTTTAGGATCAAGTCGCATGATTATATCATTATCTAATTCTTTTGATATCGCTTCAGTGGGTTCACCAGTTGCAATATCAAGAACATCCCCTTCCTTATCAAAGAAGAATTTCAAATTTTGTTCCATACGACTTCGCCTCTTTTTATTCGATCAGTAATATATGCTGTAATTTTCGAATACAACATTATAATTTTCCTTTTTACCTTAAGTACCTAAGCATCCACAGACAGCCCCTCATTTCCGGCGTTCGCCACCAGCAGTGCCCCCCCATCCCTGTGCCCCTTCAATCCCGTGGATCCGCATGTCAATAACATACTGGATTTCACAACCAGGTTTTTCCCCCAATTGCAGTAAAGGCACAGGCTGCTTTTCCCGCCCTTCCCACCACCACCAGCACATCCAGCTTTTCACATTTCCAAATGGTACTCCCCAATACTCTTTACCGTCAATTCCCCCCTGCTCATGGCCTCAATAGCATCGGCAGCAGCCATTGCCGCCTGTATAGTAGTAATATAAGGTACCGCATAATCCACAGCCGCCCGCCGTATCCCCCGTCCGTCCTTGTAGCTCATCCTGCTTGTGGGTGTATTGATGACCAGGCCGACATCCTCCTTACGCATCAGGTCAATAACATTAGGACTACCATCATGTACCTTCTTAATTTCAGTAACATCGAAACCCTTGCCTGACAAATACCGGAGCGTGCCGCTGGTAGCAATGATTTCCAGTCCAGCATCCGTAATCTTCCTTGCTATTTGCACCAGTGCAGGCTTATCCTCGTCCCTGATGGACATGAACACCTTACCCTCCAGCGGTAATGCATTATCTGCTGCCAGTTCTGCCTTGAAAAAAGCCAGCCCGTAACTATAATCCACACCCATTACCTCGCCTGTACTACGCATCTCAGGACTAAGGAGTGGGTCCGCTCCAGGGAGTTTATCAAATGGCAAAAGGACTTCCTTCACTGAAACATGTTCGGGCCTGGGTTCGTGCAGGTATCCCTGCTCCTTCAACGTTATCCCTATCATAGCCCTGGCCGCTATCTTTGCAAGTGGCAGGCCCACAGCCTTTGATACAAATGGAATGGTGCGACTGCTCCTTGGGTTCGCCTCCAGCACATAGACCACCCTGTCCATGTATGCCATCTGGATGTTAAGGATACCCTTCACCCTGAGTGCCAGGGCAATGCGCCTCACATAGTCCCTGACCGTATCCAGCACATACAGTCCCAGTGACTGGGGCGGTATCACGCAGGCCGAATCACCGCTGTGTATCCCCGCCTCCTCTATATGCTCCATGATCGCACCGATAAGCACATCCTCACCATCGCAAATGGCATCCACATCGATCTCAATGGCAGCCTCAAGGAAATTGTCGACGAGCACAGGATGTTCGGGCGAGACCCGCACTGCCTCAATCATATACCGGTTCAGGTCGTTCTCGTCATATACTATCTCCATGGCCCGTCCGCCCAGTACATAGGAGGGGCGCACCAGCACAGGATACCCGATCCCGGCTGCCACTTCCCTGGCCCCTGCCTCCGAAGTAGCATAACCCGCTTCCGGCTGTGGAATACCCATACCCTGCAGCATCTTATTGAACCGCTCCCTGTCCTCTGCAATATCCATATCTTCAGGAGTAGTGCCCAGTATAACAGTATCCAGGTCAGTCCTGCGCTGCAGTTCCCGCTGCAATGGTAATGCCAGGTTCACAGAGGTCTGGCCGCCGAACTGTACAATCACACCCCAGGGTCTTTCCCGCTCGATAACATTCATCACATCTTCAAGGGTCAGTGGCTCAAAGAACAGTTTATCCGAAGTATCGTAATCAGTGGACACGGTCTCGGGATTGTTATTGATGATATGGGTCTCAATCCCCTCTTCCCGCAGTGCACTCACCGCATGTACGGTGCAGTAGTCGAACTCAATGCCCTGCCCTATGCGGATAGGGCCCGCACCCAGTATCAGCACCTTTTTGCCATCAGTGGGTTCGTTCTCGCACATCTCTTCATAGCATGAATAATAATACGGGGTCTCGGCAGCGAACTCGGCAGCGCAGGTATCTACCATCTTATAAGTGGTAGTGATCCCCATCTGCCTGCGCATGTCATTGATATCTTCCCTTGTCCTGCCTGTTAGTTTGCCGATCTCTTCATCCGTGAATCCCATTCGTTTGGCACGGTACAGGGTCTCCCTGGTCAATCCTGAGCGCAGGGTATCTTCCATTTGGATGATATTGTATATCTTTTCCAGGAAGAAGGAATCGATAGATGTGATGCCTGATATCTCATCAATTGAAAATCCGGTTCTCATACCATGGTAAATGCCAAATAACCGCTCATGGGTAGGGGTCTTCAGCAGGTCAATTACCTCTTCACGGTCCCACTCCCTGAACCCGAAATACATATCCACGTCAAGGCTGCGGATAGCCTTTTTCATTGCTTCTTCAATTGTGCGCCCGATAGCCATGACCTCGCCTGTGCTCTTCATAGCAGTGGTCAGGGTCTTATCTGCACTCACGAACTTATCAAAGGGCCACCTGGGTATCTTGATCACGGTATAGTCCACAGTAGGCTCAAAGGACGCAGGCGTCTTTTTGGTAACATCATTCGGTATCTCGTCCAGGGTCATGCCGATGGCGATCTTTGCGGTCACCCTGGCTATAGGGTACCCGGTAGCTTTGCTGGCCAGTGCAGAGGATCGGCTCACCCTGGGGTTGACTTCCACGATCCTGTATTCACCTTCCTTTACTGCAAACTGGATATTACACCCGCCTTCGATTGAGAGGCTCCTTATGATATTGATACTGGCACTGCGCAGCATCTGGTGATCCCTGTCCGACAGGGTCTGGCTGGGAGTGACCACAATGCTCTCCCCTGTATGGATACCCATGGGATCGATATTCTCCATGTTACATATCACAATACAGGTATCATTGGCATCACGCATCACCTCGTACTCAAACTCTTTCCAGCCCAGAATGCCCTCCTCAATGAGTACCTGGTTGATACGGCTGCGTTTCAGGCCCAGTTCAGTAATTGAGATGAGTTCTTCCTTTGTCCTGGCAATTCCACCACCAGCCCCGCCAAGGGTATAGGCTGGCCTGATGACAAGAGGCAGGCCCAGTTCTTCGATCATTGCAACAGCATCTTCGATAGTGTTCACGGCCTTGCTGCGGGGTACGGGCTCACCGATACGCTGCATGGCCTGTTTGAACAGGTCCCTGTCCTCGGTATCCTGTATGGCTTTTAAGGGTGTGCCGTAAAGTTTGACATTGTATTTCTCAAGTACGCCCATTTCGGCCAGTTCACTTACGATGTTCAGCCCGGTCTGCCCGCCCAGTCCTGCGATCACTCCGTCGGGCCGCTCCTTTTCAATGATACGTTCCACTATTTCTGGTTTGATTGGTTCAATATATACCACATCTGCCATTTCGGGGTCGGTCATGATAGTGGCAGGGTTGGAGTTAATGAGTACCACGCTGACACCTTCTTCCCTCAATGCCTGGCATGCCTGGCTGCCGCTAAAATCAAACTCTGCTGCCTGGCCTATCATGATAGGACCGCTGCCTATCAGCAGTACTTTCTTAATACCAGGATTACGGGGCATTATTTCATCACCTTTTTTACGATGGTATCAAAGAACCATTTTTCAGTATCCCATGGACCGGGGCTGGCCTCGGGATGGAATTGTACGCTCATGATGTCCAGGTAGTCGTGGGCGATACCTTCCACTGTATTATCGTTTATGTTCAGGTGTGTGATATGAGCCTTGGCCGCATCCAGGGAACCGGCATCCACTGCAAATCCGTGGTTCTGGGAGGTGATATACACGTTGTCTGTTTCCAGGTCCTTCACAGGCTGGTTGGCTCCCCGGTGCCCGAACTTTAACTTATAGGTGCTGGCTCCGAGTGCCAGGGATATGATCTGGTTGCCAAAGCAGATGCCGTAGATGGGGACTTCCCCCATCATGTGTTTTACAACATCAATGGCAGTGCTGGCTTTTTCTGGATCGCCGGGACCGTTTGATACGAATATGGCATCAGGTTTTTGTTCGGTAATATAGTCAGGTGGAGTACTTGCAGGTACTACGGTAATACCCACACCCCGCTGCTGCAGGCTCTTTATCATGTTGGTCTTTATGCCAAGGTCGATGACAACGAAATGTGGCTTGTCCTTGCCGGTTGCTTCGATGTGGTAGGGGGTAGGGCAGGTCACCCGGTCTATCAGGTCGTGCCGGTCTGATATTTTCGGGTGCTGCTTTGCCAGGCGCACTGCTTCATTGCCGTCGTCACTATCTGTGAGCAGGCATGCCCTCATGGTGCCGGTATCCCTGGTCTTGATGGTCAGCATTCTGGTATCGACACCTGCGATTCCGGGCCGGTCTTCTTCTGTTGCAAAATTAAAAATGGAACGTTCGGATAGGTGGTGGGATGGATGGTCGCATGCCTCCCTGACAACCAGGGCCTCTGCTTTCATGCCGTCTGACTGGAAGGTCTTAGCGCTTACGCCGTAATTGCCTATCAGGGGGTAAGTGAACATCAGTATCTGGCCGGCATATGAAGGGTCGGTAAGTGCCTCTTCGTATCCGGTATATTGTGTTGAAAAAACCAGTTCACCGCAAACAGCAGCTTCGCGGAACCAAATCCAATGCCCTTAACGATTGTGCCGTCTTCTAGTTCTAGTATTGCTTTCATACTAGGTGCTTTGCATGGGAGGGAAGGGTTAAAAGGGTTGTGTAAATTAAGGATTTGCACATTTTATATTCATCGGATGTTAATTCGGCTTATTCAGATTTCCGGGAACCTATTATGATATCATGTTTCACAGCCCACCTGAGCGCCAGAGCGCCACCAATACTTTCGGTAACGCCAAGGCCATTGCAATGGGCACACCTGATGTGAAGGCAGTCTGCATGGGTCGCGGACTGATGATACCAGGCATGGTGGGCAAGAACATCGCTAAATGGATCGAGGATGACGACCTGCCCAAGACGGTATCCCAGTACGGGCGCAGGGTTGAGGGGATATTTGTACATTACGAGGAACTTGTTGACAGGTTCAGCAAAGTTTCACGTACCGTTCTTAGAAGAGGGAGAGCGAGTAATCGCTCTTCCTTATTCGGCGGCAGTCATATGAAAATCTAAATTATACTTATAGAGTTGTATAATTAGAACATAAAGTATTTTCGTCAAAATGCCATGGCTCACGTCTATTCAATATGATGGTCCTCACGCAAGACCTTCAATAGCCCCAGAACCGAATAACCAGCCCTGGTAATACCCATACTCCTGCTATCAGTATCAGTGCCCGCAAGATACAGGTTCGTAATAGGTGTTCTGGTATCTGCAAAGTAGCCATCAATGGTCACAGCAGCCTTTTCGGGAATAGTATACTGGTAGTGTGTCATTACAATATGGTCCTCGATACCGGGCAGTGCAGTCAGTATGGTATTATACATCCGCTTCCGGTCCTCTGACAGTGGTATAGACTCATCAACAATGAACGTGAACCCAACCAACTGCTTGCCAGGGGGTGCCAGTGATTTGTCATAGTTGCTAATTGGCATGGCCCAGAAAGCCCTGTGCTTGAACCACACCTCAGAGCCCTTGTAATCAAACTCAGGTAACTTTGTATCAAGACCCAGCCATATTGTCATACTATGGGCCTGCACAATCCGGTCAATATCCTGTATATATGATGATGGCAGATTATCCGTAAGAGCAGGCAGGTCCTTTGCAAAGCCTGTAAAAACCACAACATCAGCCTGATAAGTCTCATCAGGTGTGACCACTTCTTTCACAACACCTTTCCTGGTATTTATTCCTGTCACCCTGGAAGAAGTCTTTATTTGAACAGAATCATGCATGGAAAATAAAACTGCATTTAAAAACGCCTTGAGACCCCTGCGTGGATATGCCTGGGAATACCCAATATCATTATTGCCAAGCCTGCTCAGGATAGATAGGTGTCCCTTCAACTGGCTCACAGTAAGATGATTTGCAAGCAGTGCCATGTAGGATTTGGCGATATCTTCATCTTCAAGGAAGTTCTCAGGTACACTATCCCGCATATAACCACTACCTGTCAGCATCCTGTGTACTGAGGCCTCATACATGGACTTACCAGACAATGAGTAAGACATAGCATTGATAAAATCAAGTGAATCCTCTGAAAGTCCACTGGGCAGGTAATCATATACTGACTGGTTGCTAAGGTCAGACCCAAGCGTTGACTGGGTAAAAGCCATTGCTATGGCCTGGCTGAGCAGCAACCTGTCCTTTTTTGGCAGGACATCGAATCTGGCAAACTCCTTTAAGTTGGACGGTATCTTTGACAATCCGTTTAGAGTCCTGACATGATAAGACCCATGGTCAAGGAACATGGGGGTATAATCGAAATACGTATCAATAAGCCGGCGCAGCGGCCCGACCCGCAAGTGGGTTATCGCATGGACACCCGTGTCTACCTGGAATCCATTTACATCATAACTATTGCAGTTTCCACCCACATAACTACTTTTTTCCAGGACAAGTACTTTTTTTCCATGTTTTGAAAGCGTCATAGCAGACATCAAGCCACTAATACCGCCACCAACTACAATCACATCATAATCTTCCATATTGTATCCGGTACTAATAATGGTCAGACCTTAAAATCCTTTTCGGCAATACCATTGGCATTCCCGTTGGCAATCCCATTAATAATTGCATCATAGCGCTGGCATACTCGCTTAACGATATCATCTTCAGCATTCCTGTGTGAGGGCACAAGTATATCCGCACCTGATGATACATCTACTCCCTCACTCGATAATCCATAGTCAGGAGCGACAAGCAGCCCTCCGGCTGATACATTGAGCTTCATATCGGTAATAAGCCGGGCCACCATATCGGTAGCAGGCTTCACCCTGGTAGTAATGCCAAGGGTTTTTGATAAATATTGTTCCTTAAATTCGTTTACCTTTTCAACTGCTGCTCTTACCTTGTCCTTATTGCCAAGAGGTGAAAGTTTTTCTATGGTCACAAGCAGGTCATCGAAGGTAACAGCCTGCACTTCTATTATCTCGCCATTAAAGTATTCGGCAACTCTCTCCCCGTACCCCTTTGATATCACCAGCTTGCTCACGTCTTTTATTCGCAGGATATCTTTCTCCGTGGGTTTATACGGCTCCACAACCTTGAAATTATCAATACCCAACAGGAACATAAGGGACAGGTATCCCATTGTAACACCTACGGTGGGCTTTACTCCCAGCCACTTGTCAAGCCCGGTCTGTCCTTGCTCTGAAACCAACTCGATGATCTTCTGTTTGACATACCCGGGATCACCGGACTCAAGCCCGAAATATTCTGCAAATCCCTGTGTGGTGGTAAGTATCCGGCTTCTTCCCTCCGGGCTCCTGCTTATCAGTCCCCTGGCCTCCAGTTCCTTTACATGGTCATAGGTGGCATTGCCACGTTTTTCTACCAGGTCGCTCTGGAGCAGTGGCTGGTGGTAGGCTATCATGGAAAGGGTCCGAAGCACAGGGGATGGCAGTTCCTTTGGGGCTACACTCCTGACCTTGTCTGCATATTCAGGTTTGACCTGCATTACGTACTTGCCTTCCACCTCAAGGATATCCAGTCCTGATTGGCGCTTTTGGTATTCCTGTATAAGTGAATGCACGATATTACGGGTTTTTTTCTTTTTACTTACCAGTTCCTTTAATGTAGCAAGATCTACCGGTCCACCGGCAGCAAATAATGCAGCCTCTATTACCTCACGGTCCCCTATGAACATACCCCCGGTGAATCGGGATACCTGATATATAACTCACCAAAGAGTTCTTCCTGTTCAAGCCATATCTCCTTATTGGTTGCAAGGAACAGCAGTGAGATATAGGTCATAAGTTTATTTGAACGGTCCCCTGACAGCAGTTCACTAAGTGCGATATATGTCCTGTTTTCCAGGATGCTGCTTAGCGTTTTCCTCATAGTGTCCACCCTGCCTTCTATATCCTCTTCATGGGCGACATTAAGTACTTGTTCCGTGGTCGGCCGGTCAAGTTCCATAGTCTCCCTCGCTTTTTTACGGATGGTCTTACGCCGTTCGACCACTTCTGCTTTCTCCAGCTCAAGTATCAGTTCATCCAGTGAGACCGAACGCTTGGAATGGCGCCTCACAGGTGGTTTGGGTACGGGATAATCATCCACATCAAAAAAGTCCGAATCATCGATCCACGAATCATCCTCAATAACAGGTTCCTCCACCAGGATATTGGACTTCATTCGCAGCAGGATCGCTGCATAATGGAGTGTCCTGCCTGATATCCTTAAGTCCATACGTTCCAGTTCTTCAATATGGTGCAGGAACTTATCAGTTATTTCTACTATATCGATGTTCCAGGGGTTTATCTCCCCTTCACGGACAAGGTTCACAAGTATCTCAACAGGCTCTTCATAAATATCCTGTGCATCCTGACCCACTGGTAAATAGTCATAAGTAAACGGTATCTCAACTAATTCTTCCATTCAGTTCATCCCCTCTGAAATCCGGAATTCTTGTAAAATTATTATAATATTGTAATATATTTACGTTGTTATTATATATTATCTTTTCCAATACCGTTATCCTCGCCAACGACCCTGGCCACTGCCATTACTTTATCTTCCGGTTTGACATTCATTATCTTAACACCCTGTGTATTGCGTCCCTGCACTCTTATATCAGACACAGGCACCCTGATGATAATGCCATTGGACGTGGTTATCATCAGTTCATCCGATTCCTTTATGGCCTTAACATCCACGACAAGACCGTTGCGGATACTGGAAATAATAGTTATTACACCCTGTCCCGCCCGGTTCATTTTTCTGTATTCATTAAACTCAGTACGCTTACCGAACCCGTTCTCAGTGATAGTAAGCAGGGCGGCATCGTCACTTACGATGTCCATCCCTACCACGTAATCATCACCAACAAGCCTGATGCCTCTAACGCCACGAGCCCCTCTTCCGGTTGGTCGCACATCAGCCTCTTTGAAACGTATGGCTTTACCATGACGGCTGCCGATGATAATATCCTTGGTGCCGTCAGTAAGCTTAACAATCTCAAGTTCATCACCTTCATCAAGAGTAATAGCTATTATTCCGCCCCGCCTGGGATTTTTAAAAGCGGACAGTTCGGTCTTTTTAACAACCCCGAACCTGGTGGCCTTGATGATGTACTGAGAGCTTTCAAATGTCTTAACAGGTATCTGTGCAGTGATCTTCTCCCCGCTGTCCACCTCAATGAGATTTATTATAGCCTTGCCGCGGCTCTGCCTGGATGCATCGGGTATCTCATACACCTTTTTCCAGTAAACCCGGCCCGTATCTGTGAAGAACAGGATGTAATCATGGGTAGAAGCCAGGAACAGGTCCTCCACGAAATCTGCTTCCTTGGTGTCCATACCTATGACACCCCTGCCGCCGCGCCTTTGCTGCCTGTACGTATCCACAGGCATGCGCTTGATATATCCACTGTTTGAGATGGTGACCACCACATCCTCCACAGGTATCAGGTCCTCATCTTCCAGGTCCACACCGCCTTCTATTATCTGGGTGCGCCTGGCATCCCCGTATCTGTCCCTGATGGAGGTCAGTTCCTCCTTGATAATGTTTAGTATCTTGTTACGGTCTGCCAGCAACTCAAGCAGCCATTTGATGGTTTCCATCAACTCTTTATGCTCATTGTCTATTTTTTCACGCTCAAGACCTGTGAGTTTTTGCAGCCTCATATCAAGGATGGCTTTTGCCTGCTCTTCACTCAGGTCAAAATTTGCCATGAGCCCGTTTCGGGCTTCTTCCACGGTCTTGCTTGCACGGATAAGACTGATGACCTGGTCGATATGGTCCAGTGCTATCTGTAAACCCTCAAGTATATGTGCGCGTTTTCTGGCCTTTTCAAGTTCGAACTGGCTGCGGCGGGTGATGACCTCCACGCGGTGGTCTATGAAATGCTGGATGAGCTGCTTCAGGGTGAGCACCTCGGGCTGGCCGTCCACCAGTGCCAGGTTGATGATACCGAAAGTGGATTCCATCTGGGTGTGCTTATACAACTGGTTCAGCACTACATCAGCATTGGTGCCCCGGCTCAGTTCCATCACGACCCTGATGCCGTCTTTGTCTGACTCGTCACGCAGGTCTGAGATGCCTGATATCTTCTTTTCCCTGACAAGTGCTGCTATGGACTCTATAAGCCTGGCCTTATTCACCTGGTAGGGCATCTCATCGATGATGATGCTTTCCTTGTTCTTGTGCTCCTCGACAGAGGTCTTTGCACGCATCTTTACGATACCGCGCCCGGTCTTATATGCACTGAGGAAGCCTGCGCTGCCGAAGATATAGGCACCTGTCGGGAAATCCGGACCCTTGACAACACCCATCAGTTCCTGGAACTCAACGTCAGGGTTGTCGATGGTCATGGTCACGGCATCTATGATCTCTGAGAGGTTGTGTGGCGGCATGTTGGTTGCCATACCCACGGCAATACCTGTACTGCCGTTAATTAGCAAATTTGGGAATTTTGATGGCAGTACCACCGGTTCTTTCAGGCTGCCGTCATAGTTGGGTACAAAGTCCACTGTATCCTTGTCAATATCGGCAAGCATCTCTTCAGCGATACGGTCCATGCGCACCTCGGTATAACGCATGGCAGCAGCAGCGTCGCCGTCAATGGAGCCAAAATTCCCCTGCCCGTCGGCAAGGGTGTAGCGCATATTGAAATCCTGGGCCAGCCTCACCATTGTGTCATAGATGGCGGCATCTCCGTGAGGGTGGTACTTACCCATGACATCACCCACTATCCTTGCAGATTTCTTGTATGGCTTGTCATGGGTCATGCCCTGGTTCTGCATACCGTACAGGATGCGGCGGTGTACGGGTTTCAGGCCGTCGCGTACGTCAGGCAGTGCCCGTCCCACAATAACACTCATGGAATAATCGATATACGAGGTCTTCATCTCGTCTTCGATATTAATGGGGACAATATTCTCAGTAGGCTCCTCTTCACCGTTGACCTCTTCTTCTATACCAGGTTCTTCTATATCGGGTTTTTCTATATCCTCCCGCTCATCCGGGTGTTCAGATGTCAAGGTTCTTCACCTCCCTTGCATGCTGCTCGATGAACAGCCGTCTGGGCTCCACCTTATCACCCATAAGTATAGTAAATATCTCATCCGCTTCCATGGCATTTTCAAGCATGACCCGCACCAGTGTCCTGGTATCCGGGTCCATGGTAGTATCCCACAACTGGTCGGGGTTCATCTCACCCAGGCCTTTGAACCTCTGGATACCGACCCCATGGCTGCCCCCCATCTCTTCCATTTTCTCTTCAAGCTGGACATCGTTGTAAACATAATGTGTGGCTTTCCCCTTCTTTATACGGTACAGGGGCGGTTGTGCTATGTACACATATCCTATCTCGATAAGCGGGCGCATGTACTGGTAGAAAAAAGTAAGCAGTAGTGTCCTGATGTGGGCACCGTCCACATCGGCATCTGTCATTATGATTATCTTGTGGTATCTGGCCTTCCCGATATCAAAATCATCGCCCAGCCCCGTACCTATAGCAGTTATAAGAGCACGTATCTCCAGGTTATTGAGTATCTTGTTCAGCCTGGCCTTCTGGACGTTGATTATCTTACCCCGAAGTGGCAGTATGGCCTGGAAATTACGGCTCCTGCCCTGCTTGGCAGAGCCGCCTGCACTATCGCCCTCTACAAGGTAGAGTTCGCACTTTGATGCATCCTTTTCGCTGCAGTCAGCCAGTTTGCCTGGCAGCGAAGATATCTCAAGCGCGCTTTTTCGTCTGGTCAGTTCACGGGCCTTGCGTGCGGCTTCCCTTGCCTGGGCTGCCAGTACCGATTTGCCGATAATGTTCTCAGCTTCCTTTGGATGCTCTTCCAGGAACTCGCCCAGCCCCTCACCCACAAGGGTCTCCACAATGCCTTTGACCTCGCTGTTGCCCAGCTTGGTCTTGGTCTGTCCCTCGAACTGGGGGTTGGTTAACTTGACGCTGATAATAGCTGTCACCCCTTCCCGTATATCCTCACCAGAAAGCTTGGCCGCACCCTTGATAAGGCTGTGCTCCTTTGCATAATCATTGGCTGTCCTGGTAAGGGCCGCCTTGAAACCGCTAAGATGTGTGCCGCCCTCATGAGTGTTGATATTGTTGGCAAATGAGAACACGGTCTCTGTATAACTGTCATTATACTGGATTGCGATCTCCACCTGGGTATTGTTGCGGGACTTCTGGAAATATATGGGTGGCTGGTGTAGTGTGGTCTTATTATTGTTCAGGTGCTCCACAAAAGCCACGATACCACCTTCGTAATGGAACAAATTCTCGTCCCCGGTGCGCTCATCCCTGATCTTGATCCTGATGCCCCGGTTCAAAAATGCCATTTCACGCAGGCGTTTGGAGATGGTCTCAAAACTTATGTCAACAACCTCGAATACCTCGTAATCGGGCTTGAAGGTCATTTTTGTGCCTGTCAGCTCGGAAGTACCCCGTACCTCAACATCACCCATGGGCTTGCCGCGCTGATACCTCTGGAAATAGATATTGCCATTGCGATACACC
>Ga0255431_1018_pt2 | contig 26339 bp, 20 predicted proteins | sample ANMaggSeSYBR02J5_FD_182633 | JGI IMG/M metagenome (GOLD analysis project Ga0255431, IMG submission 182633) | Sediment cell enrichment communities from methane seep in Santa Monica Basin, California, United Staets - ANME aggregate JGI... | ecosystem: Environmental > Aquatic > Marine > Cold seeps >... | reverse complement strand
GCTAAGGAGGCCTCCTTGCCGTCAGCGTTAATTGCATCAATGATTTGTTGCATGTTATCTTTAAATGTCCCCGGATATCCAGGATCGCCCGGAGGCAAGCCTAATCCACTTGGTACCGGCAGAAAGATGTCCGAATCATTGGTTCCGTACTGTACGAGAAAATAGTCGGCCTCTGGGTGCTCGGCCAACGTGCTTGAAATCAGTGACGCACCGTCAACGGAGAGAGCACCTGGAATGCCTTTATTGATAACGGTGTGTGGGTACCCGTTGTAGGTAGTGAGCAAGTCATTCAGTACAGGCTCGTAACAGCCTCCTGTGTTTCGGCCATCTGCTGAAGAATCATCAGAAGGATCGTCATCGCCAATGCCATATGTGATACTATCGCCTATGGCGACGTAGTAATCGCCGATCCCAATCCGTATCGCCGTATCGTGGGTAGCCGTGCCGGCAACCTCATGACCTAAATCATCCACCACAAAGGCGTCTAACGTGTGTTCACTCATAGCAAGGCCGGTGAAAACTGCTAAATACGGCGTGGTCATGTCAATAAAAATAGTCTCATCAGGCGTACCATGATCAAGAACAAACTTGACTCCCCAATCCGTCTGCAGATTTTCGGCATGTGCTGCAGCTAAGAGATCCGGGGAGCTTTGCAGGTGGTAGCTGTCGGGAGTGGTGATTGTTACAGAGGCGAGGGGATCACCATCCGAGGACGAGTAAGAAATATTGTCATAATAAGCATCTTGTTGTCGTGAGTCGACCTCAAAACTATTAACCATAATAATAGTGCTGTCATTATCTAAAACAAGGGTTTCACCAAATGCCTCAAACGTAGTCCGGTTAGGGCTGAAATAGATGGTGATCTGATAATTATCATTCTGGGTGTATTCATTTTGGAATGGTGTGCTGTCAACTATTACACCGTCTACGACCTTCCTAACTTCTTTCGGCCCGTAACCATCGGTATTATGCAATTCATAATAGTTGGTTGGGTTTTGCATGAGACGAAGTAACAGAGCCCCTCCAGGATATATCTGAGTAGGAAGGAAATCAATGCTGAATGTTCCGGTATCCAGGGACGGCACCTCACGGGCAAACGTTAACCCTACATCGTCACCGGTGATCACCTGCGCTCTTCGACCGACAGCATCATAGAGAAAGTATCCTGTGCCCCCTGTTGTCACGGTAACTGTGTAGTCTCCTGTGGTATCAAATTCGAAGTCATCGAAAAACAGAGTTGATGCAGTGCCCACCGTGACTGTAACTGTGGCATCATTTGAGGGCGCACCGTCATCATCGTTAACGATGTATGTGAATATGTCTGTTCCGATAAAGCCAGTATCAGGTGTGTATGTTACCGTGCCGTCGATATTGGCAAGAGCCGTACCATTAGCAGGTGTGGCTGTCACCGCTACCGTGGTCGGATCAATAGTGCCGTCGCTATCGGTATCGTTTGCGATTACATTGATGATAACCGGAGACTCTTCACCAGTGATAGCGGCATCATCAATAGCCGTGGGGTGTTGATTAACAAGGCTATCGTAATACAGGATATTGTCATAATAGGCATCTTGTTGTCGTGAGTCGATCTCAAAACCGCTGACGGTAATGGTGCTGGTATCGTCAGTTAAGACAAGAGTTTCACCAAATGCCTCAAACGTAGTCCGGTTAGGGCTGAAATAGATGGTGATTTTATAATTAATATTCTGAGTATATTCATTTTGGAATGATGCGCTGTCAACTACTACGCCGTTTACGACCTTCCTGACTTCTTTCGGCCCATAGCCATCGGTATTTTTCAATTCATAGTAGGTGTTTTTGTCTTGCATGATACGAAGAATCAGAATCCCTCCTCTGGGATATAGCTGGGTAGGACGGAAATCAATGCTGAATGTTCCTGTATCCAGGAGCGGCAGATCACGGGCAAATTTTAACCCTACATTGTCACCGGTGATCACCTGCGCTCTTTCACCTGCAATGTCATGGAGAAAATCTCCTGTGCCTCCTTGTGTCTCGGTATCGGTAACTGTGTAGTCTCCTGTGGTATCAAAGCTGAAGTCATCGGAAAACAGAGATGATACAGTGCCCACCGTGACTGTTACTGTGGCATCATTTGACAGTGCCCCGTCATCATCGTTAACGGTGTATGTGAATATGTCGGTTCCGATATAGGCGGTATTAGGTGTGTATGTTACTGTGCCGTCGATATTGGCAAGGGCCGTACCGTTGGTCGGTGCGGTTACGACATTTACCGTGGCTGGGTCAATAGTACCGTCGCTGTCGGTATCGTTTGCGATTACATCAATGATAACCGGAATGCCTTCATCTGTAGCAGCGGCATCATCAAAGGCTGTGGGCGGCTGGTTTCCAGGGACGTTGACCGTGACTGTTACTGTGGCATCATTTGACAGTGCCCCATCATCATCGTTAACGGTGTATGTGAATGTGTCGGTTCCGATATAGACGGTATTAGGTGTGTATGTTACCGTGCCGTCACCGTTGGCAACCGCCGTACCGTTGGTCGGTGCGGTTACGACATTTACCGTGGCTGGATCAATAGTGCCGTCGCTGTCGGTATCGTTTGCGATTACATTGATGATAATCGGCGTGTTCTCATCGGTAGCAGCGGCATCATCAATAGCCGTGGGGGATTGGTTAACAAGGATATCGTCGTAATACAGGATATTGTCATAATAGGCATCTTGTTGTCGTGAGTCGACCTCAAAGCCGTTGACGGTAATGGTGGTGGTATCGGCAGTTAAGACAAGGGTTTCACCAAATGCCTCAAACGTAGTCTGGTGAGGGCTGAAATTGATGGTGATCTGATAATTAATATTCTGAGTATATTCATTTTGGAATGATGCGCTGTCAACAACATGCCCGTTTACGACCTTCCTGACTTCTCTCGTCCCATAGCCATCGGTATTTTTCAATTCATAGTAGGTGTTTTTGTCTTGCATGATACGAAGAATCAGAATCCCTCCTTTGGGATATTTCTGAGTAGGATGGAAATCAATGCTGAATGTTCCAGTATCTATGGATGGCAGATCACGGGCAAACTTTAACCCTACATCGTCACCGGTGATCACCTGCACTCTTTCACCTGCAGCGTCATAGAGAAAGTCTCCTGTGCCTCCTGCTGTCCAGGTATCAGTGTCTGTGTAGTCTCCTGTGGTATCAACTCTGAAGTCATCAGAAAACTGAGATGCGGTAGCAACCGACCCGAAACACAAAAACATGAATGTAACCAATAGCACAAAAACATTACGACCTAAAAAGTGAGCTTTAGTTTCCATTGTTATAATTCCTCTCTCTGGCTTGATTCGTTTAATATTATGTGTTTCTCCATCTCTCTTTGGCCGTCCCGAATGAACTACGTTAAACGAGCCAAATCAATCGTATTTTTCTGACTCCATGCTCATAATTCGACTAATTTTTTAATAAATTAGCGCCCTATCGGGCGAGCTTTTAGCTAATGGCTATTAACTTCTTAATAAAATTGATTTAAAAAAGGAAGTTCATTCGTCCACGATCCTAAGCTCGTCCACGATCTTAAGCTCAAAAGTTTCTTTTGTACTTGCGACCTTCCATTTTGCATCGCCTCCCGGAATGCTTGGCGGCGCGTCCTGCATATAAACTGTGGTGGGGTGCCGGCCGCCGCGTTCTTCTGGCATAATAATTGTTACGCCAAAACTCACGCCGCCCTCAGTTTCCTCAGAGGAGGTTATCTCAAACCTTGCATCCTTAAAATGCTCCTTTAGAAATTTCGGATAGCCCTTGTTTTTCTTTAACAGTTTTTCGTATTTCGGATACATTTCATCGGAGAGACCCTCTCCTATCGCGACAACATCACCCTCTACCAGTGCTTCGAACCAAGGCTTCAGCGCGTCATCTGTTATGTCTTTATGTAACGTCTCAACCGCGCGCACTTCCTGAGCATATGACAAATTATTGCCAATAAAAAATGGGATCATACATAAACATAAGAATGCTGTTTTCATAATATCTCCTATTAAGTATATTTCCTATTGAGTCAAGGCTTGAAACCACATGTCAGCCATGGACTGATAACCAATGCCATTAGGATGAAGCCAATTAACGTATTCATCTGCATAGTAAATCTCAAAATAGCTGTAGAAGTTCGGGGGGTAACAATGATTTCATTGGTCGGTTCAGCAGCTAAGTTGTTGATGACGTCGTTGTATTCTCGAATCAAAATGTTCTTAAATCCTGTAGAAGGATTTGCATATGGCTCACCCGTAGAGGAGCCAGCTAACGCAATAGAGACTTTTGAGCTGTCACGGTATCGGTAACTGTGTAGTCTTGTATCAACGCTGAAGTCATCGGAAAACAGAGATGCGGTAGCAACAGACCCGAAACACAAAAACATTACGACCTAAAAAGTGAACTTTAGTTTCCATCTTTATAATTCCTCAGTATAGCTTGATTCGTTCAATAATTTATGTGTTTCTCCGTAAAAAATATCTACATAATACAAAACTCTTGTGGAATGTCAATATTGGAAAATTGGGGGTATAATATGGGGATTATCCCCATATTATGATTATGAGCTGGATAGAAGGTGGGTTCTGAGGTTTGTTTTCTTGTTCTTTATGCCAAGCTTTTCCCTGATATTGCTCCGGTGAAAATCAATTGTACTTGTGGCCAGATTCATGAATTCCGCGATTTCTTTTGTGGTTTTACCCTGCTTAACAAGATTTGTTACCTGAATTTCCGCGGGAGTGAGCTTCATATTTATTTTGGAAAATTCGCGCACCAACGGCGCAACAATCTCATTCAAATTTGATTCGATGATATTTATATGTGCCTTTTGTTTGCTGTTCAATTCACTCTTGTTTAATTTTTCCAAAAAAGGCATAATCAGTTCTTTTGCATTCAGCAATACCGTCTCTTCAAGCTCTGTTTTGGCTTCGATTCCTTGTTGCATCAAAACCTTGAGCGCTGTATTTGTTTCCTTGAGTATACAGGTTTGCAACTCTAATTCCGACCTTGTTTTCTTTAGGGATTTCTCAGCCTCCTTGAGATCGGATATTGCCGCCTGTAGTTTTTTTTGGGTTTTTGAAGGCCCTGCCCTTCGTTCATGAAAACGTTTTTCTAACTTGCAGTATTCATTTCGCAGATATTCAGCCTTTTTTCGATCTTTAGTCTTTTGAATACATACAACGACACATATCAGGTTTGCTTTTTGACCAAAAACAGGAAAAGCGCAGACCTCCCGCCATCCCTCCGCTCCATCCACCTCAACCACGGTCATGATTTCGTACTGAACACTATGGTTCTTGAGAGATCTTTCCACGGGGCAAAACTCACAACATTTACTTTTTCCATGGTAGGCTTCGTAACATTTTCTGCCTATGACAGGAAGGGCATTGGAATGCCATTGTTTAAGTGTTTTGTTAACCAGAAGTATGTTTAAATCGCTGTCAAGCACAGATATGCCATAACAAATCGCATCAAAGGCACTGCTCAGGCGTTTTCCTCTTTCATGTTTCATGAGTACTCCCTTTGCCTCGTGCTTTTTTGCCGTCTAAGGGCTCGTCCACGTTCCTTAGGTTTATAGGATCTTTTTGTATCCGCATTTTTTATTATGGCAAGTAAAAAAAGCGCCTTGTTTTTTAGTGGATTTTTCAAGCAGAAATTCAGCGCTGCAATCAGGGCAATTTTCTGCTACAGGTTTGTCCCAGAGGGCAAATGTGCAGTCAGGATAACGATTGCAGCTATAAAAGATTTTTCCTCTTTTTGACCGTCTTTCAACAATTTCTCCTGCGCAGCCTTTTTCCGGACATTTTACACCTGTTGTTTTTTCTGTCTGGTTTGAATTTACAGATTTAGTATTTTTGCAGGCCGGATACCCTGTGCATGCCAGGAATTCGCCGAATTTGCCATGTTTTAATACCATTGGTTTTTTACATTTTTCACAAACTGTATCTGATATTTCATCTTTAGGCACCTCAATTGACTGAATTTTGCCTTTTTCATTTCTGGTATAATTACTTGTATGCCTGCATTCCGGATATCCACTACAAGCAAGATAATGACCATTTTTGCCGACTTTGATATGTAATTGTTTTTTACATTCAGGGCAGGAAAGATCTGTGGGAATGCCTATGCCCCGCATGCTGAGCATGTTTTCTGAGGCTGCATCCAGTTCTTTTTTAAACGGGCAGTAGAAACGGGTCAGAATTTTTAAATAATCTGTTTCCGAAGTTTCTATACGGTCAAGATCTTCTTCCATCTTAGCTGTAAAATCAACCTCAAATATGTCAGGAAAACTTTTAACCAGAAGGTCATTAACAATAAATCCAAGTTCGCTTGGTTTGAAATATCCTTTTAGAAAATCAACATATCCCTTTTCCTTGATTGTGGATAATATTGAAGCATAGGTGCTGGGACGACCGATTCCGTTTTCTTCAAGCTCTTTTACAAGTGAAGCCTCTGAAAATCTTGGCGGAGGCATGGTAAAATGCTGTCTCGGTTCTAATTTATTGACTTTTAATTCTGTTCCTTCGGATAATTCAGGCAGATTGTTTTTTTCTTTTTGGTTCTCTATTTCTTCATCCACAGACATGTAAAGAACCATAAAGCCTGGGAATTTAACAGATGATCCGCTCGCTGTAAACAAATAGGGCCCGGCTTTAATAGAAATTGTATTTCTATTTATCAAAGCTTGTTGCATCTGTGACGCAATAAAACGCTTCCAGATAAGACTGTACAGAGACATCTGATCCTTGGAGAGATAAGGGGCTAATTTTTCAGGAGTGTTGAAAACCGATGTAGGCCTGATCGCCTCATGCGCGTCTTGAACTTTTTTTCTATTTTTGAAGAATCTCGGCTTATCAAGAGCAAATTTTTCACCGAATTTTTTTCGAATCAGCACAAGTGCTTCTTCAGCAGCTTCCTTTGAAATTCTGGTGGAATCGGTACGCATATAAGTAATAAGCCCTTCAGTTCCACTTGTTCCTATATCAACACCTTCGTAAAGCTGTTGTGCTACCATCATAGTTTTTTTTGCAGAAAATTTAAGCTTTCTGATTGCTTCCTGTTGAAGTTTACTTGTGATAAAAGGTGGGAGAGGATTTTTTTTCGTAATCTTTTTTTGAACCTTATTAACAATAAATTTATTTTCCGAAAGTTCATTCAGAATGGCGCAAGATGCCTTTTCGTCAGGAATTCTGAGCTTTTTTTCGTTCTTTTTTACAAGTTTTGCCTTAAATTGTGGGGGTAAGCTACTTTCGAGAAGGGCTGTTATAGACCAGTACTCTTCCGATTCAAAGGCCTGAATAGCGCGTTCTCTTTCACATATTATACGTACTGCAACTGATTGTACACGCCCCGCACTGAGGCCGCCTTTTACTTTGCGCCACAATAATGGAGATGTTTGGTATCCAACTATCCTGTCAAGAATTCTTCGTGCCTGCTGAGCCTCGTATTTTTTCTTATGGAGATCTTCAGAAGCGGCGATTGCTTCAATAATAGCTTTTTTTGTAAGCTCATGAATAAGTACCCTGTAAAATTTTCTTCCTTTTTTTTTAAGAACTTCTGCTGTGTGCCATGCAATAGCTTCTCCTTCCCTGTCAGGGTCAGGTGCCAAATAAATGTCTGTAGCATTACCGGCAGCTTTTTTTAAGGAGGTTACAACTTTCTGTTTTCCCGGAATAACAATATATTTAGGCTCAAAGTTTTTTTCGATATTTATTCCGATCTCTTTTGCAGGAAGATCTTTTATGTGTCCAACGGTAGCAACAATGTTGTATTGCGAGCCCAGATACTTTTTTATAGTTTTTATCTTTGTTGGTGATTCAACAACAAGTAATGGTTTGGTCACTATATTTCCTCACTATTCGTTTATTTCTACAGAAAAAAGTTTCCCTGGAGCCTGATGAACAATACCCTCTAATTCGAGTTTAAGAAGTATGCCTGAAAGTTTTCCGGGTTTCATAGATGTTTTTTGTACAAGATCATCTATGTGAACAGGGTAGGAGTCAAGGGCGTCAAATACAAGCTTTTCTTCTAATGGCAAAGAAGAAAGAAGTTTAGGTTTATTTATTTTATTTTCGGGTTCATCTTTATGCTTAACTTTATTATTTAAGACGTTGGTTGTTGTTAAATAATGAGAAAGTTCTTCAACTATGTCTTGTGTATTTTCAACGAGTTTTGCCCCCTGTTTAATCAAGCCGTGTGTTCCGATACTTTTAAAAGAATTGATATTACCGGGCACGGCAAAGACTTCTCTTCCCTGCTCTGATGCAAGGCGTGCCGTAATGAGTGAGCCGCTTTTTTTAGTCGCTTCAACGATGACTGTCCCGAGTGAAATCCCGCTGATTATTCTATTTCTTATTGGAAAATTGTGGGGTTCAGGTTTCTCTAAAAGAGGAAATTCGGAAATAACAGCGCCTTGTTCGGCAATCTTGTGGGAAAGTTTCAGATTTTTATGTGGATAAACTTTTTCAAGACCGCTTCCAAGCACGGCTATTGTTTTTCCTTTGGCCATTAAAGTACCTGTATGTGCAGCAGTATCAATTCCAACTGCCATACCACTTACTATTGTAAAATCAAGCGCAGATAGTTCTTCGCACAGCCTTTTTGTTATTGAAATACCATAGCTCGTTGCATTTCTTGAGCCTACCACGGCAATATTTTTTATGGAATTACCAAGATTTCCAAATACATATAAAAAAGGGGGAGGATCCGGTATTTGAAGTAAAAGAGAAGGATAGGCAGGATCAGACATTGTAACAATTTGATAGCCTTTTTTCATTACAAGATCGAAATCTTTTTTTACTGATTCCGGTATTGTGCGCTTGTTAATCGCAGAAACAATGCGGGGTGTTATGCCCTTTATCCGAAGAAGATCGTCCTGTGATGCTTCAAAAACAAGCTCCGGCGACCCGAAGCAATCGAATAAGCGCTTGAAAATGTAATTTCCTATGCCTGGGACACCTTTAAGGGCAAACCATGGAAGCAGGTTTTTCATAGCTGAATTTTTTTTCCATGTTTTTGCCATGCCAGAAGTATTGGACTTGCAACGTATATTGATGAATACGTTCCAACAATAATTCCGATTATCATTGCGAATGCAAAGTCGTGGACAATGCCGCCTCCCATGACAAACAGAGCAATAACAACAGTAAGGGTTGTTAAAGAGGTCAATATGGTACGGCTTAGAGTCTCATTAATGCTTCTATTAATAATGATGTCTAAAGGGTTTTTCCGATATTTTTTCAAATTTTCCCGTACGCGGTCAAAAACAATTATTGTATCGTTTAACGAATAACCTATAATAGTTAAAAGTGCGGCAATAATGGGCAAGGTGAATTCTTTATCAAAAATAGAAAATATACCTACAGTAATTATAACATCATGAATTATAGCTACAATAGCGCCCATTGCATATTTCAGCCCTAGAACCCAAAAGAGTATAATGGCTAATATGAATGCGGCTGTAATTAGTATGGGTATGCTGACGTTAATAAAAGAGAGAAAATAGACGCCGCCCATAAGCGATGTTGCCATAATTCCACTTGAAATCCATTTAAATTCAAAACGTCCGGATATATATATTGTAATAAAGAGAAGAGCGTAGAACATTGCAAACAGCGCTTTTTCACGCAGATCTTTACCCACCTGGGGTCCCACCATTTCAATGCGTCGGATTTCTACGTTGTTTCCCGTAGCGGATTCCAGGGCATTTTTTACCTCGCCGGAAAATCCTTGAGAAGTCATAATTGATTTGTCGGTTTTGATAAGGTATTCATTATCTTCTTTGTTTCCAAATTGTTGAACAGACGACTTGCCAAGCTCAATGGTATCAAGTCCCGATTTGATTACATTAATGCCTGAAGGAGCAAAGAGCTTTACCTGTATTAAAGTGCCGCCGACAAAGTCGATTCCATATTTCGGGCCTTTGTGGAGTATTAGAGAAATAAAGCTGATAAGAATCATTGTTGCGGATATGTAGAATGCCAGCCTGCTTTTTCCTATAAAATTCAAATTTATGTCGGATTTTATAAACCGCATATTTATATGTCCTTTAAAAGATAGGTTCACGGTTTACGGTTTACAGTTTACGAATTACGGGTTCAGGATGCACCGTTGCCTAACCCAAAAACTCAAACCCTTGAACCGTAAACTGTAAACCGTAAACCCCATTTTTTATTTATATACTCACGCTTTTAATTTTTCTGTTTATCAGGAGATAATCAAAAACAAGCCTGGTAAAGATAAGTGCTGTAAACAGGCTTGCTAATACGCCAAGACTCAATGTTACGGCAAAACCTTTTATCGGTCCCGTTCCAAACTGAAACAGGACAAGAGCTGCGATAAGAGTTGTTACGTTTGCGTCAAGAATAGTAAGAATAGCTTTACTATAGCCTGCATTTACAGCAGCTCTCTGAGTCTTGCCCAGATTCATTTCTTCTCTGATACGTTCAAATATCAAAACATTGGCATCAACCGCCATTCCTATAGTTAATATGATTCCTGCAATACCCGGAAGAGTTAAGGTGGCCTGAAATGCTGCGAGACCTCCGGCAATCAGGACAATGTTAAGAATAAGTGCAATGTTTGCTATAAGGCCTGAAACCTTATAATATACAATCATAAACAGCAGAACGAGTATCCCCCCGATGTACATGGAGATAAGTCCTTTTTTTATTGAATCAGCTCCAAGAGAGGGGCCTACAGTTCGTTCCTCAATGATTTTAACCGGAGCCGGCAGAGCTCCAGCCCGAAGAACAATTGCAAGGTCATGTGCTTCTTCTGTTGTAAAATTTCCTGTAATGCGTGCTTCGCCGCCACTAATTTTTTCCTGAATAACAGGTGCGGAATAGACTTTATTATCCAGAACTATTGCGAGTCGTTTTTTTACATTTTCTTCTGTTACTTTTCCGAAGATCCTTGCACCCTTTTTATCGAAAGTAATGGAAACATATGGCTCATTAAACTGGGAGTCTATTTGCACCCTCGCATCTGTCAGGTATTCACCGGTTAGAAGAGTTCGTTTTTTTACAAGATAGGGAGACCTTATGATGCGTTCTACCGAAGTGTCCTCATTGTCCTGATAAAGAAGTTCGCTACCTGCCGGTATATCCCCTTTTAAAGCGGCATCCAGGTTGTGGGTTTCATCTATCAATTTAAATTCCAGCAGAGCTGTTTTACCAATCAACCCTTTTGCTCTTTGTGTATCTTTGATGCCCGGGAGTTGGATAAGAATTCGTTTTTCACCCTGGCGACGTATATCAGGCTCATTTACGCCGAACTGATCAATACGATTTCTTATGGTCTCAAGCGCTTGTTCGGCCGCCAGTTTTTTTATATGACGAGTTTCATCTTCCGGCAAATTCAATATCATGGTAAGTATTTCATGATCAGTCGATTTTGAAAGAACCCGCAAATCCTGAAGTTCATTATCCAGCAGTTTATCAAAACTCAGGATATTGTTGTCGCCGCGTATTTTAAGCGATATTTTGGTGTTTTCTATCCTGTCTATTCCAACGTACCTTATATTTTTTTTCTTTAAAAGACTGCGGAGTTCATAAGTCATACGTTCTATTGTACTTTCAACTGATTTCTCAGTATCAACTTCAAGTACAAGGTGCATTCCTCCTTGAAGATCTAATCCAAGATTTATCTTCTTATGCGGCCACCAACCTTGATTTATTGCAGGAAGAATATAAATGATTGCAGTTATAATAACCGCAAAGACTATCATTGCTCGCCATGAAAAATTCTTCAATTGGATATTCCCTTCAAAAGGTTCAGGGTTCAGGGTTCAGGGTTCAAAACTCAAAACCATGCCTGAACGAGGTTTTCGTTCAGGCATTTCAGGCACTTTACGTTCCTTAACCAGTCTTGTTCTCAACAGATGGCTGGGGCTGAGAAGGTTGATTTAGTGCAGCTATATTCCCGCGATTTATTTTTATTCGAACTTTATCTGATATTTCCACTGTTACTACGGTATCATCTGCATTTGTAATTCTTCCATGAATACCACCACTTGTTACTACGCGGTCACCTTTTTTTAGAGCACTTATCATTTCACGATGTTGTTTAGTTTTTTTCTGTTGGGGCCGGATGAGCAGAAAATAAAATATGGCGAACATAATAATCAGTGGAATAAATGCTGTAAACCCACCTGATTGCGCTCCGCCTGCTGCTCCGCCCTGACCCATTGCAAATGCTATACTAATCACAATTAACCTCCATGTTTGTAGTTAATGTTTGAACGAAAACCCCTCTTTTCAGTGCCATAAGATTTTTCGCTACGCTCGAAATGACAACTCTGGACAGTTTTCGTTCAAGCACTAATTAATTTAAGTTTATCAATTAGCATGCCAAAGGCATCCCACCAATTTTCAATCTTCAATAATCAATTTTCAATTTTAATCGTTCCAGACCATTTCAGTAGTGCCTATCACACTTGTAATTACAATTTTTATATTTGAGCAGGTATCATCAATTATATTTTTGTCGGTTTTAGGAAACTTTACAGGGAATCTGACAAGATAAATTGACTCCCAGGTGTTAATATATGGAAAAAAGTGAATAATTACTGCATCAATCTTTTTAATTTTCCTTATCTCAAGCGGTGTTATTTTTTTTTCATTGCCTGCGTTAAGATATATTTTCCATATAGAGTTTTTTTTATTAAAATCATTCCATTCTTTATCCGGTACGTATGCAGCCATTATAAAATCGTTGTATGTTAAAGAAGCTTTTTTTTGATCTTTTATAAGTTTTTCCTTTTCTTTTCTGCCAAGCTTATAAGTTCTGGCATACTCATTTGCGTAGGCATCTCTGAATTCAGGCGATTTGAAAGTAACTGAAGCCATCAGCTCAAGATCAAGGCCTCTATATATAGGAGCTTCACGCGTCCATTTCATTAGTACTGCTTTGTAAGAGCTTCCCTTATATGGATCGGATGATGCTTCAAATTGCTTGACTGATGAGACGAGCTGACATCCCTGACATGTTGCAAGGATAACTATCAGCAAAATACTTTTTAAGAAATAGTTAGTTTTCATGGCCAAATACACGGTCAAAAATTATGCCGATATACTTTAAATGATAGTTAACGTCAAATATCTCTTCAATTTTTTTCTTGTCTAAGTGTGCGCATATATTTTTATCTTTTTTTATCAGTCCTTTAAAAGACTTTTTTTCTTTCCACACACGCATTGCCTGCCTCTGAACCATTTCATATGCCTCTTCACGGGTTACTCCCGATTCGGCGAGTGCGAGAAGTATCTGTTGAGAAAAAACAAGACCATTCAGAATGTGGAGATTTTCCTCCATTTTTTTGGGATAGACAACAAGATTATCAATCAAACTTTCTAATCTGTTTAGCATGTAATCAATAAGTATTGTACTATCAGGGGCAATTATTCTCTCAACAGATGAGTGGCTTATATCCCTTTCATGCCAGAGAGGAATGTTTTCCAAAGCAGCCATTGCATTAGACCTGATGATCCGTGCAAGGCCGCAAAGATTTTCGGATCCTATCGGATTCCTCTTGTGAGGCATGGCTGAAGAACCTTTCTGCCCTTTTGAAAAATACTCTTCCACCTCAAGAACTTCTGTTCTTTGCAGATGCCTGATTTCAATGGCCATCTTTTCGATTGAAGATGCCATGATAGCGAGTACTGTAAAATATTCGGCATATCGGTCTCGTTGTATGATTTGCGTTGAAGCAGGGGCTGGTTTGAGATCCAGTTTTTTGCAAACATATGCTTCAATTTCAGGTGGGATATTAGCAAAAGTACCTACAGCTCCTGAAAATTGACCAAAACTGATGTTTTCAACAGCACGCTCAAATCTTTTTTTGTTGCGTTGCATTTCATCATACCAAACCGCCAGTTTCAGCCCAAAGGTAACAGGTTCTGCGTGAATTCCGTGAGACCTTCCGACCATGACGGTATCCCTGTGTTCAAAGGCTTTTTTCTTAATTATACTTAACAGGCTTTCACAGTCTTTTATGATAATTTCCCCGGCTTTTTTGAGAAGACAGGCCATGCTTGTATCAAGGATGTCGGAAGATGTAAGCCCCATATGGATATATCTTGAGTCAGGCCCGACATGCTCGGCAACATTTGTCAGAAAAGCTATTACGTCATGTTTGGTCTCAGCTTCTATTTCTTCTATCCTTTTAACGGAGAACCCGGCTTTTTCCTTTATGTTTTTAAACGCTTTTTGGGGAATCATTTTGTTTTGCGCCATTGCTTCACAGGCTAAGATTTCAACTTTCAGCCATATGTTATACTTGTTTTCATCAGTCCAGATATCGCCCATAATACTTCTTGTATATCGTTTTATCATTTATTGCTTTGCTCCACTCGTAGTTTATATGCTTCCTTATTATGCTGCACGGACAAACAAGTTTGTCCATGCCACCCGCCCGCAACCCCTGACCCCTGACCCCTGATTTCTCATTACTGATCAATCTGTATCCAGAGGGTTTCTCCGTCAAACTGGATGCGGCTTGTATTATTGTAATCAATCCTGTCCAAAAGAGCAAAAATCTGATCCATATTATAAACAACTACTTTGCTTACAGGATATATCAGATTAAGATCTACAGCGATTTTATGTTCTTTGATGTTATAAATGGTAACAGTTTTTTCGGAAAATTTTAAAATTTTGCCGATTCCTGAACTAAAGCCCTTTTTGTTCGGCTCGTCGGCAAGTGGGGTAAGGTCAATCCCCTTGTGATCAAAATAATCTTTTAAAAACTTAAAGTGTATATTCCAGATGTTATCTTCAGGCTTGACCACATATATTCCGAATGCTCTTATTTTGTCATCCGGCAGGTTCAGCGCACCTATCTCCTTTTCAACAATATCACCGCTTTTAATATATATCTTGTCCAGAATTTCCTGTATGGGAATTGTCGAATCACCTATTTTCAATGATTCATTAGATTCTACAATGATATCAATACTTTTTTCCACTCCATATTTTATTTTACGCTTTTCGGTAAGTATTTGAAGGTCTTTATCATTTTCCAGTTTATTGTAGTCTATTACAGCTTGGGATTTTATAGGAACATGAGCTTTTTCCGACAAGTTTTTTTCAACAGGAACTGTTTCTTTTTTCTGCAGCAAAAATAAACCTGCCACAGCTAACACAGCAGAAATAGCACAAATTGTGATAATAACGACAATCTTGTTTGATTTGGCTGCATTTTTTTTATTCATAATTTTTTTCTCCTGATACAATAATCATTAAAATCGGTTGTCGGTTATCGGTTGTCGGTTTACAGCTAACAGTTTTATGTTTTAATCAACCGTAAACCGTGAACCGTGAACCGTGAACCGTTACACAGGTTTCTATTTTGAACTGATGATCTTGCTGTCGCCGAAAAGCAAGGTACTGTCGCCTTTTATTGATATTGAAAGATTACGCCTTAACTCAAGGTCAATTATTTCTTTTCTTTTATTATTCAGAAGATAATCAGCCACCTCAACATGGACTATGCCGGTTACTTTGGGACTTTCTTCTTTTAAAGTTTCGATGCTGAGTTTTCTCAGGAAAGCAAGAGCCAAAGTTTCAGGAGATGGAGTTATGCCTTTTCCATGGCAATATTTGCAAGCTTCAAAGCCGCTGTATCTAATAGATGGCCTGATCCGCTGCCTCGACATTTCCAGCAATCCAAATTTAGAAATTTTTCCGACTTTTGTTTTTGCCTTATCTATCTTTAGATGGTTTTTCAACGTTCCTTCTACTTCTGATTTGTGCTTTTGGTCTCTCATGTCAATAAAATCTAACACAACAAGACCGCCCAGATCTCGCAGACGCAATTGACGGGCAATTTCTTCGGCTGCTTCAATGTTGGTTTGCAAGGCAGTTGCCTCAATAGATTTTTTTTTGGTTGCTTTGCCTGAATTAACATCAATAGCGACTAAAGCTTCGGTTTGTTCTATGACAATTGATCCACCTGATTTCAGGTTAACTCTGTTTTTATATATAGAAGCGATCTGGTCTTCAAGCTGGTATTTTGTAAATATAGGTTTTTCACCCTTATATAATTTAACAATTTGGGTATGTTTAGGAGATATGATTTTAATAAAATCTTTAACCTCATTGTAAACTGAAGCGTTGTCAATAAGAATTTCATTAATATCCGTAGTAAAATAGTCCCTTATGGATCTTAAAACAAGATTTCGTTCTTTAAAGAGAAGTGCTGGAGCGTTTTCCTTCATTATCTGACTTTTAATATTTTTCCATAGCCTGAAAAGATAATTCAAATCTTTAGAAAGTTTTGTTTTTGTACAATTTATTCCGGCAGTTCTTACAATAAGCCCACATCCTTCAGGGATATTAAGCTCGGATAGAATTTTTTTCAGACGATTCCGTTCATCTTCATTGTCTATTTTTCGTGAAATCCCCCGCTGTTCACTTCCCGGCATAAAAACCAGGAATCTTCCGGGAAGAGATATAAATGTTGTAAGCATGGCTCCCTTTTTCATGAAGGGGTCTTTTATTACTTGTACAATCAGTTCCTGCTCTTTTTTAACGATATTTGATATTGAAGCTCCTCCGGTATAATTATCTTGAAAGTAATCGCTGTGGATTTCATTTTTCTGAAGAAATCCATGTCGTTCTGCTCCATAATCAACAAATGAGGCCTGGAGACCAGGCTCAACGCGAGAAATTACCGCTTTATATATGTTGCCGCGTGTAATTTTTTTTGAGGCGCTTTCGATATGGAATTCTTCAAGTTTAGTATCAACTACTTTTGCAATTCTGCATTCTTCAGGATCTATTGCATTTATCAGAACCTTGCTAATCATATATAATTTTTATCCTTTTTATATACTCGACAGTCCTATCATACCAAATTAATTAAGCAAAAAAATAAAAATTCCTATACTATCAAGTTATTATAAATATTTTTTTGATTGCATATGAAATTGTTCAGTGCAAGTCAAACTATTTCTGATCAGTGGTTTTCTAATACCTGAGTTGAACGATTTTTTGCGAAGAAATGCGCCAGGATCTTGGTGCAGGTCGAGTTGGCGTTGAAAATTCTTCGAGTTTATCAAAATTCACCTTGAACTTTTTTAACTCTGTGTTAAATTTCATTTTTGTTGTTTTGGACAAATTCCTTAAAACCTAAATAATATAAACAAAAATGTCATCAAAAAGCCCTTTCATTATTTTAGTCATAACTTCTATTCTAAGTTTGGTCTCATGCAGGCTGTTTAGCCCTGAACCGATTCCTTTTGTGCAGGAAAGCCTTCCTGATAAATTTTCAGAGGTTAAGAACAGCGCAGCGCCGGAAAAAAAGTGGTGGGAAACGTTTAATGATTCCGAGCTTAACGCACTTATTGAAGAGGCTTTATCTAATAACTTGAACTTAAAACAGATCTGGGCCAGACTTAAGCAGGCCAGAGCCAGGGCTGTTCAGGCCGGCGCAGACCGGTATCCGAGCCTGACCGGTGCAGCCGAGGCCGCACATTTCAGGAAAAGGAATAGAAATGAATCAGCGTTAATCGGTACATCCGAGAACTACTCTCTGGGAGTTTCCAGCAGCTATGAGCTGGATCTTTGGGGGCGTGTCCGGGCTGAACAGAAAACAGCGATTTTCTCGGCTGAAGCCAGTAAACAGGATCTTAACACCGCAGCTATCACTCTGGCGGCTGAGGTGACCAACCGGTGGCTTCAGATTATTGCCCAGCGGATGCAGAAACATCTTTTAATCGAACAACTTAAAACCAATCGGACTTTTTTGGAACTTATCGAACTCAGGTTCAAGTATGGCATGGTTTCAGCGTTAGACGTCTATCAACAGCAGCAGGTTATTGACCAGGTCCGAGCGCAAATACCACTGGTGGAAGCTCAGGAGAGTAAACTTATGAATGAATTGTCAGTACTCCTTGGAAAAGCCCCTCGGAGTCCGCTGGTAATTTCAAGGCCTGACTTGCCGAAATTGGCCACCATGCCGTCCACAGGAATACCGGCAGACCTTCTGGAAAACCGCCCGGATATTAAAGCCGCACAGTTAAGGCTTCAGTCTGCCGGCTGGAATGTATCAGCCGCACGGGCAGACAGGCTTCCGTCTCTTACCCTGTCAGCCAGGGCTATCTTCGAAAATAAGCACCTTGATCTTCTTCTTGACAACTGGCTGCTCAGCCTTGCTGCAAACCTGGTTGTGCCTGTTTTTGATGGAAACCGGCGTGCTGCCGAAGTTGATCGAACCATTGCCTTGAAAGATGAAAACCTTGCAGCCTATCGGCAAACCATCCTGATGGCCATAAGGGAAGTTGAAGATGCGCTTGTTACTGAAGTTAGGCAAAAAGAGCACATATCGGAACTGAAACAGGTGATCCGGACAGCCCGAAAAGCCTTGGACCAAGCGACTCTTCGCTATCGAAACGGGCTCACGGACTATCTTCCTGTTCTTACTCAGCTTTTATCCGTACAGAATCTGGAACGTAACCTTATCACTCAACGGGCGACTCTTTTGACAAACCGCATAAGTTTATACCGCTCTCTTGGTGGTACATGGACTAACAAATTGATAAAATTGGCCAAAAAATGAAAATTTTTATACTATTGAGTTAAACGAAATATGCAAAATAATAATTTAACGAATAAAACCGAAATCTCTTCAGGCAGAAAAAAGCGGATATTAAAAATCATTTTACCCGTAATTATTATTATAGCAGGAATTGCCGCAGCTTTTTATCTAAAAAACACAGGTCCTGAAAGTAAAAGGCAGACTCCGGTAAAATTGGCTCCTGTTGTCCATGTTAAACCGCTTTTTCCGGCAAATCACATAGTAATACTACACGCTATGGGGACAGTAGTCCCGGCAAGAGAAATTGACTTGAGACCTCGCGTAACCGGAGAAGTCATAGATATTAACCCTGAGTTTATTGAAGGAGGTTTGCTGAAAGCAGGGTCTCTTGTGCTTCAGATTGATTCCGAGGATTACAAGCTGGCTTTGATACAAAAAGAAAAAGCCCTGGCCGATGCAAATTATTCCATGAAGCTGGAGCTTGGAAGGCAGGAAGTGGCAAAGCGAGAGTGGGAATTGCTGAATGGAGACAAGGATGCCGAGAGTGGAGAGGCAGAGCTGGCTCTGAGAAAACCACACCTTGAAAAGGCTGAAGCCGAACTCAATGCTGCCAAAGCCGAGCTTAAAAAGGCTCATCTCAATCTTTCGCGCACAAAGGTTAAAGCACCTTTCAACGCTATGGTCAGATCCAGGCTGGTAAACATAGGCTCACAGGTAACTCCGCAGGAACGGCTGGCTGAACTGGTCGGTACCGATTCCTGCTGGATTCAGACATCAATACCAGTGGACAGGTTGCGCTGGATCCGGATACCACGAAACCGGGGTGATTCGGCAAGCAGAGCTCGTATTATCTATGCCCAGGGCTGTGAACGCACCGGAACCGTCATACGACTGATGGGAGATCTTTCGCCCGAAGGACGCATGGCCAGGGTTCTTATCGAAGTTGAAGATCCTTTTGGGTTGAAAAATCCAAGGAATGACAAGCCGTTGCTTTTGATTGGCGATTATGTGCATGTGGAAATCAAAGGCAAAAAACTGGAAAACGTCTATAAAATCCCACGAAAAGCCTTTCGGGATAACGCATATATATGGATTGCCGGCAAAAATTCAACTCTTGAAATTGAGGAAGTACACCCTGTATGGAAAGATGCCGGTGTGGTATTTATTGATAATGGTATTAAACCCGGTAACCGCCTGATCATATCTGATCTTCCTGCCGCCATTGATGGCATGCCAATACAGGTGGAATAGCCGTAAAATGGATTTAAATAATAAAAATACCCCAAACACCCCAAAAGGCCCCATCGCATGGATGGCGGGTCACTCTGTAGCCGCAAACCTTCTCATACTGGTTTTGCTTATCGGCGGGATAGTCCTGGCTTACAATATCAAAAAAGAAGTGTTTCCCTATTTTGATATGGACATAGTCAGGATTACGGTACCATACCCTGGGGCAAGTCCCCAGGAAGTTGAACAGAGCATTTTGCTTGCTATCGAAGAAGCGGTGGAAGGACTTGAGGGGGCCGATGAGGTTCGCTCCACGGCCCGCGAAGGTCTCGGCACAGTTATTGTCGATATGATTGAGGGCGAAAACCTTCAAAAACTCGCCCAGGATATCGAAAGCGAGGTGGACAGCATAGCATCCTTTCCGGAAGATATTGAAGAACCTGTGATAGCTATAGTTTCCAGAAAGCGATACGTAGTCTCTCTGGCTCTTTACGGGGATCAGAGCGAACGGGTCCTTCGAGAATACGCAGACTATATCAGGGACAGGCTTCTCCAGGAGCCGGATATCACCCAGGTTGAACTCATCTCTGTAAGAAACTATGAAATTGATATAGAAATCCCCGCAAATACCCTTCGCGCATATTCGCTCACCCTTGATGATGTAGCCCAGCGTATAAGAAAAGCTTCAGTAGAGCTTCCGGGCGGCGCTATCAAAACACCATCCGGAGATATCCTGGTTCGAATGAAAGAACGAAGAAATTTCGGTCCGGAATTCGCCCAAATCCCCATTATTACGGCAAACGACGGCACACAGATTTTACTTGAAGATATAGCAATAATCAAAGACGGCTTTGAGGAAACTACAGTATCCTCAAGTTACAACGGGAAGCCGGCTGTGATGCTTGATGTTTACCGGGTAGGAGACCAAACACCCATATCTGTCTCCGACGCGGCAAGACGAGTAGTGGAAGAGGTCAATGAATCTCTTCCACAAGGACTTCGTGTAGACCTCAGAAATGACCGTTCGGATGCCTATCGTCAGCGGCTGGGACTTTTGATGAAAAACGGCTTAATCGGACTTGCCCTGGTATTTATACTGCTGGCTCTTTTTTTAGAACCTCGCCTTGCCTTTTGGGTTAGTCTTGGAATACCGGTGTCTTTTCTGGGCTCTCTTTTCTTTTTAAACATCTCCTATGTAAGTATAAACATAATCTCCATGTTTGCTTTTATTATAACCCTGGGAATTGTTGTCGATGATGCCATCATCGTGGGTGAAAACATCTACTATCACCAACAGCAGGGAAAGACCTGGTTTAAGGCGGCAGTTACAGGTGCCGGAGAAATAGCCATGCCAATTACCTTCGCTATCCTTACCAACATGGTGGCCTTTGTTCCCATGTTGTTTGTGCCCGGGGTTATGGGTAAAGTTTTTAAGCAAATTCCTGTGGTGGTTATCAGCGTTTTTGCCATATCCCTTATTGAAAGTTTCTTTATCCTCCCGGCCCACATAGGTAACAGACGAATAAGTGCCCCATCAGGATGGTTTGGCTGGATATTTCGTGCGCAACAAAGTTTTGGACGTGCTTTTCTGAAATTTGTCAACCGGCGTTACGGTTCTTTTCTACACGCAACCATTCGATGGCGCTATTTGACCATGGCAACAGGAATCGCAATAATTCTTCTAACCATCGGCTATATTAAAAGCGGGCGCATGGGTTTTGAACTTTTCCCAAAGATCGAATCCGATTATGCAAAGGTAACCGCAGTCCTTCCTTTTGGCACAGCCTTTGAAAAAGTCCGTCAGGTTGAAAAAAAACTTATACAGGCCGCCCAGGAGGTAACTTCAAAAAATGGCAATAAAGAACTGGTGGAAGGCATTTTTTCCAGCATTTATGATAACACGATAGAAATACACACCTATCTCACTCCCCCTGATGTTCGTCCCCTTTCCACTGCTGATGTCATTAGACGATGGAGGAAGCAGGTGGGCGTTATTCCAGGACTGGAATCTATCAAATTTGAATCCGATGCCGGTGGTCCTGGAAAAGGGGCAGCCATGTCCATAGAGCTCAGTCACCGGAAAATGGATCTTCTTGAAAAAGCCGGCGCAGATATGGCCGAAGCCCTGAGTTTTTATCCGGATACAAAAGATATTGATGATGGATTCTCACCTGGCAAGCAGCAGATTGATTTTAAAATAAAGCCCGAGGCTCGAAGCCTTGGTCTGGAAGCCAGCGAAGTAGCAAGGCAGGTCCGTCATGCGTTTTATGGCGCCGAAGTTCTCAGGCAGCAGCGGGGTCGAAATGAAGTCAAGGTTTTGGTGAGGTTGCCAAGACAGGAACGTATTTCCGAATACAGCCTGGAAGAAATGGTGTTGCAAACACCAAAAGGAAGCGAAATTCTCCTTCAGGATGCGGTATATATCAGCAGGAGTAGATCTTATACTGACATCAACCGCCGAAACGGCCAAAGAATCGTAACTGTAACAGCCGATGTATCTCCGAGGAGCCAGGCCGGACAGATACTTACTTCAATAAAGGCTGAAATCCTTCCTGAACTTCAGCGAAAATATCCTGGCCTGGCTTATAGTTTCGAGGGCCATCAGGCCGAACAGAAAGAGAGCATGCAAAGCCTTTTCAGAGGACTTCTCATGGCTATGATAGTTATCTACGCCATGCTGGCTGTCCCATTAAACAGCTACATACAACCTTTAATTATTATGATCGCAATACCTTTTGGTATCGTGGGCGCAGTCATCGGTCACCTGATCATGGGTTACAGCCTGAGTATTTTGAGTATGTTCGGCGTTGTAGCTCTGTCCGGTGTAGTGGTAAACGATTCTCTGGTGCTAATCGACTTTGCCAACCGCAGGCGCCGGGCCGGCATGGCCCCTCTGGAAGCCATATACGCTTCGGGATTACACCGTTTCAGACCTATCATTCTGACCACGTTAACCACATTCGGCGGGCTGGCGCCCATGATTTTCGAAACCTCACGTCAGGCAAGGTTTCTAATCCCCATGGCTCTATCCCTAGGGTTCGGAGTCGTATTTGCCACCCTGATCACCCTGATTCTGGTACCTTCTTTTTATATAGCAATCGAAGATGTAAAAGGACTTCTAAAAAAAATCACGAATTAAATTTAATACAGCCAGAGCTCCTCTTTCAAATGCAAGAGGTAGATTCCATGAACTCCTGTCTCGTTTTCCAACAAAATTACTTGCAGAGCGTATTTCCAAAAAAGGAATGTCATAATGTATTGCCAGATGAGCGGCGCCTGCTCCTTCCATACATTCCATACACGGGCTGAATTGTTTATAAATATCTTTTGCTCTGCTATCTGTAGAGGTTATTGTTGAAACAGTTACAAATGATCCTTTTACTACCTGAACACTTTTTCCTTCAAAAACCTTTGTTAAAATTTCCAACGAATGATTTACAAGCTCAATATCAAGTGGATAACGATTTTTAATATCAACATTACTGCTCTTGATTATCGAAAACGGCAGTTCATCTAAAGGCAAACTACCATCTTCTGTCTCAATACCAAGCTGGATATCTATCTCTTCTGTTGCAATTCCAATATCTCCTATATTCAGACCCGACTCCCTGAAGGCCCCTGCACATCCTGTCTGAATTATTAGAGACGGTCTTTCGTTTTCAATGGCTGCAGTTAAAGACTGAACGGTATTAACAACTCCCGGGCCTGTTATCAAAGCCCGCACCGGCTTTCCCTCAATGTATCCACTGGTAATTTTTCTGCCGCCTGCGCTTGAAAAAACCGGACTTTCAATGCGATCAATAAGTTTTGAAAGCTCCCCTTCTACTGCTGCTAAAACAATAATATCGTAATTTATCATAATGCCTTATCTTTTAACGCCTGAAGCTGTGATGCATATTCAACCTTTGATCGAATTTAAACGGCATAGCCTGTTTGACAGCTACCTTTTTAAAGTCTGGGTGTCCAGGGTTAAGGACATAGTTACATTCAGTTGGAATAATGGTGCTTGGTACTGTTAAAACCGCTGAGATTTGATCAAAATACCATATTTTACCTGTTTCTTTTAGCTTTATTGGCGGTGAATCGGCCTGCCAGTCTTTCGGCAGCCTGGCGATATTGTTTACATCGACAACCAGGGCCTTAGAGAAAATTCACCTTGATGCTTACGTAATCTCTTAAAGCCTGATAAGAAGCTGCATGAACGATAATTTCAAGGGCGGCCAGAGCCAGAGAGTCGGATACGTAAGCCACTCCTATACCTTTGTGATTCCACCGCCCGCCGTAGCGCCTTGAACCTGTACCGGTAAAAGCTTCATTGACTTTGCGTTTGTTCACCAATCGCCAGGCCGTTAACATTAATAAACTACTCCGTCTTCAATCCGGCCCAGCATATCCTAAACTTCTCTGGCCCCCGGCTCTGTATCGGCAAACTCAAGAGGGGTTTTGCCACTCAGACCTTTTACCGGTAACTGAAACCATTGACGTGCCAAATTCTCGTCGCTATATACTTCAATTGCTCTTTCGTACAGGCATGCAAGGCGCAACACACGTTCTGATTCATCTGTTTTCAGACGACCCTCTTTTTTCCTGCGGGTCAAAGTCCGTTGAGGAATATTCACAGTGGTTGCCAGACTCTTTTCAGGCACGCCCAGCATCGTACTCAACCGGCTGAAAGTCGAAACCGGCAGTCCCTGCTTAAGAAGCAAAATCAGGCCTTTTACGTTTTCGGTTTGAATGCCTATTGATTGACCATACATTTTAATCTCATATGCTCAAGTTAATTAAACGGCCACATTACTTATTAAGTATAGCCACATGGCCGTTTATTTTCAAGCAATTAAATTTTGCCGGAGTTTTTACGAAACCATCAATTTTATTTCAGGTACATTCTTCTTTCATTACACCGGCAGGTGCCATGATATCATGCTCATGTGTATTCTATGTGGATCGATAAATCGGTAATTCGAGGAGAGAAGATAGCAAAGGCTAAGAAATACTCATTAACCGGCAAATAAGTTTATAAGTTAAGTACGTACTCTTGCACTCTCGCCCCGGCTTTGACTTCCTGTTCAAGGATTTTGTGGTTTAGTTTTAACAGGCGCTTTAGGACTTCTTTTCTGGCATCAGGTGAGACAGTGTATCGTACACGGTCGTTTTCCGGCAGATAGTTCGTAGGTTGGGTTGAGCGAAGCGAAACCCAACAAAAAAAGGGCATTCTTCATTTGCCAGTTTACACTTTTTTGACGTTGGCTCTTGCCTGGTTGCCTGGTTCCTATGCTCCAGCGTGAGAACCCATACGGTATGCATTCCCACGCTGGAGCATGTGAACGAGAAAACGAGAAACGTTAAAACTGTAAACTATTTTTTGGGCTTGCTGAAGGATGCCCAAAAAAGCTATTCCCTTCCAATTGTTTCATCTAACGTAGTATCTCGTCCTGCTCCCCTTAAAGAATTTGAAGAACAACCGCTCGTGAATAATCCTGGAGAAAGATAATTATACAAAAAAATGTTAAGGAATGATTTTTAAATTGAATATAAATTAGAGGCTAAAAACTACGAACAAAAAGTCTCCCCAAAAAAGATTTTGACACGAAAGAACTAAATGGAATAAGAGGAATTAAAGGGATATTTAAAACTTAAAACCCACAACATAATCAGACTCGCTACATAATGTCCCTTAAATTTCCCCCACAAAGTGATATTATCATAGCTGGACGTTCACGAAAAAGGTCTCGTCGGACCGCGGCGGACGCGGCTCAGCATCCCGCTCCTGCCTTCCATCGACCCGTATGACTGTAATTGTGTAACGATAAGCGGTGTCGATGCTTTGACGCAGTATAACGTCATCAATCGGATAATCAATGCGCACTTCATCCTCGAGGTTATTCTTGGTCAACTCGATCGTGCCTCCACTTTCAAAATCAACCAGAATAACGACGATCTGGTCGTTCTCACGGCCGGGAATCGGTTCAAAGAGAGTTGGAATCGCTTTCACTGTGATAATATCGAAATACTCGAGCGTCGAACGGTCGAGGATTGTATCCCAGATCGCTCCCGGATCAGAGATGACCTGGACCGCTTCGAGACTGAAATTCACTTCTGGGGTTCCCGATCCAGTAAGAGGAGTTGCAGGTACCACCGTCATCTGGACGGTGCTCTCAGGAGCCAGATTTTCAACGGGAAAAGTCAAACCTTGGATCGAAGCTTTGGAAACTTGTCCGCCGCGACTGACGGAAGCATCCAGAGCGTCGATTTGGATTGGACTTTCGATAGCGTTCATCAATGAGACATTGATACTCCCATCGCTATTGGTATCGCCGTGTACAGAAATAGCTCACCTGTAAGATCATCCATGCGTGCAGTAAAGGGAATTACCTCGCTATTCTCTCCTGGCACCTCTATTTCAATGCGTCCTAGGAACAAAGACGCGGTATCTCTATGCATTGCATCGAAGATGATTCCAAAGTCCGGCAGTTTCATTACGAGTGTGTCTTTTAGAGATCCCTGTAGGACGAGATACTACGTTAGATGAAACAATTGGAAGGGAATAGCTTTTTTGGGCATCCTTCAGCAA